>Ga0081455_10000023_pt2 | contig 119503 bp, 102 predicted proteins | sample TabmetS3T2R1_FD_70207 | JGI IMG/M metagenome (GOLD analysis project Ga0081455, IMG submission 70207) | Tabebuia heterophylla rhizosphere microbial communities from the University of Puerto Rico - S3T2R1 | ecosystem: Host-associated > Plants > Roots > Rhizosphere ... | reverse complement strand
CCGCCACGGCCGGAGGTTGCCGTGGTCGGGCACCGTCGCGGCCGCCTGCAGGATCAGTGCGAGCTCGGCGTCCGTGGGGCCCGGCTCGACGAGGTTCGACGAACTCCGCCGGTCGAGCTGGGTCCGCAACGCCACCGGCGCCGTCATCTGGTTCTCCTCGGTAGCCCGCATCGAGGTCTCGGGGCGCGACGTCGACGCGGTAACGACTGTCATCCTACGGGTCATTGACGAGTTACTAAAGCCAGCCTAAGTTAGGCTCCCTTAATCGACACCGTCCTGCCGCTCGTCCCGACCACTTCCCGACACTCGGCGGCGGGCTTCGGTCGACCCGACGTGGAAAGCGAGGGTGGCACCGCGATGCACGACCCCGACATCGACGCGCAGACCAACCCGGAAGCCGACCCGGAGGCGGACTGCCGCCGCCGTGCCGCGGCCTTCGCACCGCGGTCCGGTCCGACCGCGGACACCGGGTCGAACCGCGGGCCGGTGAACGGGGTCGAGGAGCGGGCAATCCGCGCCCGGGTGGCGTTGGCCGGATTCCACCACGCCGAGCTCCTGGTGCCGGGTGCGGTGTGGGGCAAGGTGGCCTACCTCGACGACGGCGGGTGTCCGGTCGTGCTGTGCGCACGTGACATGCCTTTTCCGGCGGGTCGCGCCGGACTGCGACTGGCACTGCCCGGCGGTGGCCAGCTCGCGCTGATCGGTCACTCGACATCGGACGAGTTCGGTGTCGAGGACGCCCGGCGGGTCGGCTCGATCCTGGTAGAGCATCGCCGCTGCCTGACCGGCTTGCTCGACCGTGCGGGCGCGATCCCGGTGCGGTTCGAGATCGAGACGGTGCTGATGTCCGGTGCGATGCCCGCCCGACCGCCGATCCAGATCCTTCCGGCGATTCCCCCGGAGGTCGTTCCGCTCCCGGCCTACACGGAGGCCGAACCCGACCTTTTCGACGAGCTGGGCCCCTCGCTCGGTGCCCACCTGACCTTCGACCACCAGGACCTACTGATCGCGGTGGCCCGGCGGATGGCCGTCGGCGACGACCTGCTCGCCGTGGGCGTGCGAGACGTCTCTTCCCGGGGACTGATCTTGGACGTCGTCTCGTTCCACGGAAGCACCGAGCTGCCGGTGCGCTTCTCCGCGCCGCTGGACCATCCGCACCAGTTCGGTCCGGCGTTGCGAACCTTGGCGTTCGAACGGCTTCCCTGACATCGGGCGGTCGCCCGGCGGTGGTGGCCGCTCCTAGAGTGGTTTTCGTGGGCACCCATTACGGAGCCGGGGCACCGGACGGCGATTGGGTCTCTCGTCCGGTCTCGGGGCATGCCGCGGTGAAGGAATACCGCTGTCCGGGCTGCGATCACGTCATCCCGGTCGGTCAGCCGCACGTCGTGGCGTGGCCCCCGGACGCACTCGACGATCGTCGGCACTGGCACAGCGCATGTTGGCGCCGTGCCCGCGTCCGGTGATCCGGCCGCGACCGACCGGTGCGGGCCGGCCGGCCGGCGGCGGGTCGTGCCCGACTCGACCGATCGAATCTGTGTAGGTTTTCGGCGAGTTCCTCAGTGTTTCCTGTCACCCGTCCCGGGCCGGGCCCGATTGCCGTGAGCGTGTTGTGAGGCGTCCCCCATGCTGACTCTCGAAGCCGACCGGGCTGTCCTCGCTCGGGCGCAGCTGTTTCGCGGTCTTCCGCCCGAGGACGTAGCTCCGATCATCGAAGAGTTCGAATGCCGCGACCTCCGGGCCGGAACCAACGTCTACGAGCAGGGCGAGGTCGAGGTGCCGGAGCTCTACATTTTGCTCTCGGGCCGGGTGGCGATCACCCGGCGAACCGGCGGCGGCCGAGGGCGCCGGGAACTCATCGGACCCGGGGAGACGTTCGGCGAGCTCTCGGTGCTCGACCCCGGACCGCGGGAACGGACGGCGTCGACGATGACTTCCGTCCGCCTGGCCGCGCTGGGGCGCGACGCGTACCTCGCCTGGGCGCTGGTCCGCCCGCACGTCGCCGAGCGGTTGCTGCGGGTACTCGCCCGCCGGCTGCGCCGCACTGACGACGAAGCACTCGACCTGCTCTTCGTGGACGTCGGGGCGCGTCTCGCGAAAGCTCTCACCGACCTCACCAAACGCTTCGGTCAGCCGACTCCGCAGGGGATCATCGTCGACCACGGGCTTTCGCAGACCCAGCTCGCCGAGATGGTGGGCACCTCACGGGAGACGTTGAACAAGCAGCTCCACTCGTTCGCCGACCGAGGATGGCTGACCACCGGTCGCGGGACGATCATCGTGCGCGCGCCGGAACGACTCGAGTACCGGGCGTCGATCTCCGAGGCTTGAGGGGAAGGCGACGGCAGTTCGAACTAGGCCGGCGGGCTGAGGCTGCCGACGGAGGTCGCGAGTGCGTCGCGGAGGTGTTCGAGCTGCGTCCGAACGTCGTCCCGACGCTGCTCGAGCGCGACGATCTCCTGTCGCAGCTGGTCGGCGACCTGCTCGGTCTCCTCCCGCTGGCGCGCGAGCAGGATCTCGTGCTGCTCGACGGACTCCTCGCGGGTTCGCGCGGCGATGAGCGCGACGTCCCGCGCCTCCTCCTCGGCGGCGCTGATGACCTCCCGGGCCTGGATCTGGGCGTCGGCGATGAACTGGCGGGCTTCGGCCTGGGCCGCGGACGTTTCACGCCGTAGGTCCGCGTGCGTCCGCTCCCGCAACGCGTCCGCTTCGGTTCGGACCCGGTCGAGGCCGTCGCGGACTTCCGCCTCGGCGGCGCTCCGGATGTCGGCGGCTTCCTGCTCTGCCAGGACGAGGATCTGCTTGAGCCGCTCGCTCAGCTGCAGTCCCGGGCTCTTGTGTTCGGCGGCCCGCCGGGCTTCGGCGAGTGCTTGAAGAGCGGCGTCACGTTGCTGCTCGGCGTCGGTCAGCGCCTCCGACCATTGCAGCAGCCGTTCCTCGACCTGTTCCCGGTCGTAGCCGCGAAGCACCACGTCGAAGGCGCTGGCTTCGCGACGGCTCAGCGTGAGTTCATCGGTGTCGTGATCGGTCATCGCGGTCATGCTTCCCACTGTGCACCCATCGGCGCGATGCGATGGGGAACCGGGCGTCCTGGGACGCATGTGTCGTGTGTGACTTGGTAGGGGAACGGGTTCGGGCCGCGACGGGAAGAAACGGGTAGGTCAGGATGGGACCCGTGGTGGTGCGGCGGCGTGGACGGCGATCCGTCGCGTTCGTCGTCGGCCTGCTCGTCGCGCTCGCCCTCGCGGCCTGTTCGTCGGGGGGTGGGGTCGGCTCGGCCGGATCGACCGCCGGGTCCGACGGCACGTCGCTGCACTGGGGATCGTGCGAGCGCAGCTACGAGCACTCCTACACCTGTGCGAAGCTCTCGGTGCCCCTCGATCCGGCGCGACCGGCCGGAACGCAGATCACGATCGCTCTCATCCGCACCAAGGCGACCGGGAAGAAGATCGGAAGCCTGCTGCTGAATCCGGGCGGCCCCGGCGTTTCGTCGCTCGCGGCGTGGGATTCGCTCTCGGGGGTGGTCTCGGACGACCTGCACAAACGGTTCGACGTGATCGGATTCGATCCGCGGGGCGTCGGCGATTCCACCTCCGTGCATTGCACCGACGCGCGGGGTCTCGACGCGTACACGTCGCTCGATTTCGATCCGCGAAGCGCGGTCGAGAGACAGACGCTACTCGCGGGCGCCCAACGGTTGGCACAAGGATGTGCGGCACAGTCCGGTTCGCTGCTGCCGTACGTCGGAACGACGTTCGCGGCGGCGGACATGGACCGGATACGGGCGGCGCTCGGCGAGACGAAGCTGACCTACCTCGGGTTCTCGTACGGGACGTTCCTGGGCGCCGAGTACGCCCACCAGTTCCCGGACCGGGTCCGAGGGCTCGTCCTGGACGGCGCGCTCGACCCGAGCGAACCGGCGATCCAAGGCACGATCGAGCAGAGCGTCGGTTTCCAACGTCAGCTCGACCGCTTCCTGGCGGACTGCGAGGCGAAGAACGCGAGCAAGCGCTCCTGCGGGTGGAAGTTCACCGGAGACGCCCACGCCGCGCTCCGCGCGCTCGTGGCGAAGGTCGACGCCGCGCCGGTCCCCGCCCGCAGCGGTCGGGAACTGGCATCGGGACAGTTGTTCTTCGGGATCGCGTTCGCTCTCTACGACGAGGCCAGTTGGCCGACGTTGGCGAAGGCGTTGCAGGCGGTCTCGACCGGCGACGGGTCCGCGCTGCTCGCGCTCTCCGACTCCTACAACGAACGCGATGCCAACGGTTCCTACTCGAATTCGATCGAGGCGAACCTCGCGATCAACTGCCGCGACTATCCCACCCCCCAGACGCCGGACGCGGCCTTCGCGGCAGCTGCCGACGCCGGTCGTTCCGCCCCCGACTTCGGCGCCGCCAACATGAATCTGGGGTTGGCGTGCCTGTTCCTTCCGCCGTCGGCCCGGGGCACCGCATTGGCCGATCCGTCGGCGCCGTCGGCGCCGCCGATCCTGGTCGTCGCGACGACGGGCGATCCGGCAACCCCGTATTCCCAGGGGGTTTCGCTGGCCCGCAAGCTCGGCAGCGGCGTCCTGGTCACCAACGTCGGCGAGCAGCACACCGCGTACGGCTATTCCGCGTGCGTCACCAAGATCGTGGACGCCTACCTCACCGATCTGACCGTGCCACCCGCCGGCACCCGCTGCGACGACGAGTAGAACCGGTGGGCCGCAGCGGTTCCGTGGTCACCCGCTGCGGTCTGTGTCCAGGGCGTCGAGCAGCTCGTCGCTGGGCCCGGTCCGGAACTTGCGGGCGAAGAGCTTGCGGTTCGACATCCAGTCCGTGTGTACCGACGAGTTCGGCGACGCGTTCGGGTCGGCCCGTGGCTGGCGTTGGGCTGCTCGGATCGCCGGAAGGTCCTCTGTTCGCAGCCATTCCGGGTGGTCGCTGGTGGTGGCCTCCCAGGCGAAGAACCACGGATGGGTCCCACAGGGCGCTAGCGGTTCACGTCCGGTGACCTTCGGGCTGGCCAGGACGGACGCGGCGAAGCCTTCGTCGGGCACGAGGGTGCTGCGCCAGAACCGGACGAGGTCGGGTCGGGAGGCGACCACGGCGAGCAACGTCTGCGCGTCCTGCCGGGAGTAGATCTTCCACTGCGAACCGGCGCGCAACTCGAGATCCGCCGGGATCCGCCGCGGTAGGACAGAGCGCACCGGGAATCGCCCCAGGTAGCGCAATCGGTCGTGGACGTTCAGGTAGCGGTACCGCACCCGCCACAGCCCGCCGTCCGGATGCCGCGGGGTGCTCCACGGCTGGTGCGGGACCGGAGCGTTGTAGAGCCAGGACCGCCCGCGCCACGAGGAGAGTTCCGCCCGCAGTTCGGGCATCGAGACCAGGGGGTAGTCCGCGCCGGACAGCACCCCGATGTGTTCGGCGTCCGAGGCTGCGAGGGCGATCTGGAGACCGGCGAGTTCGGCTTTCACCAGAGACCAACTGGCGAGCCACATCGGGATGCGTCGGCCGATGGTGACCCGGCTCGGAAGGCCCGCGGCCATCGCCCCGAAGACCTCTTCGGACGTCGTCGCGTCGCACTGCAGGACGACCGGGACGTCCTCGAGCGCATCGACGAGCCGGTGGAGGTGAACCGGGTCGGCGTGGGCCAGTACGACAGCGGCGAAGCTCAACGTTCCCGCCGCCGAAAGGTCAGGAGGCCCAGCGCAGGTCCTCACCTAGCTCGCCGAGGTCCTGCAGGTGATGCAGCCACTTGAGCCGGATGTAGGACTGGGCCAAGCCTTCGGGGGTTAGACCACGTGCCGCGAACTCGCGGGCGAGTTCTTTCGCCCCCTCCGCGACGGTCCAAGTCGGGACGAACGCGGGGACTTCCTTCCGGATGCGGCTGAAGTCGACGCGGTACGAGCGCGGGTCCCCCCCGAACTCCCCGGTGATCTCGACGGTGGAGTCGGGAACGGCCTGCGCCACCAGCTCGGCGATCTCCGACACCCGCAAGTTTTCGCTGTCGCTGCCGACGTTGTACGCCCGCGCGCTGATGACCTCACGAGGCGCGTCGAGCAAGGCGACCGCGGCGCCGGCGATGTCCCGGGCGTGGACCAGCGGTCGCCACGGAGTCCCGTCCGACATCACCTTGACCACGCCGGTGAGCAACGCCGACGCGACGAGGTTGTTCACGACGATGTCCAGGCGGGGCCGCGGCGAGAACCCGAACGCGGTGGCGTTGCGCATGAACGTCGGCGTGAAGTCGGCGTCGGCGATCTTCGTCAGGTCGTCCTCGACGCGTACCTTGCTCACCGCGTACGCGGTGACCGGGGCGAGTTCGGCGTCTTCGTCCAGGGCTTCGTCCCCACCGCGAGCGCCGTAGACGCTGCACGTCGAGGCATACAGAAAACGCCCGACGCCGGCGGATTTCGCGATCTCGGCGAGCCGCACCGAGGCGCTGTGGTTGATGTCGTAGGTGATACCCGGCTTCAGGTCGCCGAGTGGGTCGTTCGACAACGCGGCCAGGTGCAGGATCGCGTCGAACCCGGCCAGGTGCTCGGCCCGGACGTCGCGCAGATCGACCTGAACCGCCGGCACCGCAGGGGGTTCGTCGCCTAGCGTGCAGCGCCGGAACAGACCGGAGTCGAGACCGTGGACTTCGTGGCCGGCGCCACGCAGGACCTCGACGGCGATGACGCCGAGGTAGCCCTCATGGCCGGTGACGAGGACCTTCATCGGACCGTGGGGGTCGGGCCGGGCACGACGAACTTTCCGCCGCGACGGCGGAATTCCGCTTGCTGTCCAAGGATTTCTTCCGCGACGTTCCAGGCGAGTAGTAGCACGTAGTCGGGCTGCCTCTCCAGAAGTGTCTCGACGCCGAGCACCGGAATCCGGGCGCCCGGAATGAACAGGCCCTGCTTGTGCTCGTTGCGGTCGACGACGAAGTCGATGGTCTCGTTGCCGATGCCGGTCGTGGTCAGCAGTGTGGTGCCCTTGGCCGCGGCGCCGTAGGCCGCGATCGACTTGCCCTCCGCCTTGAACCGATCGAGCATCTCGCGCAGTGAACCTTGCAGTTGGGTGACCCGAGCGGCGAAATCCGCGTAGAACCCCGGGGTGGTCACGCCGAGCGCCTGCTCGTCGGCGAGGTGGTCGACGCTGCTCTGTTCCACCGGGCGAGACCTGCTGCCCCACCAACGAAGGCTTCCGCCGTGCAGCGCGAGGTCTTCCACCCGGAACAGGGTCAACCCGTGCCGAGCGAACAGTTCCCGAACCGAACTGCACGAGAAGTAGCAGTAGTGCTCGTGGTAGACCTGATCGAATTCGATCCGGGAGATCATCTCGACGGCCGAGGGGTTCTCGACGGTCAGTACCCCGTCGTTCCCGACGAGGGTGGCGAATCCGTGCACCACGTCGTTGAGGTCCGGCACGTGCGCCATCACGTTGTTCGCGATGACGACGTCCGCGTTCCCGAATCGGCGTACCACGTCTTCGGCGACCGCGTTCCCGAAGAACGCCTGTTCGGTCCGGACGCCGCGCTCACGGGCGGCGGCTACCGGGCCGGGCGACGGGTCGATCCCGAGCACCGGAATCCCCTTGTCCACGAAGGCTTGCAGCAGGTACCCGTCGTTGCTGCCGACCTCGACGACCAGGCTGTCCGGTCCGAGGTCCAGTTCGGCGATCAGTGCCGACGCGTGGTCCGCCGCATGCTTGACCAGGTAGTCCGAGTACGAGGAGAAGTACGGGTATTCCTCGTCGAAGATCTCGTCCGCGGGCAACGCCCATGCCAGCTGGACCAGGCTGCACCGCGGACAGTGCGCGACGCCCAGCGGGTAGACCTGCTCCGGGCTGTCCTGGGCGGGCAACAGCCGGTTCGCGACCGGGGTCGAACCCAGGTCCAGGAACGGCGCCGGAAGCGGCGCGGAACAGGATCGGCATTCGTGGACTGCCTGCGCAGTCATGGCGGCTCCGGGGGTGAGGAGTACGGCTTACGAAGGTTATCGGGCCAGGTCAGGGCCGAGTTGAGTCGGCGCGGGCGGCGGCCAGCGAAGCCGGCGTGCCGAGGTCGAGGTAGTCCCCGTCGATGAGCACCCCCGCGACTCGCCCGGCGCGCGCGTACCGGTCCCAGAGCAGTCCCGGTTCGTCGACGGACGTCAAACCTCGCAGCGCCGTGACCCGGCCGGCCAGCAGGCCCCACACCAGGTCGGACGTCGGAGTGGCGGGTTTCGGCACCACCGACAGGACCTTTCCGGTCGGGGACAGCTCCACGACGTCCCCCCGCCACGGTTCGGCGTTGTGGAAGAGCCCGAGAACGACGTCGGGGGCGCCGGACGGTTCGGGACCGGACGGCGGTGCGAGGAGCGGTTCGATCGTGCGCGTCGCCGCATCGGCCGCGGTGATCAGGGTGTCCGGGAAGCCGGCGAGCACCGCGGTGTCGCCGGCGAGGCCTTCGATGCCCAGCAACAGAGACGCAGCGACGTGCCGCGGATGGCCCAGGACGACGTGCCAGCCCCGAGCGTCGGCATGCTCGACGAGGTCGGTCTTCTCCGGGCGGGTGACGACCCGGATCTCGTCCGGTTGGACGCGCAGAGCGCGCTCGGCGAGATGGTCTATGAGCGGGCGTCCGGCGACTTCCAGCATCTCCTTGCTGCCGTGGAGCGGCTGGAGTCGGGTCGCATGACCTGCGGCCGGGATCACGACGACGATGCCGATTTCTCCTCCAGTTCTGCTCCAGCCGGTGGACGAATTCGCCGACACCCATCGTGGCGTCCAACGCGGACGTCGGCGATAGCCAGCTCTGCTAAGAGGCCTGATCAGGCGGCAAATGGGCCCGGTGGCGACGGTGACTATCATGTCATCGGGCCGGGGGGCCGATAGACGGCTATCCCTATCTCATGGAGGTAGTTGTGGCAGTGATCGTGGCCGGTCTCCCCGCGGCTGATTTCGAGCGGCGTCGGCAGCTCTACGAGGGTGCCATCCAGTTCGCCGAAGCCACCACCGCTTCGCAGGCTTTCGTGGACCATGCCTGGGATCTCATTCGTGAGGCGTTCGACCCGATCGCTGCGGAAACCGCCCAGGACGAACTGCCCGTCGAGAAGTTCGTGGCGATCGTCGCCGAACTCAAGCCGCGATTCACGCACTCGGCGCAGGCGAAGAAGCTGCTCGCCGACCTGATCGCCTCGTACGGCTGCGACCCCTCCGAGACGTATTTCGATCTTCCCAAGCTCCGGATCGTCACGCATTCGAACTACCTGACCGCCGGAGTCGGCTACGCGTACAAGGAGCATCGCGACGTCTGGTACTCCTGCCCGCCGTCGCAGAACAACTGGTGGATTCCGATGTCGCAGATCACCCCGGAATCGGCGCTCGCGTTCTATCCGAAGTACTGGGAGAAGCCGGCCCGTAATTCTTCCGGTGGTTTCGACGCCTTCGACTGGAACGCACACGGTCGAGCGAGTGCCGCGACGCACGTGAAGAGCGACAACCGCAACCACCCGACACTCAACCAGGCGGTCGACCTGGGCGAGGATGTGCGGGTGATCGGGGGTCCGGCGTCGGTGCTCATCTTCAGCGCTGGCCAGCTGCACGCAACCGTTCCGAACACCTCGGGACGTACCCGGTTCAGCATCGACTTCCGGACCGCGCACATCGACGACCTGCGCAACCGGGCAGGCGCGAAGCTGGTCGACTCGTCGTCGACCGGGACCACGATCTACGACTTCCTTCGGGCCGACGACCTGTCCCCGGTTCCGGCGGACGTCGCCGCGCTCTACGACGCGGACGCCGGCAAGGACGTGGACCGCGTCCTGGTCTTCGAACCGGAGAAGGCGTGACGCCGCGTCCGGCGACGGCTCTCGAAGGTCGGACGCCAGAGCTGGTCGAGATCGACCCGGAGACGGTTGTCCCGGTCTTCCGTCCCTATCTCGGCCCCGAGGTGCACGCCGCCACGACCGAAGCGCTGCACGCCGGCTTCCTCGGTCTGGGCAGCCGCACCCGGGACTTCGAGCTCGGCATCGAGTCCTTCCTCGGATCAGCCGACCGCCACGCGGTCGCCACGAGCTCGTGCACCGAGGCGCTGCAGCTCGCCGCCACGTTGGCCGGTATCGGACGCGGCGACGAGGTGATCTGCCCGTCGTTCACCTACGTCGCCGGACATCAGGCGATGACAGCAACGGGCGCGGACGTCGTCTTCTGCGACATGGAGCAAGACACCCTCGGCATCGACGTCGAGCGGGCTCGCGAGCTCGTCGGGCCGAACACCAAGGCGATCATGGTCATGCATTTCGGCGGCATCCCGTGCCGGGACACCGCCGCCGTGTACGACCTGGCCCGGGAGCGGGGTCTTCGGGTGATCGAGGACGCCGCGCACGCGTTCGGTTCCCGTACCGACGAAGGCATGGTCGGTGCGACCGGTGACCTGACCTGCTTCTCGTTCGGACCGGTGAAGATCATCACCACTCTCGAGGGTGGCGCGGTCGTCACCTCGAACCCCGACGACGTCCAGATCCTGCACGAACTGCGGCTGATCGGGGTGAACTCCGACACCGAGGCCCGGTACCGCAACACCCGGACCTGGCACTACGACGTGATGCGGCAGGGCTACCGATCGCACCTGGGCTCGATCCCGGCCGCGATCGGTTCGTCCCAGCTCACGATGGTGGACGAGTTCATGGCAAACCGGCAGGCGTACTGCCGGGCCTACGACGACGCGTTCGCGGACGTTCCCGAGCTGACCGTGCTCAAGACCGACTGGTCGAACGTCGGGCCGTTCATCTACACGGTCCAGTGCCCCGACGGCGAATCCCGCGAAGGCCTGATGGCGCACCTGCGGGAGCACGGCGTCGCCTCCGGCATCCACTTCCTCGGCGCTCACACGTTCACCTTCTACGCGTCCGCGCGGCGCGGACCGGTGCCGGTCACCGAGCAGATCAGCGAACGAATCGTCACGTTACCGCTGCACTCGTACATGTCGCCCGCTACGGTCGAACGAGTGATTTCCGGTGTCCGCAGTTACTTCGGGAGATAGGGCCGCGTCGTGAAAACCGTTCTCCTCGCCGGCGGCTTGGGGACCCGCCTCGGTGAGGAAACTCAGACCAAGCCCAAGCCGATGGTCGAGATCGGCCATCAGCCGATCCTCTGGCACATCATGAAGGGCTACGAGACCTACGGGTTCCGGGAGTTCGTCGTCTGCCTCGGCTACAAGGGCGAGTTCATCAAGGCGTGGTTCACCGACTACTCCGACCTGGTCAGCGACTTCACCGTCAACACCAGATCGGGCACTCTCACCCGCCACGAGAGCTACCGCGAGGACTGGGACGTCTCGCTCATCAGCACTGGGATCGGGACCGAGACCGGCGGCCGGCTGTTGCGGGTCGCCCACCTGCTGGGCGACCGTTTCCTCATGACGTTCGGCGACGGCGTCTCGGACGTCTCGATCACCGACCTGCTCGCGTTCCACACCAAGCACGGCAAGCTGGCGACGATGACCGCGGTACGCCCGCCGGCGCGCTACGGACACGTGGAACTCGACGGCGACGTCGTGACCACCTTCTCCGAGAAGCCGCAGGCTCGGGAGGGTTGGATCAACGGGGGATTCTTCGTGCTCGAACGCAAGGTCCTCGACTACATCGACGGCGACTCGATGTCGTTCCAGCGCGAGCCGCTCGAACGGCTGGCCGCCGCCGGCGAGCTGATGGCCTACAAGCACGACGGCTTCTGGCAGTGCATGGACACGCTGCGGGACAAGGACTTGCTGCAGGAGCTGTGGGAAAGCGGCGACGCGCCCTGGAAGTCGTGGTCCTGACGTGAGCACGGTCGACGTCTTCGTCCCGAACTACAACTACGCCCACTACCTGCGGGCGACGATCGACAGCGCGTTGGCGCAAGAGGGCGTCGACCTCCGGGTGGTGGTGGTGGACAACGCGTCGACCGACGACAGCATCGAGGTCATCGAAGCTGCGATGGCCGCCGACCCGCGAGTTCATCTCATCCGGCACGAGCGCAACCTCGGCCTCATCACCAGCCTGAACGAGGGCCTCGAATGGGCCAAGGGCGACTACGCCGTCAACCTCTCCGCTGACGACGTCCTGGCCCCCGGCTGGCTCGCCCGGGCGGTCGAGGCTCTGGACGGGCATCCCGAGGCGGCGTTCACCTTCGGTCGCGCTCGGCTGTTCAGTGAGGCGATCCCGGGCGCCCTGACCCGGTTGCGTTCCCGCTCGCTGCTCTACGAGGGTGCCCAGTTCATCTCCTCGACCTGCTCCGCGGGGCGGAACCCGATCCGATCCCCGGAGGGCGTCTTCCGGGTGTCGACCGCGCGGGAAGCCGGCGGGTTTAGCCCCGTGCTGCCCTACAGCTCCGACATGGGGCTGTGGTTGCGGCTGGCCAGCCGGGGCTCGGTGCTGGAGCTTCGGGGCCCGGTCGCCGCTTTCTACCGGATGCACGGCAGCAACCTGTCCACCGGGAATCACCTGCAGGCGCTGAGCGATCTGCAGTACCCGCTGGCGGCGATCGAGGAGTGGTTCGCCCACGACGGCGAGCTGGTTGCCGGGAGTGCCGCGATGGTGCTCGCAGCCAAGAAGAAGTTGGCCCGGATCGCGCTCGGCCGCGCGCTGGTCGCGTTCCTGCGCGAGCCCGGGAGCCCGGCCGATCCGCTTTTCGAGCAGATGTTGAAGTTCTCCCTCGAGAACGACCCGTCGACGTTGCCCCAGGTGATGCGGCTACGCCGGATCGCCGCTCGGAACGGGGTGCAGGTCGTTCGTGATTCGCTGCTGCCGCTGACCCGTTCCGCGATCCGACTGCGCCGGGCCGCACTCGCGGCGCGGATCCGCCGGGGTCTGGCCTGACCGTCCTTCGCACCAGGGCGGCCGGCATCGACGTCACGGTGGTCGTGCCCACCCGTAATCGGCGGGACCTGCTCGACGCGGCGGTCCGCTCGCTTCGGCGGCAGACCGTGGGTGCGCCCGCGGTCGTGGTCGTCGACGACGCCTCCGACACCCCGGTCGGCCCGATCGACGGTGTCACGGTCGTCCGGAACCCGTCAGCCCTCGGTGCTGCCGGCGCGCGCAACCGTGGTCTGGACGAGGTCGGCACCCCGTGGGTGGCGTTCTGCGACGACGACGATCTGTGGGCGCCTCACAAACTTGCCCGGCAACTGGCCGCGCTGACGGCCCACCCGGATACGCAGTGGAGCTACACCGGTGCCGTGGAGGTCGATGCCGGGCTGGAGATCCGGGGGGCGCAGCGGGCGCTCGCCAGCGGCTGGATCTTCGATCGGCTGCTACAGGGGAACGCGGTGGCCGGTGGTGGGAGCACGGTTCTGGCCAGAACCGACCTGGTCCGGGCGGTCGGCGGCTTCGCCGCCGGCCTGCGCGCCGCCGAGGACTGGGACCTTTGGAGCCGGATGGCGGAGCTCGCTCCGGTCGCCGCCGTCGACGAGCCGCTCGTCGCCTGGCGCCGGCATCCCGCCAACAAGTCGGCGACCTGGTCGCCCGCGGACCTGCTCGCGCTCGAGTCGAGGTTCCGGGCTCGGGCACGGAAGCGGGGCGTCGCCTTCGAGCACCGTTATGCCGCCCAGGCGGCCATCGACCACGCCGTGGCGAGCGGGTCGCGCGGCGCCGCGGCGAGGGCCTACTGGGCGCGCTTCCGCCGCGATCGGGCAACCCGTGACGCCGCCGCCGCCGTGTACGTGTTGCTTGCTCCCGGTCCCTTCGCGCGCACGAAGGAGCGGGCACATCGGCGGTCGGTGCCCGCCGCGTGGGAGGGTGAGCTCGGGTGGTTGGCCGAGGTCGGCGCCGACCTCACCCGGTCCACGGTGGGCGCCGCCGCCGAAGGGACGATTCTGCCGGTGGACGATTCACCGGGCTTGTAGGGTCGAAAGCATGTCCGACGCGGCGGCCTCGTCGATCGATCCGACCGGGCCAGGGACCCAGCCGCTGACGTTGTCCGTCATCATCTGTGCCTACACCCTGGACCGCTGGGACGACATCCGGCGGGCGGTCCACAGCGTGCGGCGGCAGGACCCGCCCCCCCTCGAGGTGATCCTGGTCTCCGATCGCAACGACGAGCTCCTCGCCCGGGCGAAGGCGGAGATGCCCGAGGTCGTCGCGGTGCCGAACACGCTCTCGCCCGGCCTGTCCGGAGCCCGGAACTCCGGCGTCGCAGTCGCCCGGGGCGAGGTGGTGGCGTTCCTCGACGACGACGCGGCCGCCGAGCCGGGATGGGCCCGGCACCTGCTGGACACGTATGCCAGAGGCGCGTCGGTCATCGGCGTCGCGGGTTCGGTGCGCCCCGATTGGCGCCGCCCGCGTCCGGGTTGGTTTCCCGACGAGTTCCTCTGGGTGATCGGGTGTAGCTATCGCGGCCTGCCCACCGAACTGAGCCCGGTCCGCAACGGGATCGGCGCCAACATGAGCTTTCGCCGCTCGGTCTTCGACGAGGTCGGCGGATTCGACGCGAACATCGGCCGGTTCGGGGCGGACGCCGCCGGGTGCGAGGAGACGGAGTTCTCCATCCGGGTCCGGCAGGCCAACCCGGACGGCGTCGTCCTGATGGAGCCGCTGGCCGTCTGCCTGCACTCCGTCGGGCCGGAACGCACCGAGCGTGCGTACTTCCGCCGGCGCTGCCGGGCCGAGGGCCGATCCAAGGCGTTGGTGAGCAAGCTGGCCGGCTCGGATGCGGCCCTGGCCAGCGAGCGGACCTACGTCCGCAAGGTGCTGCCGTCGGGGGTGCTTCGGGGATTGGGGGAGACGCTTCGTGGCCGCCCCGCCGGGCTGGCCCGCAGCATCGCGATCGTCGAGGGCCTGGCGATCACCGCCGTCCACTACCTCGTGGCCCGGATCGCCGACGCCCGTCGTGATCGTTCGGGCGCCTGACCCGGATCGGTCCCAGGCCTGGCAGTCCGATTCATCTCCTCGTCAAGGGCGACACGGGTCTTCGTCGTCACTTTCCGATTGTGACTCTCCGCACACGAATCCGCCGGCCGGAGTAGAGCCGCTGCTCCGTAAGTGTGTATTTGGGGGCTAATAGCCTGATGGTCGGGCGTCAGTCATCGCGATTTCACCCAAGCGTCGTTACTCTACGTATCGCAGGAATTGATCTGGTCCGGCGTCGCAGGACGTCGGAAGCAAGCGTCGAACCTGTCCGTAAGCGGGTAAGCGAAGATCCGTCGGGCGTCTCTGGTCGCCCTTTGGCCCGACGGGGAGCAGTGGCGAAACCGGGCCCGTCCCAGCCAGAGAGGACTGTTACGTGCCCGCCCACGACACCGTGATCGATCTGCGCCGAGCCGCCGAAGCGAAGCACGCTGATTCCCCCCGGGTGAGCGTCGTCATCCCCACCTTCAACGAGGCCAAGAACCTTCCACTGGTCTTCGAGAAGCTTCCCGCCAACTTGCACGAGGTCATCGTGGTTGACGGCCGAAGCGTCGACGGCACCGTCGCGGTCGCCCAGGCGTTGCGCGAGGACGTCGTGATCGTCATGCAGAACCGCCGCGGCAAGGGCAACGCGATGGCCTGCGGCTTCGCCGCGGTCACCGGGGACATCGTCGTCATGTTGGATGCGGACGGTTCCGCGGACCCGCGGGAGATCCCGCTGTTCGTCGACGCGCTCGTCGGCGGCGCCGACTTCGCCAAGGGCACCCGGTTCGCCAGCGGCGGTGGGAGCTCCGACATCACCACCGTTCGTCGCTGGGGCAACCGTTGGTTGAACCGGCTCGCGAACGTGATGTTCGGGACCCGCTACACCGACCTCTGCTACGGCTACAACGCCTTCTGGCGGCACTGCCTCCCGACGCTCGAACTCGACGTGACGGGCGGCGAGGAGGATGTGAAGCGCTGGGGCGACGGGTTCGAGATCGAGACGATCATCAACACCCGGGTCGCGAAGGGGCGGCTGCGGATCACCGAGGTCCCCAGCTTCGAATTCGACCGCGTGCACGGAACGAGCAACCTGAACACCTGGCGGGACGGCTTGCGGGTGCTTCGCGCGCTGGTGCACGAACGGTTCTCCGGCAAGGGGCGTCGCCCGCACAGCTCGGCGCACCCGAGTGCGCACCGCACGCACACGCCGGAGCTTCTGGACGCGTCGCTCGCGGCCGAAAGCGCCTGACCCGCCTGGCCTCTACAGGTGGATCCTCAGGTCGATGATGCGGCGTCGCTTCGCGTACCGCTCGCACGCGCACCCCGAGCAGTCGGTTCCGGACCGGTAATGCTGATGGGCGAGCCGGTCGTGTCCGCACTCGCACTCGGTGCGCTTGTGGGTCCGGCCGGTGGCCAGCAAGGTCGGGGACACGTGGTTTGTATCGGTCGGGAGTGCGATGCCTAAATGGGCTATGCGGGTGAACGTGTTCCCGACCGTCTTCCGCAGGGCCTGCCAAGGTTTCTGCGACGCATGGGTGCCAGCCGGTGCCAAAGCTCGGCCACCGGGCATGGGTCGTAACGCCCAGACCACGGTACGAGGTTAGTTCCTCGCGTGTGTTTTCATGGTGATTCGGGCGTGTCGGCCGGGCGGACCGCGGTCGACCTTGCCGCGCCGGGCAGTCCGGGCGGCGCCGGGATAGGTTCTTGCTACAGCGCTCGGGTCCCCGTGACGATCGTAGTGAGTGAAGCGGCGATCGCCGACCCCCGGCTCGTCCGATGACATTGGGAGTCCCTTTCGTGGTCACGAAGGACGATGTGTCGTCCCCGGCGTGTCCGCGATGCGAGGCGTCGGGCGGTTGCGACTGCTACCTGCCGACCATGGTTCCGCTGTCGGACCCGGCGGCCGCCGCCGTCGAGATTCCCGGCGAGGTATCGGTCGAGAAGCATCTGTCCAGCTTGTTCGGTCGGGACTCGATCTACGTCCTGCTGTGGGCGTTGCAGACCGGGCTCGCGGCCGCGGTCACCCCGGTCGCGACCCGGTTGCTGGGCACCCAGGCCTACGGTCAGGTGATCGCGGCCCTCGCGGTGATGCAGCTGCTGTTCTGCGTGGCCGGGTTGGGACTCGGGTCCGCGGTCGACCGCTCGTACTTCGAGGAGAACGGTCCGGAGCGGGCACGGAAACTGGTGACCTTCGCGATGGTCGTCGCCGTCGTGATCACGGTCATCGCAGACGCGACCGGCCGCTTCTGGGCGCCCGCGGCGGGCTTCGACTCCTACGGCGGGGCAGTCCGCCTGGGCGTGATCTGGGCTGGCGTGTCGGCGATCACGGCGTGCGGGCTGGGCTTGCTCAAGACGCAGGACCGCATCGTCGTCTTCGCGATCGGTTCGCTGACCCAGTCGATCATCGCCGAGTTCGTGAGCATCTCGTTCGTCGTCGGATTCGGTCACAACTCGCGCAACTTCGTGCTAGGCGAACTCGTCGCGCAGATAATGGCGACGATCTACGTGCTGTACTACATCAGGCCGAAGCCGTTCCTGCGGGCCGACCGGGACGTCGTCATGCGGGCCGTGCGATACGGCGTGCCGCTGGTGCCCGCCGGCCTCGCGACGCTCGCGCTCTACTCCGCCGACCGCCTCATCTTGCAGGGGATGCTCGGGGAAACGGAAATCGGGCGGTACCAGATCGCCTACAACATCGGCTCGATCCCGGTTGTGCTGCTGATGTTCCTCAACTCGGTCTGGCTGCCACGGTTCTTCGCGATCGGGAACAACCTCGATCTCGGCCCGCTGCTCGCCGCCACCCGCGACGCTCTCTACCAGCTGCTCGCCCCGGTGCTGCTGGGGATACTGTGCGGCGGGGCGCTGGTGCTGAAAGTCTGGGCGCCGCCCAGCTACGAACCTGGACACCTGCAGGTTCTGATGTTCGTGATCGTCATGACGACGCTGCCCTACGCGGCCAGCCAGTCCGGTCAGCGGGCGTTGATGACTACGGGGGCCACCAAGGAGATCGCCGTCGTGACGGCGATCTCGGCCGGGGTGAACATCGGCATCAACTTCCCACTGATCAATGCATTCGGTCTCATCGGGGCGGCGATCGCGACCTTGGTGTCCTACGTCGTCCTTCAGGTGCTGTTCAATCTGGCGACCCGCCGGCATATGCGCATCCCGCGTATCGGCGTGCGGCGGGCGGCCGAGCTGGTGCTCCTGTCGGTGGGCGGTTGGGGCATCGCCCTGCTGCCGGACAACTCCTATGTGCTCGTGTTTCGTATCGTGGCGACGATCGTGGCGATCGTCTGGTTCGCGCGAACCGCCTGGCGGCTGGCCAAGCCGCCCGCGGAAGAGCCGGCCCCGCCCGTCGCCGCTACGGTCTGATCGCGCGCGCGCCGCGCCGGGTGGCGGCGCGCGCGCGCAGGTAAAGGTAGGGTCCGGCCAGCAGGCCGAGGCGTTCCTGCCACACGACCCGGGCCGGTGGCCGCACCGCATCGTTCGCCGCCTCGTCGATCGATCGCGACCCGCGCAATTTCATGAGGCCGAACGGAACCCGGCGCAGCAACTGCCAGCGAGAATGCCGTCGTAGCAGGAACTTCGTGAGGCTCGCGGTCAGCCCAGAGCCGTATCCGAACATCTGCCGTTCGAGCGAGGTCCAGTCGGCGCGGTGGTGGTGCCAGACCACCGCGGCGGCTTCGTAGGCGATGCAGCGCCCGCTCTCCATGACTCGCAGGAAGATGTCCAGGTCCTCCCCGCCGCGGGTCTTCGTGCCGGCGCCCAACGCGAGGTCGAACCCGCCGAGCTCGTCGAGAACCTCGCGATCGAAGGCCATGCTCGCGCCGGTCCCGTACAGGCCGGGGGAGTAGGGGAAGAGGGGCCCGCGTCCCTGCGGGTTGCTGGCGCAGAACAGGTCGGCATGGCATCGCGTCGACCAGAGCGGCGTACGGGATTCGAAATACTCCTCCGCCGGGCTGTCGAGGGTCGCCGAGGCGACCAGCCCGGTCACGCAGGCGACGCGCGGGAACCGGGCGAAGCCGCGGATCAGGCCGTCGATCCACCCCTCGTCGACGATCACGTCGTCGTCGGTGAACGCCACGTAGCGCCCGTGGGCGTGCGCCAGGCCGCAGTTGCGGGCCTGCGAAAGGCCCGGTTTGGGTTCGAGCGCGTAACGGAAACGCGGGTCGCGCACAGCTATCGCCTCGACGACCCGGCGGGTGGAGGAGTCGCTGGGGGCGTTGTCGACGATCACGAACTCGAGCTCGGAATAGCGAAGCCGGGCCAACTTCTCCAGGCACATCGACAAAGACTCGCTCCGGTTCCGGGTGCCGACGACGACACTGACCAGGCCCGCCGGTTCGACCGTGTTGGCGCACCACGAAGATCGTCCGGCCGGCCGGTCGCCCTCCCAGGGGGAGGCGTCTTCGGCCCGCAGATGCGCGTCGACCTCGTCGCGGAACCGCTCGCGCGACTGGTCGAGGATCGCTTCGAGCGGGTCCTCGCCGGGCCGGACGCCGACGGTCAGGTAACCGAGCGGCTCGCCGTGCAGGCGGACCAACGCGCGGACCCGGGCATGCTGCGGGCCGCGTTCGACCACGCCCGTCAGCTCTCCCTGCCCGGAAAGCTCGAGCTCACCGCACCAGGTGCTGCCCGCCGGGGGCTGGCTCACGTCTGCTCCAAACGTCGGGCGGGCTGGGCTCGACCGGAGACGCGGTCGTTGGACGAACCCTACGGTAGGACGCTGTTAGGCTGCGCGGCAGCGACGACCGGGGTTCGGACCCAACGAGCTGTCTTGAGGAGCGGCCGGCGAATGGCGCGGACCAAGTCTGAAGGTCCTTCTGACGCCCTCCGCATGGGATTCGTGATCCTCTCGCACCAGCCCGGAAACGACCTCGGTCCTCTCGTCGACGCGCTGCGTTCGGTGTATCCGGACCCGCCGATCGTCGTGCACCACGACGCGTCGAGAGGGCGTCTTCGAGTGCCGACGGGGGTGGAACTCGTCGAGCCGCACGTGCGAACCCACTGGGGTGGGCTCGGCCTGGTGCGGGCGACGGTGGCCGGAATCGAGCAGCTCTACCGGAGTGCGTCGCCGGATTGGTTCACCCTGCTGAGTACCGTGGACTACCCGCTCGCCAGCGGTGAGTCCGTCTTGGCGGAGATTGCCGCTTCCGGCTACGACGCCTACCTGGAGTCCGCGCGGGTCGCGCCCGGGGAGCCGGGGTGGCACGGCGAGGTGATCGAGCGATACTTCGGGAACCGCTTCTGGCTGGGGAGCCACTCCCGGCTGATCGCGCTGGCCCGGCGCCCCCACTGGAACCTCGGGTTCGCCGGGGGACCCTTCGCCCGGTTCGGCAACATCTTCGACGACGAGTACCGCTGTTACGGCGGGAGCCAGTGGTTCTCGGGGAACCGGCGCGTGGCGAAGGTGCTGATCGACAGCCCGTCGACGCATCGGGCGTTGTGGCGGCGTTACCGTCACGTCGCGGTTCCCGACGAATCGTTGATCCACACGGTGCTGGGCAACACGCCGGGCCTGCGTCTCGGGCCGTCGCGGCGGTTCTACGAATTCGCGCCGCAGGGCGGTCCGGTCGAGATCACCCCTGCCCGCGCGCAGGAGCTGCTTCGGGGCGACTTCTGGTTCGGGCGCAAGGTCTCACCCGGCAACGAGGAGACGCGGGCCTTTCTGGACCGGGCTCTCGGCGTACGAGCACGGGCGGCATCCGAGCGCTCCAGCGGTTGACCTACCCCCCGCCGGCGCTGGTCAGGACATGGCGCTGGTCAGGACATGCAGACGAGGCCCAGCACCAGGGCGTGCGCGAGCGCGATCGGCCAGAGCGCGTTGTCCCGAATCCGGTAGGCGGTCAGCGCGGCCGCTATCGCGCCGGCGGCGAAGCCGGTGACGACCGACCGGCTCGATGCGAAACACGCTCCCACGGTGACGAACTGGGCGAGCACCGTCCAGTACCAGCGCAGCGGTCGGGTCGCGGCGAACTGCGCGACGTTGAAGGTGAGCTCTTCGATCAGGAAGGCGACCGCGACGACCGCCGCGTTGCGGAGGGTATCGGCCCGATGGATCCCGACGACCAACGGCGGGTTCATCCGCGCGATCAGCCCGCCGGTACAGATCGCCGCGCCCCAGAGCACGGTGCGCTCCACCCACAGCACGAGCGGAGGTCTCGTCCCCGGCCGGCGCAAGCTGGCCCGGACCAGCGCCCGGACGTTCCGGTCGCGAAATAGCAGGATGAGCGAAACCGCCTGCAGCGCAGCGACCTCGACGATCCGGGCCCGAGCCGTGGCGTGCCCGTACGGGGCGATGCCGGACAGCAGGGGAAGCAGGCTGACGACCGCGCCGATCGCGAACCTGGCCATCGAGGTGTACAGGTAGACGACACTGCAGCCGAAGCACAGCAAGGCCTGCAGGGCCAGCGCCCAGGGAACCTCGTGGAACTCGACGAGGACCCAGTACCCGGCCCAACCGGCGAGGAGCAAGGCGTCGAACAGGCCCGGCGCCGGCGCTCGGTCGGCGTCCGGCGCGGCTTCGCCGCGCGGAACCGGCGCGCCGGAGCCCGGCGCCGCCGAGACCTTGGTGGGTGAGACGGTCATTTGAACAGGAGGAACCTTTCGATGATGATCGTCGCGACCACGATGATCAAGGGCGCGGTCGTGGCGTCCAGCGCGCGAAGTTTCTGATCACTGCCGGCGTCCCGGTGACGGGCGCGTTGGGCTTCGCGCAGGATCAGCAGGGCGAGGAGCAACGGGACGCAGATGGCCCCGATGATCTCGCTGAGGAAGGACAGGTCGTTTCGCCCGAGCCAGGAGGCGATCCCGTCCGGCAGCAGGCTGGTCATGCGTGCTGCTTCAGTGCGCTGTGCAGGTAGTCGACGGCCACCGCGAGAAGACATATGCCGCAGACGATTCCGAGACCTGCGCGGGCGACGAACGCGTGTGTCGTCAGCAGCATCTGGGCGACCAGCAGCGAGACCGCCGCCGAAACAGGAATCGCCAACCGCAGGACCGTTGCCGGGCCGTCGAGCCGGATCGCGCCGACCAGGGCGAGGCCGGGACAGATGAGCAAGGCCGGTAACACGGTGACGAGACGCAACGCGACGGGGGCGTGGAGCAGCACCGACAGCAGGGCCGCGGCGGATATCGCGACGACGAAGATACGACGCCAGCGGTAGACGGCGAGGAGGTACGGCGTCATGGCGTGGTCATCCTCCATACCGAAGAGGTCTCGTTGCTGCGCACCTGGACGAACCGTCCGGAGGACTGGAGTTCGTCGACGATCGCCTGGTTCGTGTCGGCCGGGATGTTCGCGAACGCCTTCAGATACGCGAACTGGCTCTTGGACAGGTAGAGCAACGGTTGCGGACGCCCCTGCGTCTCGGCTTCGGTCATCGTCTTCTCGATGTCGGCCAGCGAAGGCACGGCGGTGTCGGTCGAACTGGCGGTGACGGTCGTCACCGGATGTTCCTCGAGGTTTGCGAAGGACGCGGGGGTGTTGGAGCTGACGAAGACGAGTGGGGTTCCCGTCGGGGTGTCCACGAGGAGGTAGCGGGCCATCTCGACATCGCCGGCGGGGAAGGACTCGAAGGATTCGTTGCCGTAGCGTGAGAAAGGGAACAGCACCAGCAAGCCGATCCCGACCACTGCCGCCAGGGACGCCCGCAGTTTGAGCCGGGACGCGATCTCGGTCGGGAGGAACAGCACCGAGAGCAGCATCGCGATGCCGGGCAGCGCGTACAGGTAGACCCGAAGCGCGGCCTCACCGCCGTAGTCCTGGACCCCGACGAGCATGACGGGGACGCCGAGCAGGACGGCGAGGGTGATTCCGCCTTGGTGGCGGATCGACCGGAAGATCGCCACGCCCGCCAGGCCGGCGACGCCGATGGTCTCCAGGAGCCGTAACCGGACGATCTGCAGGTGGCTCGGTGCGCCCACGATCCGGTCGCCGACATTGGACGAGACCGAGGCCGCGACCTTCCCGACGCCACCGAAGATCAGACCCAGATGCCCGAACCAGTAGTCGGTTGCCTCGTAGCTGAGCCATGCGCTGACCATCAGGGTCAAGATCACCGGCAGGGCTCGCGCCTTGAGCCGGCCGACGATCACCAGTGCGTAGAGGATGCCGGCCAGGCCGATCGGCGTCAGCTGGTGGCTGACGACCGAGGCGCCCAGGATCAGGACGACGACGCCGATCACGGCGAACCTGCCGCCGGGGGGCAGCTCGGCCGGCGGGGTTTCCCGATCGCCCAACGACTTCCACCAGATGCGCCAGATCGGCCAGTTCGGCCGCGCCCCGTCGACCGCCGGCGCCGGTCGGAGGAAGCGCAGGACCAGGAAGATGATGCTCAGGTAGAAGAGCAGGTTGAGGCCCTGCGGGCCGAAGTAGTCCTGTCCGACCCAGTTTGCGACCAGGTAGAAGTAGCAGGCGAGCCAGGGGCGGCGGACCCCCCCGACGAGGCTCTTGGCGATGCCGTAGATCAGCACCAGCTCGACGAGCACCAGGAAGATGTTCGCCAACGCCGAGAAGGCCAGTGGCTCGACGCCGGTCAGTCGCGAGAGCATGGCGACGAGCGCGAAGAAACCGGGCCAGCTGAACCGGGCGTCGTAACTGTGCAGGACGTCGCCGTGCCGGGCGATGTAGTCGGCGAAACCGGAGTGCAGGTATGCGGTGGGGAACCTGGTCGTGTGCTCGATCAGGAAAGGCGCAAGAGTGAGGATGCACGCGAGGCCGAGCAGATGGAACCCGAGCAGCGAAGGTTCGACGCGGGGCCGCGACAGCATGACGAAGAAGGAGATCGTCAGCGCGAGAGTGGCGAACATCGCGACCGGTGACACCGCCGAGATCAGGCCGTGCCCGCCGATGTCGTTGGCCGAACTCGTGGCGAGCGATCCGATCGCGACCTCGATCGCGAACAGCGGGATCGCCCAGGGCAGGCAGATGTCGGCCAGCCGGCGTTTCGGCAACGCCGGCGCGGCCGGCTTCGACCGTGAACGTTCGGCCGTTCCCGCCCGTCCCGCGGTGGTCTCGATCACGCGTTCTCCAGTCGGGCGAAGATCGGACGCGCCCTTCGAATGGGATGAGGCCACAGTGACGAGTGTGGCATCGCAGGCACGACATCAGCAGATCGGCGGCATTACTCCAGGGTTTATCGGTGCTCCGTCGAGCGGTCTGGAGCACCGCTGCGCAGCGGTCCGGCGGCGGTGCGTCCGGCTCGCCTCCGGAGCAGGTCGGGTCAGCCGCGGTAGGACCAGATCTGGACCGAGTCGATCTGCACGTGTCCGGTCTCGGACGCGGACGGCTGCCCGGACGTCTCCGTCTGGAGCACGAGGTGCATCGGCACCGCCGGGGATACCGGTGAGGAGCCGACGAGGTTGCCGTCGAGGTAGAACTTCACGCCGGCGGGGGTCCACTCGGTCGTGGCGGTGTGCCAGCTGGTGAACGCCACGCCGGTGTTCACCGCCAGGGCGTTCTGGGAGGGGTTTCCGATCTTGTGGTCGAAGGCCTGGATCGTCCCGTCGAGATCGCCTTCGGGGAAGTCGATCTCGCCTTGTGACCAGTTGTTCGAGTCCGGCCACAGCAGCCACGCCACCTTGTAGTTGGGCAGCGAGTCGGCCCGGAACCGGATCGAGTAGCGGCCGTACAGCTGGCCGCCCCAGCTCCCGCTGACGAACGGGACCGGCGCTGCGACCTGCGGAACTCCGTTCTCCGAGTGCAGGTACATGTCGAGCACGCCGCCGGCCACGGAGATGACGTTGTTGCTGTACATCCCGATCTTGCCGGTGTCGAGGAATCCGTTGTACGTCCCCCACTTCGCCCGATAGACGTTCGGGAACTGGCCCGCCGCGGCGGGGGCGCTGAAATCCTCGTTGAACACCAACGCGAATCCCCTGCCGGCGGGAGCGGGCGGGGCGAACTGGCTCTTGGGTGACGTCTTCGCCGGTGGTGGGGCGGCCGCCGTCGGCGCCGGTGGCGGGGTCGGCGTGTCCGAAGGTGTCGCAGTAGCGCTCGCCGACGGCGTCGGCGATGCGGACGAAGGCGCCGGCGTGGGGGGCGCGGAAGCGGTGACCCGGTGCACCGGATCCGCTTCGGATGCGTGGGTCAACCCGAAGAGGACAGCGGTGACCACCCCGATCGGAACCAGCCACTGCGCAGCACGTTTCGTGCTGCGGCGGTACCGGTTCGGGGGCATCTTGGGTGCGGCGTGGCGTGGGTGTGCCGTTCGCTCCATCGGGTCAGTCTCCCACGACCCGTTCGGCGGACCGTCCAATGACGGTCCGCCGAACGGGTCAAACTCGCCTGGTTGCAAGTGTTCCTGACGTTACTGGTGGGTCAGCCGGTGTAGGACCAGATCGATACCGAATCGATCTGGACGTGACCTGCGACGGAGGCCGACGGGGAGCCGGACGTCTCGGTCTGCAACACCATGTGCATCGGCGCCGACGGGGACACCGGTGATGAGCCGACGAGGTTGCCGTCGAGGTAGAACTTCACGCCGGCGGGGGTCCACTCGGTCGTCGCGGTGTGCCAGCTGGTGAACGATGCGCCGGTTCCGACCGCCATCGCGTTCTGCGACGGGTTGCCGACCTGATGGTTGAACGCCCAGATGGTGCTGTTCAACTCGCCTTCGGGGAAGTCGATCTCGCCCTGCGACCAGTTGTTCGAGTCCGGCCACAGCAGCCACGCCGTCTTGTAGTTCGGCAGCGAGTCGGCGCGGAACCGGACCGAGTACCGGCCGTAGAGCGATCCGCCCCATGAGCCGTTGATGAACGGGACCGGGGCGGCGACCTGCGGGACGCCGTTCTCGGTGTGCAGGTACATGTCGAGGACGCCGTTCGCGACCGAGATGACGTTGTTGCTGTACTGGCCGACCCCGCCGGTGTCCCGGAAGCCGTTGTACGTGCCCCACTTCGAGCCGTACACGTTCAGGAACTGGCCGGCGGCCGCGTTCTGGTTGAAGTCCTCGTTGAAGACCAGTTTGAAACCCGGAACGTTGCCGGCGGTCGTCTGGCCGGTGTTGGTGGCCGGCGTGCTGGTGGGAGCCGCCGGAGTCGACGAGTTCGGCGCAGCGGCCGGCGGAGCAGTGGTCGTGCTCGTGACCGGGGCCGGGGCCTGAGTGGTCGGCGCAGCGGCCGGCGTCTTCTTGCCGCTGTTGTTGAAGACCGGGACGCTGGTCGTCTTCGTGCTCAGCACCGACAGCTTCGCGTCAGCGATCTGCCAGTGCGCCGGCGTGTGCGGCGCCAGGCCGACGTAGAACATGGTGCGGTCGGTGACGTTCGTGGTGGCGACGAAGGTCTTGGTGAGCTTGTGCCATCCCGTGTCGCGGAAGCCGGTGTAGACCGAGTCCTGCGACGGCCGGTCGCCGTAGTTGGCGTTGGCGATCAGCATGCCGACGTACTTGCCGCTCGCGTTCAGGTCACGGACCCAGACGCTCATCTGGTAGGTCTTGCCGGGGACGACGAAGGCCGGGTCGGAGAGCTTGCCCAGCACCTCGCCCCAGTCACCGGTGTCGCCGCTCGAGAGGTCGATGGCGGTGGTGGTGCCGGACGGAACCTGGGCGGCGACCCGGGTAAGGGTCACCGGGCTGTTCGCGGAAGAGGCTTGCCAGCCGGAGAGATCGACGGCGGCCGTGGGGTTGGCGACGTCGTTTCCGACGAAGCTGGCGGACGTGCCGACTGAGGCGGCGTACGACACGGCGCCAAGGCCGACCGCGCACGCGACGCCCAAGGCGCCGGCCGCTCGAATGGTCCTGGTTCGCATGAAAGGTCTCCTGGGGCTGCTGGGGCGAAGGAGGCTCGTGATACCAACACCCGTTGTTGTGACTCCCGAGGTTTCGTCAGCCATTCGGAGGTGCTCGACCGCCCAATGGGTGAATCGAGAACGGAGAAATCGGACATTCGCATACATACGAAACGGGCGAACAGTCCAGGGCGGCGGCCGCTCGGATCGTCCCGACGTCGGCGCCGAAGAGGCCGGGGGGCAAGCGAAGATCCACGTCGAGGGCAATCCGAAGATCGACTCGTTGTCACCGCGGAGATCATCGCGACGGCCGGTCCTTCACCCGCCGCGAGGCCTGCCGCAACGCGAGGGCTAACCTAGGGCGTCGAGCTGGGCGGTTCAGAGAAGTTCAGCCGAGGATCCGGAGCCCGCGTGCCAGCCCACACCTACGAACTCAGCCACCTGGCTGCGCTCGAGGCGGAGTCAATTCACATCTTCCGTGAGGTCGTCGCGGAGTTCGAACGTCCGGTGCTGCTCTTCTCCGGCGGCAAGGACTCGATCGTCATGCTCCGGCTCGCCGAGAAGGCCTTCGCGCCCGGTCGCATCCCGTTCCCGGTGATGCACGTCGACACCGGACACAACTTTCCCGAGGTGATGTCCTACCGCGACGAGCGGGTGGCCGAATTGGGCGTCCGCCTCGTCGTCGCCAGCGTCCAGGAAGGCATCGACTCCGGCCGGATTTCCGAGCGTCCGGGCCAGCCGCGCAACCCGCTGCAGACGATCGCGTTGCTCGATGGGATCACCGAGAACCGGTTCGACGCGGTGTTCGGCGGCGGGCGGCGGGACGAGGAGAAGGCCCGGGCCAAGGAGCGGGTGTATTCGTTCCGCGACGAGTTCGGACAATGGGATCCCAAGAGCCAGCGCCCCGAGCTGTGGGCGCTCTACAACGGGCGGCACCAGCCTGGGGAACACATCCGGGTCTTTCCGCTCTCGAACTGGACCGAGCTCGACATCTGGCAGTACATCGCCGAGGAGGACATCCGGATCCCGTCCATCTACTACGCGCACCGGCGCGAGGTGTTCCGACGGGACGGGATGCTGCTGGCGGTCGGCGAGTACAGCGTCCCGAAGGCCGGCGAAGAGATCTTGGAGTTGACCGTCCGCTACCGGACGGTGGGCGACATGCCGATCACCGGTGCCGTCGAGTCCTCCGCGACGAAGGTCGACGAGGTCATCGCCGAGGTCGCGGCGACGCGGATCACCGAGCGGGGGGCGACCCGGGCCGACGACCGCACCAGCGAGGCGTCGATGGAGGACCGCAAGCGAGAGGGTTACTTCTGACCGTGGAGATGCTGCGGTTCGCGACCGCCGGCAGCGTGGACGACGGCAAGTCGACCCTGATCGGACGGTTGCTCTACGACACGAAGACGCTGTTCACCGACCAGCTCGAGGCGGTCGAGCGGGTCAGCCGCTCGCGCGGGGACTCCTACGTCAACCTGGCGCTGCTGACCGACGGGCTGCGGGCCGAGCGGGAACAGGGCATCACGATCGACGTCGCCTACCGGTACTTCTCGACTCCGCGGCGGAAGTTCGTCATCGCCGACACCCCCGGACACATCCAATACACCCGGAACATGGTGACCGGCGCCTCGACGGCGAACCTGGCGCTGATCCTGGTCGACGCCCGTAACGGCATGGTCGAACAGTCCCGCCGGCACGCCTTCATCGCGTCGTTGCTGCGGGTTCCGCACCTCGTGCTCTGCGTCAACAAGATGGACCTCGTCGGCTACGACCAGGCGGTGTTCGAGGAGATCAAGGCGGAGTTCCGGCACTTCGCCGCGAAGCTCGACATCCACGACCTGACGGTCATTCCGATCTCCGCGTTGAACGGCGACAACGTCGTCGACCGGTCGGCGAACATGCCGTGGTACGAAGGCGCCTCCTTGTTGCACCACCTCGAGGAGGTGCACATCGCTTCGGATCGGAATCTCATCGACGTCCGGTTCCCGGTGCAGTACGTGATCCGGCCGATGTCCTCCGCGCACCACGACTACCGCGGCTACGCCGGGCAGATCGCCGGCGGTGTCCTCAAGGCGGGAGACGGCGTGATGGTCCTACCGTCCGGGTTGACCTCGCGCATCGAGGAGATCGAGGTCGGTGGCGAGCTCGTCGGCGAGGCCTTCCCGCCGATGTCGGTCACGATCCGACTCGCCGACGACATCGACATCTCGCGGGGCGACCTGATCTGCCGGCCGGCCAACTCGCCGGCGGTGACCCAGGACGTCGAGGCGATGGTCTGCTGGATGGCGGACGAGCCGCTCACCGCGGGCCGCATGTACGCGATCAAGCACACGACCGCGACCCACCGTGCCCTGGTGAAGGACGTGCACTACCAGGTCGACGTCAACACGCTGCATCGCAACGAAGCCGCGAACAGCCTGGGGCTCAACGACATCGGCCGCGTCCGCCTTCGGACCACCCGGCCGTTGCTCGCCGACACCTACGCCCAGAACCGGACGACCGGGAGCTTCATCCTCATCGACGAGACGTCGCAGAACACCGTCGGCGCGGGAATGATCATCGGCACGACCTGATTCCGGGCGGAGTGACGAAGTGCGGTGGCGCCTCGTCACTAAAGGCAGCGAAACGTTCCTACGGCGCCACCGCACCGCGTCCCTCTCTAGAGGCGGTGGCGGGCGACCAGCGCGGCGACGATCTGCGCTACGGCGTCGTCGACGGGGGTACCGGTGGTGTCGACGGTCAGCTCGGCGTCCGTGGGCTGTTCGTAGGGGTCGCTGATGCCGGTGAACTCGCCGATCTCGCCTCTGCGGGCCTTGGCGTACAGGCCTTTGCGGTCCCGCCGTTCGCATTCGGCAAGCGGGGTGGACACGTGTACCAGCAAGAAACTGCCAGGCCCCCCGGCGTGCTCGATCATTCGCCTCACCTCGGCCCGGGTGTCGGCATGGGGGGCGATCGGGGCCGCGACCGCGAGCCCGCCGTGCTTGGTCACCTCGGCGGCGACCCAGCCGATCCGCCGCACGTTCGTCTCCCGGTCGGCCCGGGAGAAGCCGAGCTCGCTGGAGAGGTGGGTGCGAACGTTGTCACCGTCGAGCAAGGTGACCGACCGGCCGTACCGCTCGGTGAGGACGCCGACCAGCCGGGCGGCGATCGTCGACTTGCCTGACCCGGACAGCCCGCTGAACAGGACCGTTGCCCCGGTGCCGACCGGGGCGGCCGGGTCGGCCGCGACGAGCACCGTTCGGGTGGCGCCGAACGCTTCGGCGACGCTCCTCCGGGCGGCGTCCGGCGAGCCCGACCACAGCGGCGTCAGGACGAGGCGAAAAGTGCCCGGGCCGGTCCAGCCGTTGCGTAACGCCAACCAGCTCGCGACCGCCCGGTGGTGCCCGATGTCGTCGGCGCGGACGCCGCCGGCGACGGCGAGCCCCAGCACTTCGGCCCACGTTCCCGGTTCGAGCTCGCCGAGGGCCGCGGCGACCTGCTCGCTGCTCGGCGCCCGAACCCCGACGAACGCCACGATCGGCCCCGTCCCGAGGGCGAGATCAGCCGGGCGGTGACGCAGCCGAGGGTAGGTCGGTTCGGTCGGCGGGTCGACGAGGCCGACGGTTCCTCGCACCCGGCCGGCGCTCGGAACTTCCCGCACGTCGAGCCGAGCGACGGTGACGCCTTCGTCGTCGTTCAGCGACAACACCTCGCCCGGCCGGGCGTCGGCGCTCAGCTCGAGCTCGGCCGGAAGCAGGCCGTCGGCGATGCAACGAACCTGGGCGAGTTCGTCCAGGCTGAGGCGGATCGGTTTCACGAACGGATCACTCGCGGGTCACGACGAGGTCGTGCGGTTCAGCGGGTTCTGGTTGTCGACGACCTGCTTCCCCTTGTCGACCCAGGAGTCGAACGCGCCGCCCTGGTAGGCGAAGAACAGCGCGGCGACGACGACCGCGAGGAGGGCCAGGAACACGAGCTTGCGGACCAGCGCGAACAGGGCGAAGACCGCGAGCAGGATGGCGATGGGGATCGTCCAGGCGGCATCCGGCTCCGGTAGCGGGTGGGAGGCCGCGACGACCGTGCTCGTGAGCCCCATCAGTGGCTCGCGGCCGGTTCGACGAGCTCGACCAGGACTCCACCGGACGACTTCGGGTGGATGAAGTTGACGCGAGAGCCTGCCGTCCCGATCCGCGGCTCGTCGTAGAGCAACCGCAGGCCCGCGGCGCGGAGTTTGACGCTCACCGCGTCGATGTCGGCCACCCGGTACGCCATCTGCTGGATGCCCGGTCCCTTCGTGGCGAGGAACTTCCCGATGGTGGTGTCCGCGGAGAGCGGAGAAAGTAGCTGAACGGCCGAATCGCCGACCTCGAGCATCGCCTCCTCGACGCCCTGGTCCTCGTTGACCTCCCGGTGGGTGAGCCGCATCCCGAACGCGGTCTCGTAGAAGGCGATGGCAGCGTCCAGATCCTCGACGGCGATGCCGACGTGGTCCAGTGCGGTGAACAGCGGTTCGGTCATGCGTCATTCTTGCGCGTCCTCAAGTTCCGGCCGCGTAGGTGCCGACGAACACCGAGGAGGGAGCTAATGACGATGAGCTTGGCGCGACGTCCTGTCCACGGGCCGTCCCACGACACGACCGAGAGCGCCATCGCGCCGACGGCCCGGCCGTGGGGCACCTTTCGGGTGCTCGACGACTCCTCGGGGACGCACAAGGTGAAATCCATCGCCGTCGATCCCGGCAACCGGCTGTCGTTGCAGTCGCATGCCGCGCGGTCCGAGCACTGGTTCGTCGTGTCCGGGACGGGCGTCGTCTGGAAGGACGACGAGCGGATCGACGTCGGTCCGGGCTCCGCCGTCGACATCCCGGTCGGCACCCGCCATCGCATCCACTGCACCGGTTCCGAGCAGCTGGTGTTCATCGAGGTCCAGCACGGCAGCTATTTCGGTGAGGACGACATCGTTCGTTACGACGACGACTACGGACGAGCCGCGGACTGAGCCGGGTGTCCGAATCCGTCCTCGGGTCGGCGCGGGGACGGGGACGTGGAATGAGCACACGTATCCTGAAGTTCTCGTTGTCGTCATGACCCAGGAGGCCGCAGTGGCTCGTTCCGTGATCGTCGCCGGCGCCCGCACTCCGATCGGCAAGATGTCCGGTTCGCTCGCGGGCTTCACCGCCATGGATCTCGGTGGTGTCGCCATCGCCGGTGCGCTCGAGAAGGCCGGGATCAGTGGGGGCCAGGTCGACTACGTGATCATGGGGCAGGTGCTGGGCGCCGGGCAGGGCCAGATCACCGCACGTCAGGCCGCCGTCAAGGGCGGCATTCCGATGGACGTCCCGGCCCTGACGATCAACAAGGTCTGCCTGTCCGGCCTGGACGCGATCGCGCTCGCCGACCAGCTCATCCGCGCCGGCGAGTTCGAGGTGATCGTCGCCGGAGGCATGGAGTCGATGACCCAGGCACCCTACCTGCTGCCCAAGGCCAGGAACGGCTACCGCTACGGCAACGCCGAGTTGCTCGACGCCACCTTCCACGACGGCTTGTTCGACGCCTTCGACGCCATTCCGATGGGCGAGGCGAGCGAGCGGAAGAACCCGACGTATGGCACGACCAGCCGGCAGGAGCAGGACGAGTTCGCCGCCCGCAGCCACGAGCTCGCCGCGGCCGCCATCAAGGAAGGGCGCTTCGCGCAGGAGATCGTCCCGGTGTCGATTCCGCAGCGCAAGGGGGAGCCCATCCTCGTCAGCGAGGACGAGGGGGTCCGCCCCGGCACGACGGTCGAGACCCTCGCCGCGTTGAAGCCCGCGTTCACCTCCGGCGGCACGATCACCGCCGGCAACGCTTCGCAGATCAGCGACGGCGCCTGCGCGGTCGTCGTGATGAGCGCCGAGAAGGCAGTCGAGCTGGGTGTCCCGGTGTTGGCCGAGATCGGTGCCCACGGTGTGGTTGCCGGACCGGACAACTCGCTGCACGCGCAGCCGGCGAACGCGATCTCCAAGGCGCTCGCCCGCGAAGGGCTCACCGCGGACGACCTGGATCTGGTCGAGATCAACGAGGCCTTCGCGGCGGTGGGGATCGCCTCCACGCGCCAGTTGGGAATCGACCCGGCCAAGGTCAACGTCGACGGCGGCGGTATCGCGCTGGGCCACCCGATCGGGATGAGCGGAGCGCGGATCGTGCTCCATCTGGCGCTGGAGCTGAAGAGGCGCGGTGGCGGGATCGGCGCGGCCGGGCTGTGCGGCGGCGGCGGCCAGGGCGACGCCTTGATCCTGCACGTATCGGCCTGAGGCGAGTCACGCCGGACCCGGATGTCGGCCTCGGGGCCGGCCGGCCTCAGGCCGGGAGGCCCCTGAAGCCCCGCGCCAGCAGCGCCGCACGTACTCCGGTGACCAGCGCGTCAGCTGACAGTTCCGGGGCGACGCGCTGGTAACGCCGCACTCCGGCGTCGCGCAACCGGGTCTGCTCAGGCTCACTCAGCAGCGAGCGGATCCCGTTCGCGATGTCGGCGGGGGACAGCGACTCGACGAAGAGGGCCGCGTCGTCGACCACCTCGGGGATGCTGCTGTTCCGGTTCGTCAGGATCGGAACCCCGGCGGCCAACGCCTCGACCAGGGGAAGCCCGTACCCCTCGAACTTCGACAGGTAGAGCAGCCCGGCGGCCTCCCGAAGAATGGCGGTCTTGCGACCCTCGCTGATGTATCCGGTGAGTATGCAACGCTCCCAGATGCCGAGTTCGCGCAGCGTCGGCTCGAGTTGTCCGGTCGACGAGCCCATGAGCACCAGACGGACGTCCGGCAGCTCCCGGAATGCCTCCGCGACGCCGGCGAGCATCTCGGGCACGCACTTGCGCTTCTCCAGGCCGCCGTTGTAGATGAGGTAGCGCCCGTCCGGCAGGTCCTTGTTCTCCTCCGGGGTGGGCTCGGTGAGGGCGTTCTCGCCGAGCGTCGGCGCGATGATCGTCGCCGAGCGGCGGGAGAACCGCTTGATGTCGTGTGCGGAGGACTTCGAGACGGTCAGGATCACGTCGCTACGGAACAGCGCACCGACGACCCACACGCTGAACGGAAGTGCGAACAGCGGATCCCGTACGAAGTACTCGTAGGGAAAGCGCAGCTGCACCAGGTCGTGCACGGTGACGACTTTCAGCGCCTTGCCGACCGAGAACAGCGGCGTGCCCATCGTGGAGGGCAGCCAATGGACGTCGAAGTCGTGCTTGCGCAGGTACCGGGGGACGGAGACCTGTTCCCAGAAGGTCTGCGTCTTGTATCCGAAGCCGCACCACTCCACGTCCTCGAAGAGGTGTTCGTATGGCGCGGTGTCGAAGTTCGTGAGTAACGTCAGGTGCGCGCCCGCTTGGGTGAGGGCCGGGATGATGCCGAACAGGTAACGCCCGAGGCCGACGCCGGGTCGGCTGACGTACCGGGCGTCGAGGGCGACCCGGAGACCGTCGAGTGGGGGCCGCTCCGGCATCCGCCCATCGTGCCAGAGCTCATCGTCGCGGGCTGTCATGATCGGCACATTTCGACGGGTTGGCGCAGCCGCCCGACGAGCCTCACGATCGAACCAGGGAACGTAGGACGTCGGCGATTCGATCAGCCTGACGGGCGAGGGTGAATTCCTCGAGGACCTGGCGTCGTGCCCGCTCGGCGAGTCGCTGCCGAAGGCCCGCGTCGGCGAGGAGCCTTTCGAGCTGTCGAGCGAGGTCGGTGACGTCGCCCTGCCGGGCGAGCAACCCGGTCTTCCCGTCTTCGACGACCTCCGGTACCCCCGAAGCCGGATAGGCCAGTACCGGCGTCCCGCTGGCCTGCGCCTCCAGGATTCCGAGCGGCAGCCCCTCGCGTTGGCTGGCGAGGACGAACACGTCGCTGGCGTTGAGCAGCGCCGGCCCGTCGCTTCGTACGCCGAGGAAGCGAACTCGCTCGCCGAGCAGCGTGGCACCCAACTGGTGCAGGGTCGCGGCCCACGACGGGTCCAGGCTCCCACCGCCGGCGATCGCGAGCTGCACCCCGCCGAACGGCTCGGGTAGTGCCGCGACCGCGCGGATCGCGTCGTCGACGCCCTTGTGCGGATCCAACCGGTTCATCAGCAGGACGACGGGAGCCTTCGGGTCGAGCCCGATCTCGGCGCGAAGATCGGGATCGGCCGGCCCCGGTTCGTAAGCGGTCGCGTCGATGCCGTTGTGGATGACGTGGACGCGGCTGCGGGTCTTCGGTGGGAGGTCGCCCGCGACGGCATGGCTCACCGCGATCGTGGCGTCGGCGATCCGCACGCTCGCCGCCCGCAGCCGCCCGGCGACGCCCGGGAGGCTCTGTTCGTGCAGGTTCAAGACGGTGGGGATCCGGGCAAGCCGGCCGGCGAGGGCCCCTTCCAGGTGTGCCCAGTGGGAGTTCGCGCTGATCAGATCGGCGCGGGTGGCCCGTGCCGCGCGGACGACGCGCCCGGCGCCTTCGGCGGTTCGGGCGAGCTCGCGGGCGATCAGCGCCGGGTGGGGCCGGTCGTCGTCGGACCGGCGCACCTTGCGGTCGTCCGGTACCGGGATGTGGACGTGTTCGAAGCCGGCGTCCTGCCACGCCGTGCTGATCGCGTTCTGCTGCGGGGCCGCCAGAACGCAGGTGAATCCGCGGTCGGCGAGCAGCGGCGCGAGGCGGAGGAGGTAACGCTGGGCACCCCAGAGACCTTCGCCCTGTTCGAGCACCAGCATGCGGCGCGGACGGGCGGGCGGCATCGTCGAAGGATAGTTCACACCCCTGTGCGAAAGTCCTGGAGTTGACAGAATCCAGCGCCCGTCGCGCAGGCGGAACGGAGGTCTCGGTGCCGAGTGGCGAGCGCGTACCCGCGGCGGTCGTCCGTGCGTTCGTCGTGCTGGGCTGGGGCGTCGTCGCGCTGCTCGCGGCGCTCGTCGTCGTGCGAGCCATGGGCTGGGACGACCGGCCGTTGCTGATCGGGCTCGCGGCCGTTTCACCGCTGTTGTTCCTGCTCCCGTATCCGGTCCTCCTGGTCGCGGCGGTGGGGGCCCGTCGATGGCTCGCGGGCTCCGCGATCGCCGGAATCGTCCTGCACCTGCTGTGGTTCGGCGCGTTGCTCCCGTTCGTGCATTCCGATCGGTCGCTCCCCGCGGGAGCGGTGCGGGTGCGCGTCCTCAGCGCGAACCTGCTCTACAGCAACCCGCGGGCCGCCGAACTGGCCAGCACCGTCGAGCGGACGTCGCCCGATCTGGTCGCGCTGCAGGAATACACGAACCGGAACGGAAGCCGTTTGGCGGCGACCTCCGCGCTTGCGGCGTATCCGTACCGGTTGCTCGACCCGGACGGGACGGCGAACGGCATCGCGCTGTTCTCCCGGTTTCCGTTCCGAGACGCGCAGAAGGTGAGCATCGCCGGCCGGAAGGCGCTTCGCGCAGTGGCGACCACGCCGGTCGGTCCGGTCACCGTCGTCGTCGTGCATACAGTCGCGCCGGTCGAGGGTTCGGCGCCGGACTGGGAGGACGAGCTTCGGGCGATCGCGGATCTCACGCACGGCGTCGACGGTCCGCTGATCCTGACCGGCGATTTCAACGCGACGGCCGGGAACCGGCAACTCGCCCACGTCGCGGACCGGGCGCGGGTCCGCGATGTGCTGAACGCGACCGGGGACGGCTACGCGATGACCTGGCCGGCCGATCACCGGGTGCCGCCGTACATCCGTCCCGATCACGTGTTCGCGGGGCGGGGCGCGGTACCACTGGACGGCCATGCCGTCACGGTCCCGGGCAGCGACCACCGGGGAATCGTCGCGGACATCGGACTCGGACCGGCGTAACCGGGTGCGAGGATAGGAGGCGTGGATCCAACGAGCCTTCGACTGACCGGTGCCGTCCCGCTCGATTCGTTCGCCGCCTCTCGGGCCGCCGCGGCCGCCGGTCCGATGTCGACCTCCCCGTTCGTCGTCGACGTCACCGAGGCGACGTTCGAGCAGGAGGTCGTCCGCCGTTCGACCCAGGTCCCGGTGGTCATCGACTTCTGGGCGGCCTGGTGCGGCCCGTGCAAGCAACTCTCCCCGATCCTGGAGAAGCTGGCGGAGGGCGGCGGTGGATCCTGGGTGCTCGCGAAGATCGACGTCGACGCCAACCCTCGGCTCGCGCAAGCCGCTGCGGTACAGGGCATTCCGGCGGTCAAGGCGGTCGTGGGCGGGCAGGTGGTCGGCGAGTTCACCGGCGCGATGCCCGAAAGCCAGGTCCGGCAGTGGATCGACCGGCTGGTCGAGGCCGCCGCGTCCGGTGCGTACGGCCAGCTCACCGGCCGGAGCGACGGGGGCGACACCGGGCCGGCGGAACCGGAGGTCGACGCCGATCTGGCCGCCGGGGACGACAACCTCGTCGCCGGGGATCTCGACGCGAGCGAGGCCGCCTACCAGCGGCTGCTCGACCGCGCCGGGGTGACGCCGCAGCTGCGCGCCGAGGCGCGGGGTGGACTGGCCCGGGTCGCCCTGCTCCGGCGCACCGAATCCCTCGACCCGCAGGCGGTGCGGGCGGCGGCCGAAGCCGCGCCGGACGACGTCGCCGCGGTGATCGCCTACAGCGACCTCCTCGTGCTGAGCGAGCAGGCGGAACACGCTCTCGAGATCCTGCTGCGCTTCGTCCGGAACTCGTCCGGGGACGACCGGGACGCCGCTCGGCAGCATCTGCTCGCGTTGTTCGACGTTCTCGGCGACACCGATCCGTTGGTTCCCGCCGCGCGACGCAAGCTGGCTTCCGCGCTCTTCTGACCAGGCTCCCCCCGGCGCGACGACCGCGCGCCGTCAGCGGGCCGGCGCGAGCCAGAGGGTACCCAGCGGTGGTACCCGGAGGGTCGCCGAGGCGACCTGACCGTGATGCGGTCGGTCCTCGGCGGTGACCGAACCGAGGTTGCCGACCCCCGAGCCGCCGTACATCTCGGCATCGGTGTTGAGCAGCTCGATCCACTCGCCCCCGTAGGGAAGCCCGATCCGGTAGTTCTCGTGCGGGACGCCGGCGAAATTCGTGACGCAGGCGATCACGCTCTCGCCACCCGAATCCCGCTCAGGCCCCCACCGCAGGAACGAGAACGTGTTGTTGCCGGCGTCGTTCGCGTCGATCCAGTGGAAGCCGCTGCCTTCGGCGTCCCGGGTCCACAACGCGGGATGGCTGGCGTAGATCCGGTTCAGGTCGGCGACGACCGAGTGCACGCCGCGGTGCTCCGCGTGGTCGAGAAGCCACCACTGCAGGGAGTCGTCGTGGTTCCATTCGGCGTCCTGACCGAACTCACTGCCCATGAACAGCAGTTGCTTTCCCGGGTGGGCCCACTGGAAGGCCAGGAAGGCCCGGAGGTTGGCGAACTGCTGCCAGCGGTCGCCGGGCATCTTGTTCAGCAACGAGCCCTTGCCGTAGACGACCTCGTCGTGGCTGATCGGGAGGACGAAGTTCTCGCTGAACGCGTACATGAGGGAGAACGTCAGCTGGTGGTGGTGGAAGCGGCGGTAGATCGGTTCGCGATGCACGTAGTCGAGCGAGTCGTGCATCCAGCCCATGTTCCACTTGAACCCGAATCCCAGGCCGCCGAGATGGGTGGGCTGGGATACCCCCGGCCACGCGGTCGACTCCTCGGCGATCGTCATCACGCCGGGGTGCGTCTTGTAGACGGTGGCGTTCATCTCCTTGAGGAAGTCGACGGCATCCAGGTTCTCGCGCCCGCCGTAGACGTTGGGCAGCCATTCGCCCTCGGCGCGCGAGTAATCCAGGTAGAGCATGGCGGCGACCGCGTCGACCCGGAGCCCGTCGATGTGGAATTCCTCGAGCCAGTAGAGCGCGTTGGCGACGAGGAAATTGCGGACTTCGCGGCGGCCGAAGTCGAAAACCAGGGTGCCCCAGTCCTTCTGCTCGCCTCGCCGGGGATCGGCGTGCTCGTAGAGGGCGGTGCCGTCGAAGTTCGCCAGGGCCCACTCGTCCCGCGGGAAATGCGCCGGAACCCAGTCGACGATCACCCCGATCCCGGCCTGGTGGAACGCGTCGACGAGGTAGCGGAAGTCGTCGGGGCTGCCGTAACGGGCCGTCGGGGCGTAGTACGACGACACCTGGTAGCCCCACGACCCGCCGAAGGGGTGCTCCGCGACGGGCATGAGCTCGACGTGGGTGAAGCCGGTCTCGCGCACGTAGCCCACCAACTGGTCGGCGAGTTCGCGGTAGCTCAGGCCCTGGCGCCACGAGCCGAGGTGCACTTCGTACACGCTCATCGGCTCCCGGTACGGCGAACCGGCGGCGCGTTTCGCCAGCCAAGACTCGTCGTGCCACTCGTACTGCGATTCGGTCACCACGCTGGCGTTCGCCGGGGGGACGTCGGCCGCGAACGCGAACGGGTCGGCCTTCTCCCGCCATCGCGAGTCGGCGCCGAGGACGTGGAACTTGTAGTGCGCCCCACTGCCGACACCGGGCACGAACAGCTCCCAGATCCCCGACGAGCCGAGTGAGCGCATCGGGTGCGCCCGGCTGTCCCAGAAGTTGAAGTCGCCGGCGACCCGGACGCCGCGGGCGTTCGGCGCCCACACGGCGAACGACGTTCCGACCACGGCGCCGCCGGGTGATCCCGGCGGCGATTCGTAGCGGCGGACGTGCGCGCCCAGCACGGTCCAGAGGCGTTCGTGGCGTCCTTCGGAAACCAGGTGCAGGTCGATCTCGCCGAGGGTCGGCAGGAACCGGTACGGGTCGTCGGCGACGAACTCCGCCTCGCCGTAGGAGACCCGTAACCGGTATTCGGGCACGTGGTCGAAACCGGGAACCACCACCTCGAACATGCCGCCCTCGTGGAGAGGGCTCATCTCGTACTCGGCGCCGCCCAGCACGAGGACGACCTTGTCGGCCCCCGGACGCAGGGCGCGAACCACGAGGCCGTCGGGGAGGACGGATCCGCCCAGCACGTCGTGCGGGCTGTGGTGAGCGCCCCCGAGCAGGCGCTCGACCTCGTCGCCGGTGGGGCGCGGCGGCGTGGCCGAGGCCGGCGGGGTTCTCCGCTGCCGCGGAGCCATCAGGCCGCCAGCCTCGCGATCGAGGTCAGCGGGATGGGCAGCCAACTCGGCCGATGACGTGCTTCGTACACCACCTCGTACACCGCCTTGTCCAACTCGAAGGCCCGCAGCAGCGGGAGATCGTCGCGAGGGTCGTGGCCGGCAACCGATCCGTAGCCGTCGCAGAACGCCTCTGCGTTGCGCTCTGCCCACTCGAGTGCCCGATATTCGAGGCCGGGGGAACGGGGATGGTCGATGAGCGCGGATTGGGCGGCGTAGTCGAACGAGCGCAACATGCCCGCAACGTCACGCAACGGGGACGCCGGGGCACGCCGTTCCGCGAGCGGTCTTGCCGGCTCTCCCTCGAAGTCGAGCAACAACCATCCCCCGTCGGTGCGGAGCACCTGGCCCAGGTGGTAGTCGCCGTGAACCCGTTGCAGGACAACCGGTTTCGCGTGATCGTCGCGGAGCGCGGCGTAGCGGGCGCGCAACGCGCCCACATGTCGCGCGAGTTCGGGGACCTCGGCGGCGGCCCGCTCCAGCCGTTCCTCCATCGCGGTGGCCGTGCCGGCGATCGCCTCCGGGTCGGCCACGACGGTCGGCAGCGCGCGAGCAAGCAGTCGATGCACCTCGGCGGTGGCCGCGCCCAGGCGGTGCGCCTCCGCCGCGAAGTCACCGCCCACCTCGTCGGCGTGCAGATCGGCCTCCGCGTACAGGTCGCGCACCGAGGTGAGTGCGAGCGCCCACCCTTCGCTCGCCGACGGGGCGAACCGTTGGAGGACCGCGAGCGTGGTGTGGGCGCCGTCGCGGTCTTGCTCGATCCATCCGTGCACCGGGGCGACGTGTTCGCTCCCCGCCTCCTGCAGTGCGCGGGTGAGTTCGAGGTCCGGGTTCACCCCGGGCGCCAACCGCCGGAATACCTTGAGGATCAGTTCCTCGCCGAACACGATCGAGGTGTTGGACTGCTCCGCACCGACCAGCCGCGCCCGCAGCTCGGTGCCGATCTCGCCGATCCGGTGGAACGAGGTGTCCGCCGTCGTGGTTCCGTCGCGGAGCGCGTCCAGCAGCGACGTCATCGCGTGCGGGTCGTGCGGCGCGTCGTAGTAGTACGTCCCGCCGACCTCGCCGATGTAGGCGTGCTCGATGTCGCCCCACGGCTGGGGACGTCCGGACAGGAGGACCTGGTAGTCCTCCGATCCGCCGTCGTCGTAGTGGACCCGGGCCACCACGACGGACAGGATCAGGTCGTCGGTGCTCGCGATCGGTTCACCGCCCGAGGCGTCCAGCGAGGTCACCGAACGCCCTTTCCCCCCGAACCAGCGTTGCTGTGGGAGCCAGGCCGTCAGGCCGGTCGCGATGCTCACGCAAGTGCCTCCTCGTGGTTGCTCAAAGCGAACCACAGGAACTGATGCCCACCGAGGGTCAGCAGATACGGCCAGGACCCGATCCGGGGGAAATGGACGTGCCCGGTCAGCTCGACCGGAGTCATCCCCTCGTACCGTGACAGGTCGAGCTCGACGGGTTGCGGGAAGCGGGACAGGTTGTTGACGCACAGCACCCGGTCGTCGCCGAAGGTGCGGACGAACGCGAGTACGCTCGGGTTCGAGGCGGGCAGCTCGCTGAAATCGCCGAGACCGAAGACGGGGTGCTGCTTGCGAACCGCGATCAGTCGTTTGGTCCAGTTCAGCAGCGAGGTCGAACTGCGCATCTGCGCTTCGACGTTGATCGACTGGTAGCCGTAGATCGGGTCGAGGATCAACGGGAGGTACATCCGCTGCGGGTCCGCGGAGGAGAAGCCGGCGTTCCGGTCGGTGTTCCACTGCATCGGGGTACGGACGCCGTCGCGGTCGCCGAGGTAGATGTTGTCACCCATGCCGATCTCGTCGCCGTAGTAGAGAACCGGAGATCCGGGCAGCGAGAGCAGCAGGCCGTTGAAGAGCTCGATCTGGTCGCGCGAGTTCTCCAGCAGCGGCGCCAGCCGGCGTCGGATCCCCACGTTGGCCTTCATTCGTGGATCGGCCGCGTACTCGGCGTACATGTAGTCGCGTTCCTCGTCGGTGACCATCTCGAGGGTCAACTCGTCGTGGTTGCGCAGGAAGATTCCCCACTGACACCCGGCCGGAATCGACGGCGTCTGGGCCAGGATCTCGGTGATCGGATAGCGGCTCTCCCGGCGTACCGCCATGAAGATGCGTGGCATCAAGGGGAAATGGAAAGCCATGTGGCATTCGTCGCCCCCGACCGCAGCGTTGCCGAAGTACTCGACGACGTCGGAAGGCCACTGGTTCGCTTCCGCGAGCAGCACTCGGTCGGGGTAGAGACGATCGACCTCGGCCCGGACGCGGCGGAGGTAGTCGTGCGTCGCCGGGAGGTTCTCGCAGTTGGTGCCCTGTTCCTCGAACAGGTACGGCACCGCGTCCAGCCGGAAACCGTCGATGCCGAGATCGAGCCAGAACCGCAGCGCCTCGAGCATCGCGTCCTGCACCGCGGGGTTCTCGAAGTTGAGGTCGGGTTGGTGGGCGAAGAACCGATGCCAGAAGTACTGCCCGCGTACCGGGTCGTAGGTCCAGTTCGACTTCTCGGTGTCGACGAAGATGATCCGCGCGTCGCCGTAGGGCTCGTCGGTGTCCGACCAGACGTAGAAGTCGCCGTACGGCCCGTCCGGATCGGACCGGGAGGCCTGGAACCAGGGGTGTTGGTCGGAGGTGTGGTTCATGACCAGGTCGGCGATGATCCGGATCCCACGGGCGTGCGCGGCGTCGACGAGCTCGACGAAATCGGCGAGGTCGCCGAATTCGGGCAGGATCGACAGGTAGTCGGCGATGTCGTAGCCGCCGTCGCGAAGCGGGCTCGCGTAGATCGGCAGGAGCCAAAGGCAGTCGACGCCCAGCCACTGCAGGTAGTCGAGTTTCGAGGTCAGGCCGCGTAGATCGCCTGTGCCGTCGCCGTTCGAGTCGGCGAACCCGCGGACCAGAACCTCGTAGAAGACGGCTCGTTTGAACCAGTCCGGGTCGATCGACTGGGCCGCGAACGGGGCGACGTTCTCGCCGAGGGGCGCGTCGGATGCGGGAGGTGGCGTGCTCATGCGCGGCTCTGGTCGCGTTCTAAGGCGCGATCATGCCGGGGCGACGGTGAACAGATGGGCCGGTTCCCACAGCGGATCGAGCCGGACGTAGTTGTCCGAGCCCCAGGCGTACGAAGCGCCGGATCCCAACTGGTCGTGCACCACGAAGCGGGCGCCGGGTTCGATGCCCAGCACGGACAGGTCCAGATGCACGGTGCTCTCCTGAGCGGTGTACGGGTCGAGGTTGACGACGCACAGGACCGTGTCGTCGCCGGTACGGCGGGAGTAGGCGAGAACGGCCGGATTGTCGCTGCGATGGAACGTCAGGCCGCGAAGTCGTTGCAGCGCAGGATGTGCCCGCCGGATCTCGCCCAGCCGGGTCAGGTACGGCTCGAGGCTGCGACCGCTGCGGACGGCGCCGGCGAAGTCGCGAGGGCGCAGCTGGTACTTCTCGCTGTCGAGGTATTCCTCGCTGCCCGGACGCACCGGTGCGTTCTCGTAGAGCTCGAAGCCGGAGTAGATCCCCCAGGCGGGGGAGAGGGTGGCCGCGAGCAGCGCCCGGACCTTGAACGCGGGCGGTCCGCCGTGCTGCAGGTACGCGTGCAGGATGTCGGGGGTGTTGGGCCACAGGTTGGGCCGCATGTAGTCCGCGGTCGGGCTGGTCGTCAGATCCGTCAGGTACTCGGTCAGTTCCGCCGCACTGTTGCGCCAGGTGAAGTACGTGTAGGACTGGGTGAAACCGATCTTCGCCAGAAGATGCATCATCGGCGGCCGGGTGAAGGCTTCGGCCAGGAACAGCACGTCCGGGTCGGTCGATTTCACCTGCGCGATCAACCATTCCCAGAACGCCGGCGGTTTCGTATGGGGGTTGTCGACGCGGAAGATGCGCACCCCGCGGGAGACCCAGAGGCGGACGACCCGCAGGATCTCTGCCCGGATTCCCTCCGGGTCGTTGTCGAAGTTCAGCGGGTAGATGTCCTGGTACTTCTTGGGTGGGTTCTCCGCGTAGGCGATGCTCCCGTCGGCCCGCAGGGTGAACCACTCGGGGTGTTCGGTCACCCACGGATGGTCCGGCGAGCACTGCAGCGCCAGGTCCAGCGCCACCTCCAGACCGTTCGCCGCGGCGGCCTTCACGAACGCGGCGAAGTCCTTCGTCGTACCGAGTTCGGGAGCGATCGCGTCGTGGCCGCCGTCGGCGCTGCCGATCGCCCACGGCGAGCCGGGATCGTCCGGGCCCGCTTCGAGGGTGTTGTTCGGCCCTTTGCGGTAGGCGGCTCCGATCGGATGGATCGGAGGCAGGTAGACGACGTCGAAGCCCATCGAGGCGATCCGGGGAAGGTCCTTCGCCGCGCCGCGAAACCCCCCGTACGACCGAGGGAACAACTCGTACCAGGCGCAGAACGTCGCGCGGGGGCGGTCGACGAAGATCGGAGTCCGCGGGCCGGCGGTGACGTGTTCTCGCAGCGGATTCCTCCACAGCAGCTCGGTGACCGTCGGGTCGAGTACGGCCGCGATCCGGCTCGCCGGGGCGGCCGCGGTGTCCCGCAGCGCAGCCGCGACCCGGGTGAACGCCGGACGGACCGCGGCCGGCCCGGCCTTCGCGGCGCGTTCGAACAGCTCGACACCTTCGAGGAATTCGACATCCACGTCGACGTCCGCCGCGATCTTGGCCTCGATCCCGTGCAACCAGGTCGCGATCGGATCGGCCCAGCCCTCGACCTGGAGCGTCCACGGGCCAACCGCACCGATCTGGATCTGGCCGGTGAACCTGTCGACGCCGGGCTCGGTGAGCTGCAGGCGTAGTCGGCGGGTGTCCTTGCCGGGACCACGCAGGATCGCGGTTGCGCCCACGAGGTCGTGCCCGTCGCGGAAGACGGTCGCCGATATCTCGACGAGCTCGTCGGCCACGGCCCGAGCGGGGTAGGCACCTCCGTCGACGACGGGGTGCACGGCGGTGATGGCGATACGTCCGATCATCGAGGCCGACCCTACCCAGCGGAAAGGTGTCGCCAACCGTTCGATCCCGGCGTGCCGCAACGCTCCTGCCGACAGGTGACACATCCGTCACCGTCCGGCCCGCGCGCGGGGTACGGGGGTGAACGTGCAGGTTGCGAGGGTGAAACCGTGCGGTTACGGCTACGTGACGTTCAGCCACACCCCCCTGACGGCCGATACGTTTGCATTGTGAGAGCTCTTCGCCGGTTCACCGTCCGCGCCGCACTCCCGCCGAAGCTCGCCGGTCTGGACGAACTCGTCCAGAACCTGCGTTGGTCCTGGCACCCCGACACGATGGACCTGTTCGCCAGCATCGACCCGGTGCTCTGGGCGTCGTGCGCGGAGGATCCGATGCGGCTGCTCGGGGCGGTCGCGCCGGAACGTCTCGAGGCGCTGGCGAAAGACAAGCGGTTCGTCCGCCGGGTCGACGACGCGGTCGACGACCTGAACGAGTACCTGTCGGCGAACCGCTGGTACCAGGGTCTGGGCGCGGACGCGCCGCGGGGGATCGCGTATTTCTCGATGGAGTACGGCATCACCCAGGTGCTGCCGCAGTACTCGGGGGGGCTGGGGATCCTCGCCGGCGACCACCTGAAGACGGCGTCCGACCTGGGGATCCCGATCGTGGGCATCGGCCTGCTCTATCGCGCCGGATACTTCGTCCAGGGGCTGTCCCGGGACGGTTGGCAGACCGAGCGCTATCCCGGTCTGGACCCGAACGGCCTGCCGATCACGCCGACGGACATCACCGTCGGTGTGGCGTTGCCCGGGGGCCGGACCCTGCATTCGCAGGTGTGGAAGGCGCAGGTCGGCCGGGTCCCGTTGCTCCTGCTCGACAGTGACGTGGAGGGCAACGGAACCTACGAACGATCGGTTACCGACCGTCTCTACGGCGGTGGCAGCGGGCACCGGCTGCTGCAGGAGATGTTGCTGGGCATCGGCGGCGTACGCGCGTTGCGGGCGTTCTGCGACGCCGAGGGCCTGCCGCCGATCGAGGTGTTCCACGCGAACGAGGGTCACGCCGGCTTCGGCGGGATCGAACGGATCCGGGAGTTGATGGAGGGTTACGAGCTGTCGTTCGACGAGGCGCTCGCCGCGGTCCGCGCGACCACCGTGTTCACCACCCACACACCCGTTCCGGCCGGCATCGACCGGTTTCCGCGGGCATTGGTCGAAGAGCACTTCGCGCCCGGTCTCGCGGTCGGCTCGGTGCCTACCGCCCGCATCCTCGAACTCGGCGCGGAGGACGACGCGTCGGTCTACAACATGGCGCACCTCGGCCTGCGGGTCGCCCAACGTGCCAACGGAGTGGCGAAACTGCACGGCATCGTCAGCCGAGGCATGTTCGGCGGCCTGTGGCCCGGCTTCGACCCGTCGGAGGTCCCCATCGGCTCGGTCACGAACGGCGTGCACGGACCGACTTGGGTGGCTCGGGAGATATCCGAACTGGCGGCGCATCCGTCCTCGACCGGGATCGTGGGGGTCGACGAACTCGCTGCGATCGAAGGCGTTTCGGACCGGGACCTGTGGGCTACCCGCAGGGTGTTGCGGGCCAAGCTCGTCGAGGACGTCCGGCGCCGGCTGTGGGAAGCCGGCCAGCTGCGCGGTGTTCCCGAGGCGGAGCTCCGGTGGACCGAGACCGCGTTCGACCCGGACGTCCTGACGGTCGGCTTCGCCCGGCGGGTGCCCTCGTACAAGCGGCTCACGTTGATGCTGTCGGATCCGGAGCGGCTCAAAGCACTGCTGCTCGACCCCGAGCGACCGATTCAGATGGTGATCGCCGGCAAGGCGCATCCCGCGGACGACGGCGGCAAGGAGCTCGTGCGCCGGATCGTTGAGTTCGCCGACGCCGAGGACGTTCGGCACCGCATCGCGTTCCTGCCCGGCTACGACATGGGCATGGCCCGGGTCCTGTATCCCGGCTGCGACGTCTGGCTCAACAACCCGTTGCGGCCGCTGGAGGCGTGCGGCACCTCCGGCATGAAGGCCGCGCTCAACGGCTCGTTGAACCTCTCGATCCGCGACGGTTGGTGGGACGAGATGTTCGACGGCGAGAACGGCTGGGCGATTCCGACCGCGGACGGTGTCGAAGATCCCGCTCGCCGGGACGCGCTGGAGGCGGACGCGCTCTACGACCTGCTCGGCAACTCGGTCGCGCCCCGGTTCTACGGCGGATCGCCGCCCACCCGGTGGATCGCGATGGTCCGGCACACGATGACCACGACCGGGCCGCAGGTCCTCTCCACGCGGATGCTCGAAGAGTACGTCCGCGAGCTCTACACGCCGGCCGCGCTGTCGGCCCGGGCGACTTCGGCGACCGCGTTCGCCGGTGCGAAGGAGCTGTCGGCGTGGGAATCGCGGGTTCGGGGTGCCTGGCCGCAGGTCTCGGTACTGCACGTCGAGTCCGGCGGTGACCGGGACGTCCCGGTGCTCGGCCAGGATCTCCCGCTGCGCGCGATCGTCACGCTCGGTTCGCTGACTCCGGACGACGTCGAGGTGCAGGTCGCCTACGGGCCGGTCGACGACCGGGACGACGTACGCGACATCGAGACCGCTCCACTGGGGGTGACCGGAACCGTCGAGGGTGGTTACCGCTACGAGACGACACTGCGGCTGGTGCGCCCCGGCCCGTTCGGCTACACCGTGCGGGTGCTTCCCCACCACCCGTTGCTGGCAAGTACCGCAGAGCTGGGGCTCATCACGTCCGCCTGATCGAGCTTCCCGGTCAAGCGGAGGTGCGAGGCACCCGCAGCAGCCGCACCGACCACGGGTCGATCCGGCTGCGGGAGGCTCCCGGCAGCCGGGCGGTCGACGGGGGCAGCAGCGGCTCCTCGGCTCCGGTGTCGAGGACGGGGAGGTATTCGTCGGCCCACGGTGGGCCGGGAAGCAGGACCTCTGCCGGATCCGCGGACGCGTTGAGCCACAGCAGGAACGAGTCGTCGACGATGCGTTCGCCGCGCGCGGTCCGGGTGCGGATCCCGTCGCCGGAGAGGAACATCCCGAGTTGGTCGCAGCGATGCCGGTGCCAGTCGCCGTCGCTCATCTCGGCGCCGTCGGCCCGTAGCCACGCGACGTCCTTGCGGCCGGTGGGGGTCCCGGTGCCGCGGAAGAAGTCCCGCTGGCGCAGCACCGGATGGGTTCGACGGATCGCGACGAGTGCCGCGATCATGTCGTGCAGATGCGGGTCGTCGCCGACCGGGTCGGGCGACCCGCCGGACCAGTCGAGCCAGGACAGCGGCCCGTCCTGGCAGTAGGCGTTGTTGTTGCCGAGTTGAGTCGCGCCGAGTTCGTCCCCGCCGCGGAGCATCGGAACCCCGGCCGAGAGCAGCAGCGTCGCCAGCATCGCGCGGCGCCGGGAACGCCTGTGCAACAGGATGTCCGGGTCGTCCGTCGGTCCCTCCACCCCACCGTTCCAGGAGTGGTTGCGGTCCTCGCCGTCCTGACCCCGCTCGCCGTTCGCGTCGTTGTGCTTGTCGTCGTAGGAGACGAGGTCGGCCAGCGAGAATCCGTCGTGCGAGGTCACGAAGTTGATCGACGCGTAGGGCCGGCGGCCGTCGTCCTGGTAGAGGTCGGACGAGCCGGTGATCCGGGACGCGAACTCGCCGAGCGTCGCGGGCTCGCCACGCCAGAAGTCGCGCACGGTGTCGCGGAACTTGCCGTTCCACTCGGTCCACAGTGGCGGGAACTCGCCCACCTGGTAGCCGCCGACTCCCACGTCCCACGGTTCGGCGACGAGCTTGACCTGGTTGACGACCGGGTCCTGTGCGATGCAGTCGAAGAAGCCGGAGAGCTTGTCGACGTCGTGCATCGAGCGCGCCAGGGCGGAAGCCAGGTCGAACCGGAAGCCGTCGACGCCCATCACCGTCACCCAGTAGCGCAGGCTGTCCATGATGACCTGCAGGACGTGGGGTTGCCGGGCGTCGAGCGTGTTCCCGCAGCCGGTGTAGTCGACGTACCGGGCGCGGTTGTTCTCCTGCAGTCGGTAGTACGCGGCGTTGTCCAATCCGCGGAACGACAACGTCGGCCCGTACTCGTCGCCTTCGGCGGTGTGGTTGTAGACGACGTCGAGGATCACCTCGATGTCCGCCTCGTGCAGGGCACGGACCATCTCCTGGAACTCACGGACCTGACCACCACGTTCCCGGCTCGCCGCATACCGTGCGTGCGGCGCGAAGTAACCAAGGGTGTTGTAACCCCAGTAGTTCACCAGTCCGCGCCGGACCAGGTGCGGCTCCGAAGCGAACTCGTGGATCGGCAGCAGCTCCACGGTCGTGATGCCGAGCGAGCGCAGGTGGTCGATCGACGCGGGATGGGCCAGGCCGGCGTAGGTGCCGCGAAGCGCTTGCGGCACAGCATGATTCGACATCGAGAATCCGCGGACGTGCAGTTCGTAGAGCACCGTGTCGGCCCAGGCGTGGTTCGGCCGGTGGGCGGCTTCGTCGGGCGCGGTGGGGGTGGGGACGACGACCGACCACGGGACGGCGCCGGCGGTGTCGCGGCCCGGGGTGGCATGGGCCTCGTTCCAGACGAACTCACCGTCGAAGGCCCGGGCGTAGGGATCGGCAAGCAGCTTCGCCGCATCGAAGCGCAGGCCCCGACCCGGGTCGTAGGGGCCGTCGGCGCGGAGCCCGTAGCGCTGTCCCGGACCGACGCCGGGGAGGTAGCCATGCCAGACGTGGAACGTCTGGTCGAGCAGTGCGACTCGCGTCTCCCGGCCGAATTCGTCGAACAGGCACACCGACATGCATTCTGCCCCCGGTGCGTAGACCGCGAAGTTGGTGCCCTCGCCGTCACAGGTCGCGCCGAGTGGCGCATGCCTACCTGGCCAGCAGGGTTGGGTGATCACAGGCCGAGACTAGAGTGACGGCCCGGAACCACCACGACCGAAGGACGACCGTGACGAAAGCCGCCGATGTAAGCCCAGCCGGATCGAATGCAGCCGAGTTCGTCCGCGTCGAGCCTGACCCGTCCACCGACGGCGCGGTCGTCACGATCCGGCTGGACCGGCCGCCGCTCAACGCGCTCTCCCGCCAGCTGCGCGAGGAACTCCACGCCGCGGCGGCCCAGGTGAGTGAGGACCCGGCCGTTCGCGCGGTGGTGTTCTACGGTGGCCCGAAGGTGTTCGCGGCGGGGGCGGACGTCAGAGAGTTCTCCGGCGTGAGCCATCTCGACATGGTCGACGCCAGCAGGGGGCTGCAAACCGCGTTCGCCGCGGTGGCGAAGATCCCCAAGCCGACGATCGCCGCGATCACCGGCTTCGCGCTGGGGGGCGGCCTGGAACTCGCGTTGTGCGCCGATTTCCGGGTCGCCGCGACGAACGCGCGCCTCGGGGTGCCCGAGATCGCCCTCGGCCTGATTCCGGGCGCGGGTGGGACGCAGCGGCTACCCCGGCTGATCGGTCCGGCGCGGGCGAAGGACCTGTGCTACACGGGCCGTCACGTCGGCGCCGAGGAAGCGCTGGCGATCGGTCTCGTCGACACCCTCGCCGCGCCGGAGGAGGCGTACGAGACCGCACTGGAGATGGCGCGCCAGTACGCGAACGGCCCGGCCCGGGCGTTGCGGGCTGCGAAAGAAGCGATCGACACCGGCCTGGAGGTCGACCTGGCAACCGGGCTCGAGGTGGAGCGGCATCTGTTCGCGGGCCTGTTCGCGACCGAGGACCGGGCGATCGGGGTGGCGAGCTTGTTGGAGCACGGCCCGGGCAAGGCGAAGTTCGTCGGCCGCTGAACGTCGCGTGACGGGTCAGTCGCGCCGGCGCAGGAACTGGATCAGGTAGCCGGCGAGGGCGCCGAACACCGCGGAGATGACCAGCGCCAACCACACCGGGGTGCTGGCCTCGGGGCCTGCGATGAAACGGATCTTCACCCGTTTGGTGTTCTCGGCGATGAAGATGATGACCAGGATGCCGACGACGATCGCGACGATCCCGCGGGGACCGATCCGGTCGAGGATCGACGGCTTGTGTGGGTCCTGGCTCATGGCGGCCTCTTTCCGCTCCGAGGCGACCACCCGGTGGCCTCGGAGCGGAGCTTAGCCGGACGATCAGGCGTGGGGCGGAAGCCGGTTCGGCCGGCGTTCGCCGGTCCGCGCACGGCCAGGGCCCGGACGGCGTTCCCCGGCGAACTACGAGGTGCTGTCGGGCATCGTCCCGCTCTTGAAGCGGGGGTCGGCGACCAGGGTCTTGAACGCCGACAGCGTCCCGGCCGAGCTGTTGATCCGCCAGTCGTGCGGGTTGTTCGGGTCGTCGGCTGTGGTCGCGATGTTGTCGAACCAGCTGAACCCGACGATCGAGGTGTTCGCGAGGAAACCGGCCATCGTGTTCTGCATCCACTGTGTCTTCTGCGCGGTGAGGTCGGTTCCGTTCGCCGTGGCCTGAATCGCGCCGATCTCGGCGAAGAACAGCGGCTTGTTCGTCAGCGTCCGGATCTTGTCGATCGTCTTCTTGAAGCTGGTGTCGAAGTCGGTGGGCACCGACGAGCTCCGCCAGTAGACGGTCGCGCCGACCCAGTCGACGTACGCGTCGCCGGGATAGTCGTACTGCAACTGCGTCGTCTGGTTGCCGCTGACGTTGTCGATGCGACCCGGTGACCACAGCCAGATCACGTCCTCGTTCGCCCCGGCGTTCTCGAAGATCGTCCAGACGTGCCGCCACGCCCGCACGTAGGCGTTCGGGTTCGTGTTCGGGTCGGTATTGGCGTTGCCGTACTTGCCTGCCGACCAGGGATACCAGTTGCCGTTCATCTCGTGATCGAAGCGGATGGCCACCGGCAGGTTCAGCTTGCTGATCGCGATGGCGTACTGCCGGATGTAGTTGTCCCAGTCACCCCGGTTGATCGCGTTCAGGTTGAAGTCGGTGTCGGAGCATCCGGCGACCTGCAGGTGCACCGGGTCGCAGGGCTGCCCGGCTACCGCTGCCACGTCGGCTTTCGACATCCAGGTGATGACCGGCAGTGCGGCCCGCGACCAGGACGAGGTGACCTTGCTCGGGTCGAACGGATGGTTCCAGTACTGGAAGTAGCCGACGGAACTGGGTGCTTTCCCGACGCTCGTCGCCAGCGCGTTGAACTGGCTTCCCGCGTTCGGTAGGCCGTCCTGGCTGACCCCGTAGTAGTCCACCGCCGGGGAGAGCAGCTCGGCTTTGCTCGCTGCCGTGACGGCCGGCGGGACGTACGCGCCGGCGGGCGTCGACGCGGGCCGCGCCGGGTCGACCGGCAGGATCGTGCAGGCGAGGCCGTCGCCGTTGTTCGGGCCCGGCGCGCCGTCCAATCCCCACGGGTCGGACAGATTCGCGAGATAGGCCGCCTGCGCGTCCTGCTGCCAGCTGAACTGCGAGCAGTAGATCGGCTTCGGTGTCGCGGGCACCGTGGTGCGCACGACGACCGTCTTGGTCGACGGGCGGGAGATCTTGACCTCTGCCGCGTTGGACGGGGTCACCTCGACCGGGCCGTCTGCGGCCGCGCCCCCGTGGGGTGACGGGGGTGCCGTCACGGTGTGCGTCGGGGCGGGAGCGGCGCGCAGGCCGCTGTGGTCGGAGTCCTTCGCCGACGGGGTCAGGTAGACCGTCGCGCCGACGGCGACGAGGGAGAGCGAAAGGATCGCCCCCACCAGCCGTGGGGACGCGGAAGCGGGGCGCCACCAGTTCGCGCCCGACGCGAGGGTCTCGTCGGAGATCGGACCGGTGCCCACCTCGGTCGCGCCGGTGCTGCGCCGGAACGGGTTGGGCAGTCGCCTAGACGAAAGCATCGTAGAAAACTCCAAGCGTGAGGACCGCGGCTGCGATCAGGTAGGGGAGGAGGGCTCGGGGGTCCCCGTCGGGGGGTGTTTCAGCTCGGGCGGCGGCACCGCGATCCGGGCCGCTGCGCCGGTCCTGCAGCGGAATCAGGCCGGATGCACCGGGGGCCATCGCGTAGGCGAGGACCGGTTCGGAGACGACGGCCTCCTCGGCGGGGCGCGAGGTATGCGCTCCGGCCCGGGTCCCCCAGCCGCCGACGTGGCCGAGCCGGAAGAACCCGTAGATGCGGATGGGCATCAGCACGAACGTGCTGAACAGGATGTAGAGCGGCATCCGCAGCAGGTCGCCGGGCTGCTCGGTCAGGTGACGCAGCTGCCGCAACGACATCGACAACGTCGACGCGACCACGGTCACCAAGATGATCAGCGCGATCGACGCGTGCCCGGCTCGGCCGGAGAGCAGGCCGTCGTAGAGGTTCACGCTGTCGTGCCGGGCGAGCCGCAGGATCCAGGCCGCCGCTGTCATCACCCATAGGAACGGCAGCACGATGTCGATCAGGAAGAAGAACGCCAGCAACGGGGTGTGCCGCAGCATCCACGGGGTCATCCGCAGCGTGTTGTACTGGCTGCCGCGGGCCCACCGGAACTGCTGCTTGACCATCTTCTTCAGCTTGGTGGGGGCGTCCGTGTAGACCAGGCTCGTCGCCTGGTAGACGGTCTTGTAGCCGGCCTTCAGCGTGAGGTTGGTCAGCGTGCGGTCGTCCGAGACCTCCATGAAGACGCCCATGAACCTGCCGGTCATGAACGCGTGCATGCTTTCGCGCAGCACCCGGGTCCGGAACGCGATGGTGCGACCGGGCAGGCATCCGACCGCGCCGAGGACGCTCTGTGTCGGCATCGCGTAGAGCGCCCGGCTGTTTTCCAGCCAGTCCGCCCAGCGGGTCAGGAAGCAGCGCCGCGGCTCGAGGATCCGCTGGCGGGTCGTGACGCCACCGACGTTCGGGTCGGCGAACGGCTTGACCAGCTCGGACAGCACGTCCTTGGTCCAGATCGTGTCGCTGTCGACCAGCACCACCACCTCGCCGCGGGCCTGCGCGGTGCCGACCCGGACCGCGTTGCGCTTGCCGGCGACCGGCGTCCAAAGCCACTGCAGCGCGTCGCCGAAGGAGGTGCAGACCTCTTCGAGCGCCGTGTTCCGCTTGCCGTTGATCACCACGATCAGCTCGGTCGGGTTCTGCTCGATGATCCGGCGCAGCACGTCGCGGAACAGGTCCAACGGCTCGTCCACCACCGGGATGACGACGGAGGTCGTCACCTCGTACGGCTCCGTATGCGGCGTGTACCGGCGGGACAGCACGACCTTGATCATCCAAAGCAGCCAGGTCAGCAGCACGAACACGCTGAACAGATAGAGATGCGCGTGCTGCGTGAACGTCTGCCGCAGCTGCAGCAAACCGATCAGCATCGCAAGCTCCCGTCGCTCGGGTGGGCGGGCGAGGTCATGGGTTGCTCCCGCCGGTGGTCAGCAGCGGGGCGATCAGCGGCGTCAGGTACTCCACGTATTCGCGGCTGATGTGGGTGGCGTCCCGGTTGACCAGGATGTTGCCGATGATCGGCGGGCAGCCGTCCGGTGCGCACACCCAGGTCTTCGGGTCGACGTAGGCGAAACCGGCTTTCGTGACCGCGGGTTCGACCGCCCGGTGTCGATCCGGATACGTGTACTGGTGGGCAGTGTCGGTCTGGCACGGGCGTACGTCCGAGAGGTGGTCGGCGACGCACTGCGGGACGAGTTGGCGGGGAACCGGGTTGTCGCCCATGAACGTGATCCGGGCGCTGGTCTTGCTCTTCAGCTCGTCCAGCGTGCGGACGGTCGCGTCCGACCAGCCGGCCGGGGTGATGTCCTGCACTCCCTTGGCGTTCTCCGACTCGCCCACGATGACGACATCCGGTTTCAGCGCGGCGATCCGGTCGATCGTCTGCTTCCGCCAGGTGTCGCATTCGGTGTACGGGCGGCTCAGGGTCGGCGCGACGACGGTGAGGTCCGCGGCCGGGCAGGCGCTCTTCGTCCAGTTGACGATCTTCCAGTGCAGTTCGGAGCCCGCCTTGGAAAAGGCCGGCTCCCACTGTTCCATGTGCGAATCGCCGAACAGCACCGCGGTGTGGGTGCCGTTCGGGTCGCCGAACACGCAATCGCCCTGTTCGGTCGGTAGGAAGTCGAGGTGGCAGCCGTTCCGGGACGCGTCGGGCGTGTCGCCGCCGGCATGCGCCGGGTTCGGGGTCAGGTTGCTGGGGGCCGCGGTGGTGGACAGGCCGGCCTGGACGGCGTCCTGGACCTCCTTGAGGAACGCCGCGTTCGTCGCGGCGACCGGGGCGCTCCCCGCCGCACTGCCCGTCGTCGAGATCGAGCCGCTCGCCAGCGTCACCGCGGAGCCCTTGCCGACGATGGCCGGCGGGTTCGCAATCACGACCAGCGCGACCGACACCACCGCCGCGGACATCGCGGCGCCGGCGCCGATCCAGCGCACCGGCCGCAGCTGCAACCGGCGCCCCGGATCCTCGACGAAGAAATAGCTGGCGATCGCCGCGAACATCGACAGCCAGACCACCACGACCCGGTCCTGCCAGCTCAGCGCGTGGCCGACCACGGACGGTGCGAGGATCAACATCGGCCAGTGCCACAGGTACCAGGAGTACGAGATGCGCCCCAGGCACTGCATCAGCGATTCGCCGAGGAACCGCTCGACGCGGCGGCGGGCGCCGACCCCGCACGCGACCACCAGTGTGGCGCCGACCACGGGCACCGCCGCGAGCGAGCCCGGGTAGCGGGTGGCGTCGCTGAGGGCGAAGGCCGAACCGATCACGGCGACCAGGCCGACCGCGGCCCCCAGCTCGGCGAGCACCCGGGGGATCCGGGCACAGACGCCGGCTCCGACCGCGACCAGCGCCCCCAGGGCGAGTTCCCACGCCCGGGTCTGCAGCGAGAAGTACGCCCACGGCGCGTTCCGGGAGGTGATCGTGATCGACCAGTAGTACGAGAGTGCGATCAGTCCGACCAGGAGGGTGGCGAGCACCGCGGCGCGCCCACGGCGCGCGGTCGCGACGATCGCGATGATCAGCAGCGGCCAGCCGACGTAGAACTGCTCCTCGACGGCGAGCGACCAGAAGTGCTGGAGCGGAGAAACCGAGTCGCCGGCGTGCAGGTACTGGGTTCCTTCGACGGCGAGCCGGTAGTTGAGCCCGTAGAACGCGGTGAACAGCCCGTCGCGGGCCACCCCCGGGGCTTGGAGCGCGGACGCCCAGATCCGGGTCGCGACGACCGTCGCCACCACCACGACCACCGACGCCGGAAGCAGCCGTTTGATGCGCCGGGAGTAGAAGATCGGAAGCGCCCGGATCCCGTCCTTGCCGACCGAGCTCAGCAGCTGGCCGGTGATGAGGAAGCCGGAGATGACGAAGAACACGTCGACCCCGACGTAACCGCCACGGACCCCGAGATGGGCGTGGTAGAGCACGACGAGGACGACCGACACCGCGCGAAGGCCCTCGATGTCGGGGCGGAACTTGCGGGGGCGGGGCTGGCTGTCACTGGCGTTCGGTCGTGTGGTCGCCTGAGGATTGCTCAGGCGAGGACCGGTCAGGACTTCGGTCATCCGGGCTCCGTGTTCGCGTTGGCGCGGTCGGGGTCAGGGTGTTGCCGAAGGACTCCGGAGCGATCTGCGGTGACCGCCGTACTGCGTGGAGCCACGACATGCTGCTGGGATCTGTCGGGGTTTGGCGCGCCTGCGCTGGGGGCGCAGACGTTCCACATCGCAGACGTACTTGAGATGCAGAACGTAAGCATAACGTCACGCTACGTAGTCAGTCCACGCTAAATTCGGGAACGTGGGAAGTGGGTGTCCGATTCGGGTGGTTTGTCGTCGCCCATTCCGGTGGATTGCACTGGCCGCGGCCGCGTCGACGGCGAGTGCGCTCCTGCTCGCCGGCTGCGGGGGCACGTCGGTGTCGTGTACCCCCTCTGCCGCCGGCGCACCCAGCTGCGGCCGGCTGCTGGGCATGGTGCTGCCGGTCAACAACTCCCAACTCGGTGCCGCCGTCGCGACCCAGGAAGCGGATGCCGGTAGGCCCCTCGACCTCGTTCACACCTACCACCGCTGGTACGACACGTTTCCGACCGACGCGGAGCTGGGACTCGCGCGGACCGGTCGGACCCTCTACCTGAACTGGGAGCCGCTGGACGCGAAGGGCAACCCGATGCCGTGGGCGGGCATCGCGGACGGCGGCCACGACAAAGAGATCGACGCCCTCGCCGCGCGACTTCGCGGGCAGCCTGTGATCTTCCTCTCTTTCTCGCACGAGCCGGAGAAGGACTACGGGACGCACGGCAACGCCGGGCAGTTCGCCGCCGCCTTCCGGCACATCCACGATCGGCTGTCGACGGACGGGGTTACGAACGTCCGGTACGTGTGGAACGTGATGGGGCTGGCCGACCCGGTGTGGCTCGACCGCTACCGCGCGTTCTGGCCGGGCAGCGCCTACGTCGACTGGATCGCGTGGGATCCCTACAACTGGGCCTCGTGCCAGGCCGGCCACGACAGGCGCTGGCAGTCGTTCGCCGAGATCGTCAGGCCGTTCTACGACTGGCTCGAACACAACGGGTACGGGGACCGGCCGTTCATGCTGGGCGAGTACGGCACCGTGGAGGCGCCTGGCGACCCGGCCCGCAAGGCCGCCTGGCTCGACGCGATCCCGGACGAGCTGAAGCGCTTCCCGAACCTGCGGGCGCTGGTCTACTTCGACGTAGGCGCGCCGCCCGCGAACTGCGACTGGCAGCTGTCGACCTCGGCGACGGCCGAACAGGCGTTCGGGCGGCTGCTTCGCGCGCCGGGCCTCGCCGTCGTGCGGCCTTCGACTGCTCCGTGAGCACCTCTCGGTACGGAGAGCTGTCGCGGGCCGGGTAGCATCCCCTGAGCCGCGCCTAGTCGAGCGCCAGCGGCGGTCAGCCTTTTCGCAAGTCAGCAGCATCGAGCAGGACTCGCGGTGGACCGATTCCACCGACCCCAAACGTGGAGGTGCGTCGCCCGGATGAACATCGTGGTCTGCGTGAAGCAGGTGCCGGATACGTGGGCTGAGCGGTCGCTTCGCTCGTCGGACAGGACGCTTGACCGTGCGAGTGTCGACACCGTCATGAACGAGATCGACGAGTACGCCGTGGAGGAGGCGCTCCGGATCAAGGAGGCGCACGGCGGCGAGGTCACGGTTGTGTCGATGGGGCCGGAGCGGGCGGTCGAGACGATCCGTAAGGCGCTGTCGATGGGCGCCGACAAGGCGGTCCATCTGACCGACGAGGCCCTGCACGGCTCCTGCGCTATCCAGACCTCGGATGCGCTCGCCAAGGTGATCGGGACGCTCAGCTACGACTTGATCGTGGTGGGTTCGGAGGCCACGGACTCGCGCCTGTCGTTGATGGGCGCGCTGCTCGCCGAGCGGCTGGGTCTCCCGCAGCTTTCGCTGGCCCGCAAGGTCGAGGTCGAACCAGGTGTCAAGGTGAGCATCGAGCGGGTCACCGAGAACGGCTACGACAAGGTGCAGGCCGGATTGCCGGCGGTCGTGTCGGTGGTCGAGAAGATCAACGAGCCGCGTTACCCGTCGTTCAAGGGGATCATGGCGGCGAAGTCGAAGCCGTTGACCACGCTTTCGGCCGGGGACGCCGGTTTGGACGGCTCCTCGCTCGGCTTGGCGAACGCGACGTCGGCGGTCGAGGATTTCCAGGCCCGGCCGCCGCGCGGCGCCGGGCAGGTCGTGAAGGACGAGGGCGACGGCGGCGTGAAGATCGCCGAGTTCCTCGCCGCGCAGAAGCTCATCTGAGGATCGGGAGAAACCTATGGCTGAGGTATTCGTCCTCGTCGAGCACGCCGACGGCGAGATCAAGAAGGTCACCTACGAGTTGCTGACGCTCGGGCGCGCGTTGGGGGAGACGTCGGCCGTCGTGCTCGGCGGCCCGGGCGCCGGGGCATTGGCCGACAAGCTCGCTGCCTACGGCCCGTCGAAGGTCTACGTCTCGGAGTCGGCGGACTTCGTCGACTACGTCGTCGCCCCGAAGGCGGAGGCGTTGGCGCAGCTGGTCGAAGAGCACAGCCCGGCGGCGGTGCTGGTCGCGTCGTCGCCGGAGAGCAAGGAGATCGCGGCCCGGGCGGCGGTTCGTACCGGGTCGGGAATCTTGACCGACGCGGTCGGGGTCTCCGCCGATCTGTCGGCGACTCAGAACATCTTCGGTGGCGCGACGATCGTCACCTCGAAGGTGACGAAGGGCACGCCTTTCATCACGGTCCGGTCGAATTCGACGGCGCCGGTCGAGGCGCCGTCATCGCCGCGGGTCGTGACGTTCTCGCCCCAGATCTCGGACGCCGCGAAGGGCGCGAAGATCGTCGAGCACGTCGTCGAGGCCAAGGGCGGCCGTCCCGAGTTGGCCGAGGCGTCCGTCGTGGTCTCCGGTGGGCGGGGGTTGGGCGCCGCAGAGCACTTCGAACTCATCGAGAAGCTGGCCGACTCGCTCGGGGCGGCGGTGGGCGCATCCCGCGCCGCGACCGACGCGGGTTGGTACCCGCATCAGGCGCAGGTCGGCCAGACCGGGAAGACGGTTTCGCCGCAGCTCTACATCGCGGTCGGTATCTCCGGCGCCATCCAGCACCGCGCCGGCATGCAGACGTCGAAGACGATCGTCGCCATCAACAAGGACTCCGAGGCGCCGATCTTCGAGCTTGCCGACTACGGCCTGGTGGGTGACCTGTTCAACGTCGTCCCACAACTGACCGAAGAGATCAACAAGCGCAAGTAGTTCTGGTGCTGCGGTACACCTGCCGCGGCCCGGAGACGAGATCGAACGCGTGTCGAACGTGACGCCCGGAGATGGGCCTACGTCACGCGGGACAGGCGAGGCCGCCTCCGTCGATGACGAGCGTCGCGCCGTTCACGTAGGAGGCCTCGTCGCTGGCCAGGAACAGGCATCCGTTCGCGATTTCCTCCGGGCGTGCGGCGCGACCCAGCGGCGCGTAGTCGAAACGGGCCGGATTGCTCTCGTCGAGCAGCGCCATGAACGCCGAACCGATCATCATCGGGGTGTCGATCACGCCGGGGCAGATGCAGTTCGTTCGGATGTTCTCCCGGCCGTAGGTCACCGCCATCTGGCGGGACATGTTGACGATCGCCGCCTTGATGGTGCCGTATGCGTGCGCGACCTGCATGCCGCGGATCGCCGAGTTGCTGCTGATATTGACGATCGAGCCGGCCTTCTTGGCCCGCATCGAGGGCAGCACCGCTTTCACCATGAAATACGCGGAATCGAGGTTGTTTCGCAGCAGCTCGTGCCAGTGTTCGGTCGGGGTCTCGCCGATCGCGTCCATTCCTCCGGCGCGCAGCTGCCGGTAGGCGTTCCCTCCCATTGCCGCGTTGTTGACGAGTATGTCGACGGTCCCGAATTCGTCGACAGTCGCATTGACGGCATCGATAACCGATGCCTCCTCCGACAGATCTGCCGGAATGACGCGACATGTTCCGCCGAGTGATGTGACGGCACGGGAGACTTCTTCGAGAGGTTCCGGGCGTCTCCCCAAACCTACGACCGTGGCTCCTTCTCGCGCGAAGATCTCCATGCAGGAGCGTCCCACACCGGTACCGGCTCCCGTCACGATCGCCACTTTTCCTTCGAGTCGTCCCATCGGTGTCTCCCTGTGTCTGAGTGAAACGCGGTCCGGGTGATGGTGCGGACAGCGCGGACAATACCGTGTCTAAAATGTCCCGCCGGGGGAGCAGCATGAGACGTGCACACATTCCGCGCCGGATGGGCGAAGGGACCTGACTTGGAGCACGCGAACGCTGCCGATGTCGGTGTGGATTCCGGTGGTCACGTTTATGCGTCCAGCCGAAATGAGAAGGCTGTTCCCGTCTTCGACACTGACGGAAACTTCCTGGATCGTTGGGGACCGATCCCCGAAACGATGCGTGAGGAGACTCTTCGATGAAGTATGTCCGGCTGGGAGGTTCGGGGTTGCGGGTGAGCCGAATCGGGTTGGGATGTGATGTGTTCGGTACTGCGGAGGGGGGTGCGTCGTGGAAGTTGTCTGGGGATGCGGCGGAGCCGGTCTTTCGGCAGGCTCTCGATCTGGGGATCTCGTTTTGGGATACCGCTAACCGCTACAGCATGGGCGTTTCGGAGGAGATCGTCGGGGATGCGATCCGCCGGCTGACCCGCCGGGATGACATCGTGTTGGCGACGAAGTTGTCCAACCGCATGCACGGAGGTCCTGGCGGTTCGGGCCTGTCGCGCAAGGCGGTGTTCGAGCAGGTCGACGCGTCGTTGAAGCGTTTGGGTACGGATTACATCGATCTTTACCAAGTTCACCGGTTCGATCCGCATACGCCGGTCGAGGAGACGATGGAGGCGTTGCACGACGTGGTCAAGGCGGGTAAGGCCCGTTACCTGGGCGCGTCGTCGATGTGGGCTTGGCGGTTCGCCAAGATGCAGCATGCCGCCGACAAGAACGGCTGGACGAAGTTCGTGTCCATGCAGGATCAGTACAACTTGGTGCAGCGGGAGGAGGAGCGGGAGATGTTCGGTTTGCTCGCCGACCAGGGTGTCGGTGGCTTGCCGTGGAGCCCGCTCGCGGCTGGGTTGTTGACGCGTCCGTGGGGCGAGCGCAGCACGGCCCGGGCCGAGGACAACCCGACGGCTGACCACCTCGGCCGGCCGCTGTTTCAGGCGAGTGACGAGGCGATCGTGGACGCGGTCGAGTCCGTGGCGGGGAAGCGGGGTATTTCGATGGCGCAGATTGCGATGGCGTGGGTTTTGAAGAATCCGGTAGTCAGCGCTCCGGTCGTCGGTGCGACGAAGCCGCATCATCTCGCCGACGCGGTTGCGGCGCTCGACGTCGTCCTCGACCAGGACGAGATCGAGGCACTCGAGGCGCCGTACACGCCGCGCCAGCCGACCTATTTCTGAAGTCTTATTCCGAGAGCTGTGCGACCCGGTGCAGATAGGAAAGGTAACCGACCGCGACCCTGCTGCCTCCCGTGACGTGAATGACCTCTCCCGTCACCCAGGACGCCTCGTCTGATGCGAGGTATGCGCAGAGCGGCCCGATGTCGTCCACCGTGCCCATGCGCCGCAGAGGGGTGACGTCGAGTTGCCTCTTACGCCGCGACTGCGATCCCATCCAGTCGTCCATGTCCTCGGTGAGAATCAGGCCTGGCGCGACGGCGTTGATCCGGATCCCACGGTGCCCCCACTCCACGGCCATCGTGGCGGTGAGGTTTTCGATTCCCGCTTTGGCCGCTCCGTAGTGACCGGTCATCGGATTCGGCTGTGAGCCGCTGCGCGACGAGATGTTGACGATCGAGCCGCCCTGGCCCATCACCCGTGCCGCGAATTGAGCGGCGAAGAACGTCCACTTGAGGTTCGTGTCGACCACGGTGTCCCACTGGTCTTCGGTGATCTCCAACAGCGGCCCGACATCCGTCGTTCGCGCGCTTCCGGCGTTGTTCACCCAGCAGTCGAGAGTTCCATCGCCGAATTCCAGCGCGGCGTCGACGAGCCGGAGGAGGTCGTCACGGGAGGTGATGTCCACGACCTCGTAGCGAGCACGTACGCCGAGGCCGTTCAGCTCCTGGACGGTGTCGTTCAGCGGACCTTCGCTGCGACCGCAGATGAGAACGTCCGCCCCACATCGCGCCATGGCGCGAGAGATCCCCCGACCGATTCCCCGGCCCCCGCCGGTCACCACGATCGTCTTGTGCCCGAGGTCGAAAATCGTCTTTCCCCTTGCCTCGCCGGTCGAGCCGATGGCCGATCTGCGTTTGCGGACATCGTCACGGGAGCTAACCGTCACCCCGTGTGCGGCGAATGTATCCCGACCCGTCCCGCCGCTCTCGACGTCCGGCACGAACGTCCCGGCCCGGCCCCGTACCCTGGAGTCGTGGCGTACCTGGACCATGCGGCGACGACGCCGCTGCGCCCGGAGGCGCGAGCGGCGCTCGATGCCCACCTCGGCATCGTGGGGAATGCCTCGTCGTTGCACACCGGGGGTCGGGCGGCGCGGCGCGTCGTCGAGGAGGCCCGGGAGAGCATCGCGGCAGACCTCGGTGCGCGTCCGTCCGAGGTCGTCTTCTGCGGTGGCGGGACGGAGGCCGACAACATGGCCGTCAAAGGCCTGTTGTGGGCACGGTCGGCGACCGGGACACGGCGAATCGTCTGCAGTCCGCTGGAGCATCACGCGGTCCTCGACCCGGTGCGCTGGCTCGTCGGATCCGGTCAGGCCGAGGTGAGTTGGGTGGCCGTCGACGCGGTCGGACGGGTGACTCCCGACGCGCTCGCCGCGGCGCTGGCGGCCGGGTCGAACGGTGCCGTGGACGTCGCCCTGGCGACGTGCATGTGGGCGAACAACGAGGTCGGGACGGTATCGCCGATCGCGGCGCTGGCGGGTGTGGCGGCAGATGCCGGTGTTCCGTTCCACAGCGACGCGGTGCAAGCCGTGGGCCAGGTTCCGGTCGCGTTCTGTTCGAGTGGGGTGGACGCGCTCACCGTCACCTCGCACAAAGTCGGCGGTCCACTGGGCATCGCGGCGCTGTTGCTGCGCCCGGGTACCCCGCTCACCCCTCTCTCGCACGGTGGCGGTCAGGAACGTGACGTGCGTTCGGGAACGCTCGACCCGCCGGCGGCGGCCGGGTTCGCGGCCGCGCTGCACGCCGCCGTCGTCGAGCAGGCTGCGTACGCGCGGCGGGTCGGTGCCTTGCGCGACGAGCTGGTTCGCGGCGTCCTCGCCGCCGTGCCGGATGCGATTCTCAACGGCGAGCCCGATCTGGACGCCGGGCCGAATGCGGGGCGGTTGCCCGGCAACGCCCACTTCTCGTTCCCCGGCTGCGAGGGGGACGCGTTGCTGATGCTGCTCGACGCTCGTGGGGTGGAGTGTTCGACCGGCTCGGCGTGCAGCGCCGGCGTGGCCAGGCCGAGCCATGTCCTGCTCGGCATGGGAGCCGATCCGGTGCTCGCCCGCTCGTCGCTGCGCTTCAGCCTTGGCCATTCGACGACCGTGGACGAGGTGGCCGCGGCGGTTCGGGAGATCGGGTCGGCGGTCGAACGGGCCCGCCGGGCGGGTTCGTTGGCGGCCAGCCGTGGTTGACGAGCGACCGACGGAGCGGCTTCGCGTCATCGCGGCGCTCTCCGGCGGCGTCGACTCGGCCGTGGCGGCCGCACTGGCGGTGGAAGCCGGCCACGACGTCACCGGCGTACATCTCGCCTTGTCGCCGTCGCCGGCCGCCCATCGCGACGGGGCGCGCGGTTGTTGCACGCTCGACGACGCCCGCGACGCCCGGCGGGTCGCCGACGTGCTCGGCATCCCGTTCTACGTCTGGGACCTGGCCGAACGCTTCGACGAGGACGTCGTCGAGGAGTTCGTCGCCGAGTACGCCGCCGGTCGAACCCCGAATCCGTGCCTGCGGTGCAACGAACGGATCAAGTTCGCCGCTGTCCTGGATCGGGCGTTGGCGCTCGGCTTCGACAGGGTCGTGACCGGCCACCACGCCCGGCTGGCGGGCGGCGTCCTGACCCGCAGCGTGGACGAGGCCAAGGACCAGTCCTATGTGCTGGCGAGCCTGCGGCCCGACCAGCTGGCCCGGGCCGCGTTCCCCCTCGGCGACCGGACGAAGGCGGAGGTTCGCGAAGAAGCCGCGCGGCGGGGGTTCGCGGTCGCCGCGAAGCCGGACAGTCACGACATCTGCTTCATCCCGAACGGCGACACCGCCGGATGGTTGCGGGAGCGGCTGGGGGCGGAGCCAGGACCGATCGTGGATGTGGAGTCGGGCGCGGAGATCGGGCGGCACGAGGGCGCGTACGGGTTCACGATCGGCCAGCGCAAGGGTCTCGGTGTCGGCCGGCCGGCTTCGGACGGGAATCCGCGGTACGTTCTCGCGATCGAGCCGGCGAGCCGGACGGTGACCGTCGGGCCGCGGAGCGCTCTGGCCGCCTGCGAACTGCGGACGGCCGAGCCGACCTGGCTGTCCGAGCCGCCGACGTTCCCCCTCCGAGCCCGCGCCCAGCTGCGCGCGCACGGCGGTGCTTTTCCTTGCACCGTCGACCGCGATCCACCGGGGGGCCTGCGAGTGGCTACCGACGAGCCGGTCGACCGGGTCGCGCCGGGGCAGCTGGTTGCCCTCTACGACGAGCCGACGGGGCTGCGGGTGTTGGGGTCGGCGCGACTCGATTCCTGCTCGACCGATGTCGCCGCCGGAGCCGCACTCCCGGCTACGGTCGATGTCGCTGCCGGAGCCGCTGGCTAGGCTCCGGCCGTGTGAGAGGACATTCGTGGCCGACCCCGCTGCCCGCCGGCTCGGCAACCGGGATCGGTAGCGTTCCGGGTACGGACGTCCGCTCCGCGCAGCGGCGGATCTTCGACCTGCTGCCCGACTTCCCCCACCTCGTCGAGCTGCCCGACCGCGGCCCGGGGGCCGACCTGATCGGGCGCGGCGCGGCGTTGCTGGCAGACCTTCCCGTCGATCTTCAGCCGGCCGGCTGGCGGCTCGTCGACCGCCCGGGACGTGACCTGCGCCGCGCGGTCGACCTGCTCGATCGGGACGTGGACGCGTTGGCCGAAGCCGCCGACGGCTGGTCGGGCCCACTCAAGCTCCAGGCGACCGGGCCGTGGACGTTGGCCGCCGGGTTGGAGCTGCCGCGGGGTGACAAAGCGCTGTCCGATCCGGGTGCGGTGCGCGATCTCGCCGACTCGTTGGCAGAGGGACTTGCGCTGCACGTCGCCCGGGTCGCCGACCTGGTCCCGGGCGCCGCGTTGGCGGTGCAGCTCGACGAACCGTCGCTGCCGGCGACGTTGGCCGGGCGGCTGCCGACGGCGAGCGGCTTCTCGGTCCTGCGTCGTCCCGAACCGGCCGAGGTTCAGGAGCTGCTGGCAGTCGTGCTGTCCCGGCTGCCGAACGCCGGCGTGCACTGTTGTGCCCGGCGGGTACCGGTCGGGCTGTTGCGCGCCGCCGGTGCGCGGTGGCTTTCGGTCGACCTCGCGATGCTCGACCCGATCCGCGAGGACGACGCGCTGGGTGAGGCGCTCGAGGCCGGGATCGGGCTGATCGCCGGAACCGGCCCGGACGGCGAAGCCGCCGCCGAGCTCTCGCGCCGGCTGGGTGTCGCGCCGGCCACCTGGTTGGACGGGGTGGTGCTGGCGCCGCCATGCGGCCTCGCCGGGATGCCGGAAGGTCAAGCGTGGACGGCGCTGAAGGGGGTCCGAGACGCCGCGCGACGGCTGGCCGAACAGATCGGAGAGGGTGCGTGACGAGCGCCCGAGACATGGCCGACGCCGCCCGGGAGCATGCCGACCTGGCGCGCGAGGTCGACGAACATCGCTTCCGGTACTACGTGCTCGACCAGCCGAGCGTCGCCGACGGCGCCTACGACGCGATGATCCGCCGGCTGGAGGAGATCGAGGCGGCGCATCCGGATCTGCGTACGCCGGACAGCCCCACCCAGACCGTCGGGGGGGCGGTGTCGACGTTGTTCACTCCCGTCACCCACCTCGAACGGTTGCTGTCGCTGGACAACGTCTTCTCCGCCGACGAACTCGCCGCCTGGTCCGAACGGGCGTTGCGCGGCTTCGGGGACGAGGAATCGCCGTGGTTGTGCGAGCTGAAGATCGACGGCCTCGCGATCGACCTGCTCTACTCCGACGGCCGTCTCGTCCGCGCCGCGACCCGCGGGGACGGTCGAACCGGCGAGGACGTCACCCCGAACGTGCGGACGCTCGAGGGGGTTCCGCAGCGGCTGCGCGGCAAACCGCCGCCGTTGCTGGAGGTTCGGGGCGAGGTGTTCTTCCCGGTCGCCGGTTTCGCCGAGCTGAACGCGTCGCTCGTCGAAGCCGGCAAGGCGCCGTTCGCGAACCCGCGTAACGCGGCTGCCGGCTCGTTGCGGCAGAAGGACCCGCGGGTCACCGCGTCGAGGCCGTTGCGGCTCACCCTGCACGGGCTCGGCGCGACCGACGGTTTCGACCCCCCGACCCAGTCCGGGGCTTACGAGGCGATGGCCGAACTGGGCCTCCCGGTCTCGACCCGTTACGAGGTGCGCGACGACGTCGCCGGAGTGCAGGCGTACGCCGCCCATTGGGGTGAGCATCGGCACGACATCGAGCACGAGATCGACGGCGTGGTGGTGAAGGTCGACCGGCGTAGCGTGCAACGCCGGCTGGGCGCGACCAGCAAGGCGCCGCGGTGGGCGGTCGCGTTCAAGTACCCGCCGGAGGAGGTCACCACCAAACTCGTCGACATCCGGGTCAACGTCGGGCGGACCGGGCGGGTCACCCCGTTCGGGTTCATGGAGCCCGTCCTGGTCGCCGGGTCGACGGTCAGCCTGGCCACGCTGCACAACGCGAACGAGGTCGTCCGAAAGGGCGTGTTGATCGGCGACACCGTCGTCTTGCGCAAAGCCGGCGACGTGATCCCGGAGATCGTCGGGCCGGTGGTCGAGTTGCGTGACGGCGGTGAGCGGGAGTTCGTGATGCCGACCGAATGTCCGGAGTGCGGGACGACGTTGGCGCGGGAAACCGAGAGCGACGTCGACATCCGCTGCCCGAACTCCCGGTCGTGCCCCGCGCAGCTGCGCGAACGCCTGTTCCACCTGGCAGGCCGGGGGGCTTTCGACATCGACCGCTTCGGGTACGAAACCGCGATCGCGCTGCTGCAGGGCGGGTTGCTCGTCGACGAGGGCGGCGTCTTCGACCTGACCGCCGACCAGCTGCTCACCGTCCCGTTCTTCCGCAAGAAAGACGGGGAGCTGTCCGCGAACGGCACCAGCCTGCTCGCCGGGCTGGAGAAGGCGAAATCCCAGCTGCTGTGGCGGGTGCTCGTCGCGCTGTCGATCAGGCACGTCGGCCCGGAGGCGGCCCGGCCGCTCGCCACCCACTTCGGGGACATGGCTGCGCTGCGCGCGGCATCGGTCGAGGAGCTCGCCGAGGTCGAAGGCGTCGGCCCGGTGATCGCGAAGGCGCTGGTCGACTGGTTCGCGATCGATTGGCACGCGGCGATCGTCGATCGGTGGGCTGCGGCGGGGGTTCGCATGCGGGACGCGGTGTCCGCGCCCGACGTTCCCCAGATGCTGGGCGGCACCACTGTGGTGATCACCGGGACGCTCGCGGACTACTCCCGGGAGAGCGCGGCCGAAGCGGTCACCGCCCGCGGCGGGAAGGTCGCCGGGTCGGTCTCGAAGAACACCGACTTCGTCGTGGTCGGCGCCGACCCGGGACGGTCGAAATACGACAAAGCGATCAAGCTGGCGCGTCCGGTGCTCGACGACGCGGGCTTCGCGGTGCTCCTGCGCGACGGCCCGGCTGCGGCCGCCGGAGTGGCGGTGGTCGAAGGGGGCTGAAGGCCCGTCGAATTCCCCTTTCCGGAGGTCAATGCGGCCCTCCGGCCTGCCGACGACATACAGGTTCCGGCGAGCGCCGGGCGTCCGCGGGCGGGAGGCGAACGTACGGTGACGGTATCGACGCCGCTCGCGTCCGAGGGGCGTAACCACCCGCCGGCCACCGGCCGTGCCCGTTTCGTCTCCTACGTCGCGGCGGTCACCGTCATCGGGTTCGCCGCCGCCGTCTTCGCCGTCGTGGCGAGCCGGCCCGATCGGCTGGGCGGGGTCGAGGTATCGGCCTGGGTCGCGGTCGCGTTCGTCGTCGTCGGGGAGCTTCGGCCGCTGCTCGGCCCTACCCGCTGGGACGCGGAAGGGGTGCCCATCTCCTCCGCGTTCCTGTTCGCGCTGCTCATGGAGGCGGGTCCCGGCCTGGTCGTGATGCTGGTGTTCGCGGCCACCGTGATCGCCGACATCGAGCGGCGGCGGAGCGTCTGGCGCAACGCGTTCAACATCGCCCAGGAGCAGCTGTCCTGGACGGTCGCCTACCTGGTTCTGTTCGCCGGCGGCCTGGGCGCCGATCCGAAGTCGAACGCCGGTCTGGCCGGCCACGACCTGCCGATCGTGCTGGCCGCGGCGGTCGCGTACTTCGCCGTCAACAACGTCCTGGTCGACCTCGCCATCGCGTTGCGGGAAGGGTGCAGGCTCCGCGACGTCGTCGTACGTGACCTCGGCTACCAGCTCCTCACGACGTTCTCGCTGCTCGCTCTCGCGCCGGTGATCATGCAGCTCATGCAGGGCAGCGTCTGGTTCATGCCGTTGCTCCTGCTTCCGCTCGCCGCGGTGTACGTGACCGTCGGGGTGAGTCGCGATCGGGACCGCCAGTCGCTGCACGACTCGCTGACCGGTCTGCCCAACCGCGTGTTGCTGCTGCACCGGCTCGAGCAGGAGGTCGCCGCGGCGCAGCCGCCGCAGGCCGGCAGCGGTGCGCTGCTGCTCCTCGACCTCGACCGGTTCAAAGAGGTGAACGACACCCTCGGCCACCACGTCGGCGACGAGCTGCTCGGCGCGCTCGCCGACCGGTTGCGTTCGGCGGTCCGCCCGGAGGACACGGTGGCGCGGCTCGGCGGCGACGAGTTCGCGATCCTGCTGCCCGGCGTGCCTGACGCGACGAGTGCGACGGACCTCGCTCGCCGCGTCCAGGCGGGGTTGTTCGAGCCTTTCTTCCACGGCGACCTGCGACTCGACCTCGTCGTGAGCATCGGGGTCGCGCTCTATCCGGCCCACGCCGACGACGTGGAGACTCTGCTCCGGCACGCCGACGTGGCGATGTACCAGGCGAAGACCGGCAGGGCGGGGATCTGCGTCTACAGCCCCGACAGCGACCACAACTCCGCAGAGCGGCTGGCGCTGCTCGGCGACCTTCGTCGCGCGGTCGAGGAGAACGACCTCAAGGTCGTCTTCCAGCCGAAGGTCGACGCCGTCGACGGACGTTGCACGGGCATGGAGGCGTTGCTGCGCTGGGACCATCCGGTGCGCGGACCGATCGCACCGGACGAATTCATCGCGCTCGCCGAGCAGAGCAGCGTGATGGAGAAGGTCACCGACCTCGTGTTGGTTGCGGGCATCCGGCAGGCCGCCGCATGGCAGGAGCATGGATTGGATTCGGGAGTCGCCGTCAACGTCAGCGTGCGCGACCTCGTGGATCCGGCGTTCGTACCGCGGATCCGTGACCTGCTGGCCGAGCATCGCGTGCGTGGCGATCTGTTGATCCTCGAAGTCACCGAACGGGTGCTCGCGACCGACTACGCGCAGGTGGCGGTCGTGCTCGGTGACCTGACCCGGCTCGGGGTGGAGATCAGTCTCGACGACTTCGGCACCGGCTACTCGTCCCTCGCGCGCCTGGAAACGTTGCCGGTGTCCGAGATCAAGATCGATCGTACGTTCATCGCCCGGCTTCGTGACGGTGAGGACGCACCCATCGTGCGGTCCTGCATCGAGATGGCGCATGCGCTCGGCCTGCGGGTCGTCGCGGAAGGCGTCGAGGACGAGAACTCGCTGCTGCGCCTGGCCGGGTACGGCTGCGACCATCTGCAGGGCTACCGCATCGCCCCACCGATGTCCGACGACGACGCCACCCGGTGGCTCCAGGCCCACGGCGCCGCGGCCCCGCTGCGGCTCGCCGTTCCACGCTGACCACCCGGGCACCGCCTACCGGGCCGAACCGGCGCGAAACTGCGGGTCACCTTCGCCCGGTCGACTCGCCGGCGCTGCCCCGTCAGATGGCGATGACGGCCGGGGCGGTGGGGGTGGCAGCGACGGTCGCGGCGATGCCGGCGAGGTGAGCGAGGCGGAGCACTTCCGAGGCCCGGAAACGCGGACCGCCGGGGCGGCCGATGAGGATCGCGACTTCGGGCCGGCCGACCGGAGCGGCGGCCATCTCCATGCCGAGGATCTCCCAGCGGCCGGGTACCCACGGTTCGTGCCGGTCGAGCCGCCGCGCGCTGGACAGCGGCAGCCACGGGAAGTCCAGTTCGGTCGCGTCCGGTCCTCCCGCCGAGGCGTGCAGGACGTGGGTGGCGGTGCCGCCGTGTTCGAGCAGGAGCGCCCAGCCGGCCCGGAACACGCCAGGCGCATGGTTGGTCAGCCCGGCCAACGCGCCGGTCGAACTCGCCGCGAGGGTGTCGACGAGCTCGAGGTCGCGGTGGATGTCGCGGCCGCCGAGGTACGGGCGCAGCGATTCGACGACGACGCCGGGCACCGACTGGGCGGCGGTGATGAGGACGTCGGCGAGGCCGCCCGGCGGTAGTTCGACGAGGACGTCGTCGACCGCCCCTTCCGGCCCGCGCTCGACGACGTCGAGGCTGACGATGTCGCCGCCGACGGTCCCGATCGCGGTGGCTACCGCGCCGAGGGAACCCGGACGATCCGGAAGCAGGACGCGCAGCAGGTAGGTCACGTAGCGGATTGTGGCCAAGGCAGGTTGCAGCGGTGTTTCCGGCTGATCTCCCGGTGGTGAAGGTTGCGGCTGTCGCCCGTGCGGGTGGATCGGAGGATCGCGAAGCTCTGGCAGGTCGGGCGTCGGTAGGATCGCTGGAGTGAGCGAGTCCGGAGCCATTTCCCGTACGGAGGTTGCCCACCTCGCCGCGTTGGCGCGGCTCGAGGTGACCGAGGCGGAACTCGACACCTTCGCGGCGCAGCTGGGGCAGATCGTCTCGGCCGTCGCGCGGGTCGCCGAGGTGGCCGCGGACGACATCCCGCCGACCAGTCACAGCGTCCCGCTCACCAACGTCTTCCGCCCCGACGTGGTGACGCCGAGCCTCGACCGCGCCGAGGTTCTCGCCGGCGCGCCCGCGGCGGAGGACGGCCGGTTCCGGGTGCCGCGGATGTTGGACGACCCGGCATGAGCGCCGACCTGAACGACGAACTGGTCCGGCTGACCGCCGCGCGTACCGCGGCCGCGATCGAATCGGGCGCGGTGTCGGCGGTCGAAGTGACGCAGGCCCACCTGGCCCGGATCGACACCGTCGACGAGAAGGTGCACGCCTTCTTGCACGTCGCCGCCGACGGGGCGTTGGCAGCCGCGAAGGTCGTGGACGACAAGCGCGCGGCGGGGGAGCGGCTCGGCCCCCTCGCCGGCGTCCCGCTGGCGCTCAAGGACGTGTTCGCCCAGCGCGGCGTCCCGACGACCGCGGGCTCGAAGATCCTCGAAGGCTGGCGTCCGCCGTACGACGCGACGGTGACCCGCAAGCTGCGCGAGGCCGGCGTGGTGATCCTCGGCAAGGTCAACATGGACGAGTTCGCGATGGGCAGCTCGACCGAGAACTCGGCGTACGGCCCGACCCGCAACCCGTGGGATCTCGACCGGATCCCGGGCGGGTCCTCCGGTGGCAGCGCGGCGTCGGTGGCTGCGTACGAGGCGCCGCTGTCGGTCGGCACCGACACCGGCGGCTCGATTCGCCAGCCAGCAGCGGTCTGCGGCCTCGTCGGGGTGAAACCGACGTACGGCGCGGTGTCGCGCTACGGCCTGATCGCGTTCTCCTCCTCGCTCGACCAGGCCGGCCCGCTGGCCCGGACGGTGCTCGACGCGGCGTTGCTGCATCAGACGATCGCCGGCTACGACCCGATGGACTCGACGTCGATCGACGCGCCGGTGCCGGACCTGGTCGGCGCCTGCCGCAGCCGCGACCTGACCGGCGTCCGGGTCGGCGTCGTGCGGGAGCTGACCGGCGAGGGTTACCAGCCGGGCGTGCAGGCCGCGTTCGATGCTGCCGTTGCCGCGCTGGGAAAACTCGGCGCCGACGTCGTCGAGGTTTCCTGCCCCCACTTCGGTTACGCCCTGCCGGCGTACTACCTGATCGCGCCGAGCGAGTGCTCCTCCAACCTGGCCCGGTTCGACGCGATGCGGTTCGGGCTGCGGGTCGCCAGGCCCGGCGCGAACTCCGAGGAGGTCATGGCGGCGACCCGCGAGGCCGGTTTCGGTCCGGAGGTGAAGCGCCGGATCATCCTCGGTACGTACGCGCTTTCGAGCGGTTACTACGACGCGTACTACGGCCAGGCGCAGAAGGTCCGCACGCTGATCACGCGGGACTTCGAGGCTGCGTTCGAGCAGGTCGACGTGCTCGTCTCGCCGACGACGCCCACGGTCGCGTTCCCGATCGGTTCCAAAGTCGACGACCCGATGGCGATGTACCTCAACGACATCGCGTCGATCCCGTCGAACCTGGCCGGCAACGCGTCGATGTCGTTGCCCTGCGGGCTCTCCGACGGTTTGCCGGTGGGGGTGCAGATCATCGCCCCACCGCTGGCCGACGACCGGCTCTACCGGGTGGGCGCCGCGTTGGAGGCGTATCTGGACAGCGAACGGGGCCACCCGATTCTCGAGGAGGCGCAGGCGCTGTGACATCAAACGCAGTGAGCACGCTGACCGAGCCGGCGCCGGTCGAGTACGACGAGGCGATCACCCGTTACGACCCGGTGATCGGTCTGGAGACGCACGTCGAACTGGGGACGGCGTCGAAGATGTTCTGCGGCTGCGCGACCTCCTTCGGTGCCGAGCCCAACACCCAGGTGTGTCCGACCTGCCTCGGTCTGCCGGGCGCGTTGCCGGTCGTGAACGGGGAGGCCGTTCGTTCGACGGTCCTGATCGGGCTGGCGCTGAACTGTTCGATAGCGCCGTGGTGCCGCTTCGCGCGCAAGAACTACTTCTATCCGGACATGCCGAAGAACTTCCAGATCAGCCAGTACGACGAGCCGCTGTGCTTCGACGGCTGGATGGAGGTCGAGGTCGAAGGCCAGACCTTCCGGGTCGGCATCGAGCGCGTGCACATGGAAGAGGACACCGGCAAGACGCTGCACGTCGGTGGCGCGGCCGGCCGCATCCACGGTGCGTCGCACTCGCTGGTCGACTACAACCGGGCCGGCATCCCCCTCGTCGAGATCGTCACCAAGCCGGTCGAGGCGGGGCCGCTCGCGCCGCTGGTCGCCCGCGCGTACGTCACGCAGCTCGCGGAACTCCTTCGGGCACTGGGCGTTTCGGACGTCAAGATGGAGCAGGGTTCGCTGCGCTGCGACGTGAACACCTCGTTGCGCCCGATCGGGGTCGCCGCCTACGGAACACGCAGTGAAACGAAGAACGTGAACTCGTTCCGTTCGGTCGAGCGTGCGGTGCGTTCGGAGGTGTCCCGCCAGGCGGGTCTTCTGGACGCCGGCGGGCGGGTCGTGCAGGAAACCAGGCATTTCCACGAGGAACTCGGTTCGTCGTCGTCCGGCCGGTCGAAGGAAGAGGCGACGGACTACCGCTACTTCCCCGAGCCCGATCTGGTGCCGATCGCGCTCGGCGCCGGCTATGTCGAGGAGCTGCGCGGGCAACTGCCCGAAACCCCTGCTGCGCAGCGGGTTCGGTTGCGCGAGGCGTACGGTTTCACCGATCTCGATCTGGAGCAGATGGGCAACGCCGAGGTGCTCGACGCCGTGATCGAGACGGTCGGTCTCGGCGCGGACGCCGGCGGGGCGAAGGCGATGTGGCTCAACGAGGTGGCGGCGCGTGCCAACGACCAGGGCGTCGCGCCGACCGAGTTGGGTGTGACACCGGCGGACGTCGCCGAGTTGCTCGGCTTGATCGCGTCGGGCACGTTGACCTCGGCGCTGGGGCGTCAGGCGCTGGACGGGGTGATCGCGGGGGAGGGCGGCGTCTCCGACGTGGTCGCGGCCCGCGGGCTGGCCGTGGTCAGCGACGACTCGGCCTTGGCGGAGGCGATCGACGCGGCGCTCGCGGCGCAGCCGGATGCGGCGCAGAAGGTGCGGGATGGCAACCAGGGGGCATTGGGACCGTTGATCGGGGCGGCGATGAAGGCGACCGGGGGGAAGGCAGACGCGGCGAAGGTCCGTCAGCTGCTGCTCGCCCGCCTGACCGGGAACGGTTGAACTGGAAGGAGTTGACGCGATGCCTGAGCCGATGATGCCGGAACCGCCGCGGGAAAGCGGTGGCACGACGACGTTGCTCGACCCGCGGCTGCGCGAGGGAGACACCGACGACGAGCTGTTCCATTACGTCCGCAAGGACAAGATCGTCGAGTCGGCGGTCATGGGCAATCTCGTGCAGGCGCTGTGCGGCGTGACGTTTCCGGTGACCAAGACGCCGAAGCCCGGCTCGCCGGTCTGCCCGGCCTGCAAGGAGATGCTCGACATGTTGCGCGCCATGGGCGGCGACGGGAAGGACTCCGGGGCCAGCGGGTAGCGCAAGCTGTGCCGACGGACCGCTGGATCAACGGTTGGCGTTTCCGCCGAGATACTCCTCGAAGGCACCCCCAGCTAGCAGTTCCTGCGGCGAGCCGTCGTAGGCGATCTCGCCGTGCCGAAGCACGTATGCCGAGTCAGCCATCGACAGCGCCCTCGTCGCGAACTGGTCCACCAGAAGGAGCGAGATATCTTCGCGGCTTACGTTTCGCAGGAACTCGAAGATCATATCTACGACAAGCGGCGCCAGGCCGAGTGACGGCTCGTCGACCAGAATTACTCTGGGGTGGGCGGAGAACACCGCGGCCATGGCCAGCATCTGCTGCTCGCCCCCGCTCAACGTGGATGCCCGTTGCGCGAGCCGTTTTCCCAGCACCGGGAAAGCTTCCGTCGCGCGGGAGATGTTCTGCTCCTCCTCGCCCTTCGCCGACTGCATGACGAGGTTGTCGCGTACGCTCAGATTCCGGTAGATCGCCCGTCCCTCGGGAACGAGACACATCCCGCGCTGTGCGCGTTGGTGGGTGGACAGGCCGTCGATCGGCGCGCCTTCGAGGAGGATCGAACCGTGGGTGACGCGGGCCAGTCCGAGCGCCGCTTTCATCAAAGTCGACTTGCCCGCGCCGTTCGGACCGATCAACGCCGTAATCGAGTTCTTCTTCACCTGGAGATTCACGTTCCGGACGACCGTAGTTCGTCCGTAACCGGCGGCGAGGTTCTGCAAATCCAGAGCCGGATTCTCGTCGGCGATGACATCGTCCAAGGTCATACTACTGCGTCCATTCCCAGGTAAGCAGCCCGTACCGACTGGCTCTCGAGCACCTCGAAAGGCGAGCCTTCGAAAATGAGTTTGCCGAAGTCCATCACGTAGATGTATTCACAGATGCCCATCACGAGCTCCATGTCGTGCTCGACGAGAAGCATTCCACAGCCGCGTACCGCGAGGACATGGCGGAGCACTTCGGCGAAACGACGCGTTTCGTCGTTGTCGAGACCTGAAGAGGGCTCGTCGAGAAGCAGCATGTCGAAATCTCCGGCCAGGCATCGAGCCAGTTCGACCAGGCGCCGCTGACCGGTCGACAGTGACCCCACTCGGGTGCGTTCCAGTCGTGCTACGCCACACAGCTCCATAGCTTCGTCGACCGCGGACGACGTCGCCCGGCGTTGGTCTCGAGTCGTCACGATCTGCGCGGCTGGGTTGGAACCTGCGTAGCGGCATTCTCGGGCGAGCCCGATGTTCTCGCCGACTGTCAGCGAGTCGCAGAGTTGAGTCACCTGGAAGGTGCGTCCGAGTCCTCGGATGCCCCGCGAGGCCGCACCGAGCCGTGTGACGTCCTCGCCGTGAAGGATGATCCTGCCGGCCGTCGGCTTGGTGATCCCGCTGCAGGCGTTGAAGGTGGTCGTCTTTCCTGCTCCGTTCGGTCCGATCAGCCCGGTGATCCGGCCGGTCGGAGCATTCAGGCTCACCGAGTCGACGGCGACGAGGCCGCCGAACCTCACTGTCAGGTCTCGGACCTCGAGCCCGGCGCCAAGCGTCGTTGCGGGCGAGTCTGGCTGCGGCCGAGGCACCGGTGCGGTGACGACGTCCGTGCTCCGCTCCTGTTTGAGGGCGGCCCGGCCGCCCAGTAGTGTCCGGAGACGTTCGGGCATCACGAACGCGCCTCCCTGCATCGCGATGTGTATCGCGGAGATGCCGAAGGCAACGTTGAGCCAGTTGTTCGTGTTGGAGCTGTCGACGTAGGCCGCGATGATCGACGGCGTGACGCCCATGGCCGCGAACCACGGCGTCCGGAAAGGCAGGATCGCGAGCAATGCGAGGATTACCAAGCCGTTGAACGTCGTGTAGTAAGCGTCATCCGACGAGGCAAATTGGATAGTCGCGCCATACAAGATGCCCGCGATTCCAGCGAAAAACGAATAGAGACAAAAGGCGATGACGAGGGTGGTCGAGGTCTTCAGGCCCAGCACCGACACCGCGACGCGGGAGTCGGCGACGCCGTGGAGCAGGCGTCCCAGCCGGCTGCCCTCGACGGCCATGAGGCACAGTGCCACGACCACCAAGATCATCAACACGAGGAAGTAGAACGATCGGTCTCCCGCGAACCCTGAAGGTCGAGGCATCGCCCGGCCGCTGCTCAGCGTCGTGAATGCGAAGCCACGCGGGTAGATCAGGTACTGCGCGGCGAGACCCATGCCCAATGTCGCAAGAGCGACGAAGAGTCCCGAGAGGCGCAGCGCGGGAAGTGAGACGAGCGCGCCGATCGGTACCGAGACGAGCGCGCCGAGCAGGAGCGCCAACGCCCATGGCAAGTGGAAGTTCGAGATGAACTGGGAGAACGCAACCGCGCTCAGCGCGGCGAACGCGGGCGTCGCCAGCGATATCTGACCAGCCGTCTTGACGATGAAGGCGAGGGCTAGCAGGAGTATCGCCTGAGTGAGACCAAGAGCAAAAAGCGACGTCTTTCCGGGGTCGAGAAAAGGCAGCAGGAGCAGCAGCGCCAAGACGACGATGCCGGCCGCGACGCGACGAGACGGTGGAGCGTGCCATACCTGCGGAGCTGGTCGTTCGAAGAAAGTCTGCGGCGCCAGGCGATGCCGGGGGAGGACCACCAGGGTGATGATCAAGACTACGAAGGGGAGGCTCTGCGGAAGGCCTGACAGCCAGTCGATGTTGATGACGTACTTCCGCGAGATCGACGAAGCGATGCCGATGACGATCGAGGCGGCGAACGTGACCGGGATGTTCGAGAAAGCTCCGACCGCGGCCGCGCCGAAGGCCTGTACCACCAGCAACGTCAGGACCGTCGCGTTGACCCCGAGGATCGGCGCGAGCAGCACACCCGACAACGCCGCGAACGTCGAGCCGATGATCCACGCCATCCGGCGAATGCGTATGGGACTCTTTCTGTGCAGGCTGACGAGCGTCGCGTCGTTGACGACCGCCCGCATCTCGATGCCAAGCCTGCTGTACCGAAACAGCAGGTAAAGAAGAACTACCGCGAGCAGCGCGATGACCGTCGTCGTGATCTGGGCGTAGGTAATCGCGGTCCCGGCGATGTGAGTTATCTTGCCGGCACCCGGCAAGTACTGGTCGACGGAAACCGTGTCGGGACCGTACTTGATCGTCGCAAGGCCCTGGACGACCAGGATGATGCCGACCGATCCGACGACCTTCATGTTCGTTCGTTGGAGTGCAAGGTGCCGCCCCACGAACTCCAGCAGTAGACCGACCAGCGGTCCGACCAGCAGCACGCAGATCGCCGCGGTCGCGCCCCAGGCCAGGTGATCGACGGTGTGCAGCTGGTAAAAGAGATATGCCGAGATCGCGGCGACGGAACCGTGAGCGAAGTTGAATATTCCGGAGGTCTTATAGGTAAGGACCAGCCCGGCGGCCGCGAGACCGTAAATTGCTCCCACGACTACACCGCTGACGACGAAGGGGAGGATCGTGCTCACGACTGCTTCTTCCTCTCATGGCGCGCCGGGAAAAGCCTGTGCGGTCTTCCGCGATACCGCGGTACCCGTCAGCTCTTGGTGGCGTCGACGGTGAGGCATGACGACGCGAGGTCGCCGGAAGCGCCGTTCCCGTTCTTACCGTCGTGCAGGACCTTCGGTGTCTTGTCACCGGCGGTGTAGTTCACCAGCCAGAAGCATTTGGGCACGACGGTGGGCTGCCCGGCCGTGTAGCTGACGGGATAGGGGAGCAATCCACCGACCGTCTCGTCCTTGATCGTCCCGTACGCCGCCAGGACGCTCGCCGCCGTGACGTCGCCCTGCACCTTTCCGACCGCTATCTTGAACAGCTCCAGGCTTGACCACATCCCGGTGGCGAAGACCGAACGGACGTCGGTCTTGGGGGCGTATTTCTGCATCGCCGCTCGGAAGGCATTGACCGGAGGGGCGTCGACCCACCAAGGGAACGCTCCGAGAAGGCCGGCGTACTTTGCGCCGCTGACACCGTCGAGTTGGTTCAGCACCCAGGGGCCGGGCCCGAGGATGAACGAGCCGGTGTAGCCCTGCTGGATGCAGGCCCGTTCCACCCGGACGGCGACATCGGTCGTCAGCGCCAGGATGATGCCTTGGGCCTTGGCTTGGATCGCCGCCAGGCACTGAGAAGTGAAGTCCGCATCGGTCGCCGCGGCAGTCGCCAGTCCGACGTAGTTGACCCTACCGTCGGCCTTGGCCTGAGCGCTGAGCGGCGGTCCTGTTTGGGCGCAACTGGGGGCCTCTGCGCAGACGACCGCAAAGATATTCTTCACCCCTATCGATGCTGCCGCAGGGATATCGCCTTGTTGAGATCCGGGCGAAAGAACGTCTGACGGAAAGAAGTTCGCGGTTGTCTGCCAGGTCGGCGCGAATCCATAGGAACCGATGACCGGGATGGTCTTCTTGGCCAGCACCGGACCTAATGCTGCCTCGGTGGCCGAATCGGAGATCAGGAGAGCCGCTACGCCGTCGTCGTCGACAAGCTGATTCGCCGCCTTGAGGGCGGTTGCCGGCGTGCCTGCGGTGTCCGCGACGACGATCTGAACTGGGTGGCCACCGAGCCCGCCCGTTGCATTGACGCTGGCCGCCCAAGCCTGCGCGGTTGCTTCGGCAGCTCCGTATTGAACGGCGTTGAACCCACTCTTCGCAATTGCCAGACCGACTTTGATCGGCGTTCCCGTGGGCGTCGGCCCGGAAGACGTCGCGGCGCCCGAGGAGGCCGAGTGCGAACTCGATCCGCAGGCCGCGACCACCGTCATCAAGCTCATGACCAGTGCGGACAATCCCAAATATTGCGGTTTTCGGTTACGCATGGCATTGCCCTCCGGACGCATGTGGACGCGATGAGCTTTCGCGAAAGGTACTCTGTCGAGGCCGGTGCCGCAATGGGTCGGGTGGGTCGCGCGGATCTTTTCTACCAAATGCCGATACACATCAGTATCAGCTTCGAAACGCCTGTCGTGGGTTATTTCCTAGCGGTCCGGGAGGAGCCAGGCGCCGTTGGTGACGAAGAATTTCTCGGCTATGTCGTCGCCGAGTCGCTTGATCTTTTCGTAGAAGCCCCGAACGGAGTCCTTTCCTCCTTCGACGTGCGGGTAGTCGGACGAGTAGCTGTACACGTCCTGCAGGTGCGGATATCGCTCGATGTATTCGTCGACCGGCTCGAAGTGGAACGGGGTCACCCGGATGTTGCGCGCGAAGTACTCGGACGGCTTCATCGACAGGGGCCCGTCGAGGCGGCGACGGAATTGGCTGTACCACAGGTCGAGGGAGTCGGCTAGCGGGCCGGCCCAGTGCGCCGCGCACTCGATCACTCCGAACCGGAGGTTCGGGTGCCGCTCGAAGACGCCGCCGAGGATCAGCGTGGAGAGAAAGTTGTCGCACATCAGGTGGATGACCGAGCAACGATAGGGTTCGACGTTGAACTCGACGGTCTCCGCGGACGCGTTGGCGAATTGGGGTACCCCGGAGGTCCAACGGGTGTCGGCGAGGAAGCCGAACTCGGTGCCGAGGTGGTAGGTCACCGTCGCGTTCGACTCGGCCATGAGCCGCCAGAAGGGATCGAGGGCTTTGTCTCCGGGGCTGGTGCCCGCCGGCGGCGTCGAACCCGGTATCCAGAACGCGGAGATGCCCGCGTCCAAACCGGCCTCGGCGTCCCGCATCATCTGCTCGAGGCTGTCGGTCGGTAGCAGCGCCACGGGGCGGACCCGCTGGGCGTCGACACCTCGCACGACCCGGGCGCACCAGTCGTTGTGGGCACGGATCATCTCCCGTCCGACCGCGAATCGATCCATCTCATTCGGGTCGAAGCCGAAGATCTCCGGCGACCGGCTGTTGTACACGAACATCATCCCGGTGAGCCCGAAAGTCGGAAAAGCCAACTGCCGGTCCACGCCCATCGCGGACAGCACCTCGGGCCGGCGGCCGAAGTCGATCGCGCCGGGCGCGCTCGGACCTTTGCGGTTGCGGACCGTTTCGTAGGTGATCGGGGCGTCATCCGCGGTGATGTCGTCCCGCATCAACGTGTTGTCGCCGGCCGAGGCGAGGATGCCCGCGTCCAGTCCTTTGAGCAGGGTGCCGCACTCCCCGAATTCCTGCGTCCAGAACTCGCTGGGGATCATCTCGTGACTGTCCAGATCGACGATCCGGGAAAGGAACGCCGGTTCGTTGGCCCTCTCTGCGGTAAGCGTCATCGCTTCTCCTCGGGATCGTTGTCTAGGTGGTGGTGGTCTCGATCGATGGCTCAGGCGGTCACGCGCTCGTTGGCAGCTCCCAGGCCGTAGACACGGCGGGCGGTGCCGGCGAATAGCTGAGCCTTGCTGGTCTCGTCGAGGTCGGCGAACACCCGCTTGAAAACATTCCACAGCGTCCGGTACGAGCACGTCAGGGCATCGACCGGGAAGTTGCTCTCCAACATGCAACGGTCGGCACCGAAGGTCTCGACGCACGAACGCAGGTAGGGACCCCACTGCGCAGCCAGCCGCTCCGACGACGCTGCTGCCTGGAGGTCGGGTTCGAACAACGCCCGAATCATCGGCACGCCGATCCCGCCGAGTTTCAGGTAGACGTTCGGCAACGCCGCCATCCGCTCGTGCTGGGCGTGCATGAACGCGACCGTCTCCTCACGCCGTCCCTCGTAGGCCCCGACCGCGAGCGGGAAGCCGCTGTGGTTCAGCACGATGGGAACATCGGGGAACGCCTTCGCGAGGTCGACGACCTCGGGCATCTGCGGGTGGTAGACCAAGGAGTCGAACACCAGGCCACGGCCTTCGAGCGCCGCGAAACCGGCCAGCCACAACGGATCTTGCATCATCCCCGGGGTCGGCGTCGTGCGCAGCACCGGGACGGCCGGGTCGGCGTCCCACCCCGTGACGTACCGGACGCCGACGAGACGTCCGTTGCCGGCGGCAACCGCCGCGTCGAGCGCGTCGGCCGCGCTGCTGCCACCGCGCCTCAGGTCCACCCAGCCGATGATGCCCTTGATCACCGAACCGCCGCGAGCCTCGCTTTCCTCGCCCAGCGCAGCGACCCGTTCGACCTCCCCCGTCGCGTAGGACCCGTCGTCCGGGCGGTCGGGCGCCATACCCCAGCCGGCCTCGACGAACACCGTCTCCACGACCCGGTGGCCCGAGGAGGTGTCGGCGAGCAACTCGTCGAGATAGTACGGACGGCCGTGATTGTTGCCGAGATGGTGATGGCTGTCGACGATCTCGATATCCGGCTCGAGGACCTCCTCGACCGCGAGCTGCTGGTCCATTCGCGTCAGGCCCAGTGGCCGAACTCGCGGAACGCCAAGCTGATTCCGCGGTCGTCAGGATGACCGTCGTAGGGCTCCATGATGTCCGACATGGCGGGACCGACCTTCGCCGCGACGTCGGCGACGGAGGTGAGATCGAGGCCGTAGGCGTCGACCGCGGCCCCGTAGATGAAGTTCCGGACGTCTTCCGCCGGCAGCCCGGCGAAAGTCTTCCGCAAAGCCAGCAGAGTGTAGGGCTGCGACCCCTCCGGATGCGGGTAGTCCGAACCCCACATCACGTTGCTGGAGAAGTTTTCGTCGACAGCGATCTGTGCTTCCTCGCGGGACAAGAAACTGCCGCCGCAAAAACAGTTGGTCAGAAAGTACTCCGACGGCCGACGTGGCAGAGCCTTGCGAAGCGTCCTGGAGAAATAAGGCGAGGCATACACCGAATCCATCTCGCGAAGTGTCGAAGGAACCCAGTCGCTGAACTGCTCGGCGACCACGTACTTCAGACCGGGAAACCGTTCGAATACGCCGGCGAAAATCAGCTGCCAGATCGCGCGCCGGCCGAACCAGGACACCTCCATCAAGTAGACCGGGTTCTGCGCCTGCCCAGTGATCCGGTCGTCGATGTCGCCAAGTCCGGCGTGCGTGTTCAGCGCCATCCCGAGGTCCTCGCACAACGCCCACAGCGGATCCCACGACGAATCCGTATAGGGCACCACGTCACGTCGCGGCGCGGGCAGGTTGACCCCTCGCAAGCCCGCGGCATGCGCCCACTTCAGTTGCCGCACGGCCTCCTCGACGTCATGCGCCGTGATATGGGCGAGACCGAGCAGCCGGTTCGGATCGGTCGAGACGTAATCCGCGAGCCAACGGTTGTAGATGTCCACCCCGACGGATTCGAGGTAGTCGTATTTCCGCGAACTCCACGTCACGGTGATGCCGAACATGTTGAAAGGGACCGTCTCACCGTTCCCGCCGCCGTGGTAGAGAATCTCCGCGGCGACCCCGTTCGAGTCCATGTCCCGCAACCGCGCAACCGGATCGCTCAACCCATCCAGCGCGCCCGGCCTCATCCGGTACTCCACGACCTCCGGCGGAATATCCAACTCGTTGCTCACGAAATCCGACGGGCGGCTGTTGTACAAGTCGTCGGTGTACTCGTCGAAGACGTCCAGATACTTGGCTTCGCAATACGGTCGCAGTTGGTGACGCACCGACGGCCCCACATGGCCGTCACACGAGATCACCGGAAGCGGGCCGTCGCCCTCGACCGCGATGCCGGCGGTGCCGCCCGCCGCCTCCTGGGCTAGTCCTGACCACGCCATCGTGACACCTCTAATCCCTCGACAAAGCACCGCAGGTCGCAGCGCCGCATGCGATGCTTCGAAGAGCCGCTGATAATCGAACAGTTGCCGACGAGGACAGGAAAGTCAAGAAGACCCGTCTTTCGACCCTTGCGGAACTCCCAGATTGTTTGTATAGGCGGTCGAATCGCATTCCAACCGTTGATCTTTCCGGTGGTTGGTGGAGCTGCGCCGTTTCGATGGACATAGCTTTGCCGGAGTCCGTCATGCAGCCGGGAAGCTGGCGCACGAGGTCGGGCCCGTCCCCGGTGCCGTAACCTGCGCGTATGTCCCCGGGGGCCGCCAAGCCGCGAGTGCTCTCGATCGCCGGCAGCGACCCGAGCGGGGGCGCCGGGATCCAGGCCGACCTCAAGACGTTCGGCGCGCTGGGCGCCTACGGCATGGCGGTTCTCACGTCGCTGACGGCGCAGAACACCAAAGGGGTGACGGACGTTCATCCGGTCCCGCCGGATTTCGTCGCGCGGCAGGTCGAGGCGGTGTTCGACGACGTCGAGGTCGACGTGGTCAAGATCGGGATGTTGGCCTCCGCGCCGATCGTCGCTGCTGTGACGGAGGTCCTCCGGCGCCGCCGGCCGCCGTTCGTCGTCCTCGACCCCGTGATGGTGGCGACCAGCGGAGACCGGCTCCTGGACTCCGAAGCGGTGGGCGCGCTGCGCGAACTCCTCCCCTTTGCCGATCTCGTCACGCCGAACGTTTGGGAGGCGGCGGTGCTTCTCGATGCCGAACCGGCGGATGACCTGGACGGGCTGGCCACCCACGCGGCCGCCCTCGTCGAGCTGGGGGTCCCGCGGGCGCTGGTCAAGGGTGGGCACCTTCGGGGTCCGAAGAGTCCCGACGTCCTCGTCGATTCCGGCGGGCGGGCGACCACCTTCGACACCCCCCGGGTCGAGACGGATGCCACGCACGGAACCGGTTGCACGCTCTCGTCGGCGATCGCCGCACTCCGTCCCCGACGTCCGGACTGGGAAAGTGCGATCCGCGACGCGAAGTCGTACCTGAACCTGGCCCTGCGAGCCGGCCGCGATCTCGGCGTCGGCCACGGCAGCGGTCCGCTCGACCACTTCCCCGGTAGCGGCCCGGAGTGCTACCCGCACGGCGTCGCGAAGTGACGGTCAGATTTCGGCGAGGAACTCCAGGACGGCGTCGGAGAAGACGTCGTTGTCGTCGCCCGCCACCATGTGCCCGGCGTCGGTGACGTCGACGAACCGGGCCCTCGGGCACGCAGCGAGGAGTTCGCGCACCCCGTCCGCACTGACGACGTCGGACTGCTTGCCCCGGACGAGCAGCATCGGGACGTCGACGTTACGGGCGGCCTCGATGAGCCGCCCGTGGCCCATGTTGCGAGTCGGTTCGTCCGCGCCGCTCTCGGGAGAGATGAACGCGGGATCCCAATGCCAGTGCCAGCGGCCGTCCTCCCGCTGTCGCACGTTCTTCAGCAGTCCGTTCTTCGAAGGCGGCCGCGTCCGGTGGGGGTTGTAGGCCTGGATCGCCGCCGCGACTTCGTCGAGACTCGCGAACCCGTCCGGAGCCCCGAGCATGAACTCGCGGATTCGTCGCGCTCCCGCGGGCTCGATCTTCGGGACGAGGTCGACGAGCACCAAACCCCTTGCGATACCGGGGTTCTCACCCACCGCTACCAGGCTGGCGGAGCCGCCCATCGAGGCGCCGACGAGCACCGGCGGGTCTTCGAGTTCGCCGATGACCGCGAGGATGTCGCCCACCAACTCGGTCGGGCTGTAACGCCCGTCCGGTGCCCACTCGCTCTCGCCGTGTCCTCGTGCGTCGAGACTGATCGTGGACCATCCTTCCGCCGCGAACCGTTCTCCGGCGGCGTGCCAGGAGTGTCGAGTCTGCCCGCCGCCGTGCTGCAGGACGATCGTGCCCTTGCGGTTCGGTACGTCCCAGCGATCGCCCCGTAGCCGCAGACCGTCAAGGCCGGAGAACTCGACGGTCTTGGGCGCGATGGGTGAAGTTGTCACACCGCCACGTTACCTGCGGGGCCTGGCGTCGATACCGACGACCTCGTGCGGCACGTACGGGTCCTCGATCGAGGCGACCTCTTCCTCGCTCAGCTTCAGGCCGACCGCGGCGATCGCGTCGTCGAGATGTCGCGTCTTCGTCGCGCCGACGATCGGGGCGGTGATCTCCGGCTTGCTCAGCAGCCAAGCGAGCGCCACCTGGGCCAGGGAGACGCCTCTCGCCTCCGCGACCTTGGCGACCGCCTCGACCACCTCCCGATCGCCGTCCGGGTAGAGGTTTTGGCCGAACGGGTCCAGCTCCGAACGGCTGGTCGTCTCCTCCCACGGCCGGGTCAGCCGACCACGGGCAAGCGGGCTCCACGGGATGACGCCAATTCCCTCCGCGGCGCACAGCGGCAGCATCTCGCGCTCCTCCTCACGGTAGAGCGCGTTGAGGTGGTTCTGCATGGAGACGAACCGGGTCCAGCCGTTCGCGTCGGCGGTGTGCAGCATCGTCGCGAACTCCCACGCGAACATCGAAGAGGCGCCGATGTAGCGGGCCTTTCCGGCCCTCACCACGTCGTGCAGCGCCTCCAGGGTTTCTTCGATCGGCGTCTCGTGGTCGAGGCGGTGGATCTGGTAGAGGTCGACGTAGTCGGTGCCCAGCCGGCGCAGGCTTTCGTCGATCTCGAACATCACGTTCTTGCGGGAAAGCCCCTTTCCGTTCGGCCCCTGACGCATCGGGAGGTGAAGCTTGGTCGCCAGCACGACCTCTTCCCGGCGCGCATATCTCTTCAGTGCCCGGCCGGTGATCTCCTCGCTGCTGCCGAGCGAGTAGACGTTCGCGGTGTCGAAGAAGTTGACCCCGCTCTCGACCGCCTGCCGGAAGAACGGCTGGCTCGCCTCTTCGTCCAGGCTCCACGGCTGCCCGCCGCGGTCAGGCTCGCCGTAGCTCATGCATCCGAGGCAGATCCGGGAAACCTGCAGTCCGGTCGAACCGAGTCGTACGTACTCCATCGCGGTCTCTCGATCCTCTCGTTGTGCTGCGGCTACCCTGACACACCATGAGCAAGCCTCGCAGTGACGACGTCACGACCGGTTACGAGCGGGCCCCGGCTCGCGCGATGCTGCGGGCCGTCGGTCTCACCGACGACGACTGGGCGAAGTACCAGATCGGTGTCGCGTCGTCCTGGAACGAGGTGACGCCCTGCAACCTTTCGTTGCAACGGTTGGCGCATGCGGCCAAGGGCGGGGTTCAGGAGGCCGGGGCGGTCGGGCTCGAGTTCTGCACGATCTCGGTGTCGGACGGCATCTCGATGGGGCACGAAGGGATGCACGCGTCGTTGGTGTCCCGCGAGGTCATCGCCGACTCCGTCGAACTCGTCGTCCACGCCGAACGGCTCGACGGCACCGTGTTGCTCGCCGGTTGCGACAAGTCGCTGCCCGGCATGTTGATGGCGGCCGCGCGCCTCGACCTCGCCAGCGTGTTCCTCTACGGCGGCTCGATCCTCCCCGGCCACCTCGCCGACGGTACCCCGGTCACCATCGGCGACGTCTTCGAGCAGGTCGGGGCCCGGGCCCGCGGAATCATCGACGACGCGCGACTCAAGGAATACGAGCTGGCGGCCTGTCCGAGCGAAGGCTCGTGCGGTGGGATGTTCACCGCGAACACCATGGCCGCGGCGGCCGAAGCCCTCGGCATGTCGCTGCTCGGCTCGGCATCCGCGCCGGCCCCCGACGGCCGCCGCGACGAGTGGGCGGCCAAGTCGGGCCGGGCCGCCGTCGCGCTGATCGAAAACGGCATCACGGCGCGGCAGATCATGACGAAGGAGGCGTTCGAGAACGCGATCACCGTCGTCATGGCCCTGGGTGGTTCGACCAATGCCGTCCTGCACCTGCTTGCGATCGCGCACGAGGCGAAGGTCGACCTGACCCTGCAGGACTTCGACCGGATCGGTCGACGCACCCCGCACATCACCGACGTGAAGCCGTTCGGCAAGTACGTCATGCACGACCTCGACAAGGTCGGCGGTGTCCCCGTGGTGCTTCGGGCGTTGCTCGACGCCGGCTTGATCCACGGTGACGCGCTCACTGTTTCCGGGCGCACGATCGGCGAGGAACTCTCCTCGCTCAGCCCGCCGAATCCCGACGGCCTGGTCGTCTACGGCCTCGACAAGCCGCTGGCCCACGAGGGCGGTCTGGCGATCCTGCATGGCTCCCTCGCTCCCGACGGCGCCGTCGTGAAGACCGCCGGCCTCGGGGCGCTGGTGATCGAGGGCACGGCCCGGGTGTTCGACGGCGAGCCGAAGGCGATGCAAGCCCTGACCTCCGGCGGGATCAAGGCCGGGGACGTCGTGGTGATCCGGTGGGAAGGTCCGCGTGGCGGTCCCGGTATGCGCGAGATGCTCGCGGTCACCGCGGCGATCAAGGGCGCCGGGTTGGGCAAGGACGTCGTCCTGCTCACCGACGGCCGCTTCTCCGGCGCCACCTCCGGCCTGTGCATCGGCCACGTCGCCCCCGAGGCGGCGGACGGTGGACCGATCGCCTACGTCGAGGACGGCGACAAGGTGGTGCTCGACATCCCGAACCGGCGGCTCGACCTGCTCGTCGAGAAGGAGATCCTCGACGAACGTGCGAAGTCCTGGAAGCCGCTGCCTCCGCGTTACACCCACGGCGCGTTGGCGAAGTACGCACGACTGGTCGGAAGCGCTGCCCGCGGCGCGGTCTGCGACTGACGATTTCCCGACGCCCGCGCCCGCCCCTGGTTAGGGTGGCCGCGTGGCTTACGGTCCTTCCTGGAAACGTAGGCGGCGGGGGCGTAGCAAGACGATCGTTGCCGGGGCCGTCGTCCTGGTGCTCGTCGCGGTAGGCGTTTTCGTCGTCCTTCATGTCCGCGCCGACCAGCGGCACGCCCGCGCGAAGTCCCAGACCGAGGCGGTGGACGTCAGCAGGACGTTCCTCGACGACTGGGGCCGCGGCGACGCGGAGGGCATGGCGACACTCGCGACCCCCGACACCGCTGCCTACGTCCGCGGTGAGATCCCCAAACTGATCTCGTCGCTGCAGATATCGACCCAGGCCTACCAGCCGCTCGTCGTGACCTCCCGCAAGGACCCGGGCGCGACGTTCCACGCCCAGGTCACCCTGCAAGGCCTGGGGGAGTGGGCCTACGACGGCCGGCTCCCGCTCCGGAAGGTCGACGGGCATTGGAAGGTCGCCTTCGACAGCGCCGCGGTCTACCCGGACCTCGCCAGCGGTGATGAGTTGGTGCGCGCCAGACAGGTCGGTCAGCGCGGCCAGCTCGTCACGGCCGACGGCCAGCCCCTGCGCGGCCGGGACGCCGAGATCGACGGCAACCTGCTCGGCCAGGTCGGCAAGTACACCGCGGCGACGGCGAAATCGGCAGGCCCGCTGTTCCAGGAGGGCGACACCGGCGGGCTCACCGGACTGGAACGCGCGTACAACGCGCAACTGGCCGGCAAGCCGGGCGGGTCGCTGACCATCCAGACAATCAACGGCGCCACCAAGAAGACGCTGATCCAGAACCAGGTCGTCAACGGTACGAACGTCGTCCTCTCGATCGACTTCGGGATGCAGAAAGCAGCCGAGAACGCGATCCGCGGCATCGGCGCCCTGTCCGGTTCGCTGGTCGCGATCGACGTGACCACCGGCAAGGTGCTCGCGCTCGCGAACCAGCCGCTGAACGGCTTCGGCCGGGCGATCAAAGGCACCTATCCGCCCGGTTCCACCTTCAAGATCGTCACCACCACCGCCGCGCTGCTCGCCGGCAAGAGCGCCTCGACGCCGCTGCCGTGCGCTCCGTCGGCCACCGTCAACGGGCGAACCTTCGTCAACGCCGAGGGCGAGTCCTACGGCACGATCAGCCTCGAGCAGGCCTTCGCCAAGTCGTGCAACACGGCGTTCGTGACGCTCTCCGAACAGATCCCGAAAGCGACCTTCGCGCAGGCCGCGGCGTTGTTCGGCTTCAGCGACAAGCCGCTCGCCGACATCGACCAGACGGCCGGCGGCCCGCTGCCGCTCGCCTCGTTCGGGGGCAGCGTTCCGGCGCCGACGGACGCCGCCGACCTCGCGGGGGAGGCGATCGGGCAGAGCCGCATCGTCGCCAGCCCGCTGCAGATGGCCAGCGTCGCGGCGGCGGTGGCCTCCGGCACTTGGCGGCAGCCGTACGTGACCGCGACCGAACCGGCGAACAACCCGGCGCACGCGCTGCCGGCGGACGTCGTGCCGGTGCTGCGCCAGTTCATGGCGGACGTGGTCGCCACCGGCACCGCGAAGGATTCCGGTCTCCCCTCCGGGACCTACGGGAAGACGGGGACCGCCGAGTACGGCAGCAAGACACCGTTGGACACAATCTCCTGGTTCGTGGGATGGCGAGGCAACATCGCATTCGCCTGCCAGGCAGGTGGAGACGGTACCGACGGCGGCTTCGGCGCGGACACCGCGGCGCCGGCCTGCGCCCGGTTCCTGCGGGCGATCTCCTGATCAGCTCTTGCCCGGCGGGTCGTTTGACGCCGGCGCGCTCGTCGGGCAGTCTGATCGGGTGCAACACACCGTTGACCTGGTGCTCGTAATCGACGGGCGCGTCGCCTGACTTCGATCCAGTCGCGACGCGCCCACCCCTCCGTACCTCGGTACGAGGGGTTTTTTTGTGACGTAGTCCAGCCGAAACCGTGAACGAAAGAAGCCGGTCATGACCGATCCGCAGCAGACCCTCACCGGAGCACAGAGCCTCGTCCGCTCGCTCGAACACGCAGGTGCCGAGGTCGTCTTCGGCATCCCCGGAGGTGCGATCCTGCCCGCGTACGACCCGCTGTTCGACTCGACGGCGCTGCGGCACATCCTCGTCCGGCACGAGCAGGGAGCCGGGCACGCCGCCACCGGCTACGCGCAGGTCACCGGCAAGGTCGGCGTGTGCATGGCCACCTCCGGCCCGGGGGCGACCAACCTGGTCACCCCGATCGCCGACGCGTACATGGACTCGGTTCCGATGGTCGCGGTCACCGGGCAGGTGCCCAGCGGCGCGATCGGCACGGACGCGTTCCAGGAAGCGGACATCTGCGGCATCACGATGCCGATCACCAAGCACAACTTCCTGGTGCAGCACGCCGCCGAGATCCCGCGGGTGGTCGCCGAGGCGTTCCACATCGCCTCGACCGGCCGGCCCGGCCCGGTGCTCGTCGACGTCCCGAAGGACATCCTGCAGGCCACGACGACGTTCACCTGGCCGAGCCGGATCGACCTGCCCGGTTACAAGCCGACCGTCAAGCCGCACGGCCGCCAGGTGATCCAGGCGGCGAAGCTGATCGCGTCCGCCCGGCGTCCGGTGCTCTACGTCGGGGGCGGCGTGCTCAAGGCCCGGGCGGCCGCCGAGTTGCGCAAGCTGGCCGAACTCACCGGCATCCCGGTCGTCACCACGCTGATGGCTCGGGGGGCGTTCCCCGACAGCCACCCGCAGCACCTCGGAATGCCCGGCATGCACGGCAGCGTCGCCGCGGTCGCGTCGATGCAGAAAGCGGATCTGCTCGTCGCGCTGGGAGCCCGATTCGACGACCGGGTGACCGGCCAGCTGTCCTCGTTCGCCCCGGAGGCGGCGATCGTCCACGCCGACGTCGACCCGGCCGAGATCGGCAAGAACCGGTCGGCCGACGTCCCGATCGTCGGCGACGCGAGGCTGGTCATCTCCGAGTTGGTCGCCGCCGTCGAAGCGGAGTACGCGGCGGGACACCGCGCCGACCTCACCGGCTGGTGGCAGATGCTCGACGGTTGGCGCACGACGTACCCGCTGGGCTACGAGCACCCGGACGACGGGACGATCGCGCCACAGTACGTGCTGTCGCGGCTGTCGGACATCGTCGGCCCCGAAGCGATCTATGTCGCGGGCGTCGGCCAGCACCAGATGTGGGCGTCCCAGTTCATCCGCTACGAGAACCCGTACACCTGGCTCAACTCGGGCGGTCTCGGCACGATGGGATACGCGGTGCCCGCGGCCATGGGTGCTCAAGTGGGCCGGCCGGACGCGACGGTGTGGGCGATCGACGGCGACGGTTGCTTCCAGATGACCAACCAGGAGTTGGCGACCTGCGCGATCGAGGGCATCCCGATCAAGGTCGCGGTCATCAACAACGGCAACCTCGGCATGGTCCGTCAATGGCAGACGCTCTTCTACAACGAGCGTTACTCGAACACCAACCTCGGCACCCGACGGTTCATCCCGGATTTCGTGAAGCTCGGTGACGCGATGGGCTGCGCGGCCTTCCGCTGCGAGAAGGGTGACGAGGTCGACGAGGTGATCGAGAAGGCGATGGCGATCGACGACCGTCCGGTCGTTGTCGACTTCGTCGTCGGCCAGGACGCGATGGTGTGGCCGATGGTCGCCGCCGGCGCCAGCAACGACGAGATCCTGGCCGCGCGCGACGTGCGGCCGTCCTTCGAGAACCCCGAGGCGGTCTGAGATGTCCAACCCTCCCGCGACGACGACCGCGTCGGTGCACACCCTTTCGGTGCTCGTCGAGAACAAGCCGGGCGTCCTCGCCCGGATCTCGTCGTTGTTCTCCAGGCGCGGCTTCAACATCGAGTCGCTCGCGGTCGGCCCCACCGAGGACCCCGAGGTCTCCCGGATGACGATCGTGGTGAGCGTGGACGGTCTGCCGCTCGAACAGGTGACGAAGCAGCTGAACAAGCTCGTCAACGTCCTCAAGATCGTCGAACTCGACCCGGCGACGTCGGTGCAACGGGAGTTCCTGCTGGCCAAGGTCAATGCCGAGGCCGGCACCCGCTCGCACGTGCTCGAGACGGTCGCCCTCTTCCGCGGGCACGTCGTGGACGTCGCGCAGGACGCGGTGACGATCGAGGCGACTGGTTCGCCGGACAAGCTCCGCGCGCTGGTCGACGTCCTCGAACCGTTCGGTATCAAGGAACTCGTCCAGTCCGGGCTCGTCGCCCTCACCCGGGGTGGACGTTCCATCGTGGGCCCCCCGCCGCGCCTTCGTTCCGTCGACCGGCCGGCCTGACCCGCCTTCGCCCGCCACCCACGGCATCCGCCCGCAGCGCTGTGAAAGGATCCCCCGCATGACCGCCGAATCCACGACTTCGAACCCAGCTGTGCAGATCTCCTACGACGACGACGCCGATCTTTCGATCATCCAGGGACGCAAGGTCGCCGTCCTCGGGTACGGAAGCCAGGGGCACGCCCACGCGCTTTCGTTGCACGACTCCGGTGTCGACGTGCGAGTGGGCCTGCCCGAGGGCTCGAAGAGCCGGCCCAAGGCGGAAGCCGCCGGGCTGCGGGTTCTCGACCCCGCCACCGCCTCCGCGGAGGCAGACCTGATCATGATCCTGGCGCCGGACACCGCGCAGCGGAAGCTCTACGCCGAGTCGGTCGCACCGTCGCTCTCCGACGGCGACGCGCTGTTCTTCGGTCACGGCTTCAACATTCGTTACGACCTGATCAAGCCGCCGTCGAACGTCGACGTGGCGATGGTCGCGCCGAAGGGTCCCGGGCACCTGGTGCGCCGCCAGTTCGTCGACGGCCGCGGGGTGCCCTGCCTGATCGCGGTGGAGCAGGACGCGAGCGGCGGTGCCCGGGAGCTGGCCCTCTCGTACGCGAAGGGCATCGGCGGCACCCGGGCCGGCGTGATCACGACGACGTTCAAGGACGAGACCGAGACCGACCTCTTCGGTGAGCAGGCTGTGCTCTGCGGCGGCACCGCCGCGCTGGTGCAGGCCGGGTTCGAGACGCTGGTCGAAGCGGGCTACAAGCCCGAGATCGCGTACTTCGAATGCCTGCACGAGCTCAAGCTCATCGTCGACCTCATGTACGAGGGCGGCCTCAACGGCATGCGCTACTCGATCTCGGACACTGCCGAGTACGGTGACTACTCGCGCGGCCCGCGGGTCGTGGGCGCCGAGACGAAGGCGGAGATGAAGCGAATCCTGGGTGAGATCCAGGACGGCAGCTTCGCCCGCGAGTGGGTCGCCGAGGACGACAACGGCCGCCCGAACTACACCAAGTGGGCCGAGGAGAACCGCAACCATCCGATCGAGCGGATCGGCGCCCAGCTGCGGCCGCTGTTCGGGTGGATCAACCAGCCGATCGACTAGGCCTGTCCGTGACCGGTTCTAGCCCGTGACAGCCGTCGCGCTGTGCGGTGTCGCCCTTTGGGCCGTCGGACCCGAGGGTCGCGTGGAACTGGTACGGAACGTCGACTGGACCGTTGGCGACGGTGAGCATTGGGCGGTGCTAGGTCCGAACGGCGCCGGGAAGTCCTCGCTCGTGTCGCTGTGCGTCGCGATGCGGCACCCGTCCCGTGGCGTCGCGCAGGTCCTGGGGGAGAGGCTGGGACGTACCGACATGCGTGCCCTGCGGGAACGGATCGGCGTGGTCGACGCGGCGACCGGCTCCCGGGTTCCCGGTGTGCTCACCCTGGAAGAGGTCACCTTGACCGGCGTGAACGGGGCAGTCCTCCCGCAGCGCGAGCCATACACCTGCCGGGAGATCGAGCGGGCCGACGTGGAACTCGCCCGGGTTGGTCTGGACCGGTTGCGGCACAGGCGGTTCGGCGATTGTTCGCAAGGAGAGCGTCAGCGGGCGCTGCTCTCCCGCGCCCTGGTCGCCGCCCCGGAACTGCTCGTCCTGGACGAGGCCGCCGTCGGCCTGGACCTGCCGGCCCGGGAAGCCTTGCTCGCCGGCTTGGCGTCCGCGGCGGCGGACACCCCCGAGCGCGCGAGCATCACCGTCACTCATCACGTGGAAGAGCTCCCGGATACGACGACCCACGCCCTGCTGCTGCGGGCGGGCTCGGTGGTCGCGGCCGGGCCGATTGCCGAAGTGCTCTGCGACGAGCTGGTCTCCGCGACGTTCGGGTTGCCGGTTCAGGTCGCTTCGACGAACGGGCGCTGGTCTGCGCACGCCGCGCCCGGCTGGTCTGCCCGGTGATCAGACCAGCGCTCTGGCTGAGTGGCCGGGCTGAGCGGCCGGCATCGACATCGACCGAGGAAGAGTGACGCATAGATCACTTTCTCTCGGCCGATGTGGTTGCGCTCCGAGTAGTTGCGCTCCGGGCAGGAGCGGGACCGGGTGCGTCGCTACGCTGGAAGGCGCCACGCTTTCGCGCTGGTCGCCCGCTCGCGCTCGACGCGACAACCGCTTGTGTGAGAGGACCGTCTTGTGCCTGCGCCCGTAGTCCTGATCGCCGAAGAGCTTGCCCCGAGCGTCATCGAGGTGCTCGGCGCCGGCTTCGAGATCCGGCATGTCGACGGCGCGGACCGCGCCGCGCTGCTGCCGGCCCTCGCCGATGCCGACGCGGTCCTGATCCGCTCTGCGACGAAGATCGACGCCGAAGCTCTCGCGGCGGCGGCGAAACTGAAGGTCGTCGCGCGTGCCGGGATCGGCCTGGACAACGTCGACGTTCCGGCGGCGACGGCCCGCGGCGTCATGGTCGTCAACGCGCCGCAGTCGAACATCGTGACCGCCGCCGAACATGCGGTTGCCCTGCTGCTCAGCCTGGCCAGGCACATCCCGGCCGCCGACGCCAGTCTCAAGGGCGGCGCCTGGAAGCGCAGCGCCTTCACCGGCGTCGAGATCGCCGACAAGACGGTCGGGGTGGTCGGCCTCGGCCGGATCGGCGTGCTGTTCGCGCAGCGTCTGTCCGCGTTCGGCGTGACCTTGGTCGCGTACGACCCGTACATCTCGACCGCCCGCGCCGCCCAGATCGGCGTCCGCCTCGTCCCGTTGGACGACCTGCTGCGGATTAGCGACTTCATCTCGATCCACCTGCCGAAGACGCCCGAGACAGTGGGCCTGATCGGCGCGAAGGAACTCCAACTGGTCAAGCCGGACGTCCGGATCGTGAACGCCGCCCGCGGCGGGATCGTCGACGAGACGGCGCTCTACGACGCGCTGTCCGAGGGCCGGGTCGCCGGCGCGGCGCTCGACGTCTTCGCGAAGGAGCCGTGCACCGACTCGCAGCTGTTCACGCTGCCGAACGTCGTCGTCACTCCGCACCTGGGGGCCTCGACCGTCGAAGCGCAGGACAAGGCCGGGATCGCGGTCGCCCGTAGCGTCCGGCTGGCTCTCAGTGGCGAGTTCGTTCCCGACGCGGTGAACGTCCAGGCTGGCGGCGTCGTCGCCGAGGAGATCCGGCCGGCGTTGCCGCTGGTGGAGAAGCTGGGTCAGATCTTCACCGGTGTCGCCGGCGAACTGGCCGCGTCGCTGACCGTCCAGGTCCGGGGCGAGATCAGCGGGTACGACGTCAAGGTCCTCCGGCTCGCCGCGTTGCGGGGCGTGTTCGCGCCGATCGTCACCGAACCGGTCAGCTACGTGAACGCGCCGATGTTCGCCGAGGAGCGCGGGCTTTCCGTCGAACTCGTCACCGACCCGGAGAGTGCCGACTACCGGAACTTGATCACCCTGCGCGGCACGCTCGCCGACGGCAGCGCGGTCAGCGTCAGCGGAACGCTGACCGGCCGGCAGCTGGTCGAGAAGGTCACCGAGATCAACGGTTTCGACCTCGACATCAAACCCGAGGAGCACATGGTCCTGCTGCGCTACCAGGATCGGCCCGGCGTCATCGGTGCGGTCGGCAACCAGTTCGGCGGCGCCGACATCAACATCGCCTCCGCTCAGGTTTCGCGGACCGAGCAGGGCGGGGACGCGCTGATCGTCGTCACCGTGGACACGGCCGTTCCGGCGGAGCTTCTGGACGAGCTCGCCGAAGGGATCGGGGCGTCCTACGCCCGGGCCGTCGACATGGTCGTCAACTGAGCTCGTTCACCGCGTCCGACGGGCAGCGGCTGGGCTACCGGAGACAGGGAAGCGGACGGCAGATCCTCTGCGTCCCGGGGGGTCCGGGCAGGGCGTCGGCGTACTTCGACGATCTCGGCGGGCTGGACGCCGACGCCGAACTCGTCTTCGTGGACACCCGGGGCAGCGGCCAGTCGCGCCCGGCCGACCCGAGCGGGCTGAACGTGCACCGGCTCGCCGACGATCTCGAGGAGCTGCGCGTCCACCTGGGCGTCGAAACGCCGGTCCTGCTCGGGCACTCGTTCGGCTGCCGGGTGCTCGCCGAGTACCTGAATCGTTTCCCGGGCGTCGCGCGCGCCGTGGTGATGCTGACCCCGCCCCCGATCGGGGAGACCGACACGGTCGCCGCCGGGCGCACCGACATCGTCGCCGCGCGGGAGAGCGAGCCTGAGCTGGCGGCGGCGGTCGAGGCCGCCCGGGCGTTGCCCGCGGCCCGGCCCCGGGACCGGTCGATGCTCGGGGCGATGACCGTCCCGCTGTGGTACGCGCGCTGGGACGCGACGGCGCGAGCCCACGCGGCACGCGCGGCCGAGGAGACCCCGGCCCGTACCGCCCTGACGCTCCGGCAGTCCGCGATCAGCACGCCGCCGCCCGATTTCGGCACGATCTCGGCGCCCACGCTGCTCGTCGCCGGGCAGCTCGACTATCTCAGCCCGCCGGTGGCGATCCACGCGGTGCACGAGCGGCTGCCCCGCAGCACGTACGCCGAGATCGAAGGCGCCGGCCACTACCCGTGGCTCGACGAACCGGAGCTGCTCCGCGCGGTCGTCGGCGATTTTCTCGACGGCCTTTCGATCGAGGCGTAGAGTCGGCCCCGTGCGTTCGAGCCTCCTCCTTCGCTGCCGCGGCGGGGCCCCCTAAGGCCAGCCCCCGTCGCGGTGGTTCGCGTTGGCCGAAGGACGCCCGCACCGTGACGAAGGAGCTTTCGAAGTGAGCACGCCCCGCACGTATCCCAATCCGCAGCTGCCGTCGTCGATGCCGTTCGGTCGGTACCAGCCGTTCGCGCCGATCGAGCTGCCCGACCGCCGCTGGCCGAACCAGGTCATCACCCGCGCGCCCCGCTGGTGCAGCGTCGACCTGCGGGACGGCAACCAAGCCTTGATCGACCCGATGGACGCTCCGCGCAAGCTGGCGCTGTTCCGCCGGCTGGTGTCGATGGGGTACAAGGAGATCGAGGTCGGGTTCCCGGCCGCGAGCCAGACCGACTTCGACTTCGTGCGCCAGATCATCACCGACGACGTCGTCCCCGACGACGTCACCATCCAGGTCCTGACCCAGGCCCGCGAGGAACTGATCGAGCGGACCGTCCAGTCGCTGATCGGTTCGAAGCGGGCGCTGATCCACGTATACAACTCGACGTCGACGTTGCAGCGCCGCGTCGTGTTCGGCCTGGATCGGGCCGGTATCAAGGACATCGCGGTGCAAGGCGCGCGGTGGGTCGCGAAGTACGCCGAGCAGGACCTGTCCGACACCGACGTCTTCTACCAGTACAGCCCCGAGTCCTACACGGGCACCGAGCTGGAGTACGCGCTCGAGGTGTGCGAGGCGGTCATGGACGTCTGGCAGCCGACGCCCGAGCGGCCGGTGGTGCTGAACCTGCCGGCGACGGTGGAGATGGCGACTCCGAACGTCTACGCCGACTCGATCGAGTGGATGCACCGCAACCTGACCCGCCGGGACGCCGTCGTGCTGTCGCTGCACCCGCACAATGACCGGGGTTGCGCGGTCGCCGCCGCCGAACTGGGCGTGATGGCCGGCGCGGACCGGGTCGAGGGGTGCCTGTTCGGCAACGGCGAGCGGACCGGCAACGTCTGCCTGGTCACCTTGGGGCTGAACCTGTTCAGCCAGGGCCTCGACCCGCAGATCGACTTCCACGACATCGACGAGATCCGCCGGACGGTGGAGTACGCGACCCAGCTGCCGGTGCATCCGCGTCACCCGTACGGTGGGGATCTGGTCTACACCGCGTTCTCCGGCTCGCACCAGGACGCGATCAAGAAGGGTTTCGAGCATCTGGAAGCCGACGCCGCGGCTGCCGGCGTACCGGTGGAGGAGTTCGCCTGGGCGGTGCCGTACCTGCCGATCGATCCGAAGGACGTCGGACGCAGCTACGAGGCCGTGATCCGGGTCAACTCCCAGTCCGGCAAGGGCGGGGTTGCCTACGTGCTGCGCAGCGAGCACGGCCTGGATCTGCCACGCCGGCAGCAGATCGAGTTCAGCGGCATCATCCAGCGTTACACCGATTCCGAGGGCGGCGAGATCCTGCCGGCCGAGATCTGGCGGGTCTTCTGTGAGACCTACCTGGAGGCGGGGCGGTTCCACCTCGGGGATTACACGATGACCGCGAGCACGTTGGCGGTGACCGTCGACGTCGACGGCGTCCCGACCGCGGTGAAGGCCGAGGGCAACGGGCCGATCGCCGCGCTGGTCCACGGGCTGGCCGCGGCGACCGGCACCGAGATGCGCCTGCTCGACTATTCCGAGCACGCCCTGTCCGGTAGCGAGGACGCCCGGGCGGCGGCGTACGTGGAGATGTCGGTCGGCGGCGACGTCCGCTGGGGCGTGGGGCTCGACGAGAACATCGTCACCGCGTCGTTGAAGGCGGTGCTGTCCGCGGCCGGTCGGCGACGAGCGGTCCGATAGGTTTCGCCGTATGAAGCTGGCAGTCGTTGGTGGGGACGGGATCGGGCCGGAGGTCACGGCCGAGGCGCTCAAGGTGCTGGATGCGGTGCATCCGGGGATCGAGACCACGGACTACGACCTGGGGGCGGGTCGCTATCTCGCGACGGGCGAGGCGCTTCCGGACACGGTGCTCGCCGAACTGCGTGGGCACGACGCGATCCTGCTCGGGGCGGTCGGCGATCCGCGGGTGCCGCCGGGCGTGCTCGAGCGGGGGCTGCTGCTCAAGCTGCGGTTCGCGCTCGACCACCACGTGAACCTGCGGCCGGCCCGGCTCTTTCCGGGGGTCCCGTCGCCGTTGGGTGAGGGGGTGGCGATCGACATGGTCTGCGTCCGGGAGGGCACCGAGGGCCCGTACGTCGGCAACGGCGGGACGATGCGCGCCGGCACGCCGCAGGAGATCGCGACCGAGGTCAGTCTCAACACCGCGTTCGGGGTCGAACGGGTGGTCCGGGACGCGTTCGGGCGCGCCTCGCGTCGCCGCAACCACCTGACGCTGGTGCACAAGACGAACGTGCTCATTCACGCCGGCGGTCTGTGGAAGCGGATCACCGATGCGGTCGCCGAGGAGTTTCCGCAGGTCGAGGTGGCCTACCAGCACGTCGACGCGGCGAGCATGTTCTTCGTCACCGACCCGGGCCGGTTCGACGTGGTCGTCACCGACAACCTGTTCGGGGACATCCTCACCGATCTCGCAGCGGCGATCTCCGGCGGGATCGGACTGGCGGCGAGCGGGAACCTCGACGTGTCCCGCACGAACCCGAGCATGTTCGAGCCGGTGCACGGCAGCGCACCGGACATCGCCGGTCAGGCGAAGGCGGATCCGACCGCCGCGATCCTGAGCGCGGCGATGCTGCTGGAGCACGTGGGCGACCCCGACGGCGCCGCTCGGATCGAGGCCGCGGTCGCGAAGCGGCTCTCCGGGCACCCGGGTCCGGCGTCGACCCCGCAGGTCGGCGACGAGCTCGCCGCCCTCGCCGCCGGCTGAGGTCCGGCACGTTCGCACTCCGGTCTCGTCCCACCCCAGTTCCGCCCCCGCGGCCCCAGGTGTCCCGTCTTCGCGCTTCGATGAGTCACCTCCGGTCTTGCGCCCCCGACACGCCGGGCGGATGGGGCGCTTTCCCGGAGCTGGGGAGCTGGGACGACGTGCGAGGGCGCGTCAGGTGGGGTCGGGCCTAGGTGGGCGGGTCGTCGGCGTGCCGGCGGATCCACGAGTGCATGACGATGCCGGCCGCGACCGCGGCGTTGATCGATCGGGTGGAGCCGTACTGCGCGATCGAGAGGGTGTGACCGGCCGCGGCGGAGGCTTCGGGGGACAGGCCGGGACCTTCCTGGCCGAAGACGAACAACGCCCGGCGAGGCAGCTCGGCCCGTTCGAGTGGCTCCGAGCCGGGGGTGTTGTCGACGCCGACGAGTTCGCGGCCGGTGTCGTGCGCCAGCGCGACCAAATCGTCGACGGTTTCGACCTGGCGTACGTGCTGGTACCGCTCGGTGACCATCGCGCCTCGCCGGTTCCACCGGCGCTGCCCGACGATGATCACTTCGGCCGCCAGGAACGCGTTCGCGGTTCGCACGATCGAGCCGATGTTCAGGTCGTACTGCCAGTTCTCGATCGCGACCGCGAAATCGTGCCGGCGGGTGTCGAGATCGGCGACGATCGCGTCGAGTTTCCAGTAGCGGTAACGGTCGGCGACGTTGCGACGGTCCCCCTCCGCGAGCAGGTCTGGATCGTATCGATCGTCGTCCGGCCAAGGCGTGGGATGTGGCCCGACTCCGGCGATCTCGTCGGGCACGAGCGGTGGCAACGCGCCTTCGCCGACCGGGTTCACGGGACGAGATTAGGGCAGCCGTCGATAAGCACTGGCCTGGCTATGGTGCAATTTGGGGAACACAGAGGAGAGTGCGATGCCGATCACCCCCACCGCCAAGATATGGATGGACGGCGAACTCGTCGACTGGGACGACGCCAAGATCCACATCCTGAACCCGTCGTTGCACTACGGCTGGGGCGTGTTCGAGGGGATCCGGGCGTATCAAACCGCCCGCGGCCCGGCCATCTTCCGGCTCACCGAGCACATCGCTCGGCTCTACCGTTCGGCGCACATCTACCTGATGGAGCCCGAGTTCACGCCGGAGCAGATCGTCGCGGCCACGAAGGAGGTCGTCCGCGTCAACGCGGTTGACTCCTGCTACATCCGGCCGTTGTTCTACCTGGGGTACGGGGAGATGGGACTCAACCCGCTGCCCAGCAAGACGAAGGCGATGATCGCCTGCTGGCCGTGGGGCGCCTACCTTGGGGCCGAGGCGGCCGAGACCGGGGTGCGGGCCGCGGTGTCCAGCTGGCAGCGGATCGGGAACAACACCATCCCCCCGACCGGCAAGGCCACCGGCCAGTACATCAACTCCTCGCTCGCGAAGATCACCGCGCTGAAGGCGGGCTACGACGAGGCGATCCTGCTGACGCCGGAGGGCACCATCTCCGAGGGCAGCGGGGAGAACATCTTCGCGGTCTACGGCCGGCGGCTGATTACGCCGCCGCTGGTCGACGGGGCCCTCGCGGGGCTCACTCGCGACGCGGTGATCACGTTGGCTCGCGACCAGGGCTACGAGGTCGAGGAGCGATCGCTCAACCGCGCCGACCTCTACCTCGCGGACGAGGCGTTCTTCACCGGCACTGCCGCCGAGATGGTCCCGCTGGTCGAGGTCGACGACCGGAAGGTCGGCACCGGCCGCCCGGGTCCGGTGACCCGCCACGTCATCGACCTGTTCGGTCAGGTCGTCCGCGGGGAGCTCGACCAGTACAAGGACTGGAACGAATACGTCAACGACTGAAAGTCGCTCGAGCCGGTTCACGGCATCGGGGGCAGCACCCCTTCGAGTGCGTGACGTAGCTCACAAGAGCGCCTACGCTGATTTTCATCGCCGCCGAGGGGATGGAGGTCGACATGAGGGACTCTCTGCAGGTCAAGGACGCGATGAGCGGCCTGGTGGTGACGGTGGGCCCGACGCACACGTTGCGGCAGGCCGCGGCGGCGATGAGTGCGCGGCGGGTGGGTGCCGCAGTGATCCTCGACGGCGACGGGACGGGGCCCGGGATCCTGACCGAACGCGACGTGCTCGACGCGATCGCGGCGGGACACGATCCGGACACCGAGACCGTCGAAGGGCACGCGACGCCCGACGCGGTCCTCGTGTCGCCGGACTGGTCGCTCGACAGCGCCGGCCGGACGATGGTTCAGGGCGGGTTCCGTCATCTGGTCGTCGTCGAGGGGGCTGACGTGGTGGGCGTCCTGTCCGTCCGGGACGTGCTTCGCGCGTGGGCCGAGGGGACCTTGGTCGGTGTCGCGACCGGTTGGGGGGCCACGATCTGACTTGCGCCGGCTCCGGCCAGAGGCGATACCAAAAGCGCGGTTCGGGTTGACGCGTGCTGTGTCGTCTGGCAACGTCGGATCCGTGACGAGTTCGCTCCGCGGCCGGCCGGCCGCGATCGTGATTATCGAGCAGGCGCGCTGACCCCTAGAACCGGTCGACGCGCCTCCCCCTACGTGCCTGGCACGGAGGGGTTTTTTATTGCCCGCACTACCGAGAACGACCCGAGGAACCCCAGATGAACGCACCCGACCCCCGCTTCCACGTCTACGACACGACCCTGCGTGACGGCACGCAGGGCGCCGGGTTCGTACCGAGCATCGGGGACAAGCTCGCGATCGCCCGACACCTCGACGACCTCGGATTCGGTTACCTCGAGGGCGGGTGGCCGGGGGCGAACCCGAAAGACGCCGGTTTCTTCGCCCGGGCGGCGGCGGAGCTCGACCTGCGGCACGCGACGCTCTGCGCGTTCGGCGCGACCCGGCGGGCGAGCATGAAGGCGGCGGACGACCCGCAGGTGGCCGCGTTGCTCGACGCGGGCACCCGCGTCGTCACGCTGGTCGCCAAGGCGCACAGTGTCCAGGTGGAGCGCGCGCTGCGCACCACACGGGACGAGAACCTCGCGATGATCGCCGACACTGTCGAGCTCCTTCGTGCCGAAGGGCGCCGGGTCTTCCTCGACGCCGAGCACTTCTTCGACGGCTACCGGCACGACCGACAGTACGCGCGCGCGGCCGTCGTCGCGGCACATGAGGCGGGCGCCGAGGTCGTGGTGCTCTGCGACACCAACGGCGGGATGCTGCCGCACTGGGTGTCCGAGATCGTGACCGACCTGCAGACCGTGACCTCCGGCCGTCTCGGGATCCACTGCCACAACGACAGCGGTTGCGCGGTCGCGAACACGCTCGCCGGAGTCGGCGCGGGTGCCACGCACGTGCAGGGCACCGCCAACGGCTACGGCGAACGGACCGGAAACGCGGATCTGTTCGCGGTCGTCGCCAACTTGGAGCTGAAGCTCGGCGTCAAGGCGTTGCCCGAGGGCAAACTGGCCGAACTGCAACGGGTTTCGCATGCCGTCGCCGAGATCGCGAATTTCGTCCCCGAGCCGCGCCAGCCGTACGTGGGGCACCTGGCGTTCGCGCACAAGGCAGGGTTGCACGCGTCCGCCTTGAAGACCGACGCCGGTTTCTACCAGCATATCGACCCCGCGCTGGTCGGCAACGACATGGCGTTGTTGGTCAGCGAGCTCGCCGGGCGCGCGAGTGTCGAGCTCAAGGGGGCGCAGCTCGGTCTGGACGTGGACCGGGAAACCGCGGGCCGGGTGATCGAGACGGTGAAGGATCGGGAGGCCGCCGGGTATTCGTACGAGGCCGCCGAGGCGTCGTTCGAGCTGCTGCTGCGCGCGGAGGTCGAGGGCGTCCGTCCCGCCGTCTTCACGCTCGAGTCATGGCGGGTCATCGTCGAGCATCGGCCCGACGGTACGTCGGCCAGCGAGGCCACCGTCAAGCTTCTCGTCGCGGGAGAGCGGGTCGTCGCGACCGGCGAGGGCAACGGTCCGGTCAATGCCCTCGACGTCGCGCTCCGCACCGCCCTTTCGACCTCGTACCCGCAGCTCTCGTCGTTGACGTTGCGCGACTACAAGGTCCGCATCCTCGACGGGGCGCAGGGAACCGACGCGGTGACCCGGGTACTCGTGACGACGACCGACGGCGAACGCGAGTGGAGCACCGTCGGAGCCGGCGAGAACGTCATCGACGCGTCCTGGCAGGCCCTCGACGACGCGCTGACTTTCGGCGTGCTGGCGCAACGGTCCGTCGTCTGACGCGGAACGCCTGTCCTCGGGAATCCCGTCGGCGCTAGGCACGACGGTCTCGCCTGCTGTCCTACGGGATAGGGCTCTGACCTCCGTCGAGATTGATCGCGGCTCCGGTGACGAACGACGCCCGTTTCGACAGGAGGAACGCACCCAGGTCGCCGAACTCCTCGGCTCTCCCGATGCGGCCGAGCGGAATCGTCGTCGCGGCGGCCGCGGCGTATTCGCCGATCGACACCCCGCCGCGTTCGGCTGCCCTCCGGATCTGCCCGCTTTCGATGACACCGATCAGGACGGCGTTGACGCGGATGCCTTCGGGCCCGAGCTCGGCGGCGAGAACTTTCGTGAGGGAAAGCCCCGCAGCCCGCGATGCGGTGGTGGGCAGTGAATGGACCCAGGGGGCCCTGGCGCCGGTGTTGAGCACGTTGACGACGGACGGCGCTGTGGACTGGCGTAGGTGGGGGAGGGCGAGCCGGATCAGGCGGACGGCGGCCATGACTTTCAATTCCAGGTCGGCGATCCAGGTGTCGTCGCTGTGCGACTCGAACGGTCCAGTTGAACTCTGCGCGGCGTTGTTCACGATCCCGTCTAGTCCACCGAACCGGGTCGTGGCGGTGTCGACAAGACGGCGGAGGTCATCGGGGACAGTGACGTCGGCACGGAGGGCGAGGAGCGGGCCCAGGGCGCCGAGCGCGTGGGCTGTGTTGTCGAGACGGGTCTGGTCCCGTCCGCATACCGCGACGTTTGCGCCTTCTCGCAGAAGTCGTTCGGCGAGGGCCAGGCCCAGGCCGTCGGTTCCTCCGGTGACGATGATCGTCCTACCGTCGAGCTCCAGGTCCATCCGCGATCCTTCCGGGGGCTACCAGCACTACGTCAGAGGTCGATCGTCTGGCCTTGTTTCGGGTCCGATTCGATCGCCGGGTTCGGGTCGTCGTCCTCCGGCCGGTAGAGCTCGGGCCGGCCCTCCGGGGAGCGAACGTGATTGTTCGCGATGATCACGCCCGCGATCGGGGCCAACAGCGAGAGGGCGAGTACGGCCGCGGCGACCCACCGCAACCCGGCGACGAAAAGCGCCACCGCCGCCACGAAAGCCGCGGTTCGCACCGACATCGTCAACAGGTACTTGCGTTGGCGGTGGGCGATGTCGTCGTGACGGCTCCGGCGCGCCCCGGAGACGACGACGGCTTCCGGGGTGGAGGCGGACGAGCGCCTTCGCTTCACCTTCGTCGAGTTGCCGTGCCTCAGGCGGTCGGGATCTCTTCCCACCACTGGCACCACCACGGCTCACCGACGAGGACCCGAAGCTTCGGATGCCAGCAGTAGCTGATGTCCTTGTCGGTGTCGAGATAGAAGTAGCAGTTCCCGCACCGCTCTTCGCCGTTGGGCTTGGCCCGCAAGATCGCGTCCTCGGCGAGGTGTCCGAGCTGGACGGAAAGCTCTTCGTCGATCGGCTTGGGTTCCGGGGCGCCGATCTCGTACGTCTCGCTCAACGAAACCTCCTGATGGGCGGGCAGGCGCGGACTGAGAATGATTATCACACGGCCGTCGGGCGAATTCGGTCCGCTAGCCTTCCGGGCGTGCGTATCGCGAGGTTCAGCGTCGAGACAGGTTCGTTCGGCTACGGGGTCGTCGAGGGGGATGCCGGCCGTGAGGTGGTGTCCGCGCTGCACGCCCATCCGTTGCTGGAACCCGTCCGGTTCACCGGCGAGCGCTACCCGCTCGCCGAGGTCACCTTGGGGGCGCCGGTCGTTCCGAGCAAGGTCGTGTGCATCGGCAAGAACTACGCCGAACACGTGAAGGAGATGCAGGAGCTGACCGGCGCGGCCGAGTCGCCGGACGCTCCGTTGCTGTTCCTCAAGCCGTCGACGGCAGTGGTCGGGCCCGGGGCGCCGATCGTGCACCCGCCCGACTCGGTACGGGTCGACTACGAGGGCGAGCTCGCGGTCGTCATCGGTCGGGTGACCCGGCGGGTGCCGGCGGAGACGATCTTGGACAACGTTTTCGGCTATACCTGTGCGAACGACGTCACCGCCCGCGACCAGCAGCGCTCCGACGGGCAATGGACCCGCGGAAAGGGCCACGACACGTTCTGCCCGCTTGGCCCGTGGATCGAGACCGAGCTCGAACCGGCGAAAACCCGGGTGACCACGAAGCTGGACGGCGCGACCGTCCAGGACGCTCCCACCGCCGACCTGATCCACGACGTGCCGTCGTTGCTCGCGTACATCAGCGACGTGATGACTTTGCTGCCGGGCGATGTCGTGCTGACCGGGACACCGGCTGGAGTCGGCGCGATGACGCCGGGCCAAGTCGTCGCCGTGTCGGTCGAAGGGATCGGGACACTGGTCAATCCGGTGGTGGCCGCGTGAGCGAGGTCCGAACCCGGATCGCCCCCGCCCCCTCTGGTGACCTGCACGTCGGGAACGTACGAACCGCGTTGTTCAGCTGGGCGTTCGCCCGCCATCACCACGGCAAGTTCTTGCTCCGGGTCGAGGACACCGACGCGAACCGGGCTACCGAGGAGGGGTACCTCGCCACGCAGGAGATCCTGCGGTGGATCGGGATCGACTGGGACGAGGGCCCCGGGGTCGGCGGCCCTTACGCCCCGTACCGGCAAAGCGAGCGCCGGGCGATCTACGACGCGTACGCCGCGCAGCTGCAACGTGACGGATTCGCGTACCGGTGTTACTGCACGCCCGAGGAACTGGCGGAACGCAACTCCGCGGCGCGGGCGGCGAGACGGGCACCCGGTTACGACGGACACTGCCGGGCGCTGACCGCCGAGCAGCGTGCCGAGTACGAGGCGGCGGGGCGGACGCACATCCTGCGTTTTCCGATGCCGCCGGGCAGCACGACGTTCCACGACCTGGTCCGCGGTGACATCACGATCGAGCACGCCCAGATCCCGGATTTCGCGCTGACCCGGAGTGACGGCGCGCCGCTCTACATCCTGGCTGCCGCCGTCGACGACGCGGTGATGAAACTGACGCACATCGTCCGGGGCGAGGACCTCATCTCGGCCACCCCGCGGCAGCTGGCGATCTACGCCGCGATCGGCCATCCCCGAGACGAGTGGCCGCAATTCGCCCACCTGCCGTTGATCGTCGCCGACGACGGCAAGCCGCTGTCGAAGCGCAACGGCGAGGTGTCGTTGCGCTGGTATCGCGAGCAGGGGTTCCTGCCCGAGGCGCTGCGCAACTACCTGGCGTTGTTGGGTTGGGCGATCGCTGCCGACCGCGAGTTGTTCGACACCGAGGAGATGATCGGGGCCTTCGACCTCACCCGGGTTTCGAAGAACCCGTCCCGGTTCGACATCAAGAAGCTCGAGGCGATCAACGGCGAGAAGATCCGCGCGTTGTCCCCGGAGGCGTTCGTCGACGCGCTCGTGCCGTGGCTCGAAGCGGCCGATCTGCGGGTGGATCTCGATCTCGTGCGCGCGGCCGCGCCGCTGGTGCAGAGCCGGATGGTCCGACTCACCGAGGCGCCCGACCTGCTGGGTTTCCTGTTCGTCGCCGACGACGAGTTCTACGTCGTCGACAACCAGTCGTTGATGGGGGAGGACGTCCCGCAGCTGACCCAGGCGCTCTACGCCTTCGAGGATCTCGAGGACTGGACGACCGAAGCGATCGAAGCCGCGCTGCGGGAGGCGCTGGTCGATCGGCTCGGACTCAAACCGAGGGTCGCCTTCTCCCCGGTCCGGATCGCGATCTCCGGCCGCCGGATCTCCCCGCCGCTGTTCGAATCGATCGAACTGCTCGGGCGGGAACGGACGATCGCGCGGATCGAATCCGCGCTGGTGGAGATCCGCGGGTTCTGACACCCGCCGGACGGTTTCTTGCCGGAGGGCGAACAGCGAAAGCAACCGCGCCTGGTAAGGTTGGAAGCCGTTCGCGCCCGGGCGGTGGGCGAGACGCCCATGGGGTATGGGGTAATTGGCAGCCCAACTGATTCTGGTTCAGTTAGTCTAGGTTCGAGTCCTGGTACCCCAGCAGTCGTTTGTCGTAGCGTGCTGTGCCTCGGGTCACCTGGGCCGGCCCTGCGCCGATGTCGCCCGAAGCCACGTGCGAACGTAAGAGGAAACAGGATCATGACTGGGGCCTGCACGCGACGAAAGGTTCTGGCCGACGACCGGCTGGAAATCCTTGAACTACTCGCAAAGTACGACTGGGCGGTCGACACGGACGACACCGAGGCATTCCTCGACGTCTTCACGGCGGACGGACAATTCGTCTTCGGTGACACGGTCTTCGAAGGGACCGGCGGCCTCCGGGAATTCATCGAGGACATCAAGGCGAGGAAGATCGCCGGCACTCAGCGAAGCTACGCGGGCCGCCTCGGTCGAAGCATCTTCCACAACCCCATCAACGTAGTTCTGGAGTGGGACGGCGACGATATCCGGCTGCGGGCCGAGCTCATTTCCCCTGGGATCGCGAACGACGGCCAGTTTTCGTTGTTGTTCGCTTGGTATGACGACAGGGTGACCCGGGTAGCCGGCGAGTGGAAGTTTCGACGCCGGCACGCGACCCTCTGGTCCGAAGGGCCCCCAAGACGATCGGGACCTAGCTAGGCGTGTCTCCAAGGGATGCGCGTCGATGGGACCTGGGATCGGGTTCTGACCGCGTTGCAGACGCGGCCGGCGCGGACGGGCGGGTCGGCTTGCGGTTGGGTGTGGATTCCATGATTACCCGGGTGCATCAGCATGGCGCGACGGCCGCGAGGTTGCAGCTGCGGCCGACTCACACACAGGGGGCTCGCTCGGATTAAGGATCGACGACGGCAGCCGGACAAAACGGGCGAGCCTGAGGACCACGCGATTGCCCGGTCACGGGGCGGGTCTGGTACGACAACTGGATGAACTGCTGCTAAGGCGAGACATTGACCGTCAGAATGGCGCAGGTGGAAGTCGCCGGGCAATAGACAGATGTCGTAAGACTTGCTACCCCGGTAGCTAGCGCCAGGTAGGTACCGGTGGTTCCTTTGATACTGGCAGCGTCGAGCACGGCGGTATTGGTGCTCTGCGGAAACGGCATGATAGGACTTCCGTCAACGTTCGCAAGAACCTTAAGCGTTACCTTCTGACCATTTTTTATATTGATCGTTTCTGCTGGACCGAAGGTCCCGGAACATCCGCCGAGTGCTGTCGTGTTACCGTTAACAACCAATGTCACCAAGGCCGGACCACAGTTGCTGTTATCACCAGGTGAATAAGGGGAGGCCGTTTCTTTGCCCGAAGGTGCGGCTGATAGCTTTTGCGTTTGAGAACTCCGCGATCCGTTGATCGCGATGACGGCAACAACACCGGCGGCAAGGCAAGTCACGAGCGCCGAAGTGCTTCCGATCGCGCGGCGTCGATACCGTCGGCCTTTCCGCAAGGCTTCCTCGACAACCCCTTGCGGCAGCACCTCATCAACACTCTTCAAGGCGTCACCCAACTGGCGCTCAAAATCGTTCACGTGGACCTCACTCGGTTGACTGGATGGGAGTTGCTGCGTTTCGCAGCTGAGCGAGAGCCTTGTGAAGTTGGCTCTTCACCGTCCGAACGGAGACGGAAAGCTCTGTAGCGATAGACGCTTCTGGCAGGTCTGCCCAGTAACGCAAAGCGATGACCGCTCGTTGGCGTGGCGGGAGCTGTCTTACCGCGCGGACAAGAGCATCGCGCGCGTCTGCGTCGCGGTACGGATCACATCCCGGTTTTTCGGGTATTCCGTCCGGTACCTCCGGTCGCCGGAATTTCCACCGGCGGGTATCGGCTGCCCGGTTCACCATGATCCGGCGGAGGTAAGGTTCGGCCGTCTCCGCCTTGATCGACCTCCAGCGTCGGCAGGCGCGCTCCAACGTGTCCTGAAGAAGATCCTCAGCGGCCGCTCTGTTGCTCGTCAATACATAAGCGAGGCTCATCAGCCGCGGGGCATGTGCGGCTAACAAGCCCTCTAGTGACTCTCGATCACTCATCGATACCCCCTTCCTCGCCTATGATCGACACCGATCGAAACCGCCTCTTCAGAGCTAATACGTCCAGCGTCCACAAAAGGTTGCTGTCGGTTCAAAGTGGAAGGTCGACGTGGCATCAGATCGCTGGGCGCTCGGTCGGCTGGCGGTTGAGTGTGGATTCCACGATTGCCCGGGTGCATCAGCATGGCGCGCGTTCCCGACTCGGACCCGGCCGACCCCGCACCCGCCCCGAGGCACTGCGCGCCGACAAGGCGTACTCCGCACTCGGGCACCGCGCGCACCTACCTGGCCGGGGCATCCAGGCCGTCATCCGACCAAGTCCGCCATCGCAAGAACAAGGGCTCCCGTGGTGTCCGGCCCGTCGGCTACGACACCGAGACTAGAAGTGCACTTCGATCAGGCGACCCGGGTCAGCTGGAGGTAGGAATCGGTGTAGAGGGTGCTCGTCGACGGGTGAGTCGTGTTCTGCGCCCACAAAAGCCGCAGTTCGCCGCCGTTCCCGCCGGTGCGAACCAGCCCGGTCGGGGTCGCGGCGAGGCGAACGTCCGTTCCGGCACTGCCGATCGAGACAGCCGCGGTGCCTTCCACGCTTTTCTTCGGCGCGCCGATCGTTCCGGTCGTGGTGGTGCCCAGGGCATCCGGCGTCCAGACGACGGTCGCGCCGGCCGGCGCGTTCCAGCCGAGTTTCAGGTCCGCGTCCTGGTGGCTGGTGAAGGCAAGGAAGGCGCTGAGTGTGTACACCGCGTTCGGTTCCAGCGTGAGGTAGAGATGGTTGTCCTGCTGGAGCGCCGCCCAGTTCGTCACGTTCTCGTCGGCGGTCTTGCGAACGAACAACGTGGCGGCAACCGGACGACCCGAGACCTGAAGCTGGGAAGGCGCGAAAGAGACCGGATGGCCGGTGAAATCGAGCCTTTCCGTGGTGTCGGTGTACGACGCGCTGACCTGGCCGCCGCTTCCGAAGCTGACCGTCTTGCCGGTGTAGCCCAGGCGCACGTTCGAGTTGGGGAACGAGCACAACGCCACGTCCTCGCCCCAGGAGATCTGGAAGCGGGTGACCTTGTTCTGCAGATCGGCCTGGCAGGTCTCGAAATTCATGTGCTGGTGGATGCCGTCGACCGGATTGGGGGAGTCGTAATGACCGCAGATCCAGCCCACGGCATAGAACTTCGATTCCGGCACGGTGAAATCCACGCCCGGGTGGTTCGTGGCGATGCCCGACTTGTGCGGGCCGGCCTCGAGCCACTGCTGGATCTCGAGCATCGCGCCCTTGTGGTTCTCACCGGTCTGGCGGAACACGGTGGCCGGGTGGTTGATGTTGAATCCCGACCCGACGAGTCCGTCGTCGTCCGAATCCCAACGGGTCTGGGCCTGCATGCGAATGCGCTGTTTCGCTTTCGAGTCGACCTCGACCCCGCTCGAATTCGCGTACACCGTGAGGGCATTGGTTCCGTCGCCGATCTCGACCGCGTCGGCCGCCGACGAAGCCCCGACGAACGACACCTTCCCGCCGAACGTGTCGTCGGCGCCGGCGGCTGCGGCCGGGTTGGCCTGGAGCAGGTTGGCCCCGGCGGCCCCGAGCACCGTCGCTCCGGCCATCCGGAAGAAATCACGCCGCCCGCCGCGACCGCGCGGCTCGTCGGACGGTCCGGTCTCGTCGGTACCGGCAATATCGGATCGGGTCATGTCAGCTCCTGGAAGGTTGGAGCAAACTCACCACGAATTCCCGCGCGTTGCCAAGGGAAATCGGCGCATCCGCGGTGGAATCCACCCGAATGGCGTCCTCGTGCCTGTCTTCGACTAGGCTTCGTTCGCCTGTGAAGGCGGCCGCGCGACCCACCGACCTAGACGGTGCAGGCCCGCGCGCGAAGGGATGCGGAGGCCGACATGAAGATCAGTGTCTTGTTGGATTACGCGGGAGATCTGGTCGCGGACGTCGGCAATGCTCGCGCCCTGGAAGACGCCGGCCTGGACTGCATCTGGGTTCCCGAGGCCTATGGATTCGACGCGATCTCGTTCATGGGTTACCTGGCGGCGAAGACCACACGGCTCGAGATCGGATCTTCGATCGTCAACGTCTTCACCCGAAGCGCGCCGCTTCTCGCCATGTCCTTCGCCGCTCTCGACGCGCTCTCGGGAGGTCGGGTCATGTGTGGACTCGGCGCGTCCGGCCCGCAGGTCGTCGAGGGGTTTCACGGCCTTCCGTACACGAGGCCGATGATCCGGACCCGGGAGACGATCGATATCTGCAGGGCCGTGTGGCGCCGCGAAACCATCAGCTACCAGGGACAGGCAGTCCGCATCCCGCTGCCCGACGGTCTCGGAACCGGGTTCGGCAAGCCGCTCAGACTTCTGGCACATCCTGTGCGCCCGACGATCCCCATCTGGTGGGCCTCACTCAAGCCGCAGAGCGTCGAAGCCACCGCCGAGATCGCGGACGGCTGGATGCCAGCCCATTTCATTCCCGAACGGGCGTCCGCGGTATGGGGCGAGGCGTTGGCCGCGGGAGGAAAGAAACGCTTACCGGAGCTGGGGCCGCTGCAGATCCTCGCCGGCGGAGCCGTGCGGATCAGCGACGATCCCGCCGTCGTCGAGGCGACGTTGGACGGCCTTCGTCAGGAGGTCGCGACGAGCATCGGGGGAATGGGCGCCCGGGGCAAGAACTTCTACCACGACCTCATGGTCGCCTACGGCTGGGAGCCCGAAGCCAGGTCGATCCAGGATCTCTATCTCGCCGGCGACCGCCGCGCCGCCGCCGCGGCCGTCCCGCCGGACTACCTGCGATCGATGTCGCTGGTCGGCCCGGACGGCTGGATCAAGGAACGGCTCGAGGCCTACCGGGCAGCTGGCGTGACCTACCTTCGGCTCCGTCTTCTGGGCGATGCCACGGAACAGGTCGCGACCGTCCGTCGTATGCGAGAACTCGTCGACGACAGCTGACCCGGGTTCCCGCGAATGCGCGCCGAGGGTTCGCGCCAAGGTCATCCTCTCGAACGGTTTGTCCTCGTACCAGCCGAAGAACGCGATCTGGCAGTCCGCGGTGAGCCCGCAGAGATGAGCTGTGCCACCAGCCGAACGTCGTCGCCGTCCTACTCCAGGACGGCGTTGACGGCATTGTGGAAGACGCTTCGATTCGGGGCTCCTTGCTGCTCGTTCTCGGTATCGACCGCCAACTGTCGGGATGGGCCGACCCGAGCGTACGGAACGTTGTATCGTGCGATTCATTATTGCCGTGATAGCAAAGGATCGACATGCAAATCGGTATCCTTGGCGCTGCAAGAATTACGACCCAGGTTTTGATTGAGCCGGCTCGCGTGGTCGACGGCGTTGAGCTGCGCTCGGTCGTGGCGCGCGACCCGCAGAAGGCTGCCGAATATGCGGCGCTGCACGGTATCCCACGAGTTTTCGCGACATATGAGGAGGTCCTGGACGATCCCGACGTCGATGTCGTCTACGTACCACTAGTGAATTCTCTTCACGCCCGCTGGACAATTGCCGCGTTGAATAGCGGTAAACATGTTCTCTGCGAGAAGCCGATCGGGTCGAATGCGCAGCAGGCGGCCGAAATGCACGAGGCCGCGTTGCGTAACGACCGGCTTCTCATCGAGGCGTTCCATTGGCGATACCATCCCGTCGCCGAGAGGATGCTCGAGCTTTGCGCGGCCATCGGTCCGCTCGAAGACCTGACAGCGAGGCTGTCTGTTCGGACGCCCCCGGGCGATACGCGTTTCCAGCTGGATCTCTCCGGTGGCGCGGTCATGGACCTGGGGTCGTACTGCATCAATATGGTCCGGGCCATCGTCGGCAGCGAACCTGTCGTGGAAAGCGCGCGGTCGATCGAGGACCCGCCTGGGATCGACGCGACCACGGAGGCTGTACTGCGTTTCCCGGCGGGTCTTCGCGCCGACATCTACTGCTCAATGGTCGGTGTGTCGTCGTGGCCGGAATCGATGTCCATCCGCGCGAAAGGGGCCGGCGGGTCGCTCGAGGTGCTGAATTCGCTCATTCCTCATGTGGGACACCGAATCACCGCTCAGCTTGCCGACGGCCAAACGCTGGACGAGGTTCTCGACGCGCCCTCGACCTACGAATGCCAGTTGAGGGCCTTCGTGGAGATCATCGCGGGTAACCGCGCGCCGCTGACGGGTAGCGCTGATGCGATCAAGAACATGACTGTGATCGATGCCATCTACGACGCGACGGGGTTGGGCCGTCGAGGGTAGCTACCGGATCGACCGTGGGTACACCGCATGCTGACGCTACTCGAAACACCGATCGAAGGAGAAGCACCGCTATGCGAGGAGCAGTCTTGTATGCCCCGGGCGACGTCCGCTGCGAGCAACGTCCCGACCCGCGGATCGAGCAACCCACCGACGCGATCATCAAGCTCGCCGCGACCTGTGTGTGCGGATCGGATCTGTGGCCCTACCGGGGCATCGAAACGGTCCATGGTCCCGCGCCGATGGGTCACGAGTACCTCGGCGTCGTCGAGGAGGTCGGCCCCCAGGTCACCACGATCAAGCAAGGTCAGTTCGTGATCGGCTCGTTCTTCGCGTCCGACAACAGCTGCGAGATATGCCAGGCCGGCTACCAGTCCCGCTGTATCCACGCCCAGCTGATGGGCACGATTGGCACTCAGGCCGAGTACGCCCGCATACCGCTGGCCGACGGCACCCTCGTCACCACCCCGGAGATCCCCGACGACACGTTGGTCCCGTCGCTGCTGGCAGCCTCAGACGTCCTGGGAACCGGATGGTTCGCCGCCGTGGCCGCCGACGTGCAGCCCGGCAAGACCGTCGCCGTCGTGGGCGACGGCGCGGTCGGCCTGCTTGGCATACTTGCCGCCCGTGAACTCGGTGCCGAGCAGATCATTGCCTTCTCCCGTCACGAGGACCGGCAGAAGCTCGCCCGCGAGTTCGGCGCCACGGCCGTCGTCACCGAACGCGGCGACGACGGCGTCGCCCGAATCAAGGAGATGACCGGCGGCTACGGCGCACACTCGGTCGTCGAGGCCGTCGGCACCCAGGAGTCGATGATGCAAGCCATCCGCTCCACCCGAGCCGGCGGACATGTCGGCTACGTCGGCGTCTCCCACGACGTCAACCTGCCCGGGGACGAGCTGTTCTTCTCAGGCGTCCACCTGCACGGCGGCCCCGCGCCGGTCCGGCGGTTCCTGCCCGATCTGATCGAACGGATTCTGTCGGGTGACATCAACCCAGGTCGGGTCTTCGACCTCACCCTGCCTCTCGACCAGGTCGCCGAGGGCTACCAGGCGATGGACGAACGCCGAGCCATCAAGACGCTGCTCCAACCGTGAGCCGCAGGCCGACTCGAGAACGGAGCTGTCGTGTCCGCGCGGTGCCTTACGGCGGCGACTTCGACGACGGGGTAGCCGTCGTGGATCACGTAGAGGATCCGGTATGTGCCGCGGGGCCGTCCAAGTTGGGTCAAGGGGCGGGGCGGTGGTTTTCCGACGCGCCGAGAGTCATCCGATAGGGGTCCAGTGATGAACTCGCAGGCCGCCGAGGTGAAGTCGCCCGGACGAAGGTTCCTCAGAAGTACACCCGTCGACCGGGAGCTGCTGCTGGCGCTCAGGCATCTACACCGAGGCCGGCGAGCAACTGTGCACGCAGCTTCCCGAACTCGAGGCTGCTGCGTGAGCGCGGTGCGGGAATGTCGACCGTGGCGTCGAGCGCGAATCCGCCCTCGCTCAGGATGAGAATCCGATCGGCGAGGAAGATAGCCTCGTCCACGTCGTGGGTCACGAGCAGCACAGCCGGACGGTGTTTGCTGCGCAGTTCAGCCAGTAGTTCCTGGGCCTTGATTCGAGTGAGCGCGTCGAGCGCGCCGAAGGGTTCGTCGAGAAGGACGAGATCGGGCTCACGTACCAGCGCCCTGGCCAGCGCGACCCGCTGGGCTTCCCCGCCCGAGAGCGTGACCGGCCACGCCTTCGCCTTCGCCGCTAGGCCGACCTCGGTCAGCGCGTTCATCCCGAGGTTGATCCGGTCATTCGTACGCAGCCCCAGGGTCACGTTAGGCAGCACCCGTTTCCAAGGCAGGAGCCTCGGCTCCTGGAACACCACCGCCCGGCGTCGGGCGACCTCGAACCGTCCCTCCACGTCACGGTCGAACCCGCCGAGTGCCCGCAGCAAGGTGCTTTTGCCGGTTCCGCTTCGCCCGAGCAGCGCCACGAACTCCCCCGGCCGGACGGTCAGATCCAAACCTTCCAGGACGACCTGCTCACCGAAACTGCGCCGTACGCCTTCGATGCGTACCGGCAGCCCGGCCACCGCGGGTGGGGAAGCGCTCATACCCGGATCACGTCCCCTCGAAGCCGCGCCGCCAGCGGAGCAACACCCGTTCCAGCACTCGGACAAGCCCGTCACTGAGAAAGCCGAGGATTCCGTAGACGATGATGCCCATCATGATGATGTCCGTGCGGTTCCATTGCTGCGCCTGCACGATGAGGTAGCCGATCCCCGCGTGTGTGTTAAGCTGCTCGGCGAAGTAGAGCAGCAACCAGGCCGAACCTATGGCCCACCGCAGTCCCACCAGGAATCCGTGAATCGATCCCGGTATGACTACTTGCCTGATCAATCCGATCCTGCCCAGGCCGAATGCCCTCCCCGCCTCGATGAGTTTCTGGTCGACGCCACGGATGGCGGCGAAGGTGTTCATGTACACCGGGAAGATCGTGCCGAGGACGATCAACAACACCTTGGCAGGTTCGCCGATGCCCGCCCACAGGACGATCAACGGCAGCAGTGTCACGACCGGGACCATGCGCAGCACGTTCATCGAGGAGTCGACGGCGTCCTCGCCGATCTGGAAGAAGCCGGCGACGAGGGCCAGCGTCAGGCCGATTGCGACGCCGATGAGCAGCCCCCAGAAGACCCGGACCAAAGACACTGCGATCGAATGCTGCAGCTCGCCGGAACGCAGCAACTGCTCGGTTGCGTTCCAGACCGTCTTGGGTGAACTCAGTTCCTGCTCGCTCACCGTCCGGCTGGCGGTGAGCGAGAACCAGGCAACGAGGAGCAACACCGGGCCCGAGAGCCGGCGGAGCGCGGAGGGCAGCCGTACCCACCGTTTCCGCCAGCGGCTCAGTACGGTCTGCCGCGAGCGGGTCGGGTCCTCCACTGCCTCAGGGGTCAGGAGGCGCTGCGTCACCGCGGCGGCTTTCGCAGTAGTGGCTCGGGCGATACCGAGCGTTGTGTCGGTCATCCGGGACCTCGCAGGGCATTCTCGATCGCGGCGTTGAACTTGGCCGTCACCCCTTTGTCGAAGAGGTCGGCGGAGTCGATTCCCTTGGCGAGCACTCCGGACGACTGCAACAGGGTGGCGAGTTGGGCCACGTGGTCGGCTACCTGAGGGGTCACCGTGCCGTAGCCGTTGTAGGCGCCCTCGGCCTTCTGCAGGAAGTCCGCGTTCTTCTCGGTCTGGTGCAGGGTCTCGACGTACCAGCGTTGCTTCCACTCATCCGGATGCGCCTGGACCCATTGATCGGCCTTCGTCCCGCGCGTGACGAAGTCCAGCAGGGCGGCCCGCTTGGCGGGATCGGCCAGAGCCTTCTTGCTGGCCAGGATCGTGCTGTAGCTTGCATTGTTGGTCGCGATCGTGACGGTATCGGGATGCGCTGCGAGGTAGGTGAGAGTCGGTCCGCCGATCACACCGGCATCGACGGCACCGGACTCGAGTGTGGTCAGCAGCGCGTTGCTCGGAACGTTGACGACGGTGACGTCGTTCTGGGTGATTCCGGCCTGGAACAGTGCCTGCAAAAGGTAACCTTGGAATGCGGTTCCTTCGACACTCGCAATCCGTTTGCCTTTCAGGTCCTTGACGGTCGCGATTCCCGAAGCGCGGGGCGCGACGATCCGGAAGTAGCCGTCGGGGTGGATCAGTTTGCTCGCGATGACCTGCGGGGCGGTGTCCGCGCCCAAGGCGAGCAGGGTCGGGGTCTCACCGACGAAGCCGCCGACATCTATCTTGCCGGAAGCCAAGGCTGCGTTGAGTTCCGGCCCGCTGGCGAAGGTCGACCAGGAGAGCTTGTATGGCGTGTTCGCTCCCTGGCCCGAGACGTCGAACGGCAGTTTGAGCTGACTGGCCAGGTCGCCGACCCTGAGCGTGACGCCTTTGGTGGAGACGGAATCGGTAGACCCGGCCGAGTCCGTCGAGGTGGCCGGGTTGGACGCCCGGTCGGCGCGAGCCGAGTCACCTCCAGAGGAACCGCAGCCTGCGAGGAGACCGGTGATCGCGATCAGTGCGACGAGGACGACCCAGATGTGACGACGTGCCGTAGACACAGTTCTTTCCTTTGCTTGACGGCGAGCGAAAGGCAGCGCTCGCAGGGAGCTGAGCGCGACGGATGTGATTCCTCAGGTGTGCCGGGCCGGCGGCGTGCCCGCTCGGCACCCTCCTAGATGCCGAGGAAGGGTTCGCCGCTCAGCGACTCGGACGGCAATCCGTCCACGCCGACAGGGACGTCGCCCTCGAGCGTCACCCGGTAGAGCGCGCGCACCGCGTCCGGATCTGTTACGTCGGAAGGTCCGAGGTGGCAGGTGGAGCGGTTGTCCCAGAAGGCGACGCTTCCCGCTTCCCACCGGAAGCGGACGGTGTATTCCGGCTTGGTGATTTCTTGCCAGAACAGGTCGAGCAGCCGCTGGGTCTGCTTGGGGGTGAACCCGATGATCTCCGGGGCCACTCCGGCGAAGCCGGGGCTGGCGAAGAGAATCCGTTCCCCGGTCTCCGGGTGGACTCGGACGAGCGGGTGGATGCTGGCGCGGGGGTCGCGCCGGATGGCGTCGTCGATGGACTTGTAGTTCTTGAACGCGTCCGGGAACTGGTGCCGCACGCGGAGGCGGTTCGCGAAGTCCTTCAGCGGTTCGGGCAGGTGCTCGTAGGCGGCAACCAGGTTCGTCCATTGGGTGTCCCCGCCGTACGCCGGGACGATCTCCGCGCGCAGGATCGAGGCGGCGACCGGGTTGACGAGGTGGGTGACATCGCTGTGCCAGTTGCGGTCGTAGGTGACGGTGCCCCGGGGATACCGTCGGCTGTCGATCGGCAGGATCTCGGGGAACTCGGCGCTGAACCCGGGAACGTGGGGATGCGACGGGGTGACCTTTCCGAACCGGCGGGCGAAAGCGATGTGCTCGGCGTGACCCAGCTGCTGGTCGCGGAAGAAGACGACCTTCCATTTCAGCAGGGTTTCGCGGATCGCCTGCACGGTCGCCTCGCTAAGGGTCTCCCGCAGGTCGAGTCCGTGAATCTCGGCGCCCGTGTAACCGGAAGCCGGCCGGACGTCGAGCTTCGTTGCCGTTTGCAATGCGGTCATAGCCATCCTCATCCGGTGTGCCGTAGCTAACTAATAAGACTAACCATACTAGATTAGTCGACTACTGCCAATGTGATGCACCTCACCTGGTGTCCCGCGTCCGAGATTCGCCTCATCAGCCGGCGGGGTCGTTGCAGGGCACGCGGCAACGTCCTCGCGAACGCCTCGGGGCTGAGGCGAAGATCGTTCAGCAGATGCTCTGTATCACCGCGTTGAGAGAACGCCCTGAACCGGGTTTGGGCGAAGCGATCGGAGCGAAACCCCTTTGCTTGCAGGCACTTCGCTGGACTGAATTCCGACCAAGGCACGACCGCACGAAGCGCGTCGTCTGTCCTCCGGCGACCCTACTGCTTCCCCGATGTGTGACCAGCTGGGCGGTAGACTCCGCCGCCAACGCTTCCAGCTGCGGGACTGTCAGATTGTTTGTGTAAGTGGTCGTGACGGTCATTGGTTGATTGCCTCAGTGATCCGGTCTGGGTAGTGGGTGCTGAGGGTGTTCAGGATGTGTTTCCAGCCGTTGATCTTCCCGGTCATGTTCGCCCGGTTGGTTCGCCGCT
>Ga0081455_10000057_pt1 | contig 119751 bp, 110 predicted proteins | sample TabmetS3T2R1_FD_70207 | JGI IMG/M metagenome (GOLD analysis project Ga0081455, IMG submission 70207) | Tabebuia heterophylla rhizosphere microbial communities from the University of Puerto Rico - S3T2R1 | ecosystem: Host-associated > Plants > Roots > Rhizosphere ... | reverse complement strand
CCGTTGACGTTCGCGACCGTCTCGCTGCTGCTGACGGCAGTGGCCATGGCCGCCTGCTATTTTCCCGCGCGGCGCGCGATGAAAGTCGATCCGATCGTGGCATTGCGTACGACCTGATCAGGTCGCGGGAACCGAGCCCGCCAGCGGCAGCCCGACCCGCGCAACCGCCTCCGCGAATCGCGGATCACCTCTCAGGTTTTCCCACTGCGGCGCCACCGCCAGATCGACGAGCGCCCGGGCGTCGGCTGCGGCCTCGAGCGTCATCACGGCCTCAGCCACTCGATCGCGGGCGGCCTTGCCCAGAAATGCCTCGGCGTTCTCGTCGAACTTCGCGCGCAACTCGCCGTCGGTCATGGGGTTTTCCGCCGAGCCGCGGTTGTACTCCTCGACCTCCGTCAGCGCCTCTCCGTTCTTGAGCACGACCGTAACGGCGCCCTTGAAACGTCCGGGTCCCGGAAACGTCGGGTCCACGTGGTAGCCCACGCGCCGCGCGAGCGCGAGGATTTCCGGATCGCGCAGGCTCTCGTCGCTGTACGCGTGACGTCCAAGCGCGCCGCGTACGAGCGCTTCCGCGATTGAGTACTGCAGGCTGATCCGGCCGTGAGAGTCTGAGGCCGGGGCGAGCTTCTCGCCGAGCGGCTCGCAGACGATCGGCACGATGAAGGCGGCCACCGGACAATCGATCTGATCGATGTCGGCGGCCTTCAACCCGTGAGCGGCGCGCAACCGCAGGATCGCGCTGATATAAGGATGGAGCACGTGGGCCGAGGGAAACGGCTTGAACGAGGCGTTGCGGCTGTCCCAATGTGTCCCGAGCCCGCTGGTCAGCCGCTCGAAATGCGGCGGCGTCTCGACCTCCTGCAGGTGCGACGCGAAGAGCCCCCATCGGCCCTCGAACACCTCCGCCGGACCCGTCGTGCCGGCGCGCGCGAGATACGCCGCGTTGACGAGCCCGTTGTGCCCGCCGCCGACGATGATGACGTCCCAGGTGTTTGCCATCATGCCTTCTTTCGCTCGGGATCGAAGAACGGCAGCTTGCGCACCCACGCGTTCGCGCGTTTGCGTTGATGCTCGACCGTGACCTCGATTTCGACGCTCGTGTCCGGCGCGAAATGCGGCGCTTCGATGTGCGCGAGCGCGATGTACTTCTTCAGCAGCGGCGACCAACAGCCGCTCGAGGCGTAGCCAATCTGCTTGCCGCTCCGATAGATCGGCACGCTCGTGCGCCAGGCGATGGTGGGCAGCGACGGCGACAGACCGACCGCCGCGAACAGCGCCTCGAACGAATCCCAATCCACTTCGATGCCGACGAAGCGCCATGCCGGGCCGCGTTGGTGTTCGGCCGCCAAGGCGTCGCGGCCGTTGAACGGGCCCTTGTCGAGATTCACCGTCCAATCGAGCGACAACTCGAACGGCGAGGACTTTTGACTCTCGATGACGGCGTGGTGGGCGCCCGTGTAGTCGACATCCGCCATGACGAGGCCCGCCTCGATGCGCGCGACGTCGAGCGCCCAGATGCCCGTGGGCGTCAGGCCGTAGTCGGCGCCGGCGCGCATCAGCGCATCCCACACGTGCAGCGCGTCCGATGCGGGAATCCAGATTTCGTAGCCGAGGTCGCCCGTGTACCCGGTGCGGGAGATCTCCACATCGATCGCGGAGATGCGGGCGGGCGCAACCCGAAAGTACTTGAGGTTCGCGATCGAGGAGTCCGAGGCGTCTTCGGTCGCATGCACCAGCACCTCGCGCGCCAGCGGCCCCTGCAGCGCCAGCGCCCCGACGATGCCCGACACATCGTCGATGCGCACGTCGAGGCCGAACGCGTTCTGATGCAGCCAGCGGTAGCTCGGGTCGGCGGACGTGAGTCGGTAACGGCCTTCGCCGAGACAGCTGATCGTGCCGTCGTCCATCATCTTGCCGTGCGCGTCGCACCAGCCCGTGTACATCACCTGCCCGTCTTTCAGCTTGGCGACGTTGCGCGTGACCATGCGATCGAGCAGGCGCGCCGCGTCCCGGCCGGTGATGTGGTACTTGTAGAGCGGCGAGACATCGAGCAGCGCGGCGGCGTTGCGGATGGCAGCGTATTCGCGGTCGTGCAGCCAGTCATACGAGCTCGCCACGCCGTAGCCGGCCCAGCGACGCCAGGTCTGGCCGAGGACGAGAGGCGCCGTGCGCGCATGAAATGGCGTAGTTTTCAGCACAGCGACCCTTCTTGTTGAACGATCGTACAGCAAGCCGTCTGGAGGCGTCCACCACCGGGAGCGCTCAGGTTCCGCGGCGCGTAGACTAAAGCGCGTATGGATACTTCTCCACTCACTCGCGCACACGGCGCATACACCCTCTCCGACGATCCGATGCGCCTCGATTTGACGGCGATGCATGCGTACCTGCGGCGCGCGTACTGGTCCGAGCAAATCCCGCTCGCGGTCGTCGAGCGCGCGGTCCGGGGCTCGCTCTGCATTGGGGCTTACGATGCCGACGGCGCGCAGGTGGGGCTGGCGCGCCTCATTTCGGACTACGCGACCTTTTGCTACGTGTGCGACGTCTACGTGCTCGAAGAGCACCGCGGGCGCGGACTGTCGAAGGCCATGATGGCCATGGCCGTCGAGCATCCGCGCCTGCAAGGGCTGCGTCGCTGGAACCTCGTGACCAACGATGCCCATGGGCTGTATCGGCAGTTCGGCTTCGGCCCGCCCGCGCACCCGGACCGATACATGGAGCGTACGGTGCCCGACATCTACCAGCGGATGGCGGCTAGCGAATAGCCATCCACTCGGCGCGCTCCGCAGCCGGGAAGCGCTCGATGGCATAGCGAAGCGCCGTGCGGGGCATGGCCCTGACATGCGCCTTCAGGAACGTGCGCAGCGTTGCGGGACTCACGCGCTTGCCGACCTCCCGCAGCATCCAACCGACCGCCTTGTGAATGAGGTCGTGCCGATCGTCGAGCAGCGTGGCGGCGATGCGCAGCGCGTCCTCGCCCGAGCCCTGCTTGATGTAGTGGAAGGTCGCCAGCATGGCTACGCGCCGAGTCCAGAGGTGCTTCGAGCGCGCGAAACGACCGAGCACGGCACGGTCCTTTGCGGCAAGCCATCCGCCGACGATGTACTCGGCGCTGGCATCCACCAGGTCCCAGTTGTTGATATACGGCAGACGTTGCACGTAGAGCCGATAGATGCCGCCACGAACCGCGTCGTCGGTTGCCTTCGTGAACTGGTGCACGAGGATGAGCAGCGCCGTCAACCGCTCTTCGTGAATCTTCGACTTCAACAGCTTGTCGGTCTCCGCGAGCGGCAGATCCCGGAACTGGCGCGCGATGGCCCGTTGTTCGGGCACGGTACAGCCGATGAAGACGTCGCCTTCCCCGTACTGACCTTTGCCCGTCTTGAAGAAGCGCGCGACGTTCGCGGCGCGCTCCGGCGAGGCGAACTGGCGTAGTGCGCGGCGCACGTCCACGGCGATGGCTGGCATGGGCCGCGATGGTATCTTGCCGGGCATGAACCAGCACTTGCCTGCTCTGCTGAAGTTGGCCGTCGAGGCCGTCCACGTCCCATCGAGCTTCATCCTGTCCGGTTTCCGCAGCGACACCCTGAGCTACGAACAGAAATCGGACGGCTCGCCCGTGACGGCGTTCGACAAGGAAGCCGAGCGCATGATCCGAGCGTTCATCGCTGAACGCCAGCCGCAGGACTGGCCGATCCTCGGCGAAGAATTCGGCGGCGAGACCGAGTCCGCGCAGTACCGCTGGGTCGTCGATCCGATCGACGGCACACTGGCGTTCACGCGCGGCATGCCGACGTTCGGCACGCTACTCGCATTCGAGGACGTCGCGACGCGCCGTGCGCTCGTCGGCGTCATTCACTTGCCCGCGATGGGCGAGACCTACTCGGCCGCGCGCGGTCTCGGCAGCTGGTGCAATGGCAAACGCATGCAGGTAGCGCCGCCGCGAGAGCTGCGGGATTGCGTGATCTCGGTTCCCGCGGCACATCACTTCACGCTCGCCGGCATCGCGGAAACGCACGAGCAACTGCGCGCACAGGCGCCTCACCTGCGCGTGTTCGCCGATTGTTGGGCGCACGCAATGGTCGCGCGAGGCGCCATCGATGCGCTCGCGGAGTTCCGACTCAGTCGCTGGGATATAGCGGCGACCGAAGTGGTCGTCGAAGAGGCCGGCGGCATCGTGATGACGCGCGAAGCGCCTTACGCGCCGGGCAAGTACGACTCGATCTTTGGCTCGCCGCAAGCGGCGCGCCAAGTGGCCGCCCTACTGCGTTATCCCTGAAGCAGCGGCTGAATCAACGACGGATCGTTGTGCTTGGCCGAGTTCACGCGCGGACTGACCGGATACGCGATCATCCGCTTCTCCGAATACGTATGCAGCGCACCTCTTGCGTGCGGGGGCGTCGACGTCAGCCACGTGCCGTAGTCCTTGCGCCGAAGAATCGCCGGCATGCGGCTGTCCGGGCCGACGACTTTCTCGACGAGCGGATTGGCAGGCACGGTGATGATCGTGAAGCTCTCGATGACGTCGTCGTCCTTGCTTTCCGAGCGCGTCCAAAACGCCGCGAAGCCGAACACGGTGCGATCAAGCAAGCCCACGAAGTACGGCTGGCGATAACGCTCCGCCGTGAGCTGCCACAGGTAGAAGCCGGCAACCGGAATGATGCAGCGCTGGCTCCCGAGCCACGGGTCGCGCGACTCGGGCGTGCGGCCGAGGTTCTCGAAATCGAAATCGGGGCGCTCGTCGGCGCGCGGCGCGCCCTCGGCATCCGGCGGCACCAAGCCCCAGCGCATCATCACGCCTTCGCTCGCGCCTTGGTGCGCGCGAATCACCGGCACGTACTGCGGGAACGTGACGTTGAAGTTGGAGGTGAATTTCCACCAGCGCTGTGCGGGCTCGAACTCACGCTCCGCATCGATCTGCGCCGGCAGCACATAGCGCTCTACCATGATGCGAAAGCGTACGACGCCGCGCGCCTGGAGTGCGAAAAGTGCCGGTGTTTAGCGACAGTGTCGCGCGCAGAGGCCGCGTGAGCGATCGGCGGCGCGTCGGCGTGAGCTGAGCCGTTTACGAGACATCAGGCGAAGAGCTTCTGCGAAGCGATGCGGGCCCCTTCGCTGAGCGAGCGCATCTTGGCCCAGCACAATGCGGGCAGCACCGCGCCGAAGCCTGCGAAATGTCCGAAGCCGCAATCCGTCCCCGCCATGACGCGCTCGCGTCCCACCAAATCCGCATAGCGCTGAATGCGTTGCGCGACCAGCTCCGGATGCTCGACGAAGTTGGTCGTCGTATCGAGCACGCCGGGCACGAGCACCTTGTCGTCGGGCAGCTCGTGATCGCGGAACAGCGCCCACTCGTGCTCGTGCCGCGGATTGGCGCCTTCGATCAGCAGCGCCATCGGTTTCACTTCGAACAGCACCGGCAAGACTTTCTCCAACGGAATGTCGCGCGTATGCGGCCCTTCGTAGTTGCCCCAACAGATGTGCAGTCGAACGCGATCCGCCGGCACGTTCGCGAGCGCATGATTCAGCGCCTCCACTTGCAACGCGGCGTTACGCAGAAACTCCGCGTCATCCACGTCGCGAAAGCGGATGTGCCGCCCCATGCCGAGATCCGGACAATCGACCTGCAGAACGAGCCCCGACTGCACGATCGTCTCGTACTCGGGACGCATCGCTTCGGAGAGCGCCTCGAGATACGCCGCGTGCGACGGGTAATACTCGTTCGGCTGAAACACCGCGATGGTCCCGGGCGAGACGGCGGACATGAATCCTTCGGTCGCATTCACGCCGCGCAACGTCTCTTGCAGCCGTGCGATATCCGCGTGCAGCGGCGCGAGCGTCTTGACCGAGATCGGCCCGCGGCAGATCGGTCGCGTGTACTTCGGCGTCGCGCCCTCGGCCGCAAGCTTGTCGCGAAACTCCGGGTAGTCGTCGAGGTCCTGCGGCGTGGCGCGCGGCGCGTTGCCGATTTCGAAGCCGTTCAGCCGATGCTTGGTGTACGTCGCGTAGCTGATCTTGGCGGTCTCGCCGTCGTTCAGAATGTCGAGGCCGGCCTCGACTTGATTGCGCACGGCATCCGTCACGCCGCGCCGCATGGCCTGCTCGAACTGCGCCTCGTCGTAGCTCTCGCCCTTGTCCTGCGCGAAGAGGAACGCGAGCACTTCCTTACCGCGCGGCAGACTGCCGACATGCGTGGTGAGAACGCGATCGACGCTCGTCTTCATGGCCTCTTCCCCTCCCACGCGTTCATGAGCAGCCGGCGAATCGCGTCCGCGCGGATCGGCGCGGGGTTGTAGTACGGATTCTTCGTCGCCAGCTCCACCGCCCGATCGATGCCGTCTTCGGGCATGCCGATGTCCTTCAACGCGACCCACGCACCGATCGAGAGATTCAGATCGAACACACCGCGCGCTGCGTCCTCGACCCCGAGCGCCGCTGCGATTCGGCGCATCGCTTCCGGCGCAGCGGCCGCGTTGTACGCGACGGCGTGCGGCAGAACGATCGTGTGCGTCTCGGCATGCGGCAGATCGAACGCGCCACCGAGCACGTGACACAGCTTGTGATGAAGCGCCATGCCCACCGCACCCAGCACCACGCCGCCCAGCCACGAGCCGTAGAGCGCATCGCTGCGCGCTTCGACATCGCGCGGCTCGCTCACTACCTTCGGTAAACTGCGGCCGAGCGCTCGAATGCCCTCCTCCGCCATCAGCGACACGAGCGGATTCGCATTCTCGGCGTACAACGCCTCGACGCAGTGAGCGATCGCGTTCATGCCGCTCGGTCCCGAAACACCGGGCGGCAAGTTCAGTGTGAGCAGCGGGTCGTAGATCACCGTGCGCGGCTGCACGTGCGCGTCCTTCGAGACGTGCTTGATGCCGTTCTCGGTGTATCCCCAGATCGACGTGACTTCCGAGCCGGAGTACGTGGTCGGCACGGCGAGCGCCGGCAGCCGCTGATGGAACGCGATGGCTTTCGCGAGCCCGATCGTCGAGCCACCGCCGATGGCGACACAGCAGTCCGCTCGTACGCGCACGGCTTCATCACAAGCCTCACGCACTGAGGCGCCCGGCGTGTGCATCTTCGCCTTGTCGTACACGCCGATGGCTTTTTCGCCCAGCAGATCGGCGCAGCGCTCGGCGAGCCGGCGCTGCCCTGGCGTGGAGATCACGAGTGCGCGAGTACCGAGCCGCGCGACCTCTACGGCGAGCTCGTCCAGCGCGCCCGTCCGAAAGACGATGCGCGACGGCAGGGCGTCGTAAGTGAACCGCAAGGTGCTAAACGTCGATCGGGTCGTTCAGCCGCCGCAGCAGCTCGTCGCGTTGTTCCTTGAACTGCGGGGACACGATGAACTCAGTGCCGAGCGTCTCCCGCGGCTCATCGACGAGGAAGCCGATCGAATGCGCGGCCTCGAACAACGCGCCTGCCGGCGTGCGCACATAGACCGACTTGAAATACGTACGGTCCTTGCGCTCCGAGACGTCCGTGAAGCCGAGCCCTTCGATTTCGGCTTTCACCTTGTCCTGCACGTCCATGTTCGGCACGCCGAAGGCGCCGTGATGAACCATGCCTTCGCCGTACGACCAATTGCCCGGCGCGCGATTCGGTTCGAGCAGCAGATCGACGGTCTTTGCCGGGCCGCCCTTGCCGACCTGATAGCGATGGAACGCGCCATCGGAGCCGAGCTTGTCGTGGTTCCAGCCTTCGTTCATGAAGAAATGCATGTCGTCCATGTCGCGCAACGACACGGTCCAGCTGTGGAAGCCGCGAATCGCCGCGCTCTCCGGTACGCCGTACTTCGCCTCGACCCACGGCTTGCGCGTGTCGCGCTCGTCCTCGATGAGCTCGAAGAGAATGCCGCACTCGGGATGCTCGATCTGCATGACGCGCTGGCCGAAGCGCTCGTACTCCTTGACGATCTTCACCTTGCGCTTGGCGAAGCGCTCGCGCCAGAACTCGTGCGAGCCCTGCGGCACGGTGTAGCTGATCAGGCCGATCTGGCCGGTGCCGGCGCGGGCCTTGCGGCCGGTGCGCCGCCAGGGGAAACAGGTGGTGAGATTGCCCGGGGTGCCCATCTCGTCGCCGAAATACAAGTGATAGATCGGCTCGACCCCGTCGTACAGCAACGTGCGCTTCATCAGGCGCAGGCCGAGCGTCTTCACGAAGAAATCCACATCGCCTTGGGCCGTGCCGGTGCACAGCGTGATGTGGTGAAGCCCTTGGATTCGATCGGACATGACGTTCCCCCTCGTTGATCGGAAAAATCGCGACGGCGATTTTTTCGAGCCGCTGGCCGGGCCGCCGGCGGCAAAAAGCGTGGTTTCGTCGCCTGCGCCGTAGCGTCCTCCCAGTTTCGCGACCGCGCAAGCACTCGGGTGCCGATCGATCGCGCCGGACCGTAGCGCGGACCTGCGCCATCCGCCGTGCCGCGTAGAATGGCCCCGCTTTCCCACATCCGGAGCACCGACGCATGAGTAGCGACAGCCGAAAAGACCTCAGAGAACGCGGGCTTGCGATCCGCCGCCAAGTGCTGGGGGACAAGTACGTCGACGCGGCCATGAACAACGCCAACGACTTCAACCGGCCGCTGCAGGACTTGCTGAACGAGTACTGCTGGGGTGGCGCCTGGGGACGCGAGGGACTCACGCGCAAAGAGCGGAGCATGATCAATCTGGCCATGCTCACGGCGCTCGGGCGCACGCATGAGGTCGAAACGCACGTGCGTGGCGCGCTCAACAACGGGCTCACGCAGCAGCAAATCGCCGAAGTGCTGTTGCAGACGGCGATTTACTGCGGCGTTCCGGCGGCGGTCGATAGCTTCCGGGCCGCGTCGAAGGTGATTGCCGAACACGGCAAGTGACGGCATGGCGGGCTCCAAAGAACCCATCGGCTTCGTCGGGCTCGGCAACATGGGCGCGCCGATGGCGCGCCGGCTGGTGAATGCCGGGTACGAGCTGGTGGTCGCCGATGCCATCCCCGACGCGGTGGAGCGCTTCGCGGCGAGCAATCGATGCGAGCGCGCGGCGTGCTCGAAGAGTCTCGGCGAGCGCTGCCCGATCGTGATCACGATGCTGCCGAATGGCTACATCGTGCGCGACGTGCTGCTCGGGGCGGACGGCATCGCGCCTCATCTCGCTGCTGGAGCCATTGCCGTCGACATGAGCTCGTCGTCGCCGCTCGGCACGCGCGAGTTGGCGGCGGATTTGGCGAGGCGCGGAATCCCGCTGGTCGACGCGCCGGTTTCGGGCGGCGTTAAGAAAGCGGCGGACGGGTCGCTCGCGATCATGGTCGGCGGCGAGGCGGCGCCCGTCGCGCGGGTGACGCCGATCCTCGAAGTGATGGGCAAAGTGTTTCCGACCGGTGGCTGCGGCTCCGGTCACGCCATGAAGTCGCTCAACAACTTCCTGTCCGCTGCAAATCTCGCCATTGCCGCGGAGGCCGTGATTGCCGGGCAGCGCTTCGGGCTCGATCCCGCCAACATGATCGCGATTTTGAACGCCTCGACCGGGCGCAACACCGGCACCGACTCGAAATTCCCGAACAATGTTCTGCCGCGCACGTTCGACTCGGGCTTTGCGCTGGGACTCATGGCGAAGGACCTGCGCCTCGCGCTCGAAGTGGCGCGCTCGACCGGCGCGCCCGCGGGCCTGCTGGAGCTCGCCGCGCAACTGTGGACGAACGCCGAACACCAGCTTGGCGGCAAAGCGGACAACACCGAGATCGTGAAGTATCTCGAATCGCTCGTGCCGCATGACTGAGCCCACGCCTTACGAGGTCTACGCGATTCGCTACGCGACAGTGGCGCGCAAAGCGTCCGAGAACTACATCGGCGGCGACTCGCACGAGCAAGGCGAGCGAATGGATTACTTCGTGTGGCTCGCGCGGAACGCGCAGCGCACGTTCATCGTCGATACGGGATTCAATGCAGCGGCTGCCCGCAAGCGCAAGCGCGAGTTCTTGCGATCCCCGGCGGATGGGTTGCGATTGCTGGGGGTCGATGCGGCGAGGGTCGAGAACGTCATCGTCACGCATCTTCATTATGATCACATCGGCAACTTCGATTTGTTTCCGCAGGCCCGGTTTCATTTGCAGGATCGCGAGTTGGCGTATGCGACCGGGCGGTACATGTCGCTGGAGCTCTTTTCGTACGCGTACGAGCTCGATGAAGTGATCGCGATGGTGCGGAACGTGTATGCGGGGCGCGTCGAGTTTCACGATGGGGATGCCGAGATCGCGCCCGGCTTGTCGGTGCACCACATCGGCGGTCATACGCAAGGACTGCAAGCCGTGCGCGTATGGACGCGCGTCGGTTGGCTGGTCCTCGCCTCCGATGGCAGTCACTACTACTCGAACATGGGCACGGGCCGTCCGTTCCCGGTTGTTGCGAGCGTCACCGAGATGGTCGACGGATGGCGGAAGGTGCGCTCGCTGGCAAGCGACGTGCGGCATGTCGTGCCGGGGCACGATCCGCTGGTGATGGAGAAGTACCGTGCGCCGTCGCCCGAGCTAGAGGGCATCGCCGTTCGGCTCGATGCGGAGCCGAGTGCTTGAGAGGAAGCGTGCAGATAGCGAACGCGTCGCAAGCGCGGGATGACGGCCGTGCCACACCGGGCGCTGCGCGTCGCGGGAACAGCCGCGTCTCGATGTTCGTACTTGCGGCGATGGTGCTCGGCGCGCCGCTGTTTGCGTCGTGCCAAGCGATCCAGCATCCCGTTGCGGCCCAGCGCGCGGGCGCTGTGCCGGACTACTTCGACGCCGGCGAGCTGGATCTCACGAAGCTGTTAGCGCCGCCGCCGGCGAACGACTCCGCGGCTACGCGGGCGGATCTCGATGAAATGCTGAAGGTCCAGCAAGCGCGCACCGCCGAGCAGAGCGAGCGCGCTCGCGCGGACGTCGCCTCGAGTATCTATCGACTCGCCGACGCGCTCGACAATCCGGCAACGTTCGACGCCAAGAGCGTGCCACTGACGGATGCACTCTTCCGCAAGGTTCGGGCGAGTGAGCTGGCCGTCGTCGGCGCGGCCAAGGATCGTTTCGGCCGGCCGCGCCCCTTCTTGTTGGAACCGAAGCTCGAGCCGCTGATCGAGAAGCCGCGTGACGGCTCCTATCCCAGCGGCCACTCATCGTGGGTTCATGCCTCGGCGCTGGTGCTCGCCGCCATGATTCCCGAGCGGCGCGCGCAGATCCTCGCGCGCGCCGACGAGTACGCCTACAACCGCGTGGTCGCCGGCGTTCACTACCCGAGCGATGTCGCGGCCGGCAAGCTCGCGGGCACCGCTATCGCGGCCGCCCTGTTTGTTTCGCCCAGTTTCCGGAGCGACCTCGCGGCCGCCACGACCGAGTTGCGCCGGGCTTTGAGCCTCCCCGCGAGTCCGAGTGACCGTGCGAGCCCGAGCGATGCGCCGAACCCGAGTGCCGCCCCGGCGAGCCCGAGTGCGAGCGGTGCCGTCCCGGCTGCGCCTCCCACAGGGCGCGCTGCTCCTCGGGGGAAGGCTGCGCGCTCTGCAAGTGCGACTCGGGCTGCGAGTGATGCGACGGCGGCGAGTGACGCGACGGCGGCGAGTGTTGTTGCGAACGCGAGGGGCGCTGCGGCTGCGAATGCCGCTCCGACCGTGAGCCCCGCTGATGCCGAGAGCCCTGTGAGCGTTCGCGATCTTGCGATTCCCGTTGCGGCTGCTCCGCGCGCGGCGGCGGCGCGCTGACGGGGAAGCTCGGCAGCGCCGTCACCGGCAGGGACTTGCGCAGTAGCCGCTCGATGTCTCGCAGCAGCGGCGTCTCATCCGGGGACACGAGCGACACCGCCCGCCCCGTCCCGCCCGCACGCGCGGTGCGGCCGATGCGGTGGACGTAGTCTTCCGGCACGTTCGGCAACTCGTAGTTCACGACCTGCGGCAGCTCTTTGATATCGAGGCCGCGCGCCGCGACTTCAGTAGCCACCAGCGCGATCACCTTGTTCGCTTTGAAATCCGCCAGCGCCCGCACGCGCGCCGACTGACTCTTGTTGCCGTGAATGGCCGCCGAGCGAATGCCGTTGTGCTCGAGCTGCTCCGCGAGGCGATTCGCACCGTGCTTGGTGCGCGTGAACACCAGTACCTGATGCCAGTTCCCGTCATCGATGAGATGCGCGAGAAGGTGGCGCTTGTGCTCCTTCGACACGCGATACACCTGCTGATCCACGCGATCCGCAGTCGCATTGCGCGCAGCCACTTCGATCGCGACGGGATTGCGCAGGAAGCGACTCGCGAGCTCGCGAATGTCATCGGAGTACGTCGCGGAGAACATCAAGTTCTGCCGCACCGGCGGCAGCAGCTTGAACACCTGCTTGATCTGATGAATGAAGCCCATGTCGAGCATGCGATCCGCTTCGTCCAGCACGAAGTGCTGCACGCTGCGCAAATCGAGCGCGCCCTGATCCTGCAGATCGAGCAAGCGCCCCGGCGTGGCGATGAGCAGATCGCACCCGTTGCGGAGCGCGTCGATCTGCGGATTGATGCCCACGCCGCCGAACACGACGACGGTCCGCACACCCGCGTACTTGCCGTACGTGCGAGCGTTCTCGGCAATCTGAGCCGCCAACTCGCGCGTCGGCGTCAGCACGACCGCGCGCGGGGCGCGCTGGCTCGCGGGACCGCCCAGCTTCTGCAGGATCGGCAGCACGAACGCCGCCGTCTTGCCGGTGCCCGTTTGGGCGCCCGCGAGCACGTCGCGGCCCGAAAGAACGGCGGGAATGGCCTGGGATTGAATAGGAGTGGGCGTGCTGTAGCCCTTCTCGGACACGGCACGCAACAGCTCGGGCGACAGCCCGAGATCGGCAAATAACATTGAAACAAAGCCTTTTTGATGAGCTCGCGCGTCGGCACAGGGCCGCGGCGGTCAGAGCGAGGGAGTTGTTGAAAGTATCGAAGTCGGCCTCTGAGGGGCCAGACGGCGAGCAAACCGGGGCGCTGACCGCGCGCCCGCTGATTCAAGCGGCGCGCACTCTACAGGCTTTGCGTCTTCACGTCCAACCCGGACAATCCGCGCATGTCCTTGATCACACTTCTCGATGGCCACCTCGCCTACGGCGACAAGCCCCTCCTCGACGGTGCGCGCTTCGCCATGCAGGCCGGCGAACGCGTCGGCCTCATCGGGCGTAACGGCACGGGCAAGTCGACGCTGCTCAAAGTGATTGCCGGATCGCTGCACCTCGACGACGGCGAGCTGCAGCGGCGCGACGGCCTGCGCATCGCATTCGTCGAACAGGAGCCGGAGATGCCGGTTGCCGAAACTCTGCGTGACAGCCTGCTGGCGCTGGCTGCCGTACGCGGGGCGCACGTCGGCGCGGCGAGCACGAGCGACGATCGCGATCGATGGCGCTTGCAGTCGCGCCTCGACGAGTACCTGCATCGCTTCGATCTCGATCCCGAGCGCTCTCCTGCCACGAGCTCGGGAGGCGAGAAGAAGCGCGCGGCGCTGGCGCTCGCGCTCACTCTCGAGCCCGAGTTGCTCCTGCTCGACGAACCGACCAACCACCTCGATATCGACGGCATCGCGAAGCTCGAAGAGCTGCTGCTCAAAGTGCCCGCGAGCATCGTCATCACGCACGATCGCGCGTTTCTCGATCGCGTGACGACGCGCATCGTCGAGTTGGATCGCGGCGTGCTGCGCTCGTACCCGGGCAACTTCGCCGCCTACGAGTCGCGCAAGACCGAAGAGCTCGCCGCGGAAGAAGTCGTCAATCGCCGCTTCGACAAGTTCTGGGCGCAGGAAGAGGTGTGGATTCGCAAGGGCGTCGAAGCGCGGCGTACGCGTAACGAAGGCCGCGTGAAGCGCCTCGAACGTTTGCGCGTCGAACGCGCGGAGCGCCGCGAGCGGCTCGGCAACGTGAAGCTGAGCCTCGATGCGGGCGAGCGCTCGGGCAAGCTCGTCGCCGAGCTCACGGACGTGACGAAGCGCTTCGGCGAGCGCGTTGTGCTCGATCGCGTCTCGGCGCGCGTCATGCGCGGTGATCGCGTCGGGCTCATTGGCGCGAACGGTGCGGGCAAATCGACGCTCATCCGCGTGATTCTCGGGCAGCTCGCGCCGGACAGCGGCACGGTGAAGCTCGGGACGAACTTGCAGGTCGCCTATTTCGATCAGCTGCGCGAGCAGCTCGATCCGCAGCGCAGTGTTGCCGAGACGATCAGCCCGGGATCGGATTGGGTGGAGATCGGGGGCGAGCGCAAGCACGTCGTCACGTACTTGGCGGACTTCTTGTTCCCGACGCAGCGGGCGAAGTCGCCGGTGAAGATGCTGTCCGGCGGCGAACGCAATCGGCTGCTGCTGGCGCGCCTGTTCGCGCGGCCGGCGAATTTCATCGTGTTGGACGAGCCGACGAACGATCTCGACATCGAGTCGTTGGAGCTCCTCGAGCAGAAGTTGCAGGAGTATCCGGGGACGTTGCTGCTCGTGAGCCATGACCGGCGGTTTCTCGACAACGTGGTCACACAGACGATTGCCGCGGAGGGCGGCGGTCGCTGGCGCGAGTATGTGGGCGGCTATACGGATTGGATTGCGCAACGGCCCAAAGGCGCACCTGGCGCCGCTCCCAAGTCCGGCGCGCCTTCGCCTCTTCGAGAGAAGACCAAAACGAAGCTCAGCTACAAAGAGCAGCGCGAGTTGGCGGCGCTGCCCGAGGAGATCGAGGCATTGGAGCGCGAGCAAAACGATATCAATGGGCGCATGAGCGGCGGTGATTACCACCGGCAGGGCGCCGAGAAGATTCGTGAGGATCGCAAGCGGCTGGAAGAAATCGAAACGCTGCTGCTCGACAAGTTTGCGCGCTGGGAGGCGCTCGAGGAGTTGCGGGGCAATTTGAGCGCTTAGGTCGCGCGCAACCCGCAAGTTACCTCGAGCGAGCGTCAGCGGGAGCGACGAGAGCGGCGGATCCGGCGGCCAGCCCGTGCAGCGCCGCGCACACGCGCTCGCTTTCGCGCGTCATCGCCTCGAGCCGCGCTTCCAGCTCGGCGCGCGAAGACTTCGCGCCCGACCGCTCCAACTCGGCGGAATGCTCGCGCAGCGTCTCCGCGTACAAATTCGCGCTCGCTCCCTTCAGCGCATGCGCCGCTTTCGCCAACGCAACGGCGTCGCCGGCTGCCGCAGCCGCGCGAAGTTGCGCGAGCAGCTGCGCGCTGCTGGTCGCAAACGTCTCCGCGATAGAGCGAAAGAACTCCGCGTCATCCCCGGCCATCTCGCGCAACTGCGCGGCATCGATCGGTGGCACCGCGGGATCCGCCGTGATGATCTCGGCAACAGCCGTCGCATCGAGAGAAGACAGTTCGTTCATCGCCAACCCGTATCGCTCCAACACATCTTGAAGCGCCTCAACAGCCAGTGGTTTGGTCAACAAGCCATCCATGCCGGCTTCGAGACAGCGCTCCAGCTGTCCGGTCATCGCATTCGCCGTCAGCGCCACGATCGGCGTGCGTCCGCCCCCGCCCTCGCGGTCACGAATCTCGCGCGTCGCGCTGTAGCCGTCCATGACTGGCATCTGCACATCCATCAGCACGAGCTTGAAGTCGTCCTGCTCCCACGCGGCAATGCATTCGACACCGTTCTCGGCGACGGCCACTTCGCACCCGAGCCGCTCGAGAAACCGCCGCGCGACTTTCTGATTGACGAGGTTGTCCTCCACGAGCAGCACGCGCCCCGCAAAACGCTTCGCCGCCGAGTGCTCGTGAAATGCATTCGCCGTGACGATCGGATGCGTCTGCGTGTGAAATTCCTGCGCATCGCGCGCCAGCACTTTGGCGAGGCACACCAGCAGCTCACGCGCTTTCACCGGCTTCGACAGATAGCCGGCGAAGCCCATCGCGGCAAAGCGCCCCATGTCGCCGTGCCGATCCATCGACGTCAGCAGCACGACACGCGCTTGGCAGAGGTGCGGGTCCGAGTTGATCTCGCCGCCCAACATCGCTCCGTCCATGTCCGGCATCTGGTAGTCCGCGATCACGAGGTCGAACGGCCGCGCATTGCCGATCGCGAGTCGCATTGCCGCCAGCGCATCGCGCCCGCCGGAGGCGAGCATCACGTCGTATCCGGCATGCGTGAGATGCGCCGCCAGCACGCGCCGATTCGTCGCATTGTCGTCGACCGCTCCCAGTGTCCCTCCTGCACGGAGAACGAGGCGCGTTCGAATCGCTGCTTCGCTTCGGCGAGCTGTTGCGCTTGTTCCTCGAGGCGCTTGGCCGCCTCGACCTCTTCCGTGACATCGCGTGTCGCGCCGAGCGCGCGCACAGGCTTGCCATCGGCATCGCGAAAGAAGCGTTGATAGACCTGAGTGTGACGAACGCGTCCATCCGGACCGATCATCCGCATGCGCGACGACAACGCCTCCGCGCCCTCCGCCAGCGCCTTCGTCGTGGCGACGCGCATCGCCTCGGCATCTTCGGGCACGATCTGCCGCATCAGCGCGCGGTTGGCGTGCTCCATGTCGAGCTCGGGCTGCAAACGCCGTCGATCGAGTCGATCCAGGTGAATTTCTCGGCGGTGTACGAGAATTCCCAACACTGCAGGCCCGCGGCCTGGATAGCCACGCTCAGCCGCTCGAGCAGCTCACGCTCGGAAGGGTCGTCGGGCGAGGGGATCGCCGTGGGGTCGTTCGCCGCCAATGCAGACTCCGGCAGGGTCGGCAGGGCCGGGACTCTAGCAGCGGCCTCCCCCGCCTCCAGCGGAGGGCATCACAGGACAGGGGTGTTTTCTTTTCCGGACAGGAAAGTGTGTCGCGCGTCACCTCGCGACGCGGGCCGCTACCGACGGTGGTCCTCCGGCGGCGGACCGAGCGCGGTCAGCAGGATGTCGTGCAGAGTGCGAAAGTCAGTAGCCCAAAACGCTTGACCCATCGCGGCCCGAAGCTCGGCGATGGCGGCGCGCGCCCGGCGCAGCTCCTCGAGCGCGGCCACCGTGTCGCGCGCCAAGTGCTTCAGCGTGCCGGCCGGCGGCAAGCTCGTTTCGTCCGTGCCGTGCCAGCGCTTCATCTGATCGAGGCGCTCGTCGTCGATCACGGGCATCTCGTCCGCGAGCGCGCTCGAGGCGCTCGACCGCGTGGGGTCCACCTGCATGTCCATAAAAGTCGCTCCGCACCGGATGCTCGAAAAAAGCAAACCGCGTGCCATGCGCTCGCGACGCGCGCGTGCACGCCGGCGTCGCGACCGCGAAGTTGTGATGGGTACGCAGGATGCGCTATCAACGTGACATCGGATGCGCAATTTGCACCAGCGTTCACAAAACCCCGAGATTGTGCGCCTCTCGCGGACAATGCACCGGCGGGACGCATTGCTCGGTGCTTTGTCGTTGTGCTGCCTGCCGTCGCTGGCACTCGCCGCGCACGCGACTCCGGCAGCGTCGCCGCTCGCGATGGACACCGTCGCCGATGGCATTTTCTTCCGCCGCGGCGTCGACGCAGACGCGAGCGCGGGCAACGAGGGCGGCATCGCGAATATCGGTTTCATCGTGGGGAGCGCGGGTGTGGCCGTCTTCGACCCGGGCGGCAGTCTCAACGACGGCCAGCGCTTGCGGGCGGCTGTTCGCCGCGTGACGCCTCGGCCGATTCGCTACGTCATCCTCTCTCATGCCCATCCCGACCACATCTTCGGCGCGGCGGCGTTTCAGGCGGATCACCCCGAAGTCGTGGGTCACGAGCGGCTGCCGGGCATGCTGGCGGCGCGCGGCGAGTACTATCGAAAGCGCCTCGCCGCTGCGGTCGGTAGCGAGAGCGCAGGCACTGTCGTCATGCCGACGGTGCTGGTCCGTGATCGGACGGAGCTCGATCTCGGCGGTCGCAAGCTCCTTCTCACCGCGCATCCGATCGCCCACACGGACAGCGACCTGACGGCGCTCGATTCACAGACCGGCACCCTGCTCGCCTCCGACCTGCTCTTCGTGGGACGCGTGCCATCGCTGGACGGCAGCCTGCGTGGATGGCTCGACGTGCTGACCGCGCTCAAAGCCGAACCGGCCCGCCGCGCGGTGCCCGGCCACGGGCAGACGGGCGTAGACTGGCCGGGCGCGAGCGCGGACCTCGAACGGTATCTGGGCGTTCTGCTCCGCGAGACCCGCGACGCGATCCGCAAAGGAATCCCGATCGAAGAAGCCGTGAACGTCGTCGGACGATCCGAGCGCGGCCGTTGGGCCCTCTTCGACGACTACCACGGGGGCAACGTCACTCAGGCGTTCAAGGAGCTCGAATGGGAATGAAACGACATCCGCGTCGTTCGCGGCATCCTCCTTGGATCACGGCACTGCTCTTCATCCTTGCGATCTGCGCAGCGTCGGCACTCGCGGTGGCGGGTGGAGACGGCGCACTGCCCAAGTCGATCACGTCGATGAGCGCGGCAGACATCGACGGCGCCGCACCGGCGGACGATCCCTCGCGCATCGAGCGTTGGAACGCGCTGAAGGAAGCCCTCTTCGGCAAGCGCGACGTCATTGAGGGCAGCGCCGTCGTGCAGCTCGATGCGCCTCCGCGCGCGCCCGATGCCGCGCTCGTGCCGATTACGCTGAACATCGTCGGCGGCCGGTTGGTGAAGGGGCTGTACGTCGTCATCGACAACAATCCGTCACCGCTTGCGGGACACATCACCTTCGGGCCGCAGGCAGATCCGAGCACGTTGAAACTGCGCGTCCGCGTGAACGAATACACGCTCATTCACGCTGTCGCCGAAGCGCAGGACGGCCAGCTGTACGGCGTGTCGAAGTTCGTCAAGGCGGCGGGCGGTTGTTCGGCGCCGGCGAGGGCCGATGAGAGCCAAGCGCTGCGTGATCTTGGCCGGATGAAGGTGCGCGTGCTCGGCACGTTCACGCCCGGCAAGCCATTGCAGGCACAGCTCATGGTGCGGCATCCGAACTTCAACGGCATGCAGATGAATCAGATCACGCGCATGTACACGCCGGCACGATTCATCAAGACCACCGAGGTGAGTTACGAAGGCGCGAACGTACTGCGTGTCGAGTCGGACATTTCAATGAGCACGGACCCGGTCGTCACGTTCGGTTTCGTGCCGCGGAGCGCCGGCCAATTGAAAGTCCGCGTGGTCGATAGCGAGGACGAGACCTTCGAGGGCAGCTTCGACGTGCCGGCCACCGCGTCTCCCTCGGCGATCGCCGCGACCGCTAGCGATGCCCACGTCGGCGCGCCGGAGCCGCAAGATTTCTGGACGGGAGCTGTCAACTCGACGACACCTCGCACGCTCACCGGTGCCACTGTGATTCGTGCACCCGACCTCGCTGCGCTGCTGAAGACGGACCGCGTTGTCGTCGTGGATGTATCGAGCTCGCCACCGCGGCCGGGCAAGCTGGCGCCGCAAGCGGTGTGGATGCCGCCGCCGCATCCGGTGATTCCCGGCAGCTTGTGGCTCGCGGGCGTGGGCGAGGGCGCGCTCGATACGACCGCAGACGACTTCTACCGGCAGCGCCTTGGTGAAGCCACGGGCAACGATCTCGGTCGGCCCGTCGTCGTCTATTGCCACGAGCGCTGCTGGCTCAGTTGGAATGCCGCGAAGCGCGCAATTCGTTACGGGTATCGGCGCGTGTATTGGTTGCCGGACGGTATCGAAGGCTGGCAAGCCGCAGGATTCGGCACGGCCGTCGCTCAGCCCGAGACCTCATCGACTCGAGGCAAGTCGAACCACGGCGTACAAGTCGCCCAGGATTAGGATGATCACGACCAAGAACGACAGGGACGCGCCGATTGCGCGCGACTTCGGCTCGCGCAGGTACTGGAACACGTAGAGAAAGCGCGCGACGACGAACACGAGGCCTAGCGTCGTCGCCCAGGTTTGACTGACCCACCAGCCGTAGAGCCACACACCCGGGATGAATGCGATGAGCATCTCCAACGTGTTCGCGTGCGCGCGAAACAGCCGCTCGAACGTGGGATGCCCGGTTGTCTGCGGCGCGTGAATTTCGAAGCGCCCGCGCGCTATGCCGACCGCGACGCCGAGCGCGATGTACTGAAGAATTGCGATCAGCACGACGGCCGTCACCCACAACATGCGAGCCGCTCCTCACTCCTCGGGCACGCATTGTCTCGTACATTCGTACGCGCGCGTAGCTCGTGTTGACGATCGCAGCGCGAGGGGCGTAGCGTGCGCGCACTTTATTTTTTGCGACCGACACGATCGTTGCGATGGTTCGTTCTGGGTGCCACCGCCGATGGACCTCTCGTGGTGATGGTGCACACTTTTCAAGAGCTCAGCGTAGTGGACGTGAGGGTGCGGATCATCTCGGCACGCCGCCCCACAAAGGACGATCGCTTTCAATATCAAAGCGGCAACTACCGCATACAGGACACTTCCATGAGAGACCAATATGACTTTTCGGATGCCGTGCGCGGCAAGTTCTATCGCAAGAATGCCGTCATTACAGTGCCAATTCGGCTGGACACACGGGTACTAACCCGGCTCAACTGATCCCACACCCTCAACCATCGCCGTGCCAGCTCACTCCGTCACGGCTCACTAGCGCACTGGACGCAGCGGGACCCCAGGTGCCGGCGATGTAGCCCTTCGGCGGCTCATCGCTCTGATTCCAACCTTCTCGGATCGGATCGATCCAGGCCCACGCGGCGTCGAGCTCGTCACGCCGCATGAAGAGCGTGAGATTGCCCTTCGCCACATCCGTGATGAGACGCTCGTACGCGTCGAGGCTCTTCTCCTTGAACGTGTCGCCGAAGTGCAGGCCGAGATTGACGGGCTTCAAGCGCATCGTCTCACCCGGCGTCTTGGCGAGAATCGTCAGCGTGATGCTCTCGTCGGGCTGCAGCTGGATGACGAGCTGATTCGGCCGCGGCACGCGACCCGCCTCGAAAATCGAGTGCGGCACCTCATCGAACGTGACGACGATCTCCGCGATCTGCTCCTGCAAATGCTTGCCGGTGCGCAGGTAGAACGGCACGCCGGCCCAGCGCCAGGTCTCGATTTCCACCTTCAGCGCGACGAACGTTTCGGTGCGGCTGTCCGGCGGCACACCCGGCTCCTCCAGATAGCTCGGCACGGTTTTGCCCTTGATCGCGCCCGCGCGGTACTGGCCGCGCACCGTCTTCGTGTCGACATCGGCGCCGCGGATCGGCTTCAGCGCATGCAGCACTTTGAGCTTCTCGTTACGCACGGCGTCCGCGTCGCCGCTGACCGGCGGCTCCATCGCGATAATCGACAGAAGCTGCAGCAAGTGACTCTGCACCATGTCGCGCAGCGCGCCGGTTTGGTCGTAGAAATCGCCGCGACCTTCGACCCCCACTTGCTCGGCCACGGTAATCTGCACGTGACAGACGCGACCCCGCCGCCACAGCGGCTCGAACAGTGTGTTGCCGAAGCGCAGCGCGATGAGGTTCTGTACTGCCTCTTTTCCGAGATAGTGGTCGATACGGTAGATCTGCTGCTCGCTGAAGATCGAGCCGACGAGATCGTTGATCGCCGCGGCCGAGGCACGGTCCTGGCCCAGCGGCTTCTCGAGCACCACGCGCGTCTTCGGCGTCACGAGCCGTGCCGCCGCGAGATTCGAGCACGCCGCGGTGAAGAGGCTCGGGGCCATCGACAGGAACACGACGCGCACCAGGTTTTCGCGGCCCGCGACGTTCTCGGCGAGGCGCTTGAAATCCGCCTCTTTGGTCGCATCGACGCGCACGTAGGTCACGAACCCCGTGAACAGGTCCCAGCTCGCCGGTGAGAGCTCTTTCTCGGACAGGAATTGCTTGAAGTGCTCGTGCACCTGCTCGAGGTACTTGGCGGTCGAGAGGTCCGAGCGCGCCACCGCGAAAATGCGCGAACCCGGCGTGATTTGGCCCGCCACGACACGCCGGAACATGGCGCGCATGAGCTTGCGCATGGCCAGGTCGCCGGTCGCGCCGAACAGGATGATGTCGAAAGGATCGAGCTTCGATTGATTCGAGGCGTTCTGAGGAGTTGCCATGGCCGTATGATAGAGGGTTCCTGCACCAACCGTAGCTTAACGAATTCGAGGAACAATGCTCATGACGCGCTTGAATGCACGCGTTGGGGACGTAACCGAACGCATCCGCGACCGCAGCCGAGCCTCGCGTAGCGCGTATCTCGCGCGCACCCGCGCCGAAGCCGCTGCGTCGACGACGCGCTCCCGGCTCTCGTGCGCCAATTTGGCGCACGGATTTGCCGCGTCGACGGTGCAGGACAAGGACGCGCTCAAGCAGCTGCAGTGGCCGAACATCGCGATCGTCACGTCGTACAACGACATGCTCTCGGCGCACCAGCCCTTCGAGAGGTACCCGGGGCTCATCCGAGTGGCTGCGCGCGAAGCCGGTGCAACCGCGCAGGTGGCCGGTGGCGTTCCGGCCATGTGTGACGGCGTGACGCAGGGCCAAACCGGCATGGAGCTGTCGCTGTTCAGCCGGGATGTCATTGCATTGTCCACGGCGGTCGCGCTGTCGCATGCGATGTTCGACGCCACGTTGTGCCTCGGCGTGTGCGACAAGATCGTGCCCGGGCTCCTCATCGGTGCGCTGACCTTCGGCCATCTGCCGACCGTATTCGTGCCCGGCGGGCCGATGCCCTCGGGAGTGGCGAACAAAGAGAAGTCGCGCATCCGCAAGCTCTATGCCGAGGGCAAGGCGACGCGCGCGGAATTGCTCGAGTGCGAATCGGGGAGCTATCACACCGCCGGCACGTGTACGTTTTACGGTACGGCGAACAGCAATCAGATGTTGATGGAAGTGATGGGGCTGCACCTGCCGGGCGCCGCCTTCATCCCGCCGAACACGCCGCTACGCGATGCGCTCACGGCCGCAGCAACGCATCGGGCTGCGCGCATCACCGCGCTCGGCGGCGAGTATCTGCCGTTGGCCGACATCGTCGACGAGCGCGCCGTCGTCAACGCGATCGTCGGCTTGCTGGCGACCGGCGGCTCGACGAATCACACGCTGCATCTCGTCGCCATCGCCAATGCCGCCGGCATTCGCATCGACTGGGACGATTTCAGCGAGCTGTCGGACGTCGTGCCGCTGCTCGCGCGCATTTATCCGAACGGCAGCGCGGACGTGAATCACTTCCACGCAGCGGGCGGCATGGGGTTCCTCGTGCGCGAGCTGCTCGATGCAGGACTCATGCATGCGGACGGGCTCACGATCAACGGACCGGGACTCGCCTCGTATGCACGCGAGCCGTACCTCGCGCCAAGCGGATTGGCGTGGCGAGACGCGCCGGCCGTGAGCGGCGACACCTCGATTCTGCGGCCGGCCAGCGATCCGTTCAGCGCGGATGGCGGGCTCAAGCTCGTGAGCGGCAATCTCGGACGCGCGGTCATCAAGGTGTCGGCCGTGAAGCCGGAGCATCGTACGGTGGAAGCGCCCGCGCGGGTGTTCGACGATCAGAATCAAGTGACGGCGGCTTTCAAGGCGGGGGAGCTGACGCGCGACGTCGTGGTGGTCGTGAGATTCCAAGGGCCACGCGCGAATGGCATGCCCGAGCTGCATCAGCTCACGCCATGTCTCGCGTCATTACAGGACAAGGGCTTCAAGGTGGCGCTGATCACCGACGGCAGAATGTCCGGCGCGTCGGGTGTCGTGCCTGCCGCCATTCACGTCACGCCGGAGTGCGCAGGCGGCGGGCCGCTCGGCAAAGTGCGCGATGGCGACGTCATTCGCCTCGATAGCAATGCGGGTGTGCTCGAAGCGCGAGTCCCTGCGGAAGAGTGGGCGCGGCGCGAATGTGCAAGTACTGATCTCGCTCGGAACAACGCCGGCACGGGGCGCGAGCTGTTCAAGCTGTTTCGTACGAATGCGGCGGGGGCGGAGCAAGGCGGCGGGCTATTGCTGTAGAGGCGTCACTGCGCCTTCTTCAGCACCGCCGAATTGCGCTCATCCGATTCGATCACGCGATAGAACCGCTTGAGCGCGTCCGCCTTCGCGGGAGGCACGCTGAGCTCCTTCACCTCCAGCGTCCGCGTATAGCGCAACACGTTGCCCGCAAAGGTGGTGGAGCTGCGGTACGCGACGGACCCGAGGTCTTCGTTCACCGCCGGCGGCAGCGCGTCGGGCACATAGCCGGCGGGCACGGTGATCTCGAACACGTCGGTGTTGCGCACCGGCGCTTCGAACTCGATCGGATGCTGGCGGGCCTCCTTCGTTTCCAGCAGCCCGCTCGACAACGATCCGAGCACGCGCGGCCGAATGATCAGCAGATCGCCGGCCGTCCGCGGATACCGCGGGATCTCGAGCGTGTAGTTCCAGATGAGCGGCCGCTCCATCGTGCCGAGGTTGCCCACCGTCGCGTGCAGAATCTGAAACGTCGACAGCGAATCTGTCAGCATTGATTCGACGGGTTTGATCTGGTCCACGTCCTGCTGCGCGGTGCGCAGGGCATAGCGCTGCGCGGCCGCGCCGTCGCCCGACCACGTCTCCGTCACGTCTCCGTGCAGCGTGCCGTTCTCGTCGAGCGTCAGTTTTGCGGTTCGCGCCACGCCGTTCAGCGCGCTCGAGGTCTGAGGCAGCGCAAGGAGCTCGCCGCCCGCAGGCGTCACGAGCATGCCGTAGTTGGCCTGCAGTGCGCCCGGCAAGTATCCGAGTGAAATGAGCGGGTGCGTGGGATCGAAGAACAACACCGATCCGAGCGTTTTGTGGGCCACCACTGCGGGCAATTTCGACGTGTCGACGCCCGCGGGCAATTGAATCGCGAGGATCGCGTGGTTGAACCCTATGTTGGGCGGCATACCCGCCGTCACCGAACCGCGCGCCGTGTTGATGAGCACGTAGTGCGACTCGATGCCGATCTCCTTCAGCATCGACGAAAGCAGCGTGACTTTGTCCTTGCAGTCGCCGTAGCCGTGCGTGAGCACTTCGTTCGCGGCGTGGGGCTGCACACCGCCGACACCGAGCTCGATGGCAACGTAGCGGATGTCCTTCTGCACGAATGTCGCGAGCGCCTGCATCTTGCTCAATGGATCGGATGCCGACGCGGTGAGCTGCTGCACTTTCTGGCGCAGCTGCGGCGAGGGATCGCGCCGGCCGTTCGCGAGCGACAAATACCACGAGCCCACTTGCTGCCAGCTCTGAAAGCCCCCGCCCGCACCACCCGGCGGCTGCAGAGACAGCACCATTCGTCCGGCGATGCCCCGCCACGGCGGCATCTGTCGTTCGATCTTCACCGGCTTCAGATCCGAGGCGACCCAGCGCCACTGTCCAGCCGCCACTTCCGTCGACGTCGTTTCGGCGAAGTTGAGCCAGAACACCTTGTACGACCAACCCGGCGGCAAGCGCACGCTGTAGCGCGCCTCGCGCACGGGCACGGTGTCCTGAAAATCCCACTCGTCCGTCATCTCGTACGGCTGCATGTCCTGCTCGACTTCGTAGCCGATGATGCTGCCCGGCACGGCCGCGGGGATCCGCATGAGCTTGCGGCGAATGTCGCTGATCAGCTCGCCGCCATCGACGTCCGTCACGGCGGTCTCGACGATCTCCTTGTCCTTGACCGCGAAGTCCTTGCCTTCCGGCGGAATGCTCCAGCCCCGCAGTGACGTGACACGGCTCTGCGGGCTGAAGTCGACGCGCACGACGCCGTACCCTTCGCCATCACGGCGCAGGATCTTGTAAGCAATGCGCTGGAGCCGCTTCATCTTGCCGGGCGCCTGCACCGTGAGCTCGGTTTCCGAATACAGCACCACAGCATCGGTTTCGTCGTCATGAGCCGGCACCGGCACGCTCACGAGCGCGCGCAACCAGTCCGGCGCATTGGCTGCCCACGCGGCCGATGTATGCATGCAGGCGCACGCGACGACCGCTCCGCACAGAATTCTCGCGAGCCGCATGGTCACACGCCTCACGGTTTCGCCGCCGCGCTCGGCGGCGCACCCGGCGTCACGACGATCTGATCCTCATCGCCCGCCCGCACGGCCTGATAGAAGTCTCGTATCTGCTCGTAGAACTTCGTCTGCAGGATGATCGTATTCAGCTTGAGCTGACGCTTCATGTTCAGCGTTGTGCCGGTGGCCTGTGCGCTCGTGTTGTACGCGGCGACTTTGATGTCGCTGCTGCGCGGCTTCGGCACGCTGCTCACTTGCCATCCGGGCGGCAACTCGATGGCGACCTCGTCGGTGTGCTGATAAGGGAACGCGAAGTACAGCGGATGCACGCGCGCGCTGTGCTCGAAGGTATGCTTCTCGGCACCGCCGAACAGGCCCATCGGCATGAGCGCGCGGTTGCCCGCGGCGGCGGCCCAGCCCGGCACGCGGAAGTCGAATTCGGCGACGAGCGGCGTTTCGGCTGCGGACCAGTCCGGCGTATTCGTCAGTTTGACGTCGACGCCGACGGGCACGTCCGACTCGACGTCCTTCTCGAGGAATTTGCGGCGCTCCGTCGCATCTTCGTTGCGCTCGGCGAGGCGACGCCAGGCCGCCTCGAGACCGGTGTAGGTCACCGTGACCTTGCCTGCGAGCGTGCCCGACGGTGCGAGCTTCACGGCCACTTTGCGCTCGACCTGCGATTGCTTGGCGGCGGGCAAGCTCGTGGTCAGCCACTTGCCCCCGTCGACACCGAGCCGCAACCCGGTGTTGGCCGTCTCGGTCCAGGGCAGAAACGAGAAGGGCATGAACGGTGTGCCCGGATCGAGAAAGACCGCGCTGTCCTCGAGATTGACGAGCACGACACACGTCGTGAGCTGCCGCGCATTCATCAAGCTCGGGCTGAAGAAGGTGTCGTCGCGTGTCGGCACGAGCACGAGGGAGGCATCGAGCTTCGCCGCGCGCAGCAAGCCGTACAGCAGCCAGGTGATGTCGTCCCCATAGCCGTAGCCGTGCTTCAGCACATCCTCGGCGTCGTGGATTTCCGCGAGCTTCTCGCGCTGGGCCTCCTGCTCGGTGCCGCGACGCTCGAACGAGAGATTGCGCAGCTGTTGCGTGCGCGCGTAGAGCTTGCGCGCTTTGGTTTCGGCGGAGTCGCCCGGCTGCACGACACGCGCGACTTCCTGTTGGAGCGCGCGCTCGTCTCGCACCCAGCGCTCGACTTTGCCGTGCATGCGCTTGCCGAACGCTTTCCAGTACGCGGCCTCGTCCTTCTGATTGGTGTCCTCGCCCTCGTAGATGAACTCGACGCGATACTTCATCGCGTCCTCGGGCGGCATGTATTCCTCCGTGACGAACGCCGGCACGTCATGCGTTTCGAGGCGGATGAGGCCGCGCTCCTTCGTCGGCGTCGTCGTGTCGGGCGGCAGACCGAGCGGCCAACTCCAGCGCAGGGTCAGGTTCTCCGCGGGCCGCAAGGAGAACACGGCGCGACGCGTGAACAGCTCATCGCTGAGCAGCCAGCGTGAGTTGAAAGCCCACTGGGCCGGCAGCAGATGGCGATAGCGATATTCGACGATGCTGCCGATCTCCACACCGGGCAGCGTGAAGGACTTCGACATCATCTTGACGCCGCGCGCCTTCAGGAGCGGCTTCTCGTACACGGTGCCGTCGAACTCGGTGATGGTGCCGTCCTTGTGAATGACGCGAGCCTGCAAGGAGCGAATGGATTCACCACCTTGCACGTAGGGGATCTCGACGTTCGCGTACTTCCGCCCCTCGTCCGTCAGAATCTTGATGCGCGAATAGACGGACTCCACCGAATTCGCATCGTCGCGATCGACCTGGCGATAGAGATAGATTGCGGCTGCGGTCGGCGCTTTCGGTTCGCGCGCGAGCCGCAAATCCTCTTGCGAGATCGGCTGCCAGTCCTCGGCGCGAACCGGCATCGTGAGAGCGAGCAAGACCAGCGCGGCGGCAAGCGCTTCCCTCCGGACGAATCCCTGCAGCATGACGAAGAGCCGTCCCTCGTTATTGTCGATGCGAGACCTGTGCCGTAGCAGTACGGCGTAGCACCACAGACCCGTCGAGACCCCGGACACGCGCGGCGGACGGCGCGCTCAGGGCTGGATCGGTATCGAGCCCTGCCGCATATATGTCGTATGGCTGCAGTCGAAACCGTCGACGGCGACGGTGCTAGCGGGACTCCGGCTTGCCTTCCGACTTCGCATCCTCGATCTGCGCGCCGAACATCATCAGCTTCTTCCCATCGGGGAACGTCACGTTGAGGAACGTGCCGCCGTGCTCACCGTTGCGTAGCGGATGAATATCCACCGACACTTTGTCGCCCGGCTTCAGCGTGCTCTTGCTCCATCCGCGCCGCCCGAGAAAGTTCGGGCTCATCCCTTCGATGCCCCACTGCTCGAGCTCGCCCTTCTCGTTGGGCACCATGATCCACAGCCACGTATGCGGGTTCGTCCACTCGAACTGCTTCACCGTACCGGTGATGGTCCGGGTCACCTTCATGTCGAACATGGAGAACGAATGGTGCGCGAATGCCGTGCCGGACACTGCGATGAGCAGCAAAACCCACTGCCTCATGATCTGCGCTCTCATTTGTTCAGGATGATTCCGGCCTTGCCTGCGTCATTGACGAAGTTGCGGTTGTTCTGCTCGCACACGTACTCCGCAATGTCCCAATTGCGATGGCGCGCGAGCGTCTTCAGCGACGTCCACGGCTTCGTGAGCGCCACCGGATCGTAGACGGTCGTGCGAATCTCCATCTTCTCCGCTCCGATCATGCGGAAACGCTCCTCGATGCGCATCTTGTCGCTGTGTTGCATGCCGCCTGGGCCGAGCGGCGTCTGCGCGACGAAGCCGACCGTGTCGACGACGAGCGTGTCGCCTTCCCAGCGCCCGATCGAGTGACCGTTGAACGTGAGATCGGGGTCATCGGGGTGCTTGCGGCCGTCGGTGTAGATACGGCGCATTTGACTGTACGCCTCGATCACGACGGTGATCTTGCCGGGCGTGAACAGAAACTCCATCGGATACGGCTGATTCATGATCTGCGGCATGCCGGGCGGCAGGCAGTTGGCGGTCGTGTTGTCCTGATGTCCGCCTTTGGCCTGCTCTGCCTGATAGGCCTGCAACTTCGCGGCGTAGTCGGGCGTGAATGCCGGTGCTTCCGCCGGCGGACCCCCGCGCGCAAACACGAGCTCCCATACACCCGAGAAGTCGGGAAGCTTACCGATCGCGGCCCAGTGTTCCGGTTTCGCCGCTGGCGTGCCGCCCGCAACAGCAGCCGCCGAGGCGGCGAGTACCGCTGCGCCGAGCAGCGAGCGAATGAATGAATGGTTCGATCTCAAGCGGAGCCCCCTCCCTGTCGGCTCGCATACTGAGTCCGCGACGGCGCGCAACGCGAGACGCGCACAACCGCTGACCGAGCAGCGGCGCCGTGTTTCACCTAGGCGGACGGCCGTTCCATATCGACTGCACCGGCGAGCAGATCAGGTTGCGCCTTCAGTCGATGTTTGGCCACGCGATGTGACGGCGTGTGCGGGAGCGACTCGGCGAACGAGATGTAGCGCGGCACCTTCATCGGTGCGAGATGGCTGCGGCACCACTCTGCAATGTCCGCCGCCTGCAGCGCCGGTGCATCAGGCTTACGCACGACGACGACCATGATTTCTTCTTCACCGAGATCCGACGGCACGCCGATGGCGGCCGCTTCCAGCACCTGCGGATGGCTCGAGACGACGCGATCGAGCTCCGCGCCCGAGATGTTCTCGCCGCGCCGGCGGATGATGTCCTTCTTGCGCGCGACGAAGAAGAAATAGTCGTCGGCATCGCGCTTCACGAGATCGCCCGTCAGGAACCAGCCGTTGCGAAACGCGGCTGCCGTCTGCTCCGGATCGTCGAGATACTCTTTGAACACGATCGGCGTCTGCACGAGCAGCTCGCCCACCTCGCCTTCCGACACCTCGTTGCCCTCATCGTCCTCGATGCGCAACGCCGAGAAATGGCCGGGAAAGCGTGGATGCACCGCCGGCACGCCGATGCTCGCGAGCTTGTGCGGCCCGAGGAAGGGGTTGCACGAGGCACCCGGAATCTCCGTCATCCCGTAGCCTTCGATGACGTGCGGCACGCGAAACTCTTCGGTGAATACGCGCAGCATCTCGGCCGTGATCGGCGCGCCATACATCTTGGCGATGCCGTGCGCCGGATTGAACTCGGAGCGCGGGCGCTTCATCAGGATCGAGCCGACGGCGGCGAGGAAGTTGAATTGCGTCGCGCGCGTCTGCGCGGCGAGGCTCCAGAAACGCGAGGCACTGAAACGGCGTGCCGTGATCAGCGTGGCGCCGGCAGCGAGCGAACCGCCGAGCGAGTAGAAGAGCGCGTTGATATGGAAGAACGGCAGCAGCGCGAGCAACCGATCCTCCGGCTGCAAGTGCATGCGAGCGACGAACGCCTCGCCGGCCAGCACATAGTTGCGCTGACTGTGGACGACACCTTTGGGGAAGCCGGTCGTGCCAGAGGTATAAATCACGACGACCGGATCGTCCGGCCCGATCTCCGGCAGCTCGACCGGATCGGAGCTCGCCGCCAACCGCCGAATCGACGCGCTCACCGCCTCGGCGTCATGAGCTGCAAGCCCCAGCTCGTTGAGATCGATGACGCGCACCGATCCATTCTCGAGCCCATCGCAGATCGTGCGGATCCGCTCCACCTCGTCCGGCTGACAGATCACGACGCTCGCGCGCGAGTGGCGCAGCATGTACTGCAAGTCCGTATCGGACGCAGCCGGATTCAGCGGCACGAACAGCGCACCGAGCTTCGCCGCCGCCAGGTAGATGATCACGCTGAGATCGGTGTTCACCGACACCAAGGCGATGCGATCGCCCTTGTTCACGTTGCGTTGGGCGGCCGCGCACGCGAGCTGCGTGCTCACTTCGTCCAGCGCGGCGTAGCTCCACTCGCGCCCCTCGAACTCGAGCGCGGATTTGCCGGGCACGGCGGCGGCTCGCGAGGCGAGCAGCGTGGGAAGCGTGTCCGCGTGCGGCGGATACGCCGCCAACACGTCAGCGGGCAGCTGTTCCGGCATGTGCGCCGCTGGGTCGCAAGCGGAAGTCGTATTCCACGGTGTAGAAAGGCGTGGGGACCTGCTCGCCGGTGGGCGCCGTCCCGGCCTCGTGACGCTCGAACTTCGCGACGAGCGACTCCTTCATGCCGAACACGGCATCCGAGTCGAGATAATCGCTATCCGCGACGAAGAGATGGGTCGTCACGGCGGCATGGCCAGGCGCAGAAACGATCATGTGGATGTGGCCCGGGCGGAACGGGTGGCGGCCCATCTTACGCAACATTCGCCCGACCGGCCCGTCCGTCGGCACGGGATAGAAGGTGGGCTTGATGGAGCGGAACCAGTAGCGGCCCTCCCCGTCCGTCCGGAGCTTGCCGCGCGCCTTCATGCCCGGATCGCCGGGCATTTGCATGTCGTAGGTGCCCTCGCCGTCGCCGGACCACACATCGAGCAGCGCGCCGGCGAGCGGGCGCCCGTCCGCGCTCAAGACCCGGCCCGAATAGAAGGCGGGCTCGCCCTTCACACCCACGGCGAGATCCGCGCCCAGCGCCAGATCGGGCGCGCCTTCCCAGTAGAACGGGCCGAGCACCGTCGACTCGGCCGTACCGTTCGCGGCGCGATGATTGAGGGTGATGACCAGCACCGAGACCCCGAGCGTGTCCGACAGCAGAATGAATTCCTGCCGCTGCGGCGTGCAGGTGTGCCCCACGTCCGTCAGGAACTGGATGGCCTGAATCCATTCTTCTTCGGTCAGCTCGACCTCGCGCACGAAGTCGTGCAGATGGGTCACCAGCGAGCTCATCACGCGCTTGAAGCGCGGGTCATTGCATTGGTCCATGCGCGCAATGACTGCGCGCGTAATGCTCTTCTCGTCGAACTCACGCATGGTTTCTCCCTCGAGGGCTCGTCAGCCGACCGTCGGCCCGCCGTCCGCGTGCTTGCTGGCCGTATAGATTGCGATGTTTGCGATCGGCTGAACACCGGCACTCGATGCGGTGTTCACAATCGCGCCCCCGCCGTGGGCCAGCATGTGCGGCAGCTGGTACTTCAGCCCGTGCGACACGCCCTTCAGGTTGACGCCGATGATCCGGTCGAAGGCATCCGAGCGCGGTTCGACCGGACAGATCGATGGCGGCCATGGCGCGCTCGTCAGTGCACGGCTGCAGCTGCGGGTGAGAGCAGCTGCGCTTTGTTCCGCGTGAGCAGCTCGCGCACCGATTGTGGCGGATGGCCGAGCAGAAGCTGAAGCACGTCGCTCTTGATATTGATTGCGCTCACGCGGGTTGCGAGCCCGAAGCTCGCGGCCATCTTGGCGCTCTCCTCGGGAACGCCGGATTTCACCAGCGTCTCGATATACGTGGCGTCGTCGACATCGACCACGCGCACCGGCTTGCCGGTCACCTGCGTGAGCAGCTTCGCGAAGTCGTACTCGCTGATGAGCTCGGGTCCGGTGATTTCATAAGTCTGGCGCTCGTGACCTGGCGTCGTCAGCACCGCTGCGGCGGCGGCTGCGCAGTCCCGTCGCGCGACGGGCGCCCATTTGCCGCGACCTGAATTCGACACGATCACGCCCGATGCGATCGCCTGGCGTCCTGGCTCGATCAAGCCCTCCGCGTAGCGCTGATTGCGGAGGATGGTGTACGCAATGCCGCTCTTGCGAATGGCGTCTTCCGTGAGGCGATGATCGCGCGTCACGGCGGCCGGGTTCTCGGGGACCGCGTTGATCCACGACGTGTAGACGATGTACCTGATGCCCGCGCGGCGCGCGGCGTCGATCGCCGCGGTGTGCTGGGCGACGCGATCGCCACTGCCATTGGCACTGATCAACAGCAACTTTTTTCCGCCCGCGAATGCCGCGGGCAAGCCGTCCGGCTTGTTGAAGTCGCCCGCGCGGACCTGCGCGCCGCGCTCCACGAGAAACGACAACTTCTCGGGCGTGCGCGTGACGAGGATGAGCTTGTCGGGCGACACGCCCCGCGCGAGCAGCGCGTCGATCACCTCTCCGGCAAGACCGCCGGATGCGCCGGTGATGACGATGTCGTCTGCCGGCGGCTCCTCTTTCGCGCTTGCCCAGGGTGCCGCGAGCGCACCGGCAACGAGCACGAACAGAGTGAGGAGGCGACGCCGGACCTTGTTCAAGGGAGACCCCCGTTCGACGGGCGCTCGCTAAGATGCCCGGCCCTCCGGCGAAGCGCAATCCGGACCGGGTTCATGCCCGTTACCGGGGGTACTCAGGGCTGCAGTTGCGGGGTGACGCGCGCGATCTGTCGCTTCATGACATCCGCGATGACGGGCTTCAGTTTGACCATCTCGGCTTCGGGCATGGTCTTGATGTCGCTCGGCGGCACGAAGTTCGCCCACTCGTAGACATAGCTGCCGCCCCACTCGCGATGCTCGAGCCGCACGCCATCGGTCGTTTTCTGCACGACGAGCATTTGCGTCAGGTTGAAGACGAGCGGCTTCGTGATGCCGTCCGGCTCGTCGCTGGTCGAGAATCCCCAGCCTTGGATGTACTCGGGCAGCTTCTTCAGCCGATTGCCTTCGACCGACTCGGGGTCCGAATTGGGCCCGGGCGCAACGATGATGAGCGCCGACAGGTTCTCCTCCGAGATCATCCGCTGCAGCTCTTCGAGGCAACCGCGGGCGAGCTTGGTCCCTTGCGGGTTCGACATGAGCCACGACTGCTTCTGCCGCCGCAGCAGCTCGCTCGCCTGCAGCGAAACCGGCTCGAGGCCGATGTTGGTCAACGACCAGATGAGCGGTTCGTCGATCACGTCCGCGACCGACCACGCCGCGCGATACGTGCGCAGGAAGCTCTTCACCGGTGTGGCGCCGACGTGAAAGTGCGTCACGTCCGGCGTCATCATGTCGATGATGCCGATGCGCCCGCCCTTCGGAATCGCCAGCGGCAACTCCGCCGCGCCGGCGGTGGTTCCGGCAATGCCCGCAAGCGCCGCGAGCACCACCCAACCCGCAAATGCAATCGCCCTGACCTTCGACACGCTCCACCTCCCACCGGCATGGCCGGGTGTGCGCACCGCTTCCAGCAGCGCTCGAGACCGAAGTCCGTTACTTGGACTGCAGGCGCATCCGGGTCGCGCCCTTCTCGTCGACGTAATCGCGGTTGTTCTCGCACACGTATTCGAGCAATTCGTAGCCCGCGAGGCGGCGGAAGCCCACGGTGTAGGTGAACGGCTTCTCGAGCACCACGGGATCTTCGATCGTGATCTCATCGTGCATCACATCCGGCGCGACGAGCCGCAAGCGTTCGTGGATGCGCATTCGGTCGCTGTGGGGCATGTCCTTGTAGCCCAAGACCTCTTCCTTGACGCCGACCGTGTCGACGACGAGCGTGTCGCCTTCCCAATGGCCCACCGAATGCCCGAAATAGCCCGGCGGCACATCCTCGATCTTCGCCTGAGGCTTGTCCAGGTAGATGCGCCGGACCTGGCTCATCGCCTCGGCGATGATCGTGACCTGGCCCGCAGTCTGCAGGAACTCGACCGGATAGATCGCCGACATCATCTGCGGCATGCCGTTCGGCAGGCATTCCGTGCTCGCGTTGGCGAGCGGCTCGCCGCGCTTGTCGGATTCGATCTGCGCCGCCCGCAGCGCCTCGTACGGAGCTTTGTATTTCGGCGTCAGTAACAGTGGGGTCGCGGGCGGGGGCACGAGCTTCGGATCCGGCGGCGGCCCGCGAAAGCCCGGATATGCCGCCCACTGACCGGTGATGTTCGGCACGGCCTTCGCGCCGGCATCGACGGCCCACGACGTTGCGTTCACTGCTGTGAGTGCGGCCAGCGCGCAAACGAGTCGGAATGCATACGTCTTCATGACTCCCCCTCGATCCGTCAGCGGGCGAACGTACCGCCGGGCGGATTGCCATCGCTCATGACACGGCCGTCCGCAAGTGTCGCCGTCTCGAGCATGCCGCCCGGATCGCCGTTCTTCAGGGGATTCACGAGTAAGGTGACCTTGTCGCCCTTCTTCACGTCCGAATACTTCCAGCCGACGCGCATGAGCACGTTCGGGCTCGCGCATTCGATGCTGTAGTGCTTGATCGAGCCCTTGCCGTCCGGCACGTCGAGCTCGATGAAGACGTGCGGGTTGGTCCACTGGAATTGCGTCACCGTGCCGGCGAGGGTCACACGATTGACGTGATCGAACATCGCAAAGGAATGATGGGCGAACGCGACGCTCGGGCCGGCGGCCAAGATCGCTGCCGCATATGCCCCGATCGAATCCGCTCGTATTGAAGTCACCGCCCCGCGCATCCATGCGCGCGCCGGTGCACGCACGGACCTCCTCGACATTTTCTGCATGATGCCCCCTCGCGGGCGGCACTCTTACATGGGCCGCGAACGCAAGCAACCGGGAGTAGAGTGCGGGGTCGGAGGTGACCCATGAGCGACCGACCCACCGCCATCCCCGCGCGCGACGGCAGTGCATACGGCCGTCCCGCGCAGCACTCGAACAAGCTGCTGACCGAGGTCGGCCCCGGCTCACCCTGCGGCGAGCTGCTGCGTCGATACTGGCAGCCGATTGCCGCATCGGCCGACGTGCGCGACCTGCCGCCAAAGTAAAAATCCTCGGCGAGGAGCTGGTCCTGTTTCGGGACGCGCAGGGTCGCGCGGGTCTGCTCTACCCGCGTTGCATGCATCGGGGCACCTCACTCTTCTACGGCCGCATCGAGCCCGAAGGCATCCGATGTTGCTATCACGGATGGTTGTTCGATGTTCAGGGCAAGTGCCTGGAGCAACCCTGTGAGCCGGACGGCGGCCGCCATCGGGATGCCGCGCGTCAGCCGTGGTATCCGGTCGAAGAGCGCTACGGGCTCGTGTTTGCATACTTGGGGCCGCTCGAGAAAAAGCCCGTCCTCCCGCGCTACGACAATCTCGAGAAGCTCGGGCCGGACGAGGAATTCTGGACTGCGGTCGGCGGGTTCGGCGCGACGGGCGACGGCTCGCTCGATGTGGTGCCCTACAGCTGGCTGCAGATGAACGACAACATCATGGATCCGTTCCACGTGCTCGTTCTGCACACGACCTTCAGCGGCGCGCAATTCCATCAGCAATTCGCGGTGATGCCGCAGGTGGACTTCTACTACGCCGATCACGGTGTGTGTTACTCGGCCGTGCGCCAGCTCGACGACGGGCAGGAGGTCGATCGCATCTCCTCATGGCTGATGCCGAACATCATGAGCGTGCCGGACATTCGCTTCAAAGAAGGTCAGGCGTCGGGCGCCTCGTGGGTGGTGCCCGTGGACGACTCGCATTATGTGCAAGCGATGGTGATGAAGATGCCGAAGGGCGCGCCGCGCTTTGCGCTGCATATCAACGGCAAGACGTAGGGCGAGATGAGCACCGAAGAGCACCAGCGCTTCCCGGGCGACTACGAGGCCCAGGCCAGCCAGGGGCCGATCTCGCTTCATTCCGAAGAGCATCTCGTCACGAGCGATCGCGGCATCATGTTGCAGCGGAGATTGCTCGAGAAGCAGATCGAGGTCGTCGCGAAGGGCGGCGACCCCGTGGGCGTGACGTTCGATGCGGGGAAAGCGCTGGTGCAGATTCGCTCCGGGAATTTCTTCCGCGCGACGCGGGCGGCAGGCTAGCGACTCGGGAGCCTCGGCGGGCGCGCTGAACGAGTTCGACCAACAGAAGTATCACGACTTCATGATCGCGCAGGGCCTGCTGCCGCTCGATCTGCTCGAGCAAGCGGTGCTCACCCGGTTCGAGCATTCACCGGCGCGCTGACACGCGCGACCTCGCCGGCCATGGCGGATTAAAGCTTCGTCAGAATCGGAACCGCTCCGGCCCGAGGTAGTCGTAGACCGCAAGATGACCCGTCGGCTCTCCGACTTGCTCGGTACGGCGCTCGGCAACGGCACGGGGGAGCCGAGCCGCCGCGGTTAACATTTCCTTACAATACCCGGCGTGGCCGCTCTCGCCCCTGCCGCCGGGTTTGTCTCTAATGTGGGCACCATGCAAGACAAACCTCATGTTCTCGTGGTCGACGATGATCGCGAGATTCGTCGCCTCCTCGGGGAGTATCTCGACAAGAACGGCTACCGCACGACGTCCGTCTCCGACGGTAAGAGCATGCGGCGCGCCCTCGAGAGCTCCGCGCCGAATCTCATCGTGCTGGACCTGATGCTGCCCGGAGAAGGCGGGCTCGCGCTGTGCCGCGAAGTGCGCACGCGTTCGCAGGTGCCCATCGTGATGCTCACCGCGCTCGGTGATGAGCCGGATCGCATCCTAGGCTTCGAATGCGGCGCCGACGACTACGTCGTGAAGCCGTTCAATCCGCGCGAGCTCTTGGTGCGCATTCGCGCCGTGCTGCGGCGGACGGCGCACGCGCCGCGCGATCCGGATGCGAGCGAAGTGAAGGCGTACAAGTTCGCCGGCTTCCGGCTGGACACCACGACGCGCACGCTCACGCGGCCGGACGGCACCGATACGGCGTTGAACGGTGCCGAGTATCGGCTGCTCTCGATTCTGCTCAGCCATCCGAGCCGCGTGCTGTCGCGCGTCCAGATCATGGAGCTGGCGCGGGGGCGCGATCTGGATCCCTTCGATCGCAGCATCGACGTGCGCATCAGCCGGTTGCGGCAGCGACTCGGCGATGACGCGCGCGCCGCGTCCATCATCAAGACCGTTTACGGCGAAGGCTACGTCATCGGCGTTGCAGTCGAGACGGAGTAACGGCTGTGCCCGCGTCATGACGCTCGTTCCCCAGTCTCTATTCGGGCGGCTGTTCGCGGCGCTCATCGGCGTCATTTTCATCACGCTGCTGATCATCGTGCTGCTCATCGTGCGTGAGCGGCGCGATCTCGCATTCCTCGGCACGGGCGCGTGGAACACGACCAAGGCGATCGCGGAAACCAGCGAGACGCTGGCCAAACTGGTGGGCGGTGAGCGTAACGCGGCCATCGAGAATCTGCGGCAGCATCCGCTGGTGCTCGAGGAGTTGCGGAGTCGGCGCCCGGTGATGCGGCCTCAAGAGCTGCAGGCCATGCAGGACTCGTTCGCCGCGCAGCTGCGCCGGCAGCTCGGGCCCGGATATCGAGTGGTGGTTCAGCGCGCGGCGCGCGCCCGCACGGATGAGGTGATCCACGTCGAAGGGGCACGACGCGTGCAGGCGCGCGCCGCGGTTCAGGCGGCGCGCGAAGCGGACGCCGTTGCGGATGCGGCCGCGGGCCGCAATCGCGATGGTGATGCGGGCCGCGGCGGCGGCAACAACGACAGCGCCCGCGCGAGCGCTCCGGGCGGGGGCTCGCCGGATACTGGCGAGCGAGCGGACTCTCCCAACAGCGCCGACGCGTCCGAGCGCGCAGATCGCCCGCGACCGGGGCGCAATCTGTTCCTCGCGTTCATGTACGACGTCACCGTCACGCTGCCCGACGGACAGAACGTCATGTTCCGCGCCGTCGCACCGTTACCCGCGCCGCCGTTGCCGAGCGCGATCTTCGTCGAGCTCGGCGCACTCACGGTGATGCTCGGCATCGCACTCTTCTTCATGGCGCTCACGATCACGCGCCCGCTACGCGATCTTGCCGCCGCGGCAGATTCCGTCGGTCGCGGCGCCTACAACCCGCCGCTCGCCGAAAAAGGAGCACGCGAGCTGCGCCAGGCCACGCGCGCCTTCAACATCATGCAAGAGCGCCTGCGCCGCTATCTCGAAAGCCGCACGCGCGTGCTCGCCGCGATGTCGCACGATCTGCGCACCACCCTCACGCGCTTGCGTCTGCGCGCCGAATCCATCGACAACGACGAGCTGCGCGTGCGCTTCAGCGCCGACCTCGACGAGATGGCGCAGATGGTCCAAGGCGCGCTCGGGCTGTTCAAAGATCTGAACGATCAGGAGCCGCCCGAATCCATCGATCTCGACGCGCTGCTCGCACACTTGCAAGCGGACTTCCAGGAGATGGACGCCGAGGTCACCATCCAGGGCCACACCGACGGCCCGATCTCAGTGAAACCGCTGGCCCTGAAACGCTGCCTCATGAACCTGCTTCACAACGCGATCAAGTACGGCACGCGCGCCACCGTGCTCGTCAGCGACGGCGAGGACATCGTGATCCGCATCCGCGACGAGGGTCCGGGCATTCCGGAGGAGGCGCTCGATCAAGTGTTCGAGCCGTTCTTCCGCATCGAAGCCTCACGCAATCGGGACACGGGCGGCGCGGGCCTCGGGCTCAGCATCGCGCGCGACATCGCGCAAGCGCATGGCGGCTCGATCGTGCTGACGAATCTTCCCACCGGCGGGCTCGAGGCGATGCTGACACTGCCCCGCGCAGCGTCAGCCTCCGCTCCAGCGCAATCTCAGGAGACGGCCGACACGGCCGCCGACGCGCCGGCCTCGCCTCCTTCAGCCGCCGTCGCAGTCGAACGCTACTGATCGAGCTGCTCATGCGGCCGAGGAAGCCGACCCCGGCCTATTTCTGAGCCGGGGGCGCCCCGTCTGGCGGTGGTCCCATGTGCTGCATGCGTTGGCGCCGCTCCTCTTGGAGTTGCTTCCACTTGGCGAGCTGATCCGTACGCAGCACGCCTTGCAGCTGCTGATAGAGCGCCGCGTCATCGGCCTGCATCTGCGCCTGCATCTGTTCCCGAGTCGGTCGCGTGCCCGAGGCGCGGAATTTCTCGCGCTCCGCTTCGTGCTTCGCACGCTGCGCCTCGAGGATGCGCTTCATTTCGGGCTTCTGGTTCTCGTCGAGATTGAGCTCTTGTGCGATCCGGTCGAAAGGCGGGCCACCACGTGGCGGCGCGCCGGGGGGTGGTGTCTGCGCGTGAGCCACGTAGGCAGCCAGTAGCATCGCGGACACCGCGAACGTCAGACGTTTCATGTTGATGTTCTCCTCATCGATGTGAGTGCGGCGCGACTCTAGTGCGCACCCTGCGGACGCGTTGTAAAGAAATGTCGGGAAGCGCGTACAGGGCAATACTGGGTTACAAAATCGCCGGTTGCCGTTGGAACTGCGGCACATCGAATGCTTCTGAGCACTCGATGCGAAAAATCCACGCGCCGCTGTTCATCCTGAGCCACATGCGCAGCTACTCGTCGCTTCTGGCCCACGTGCTCGGGTCCCATGCGGACATCGACGGCTACTGTGAAACGCATCTGCGCTACTACTTCCCGCTCGACGTGCTTCGGCTGCGCTGGCGAGTGCGCAAGCTCACGGGAGAACCGCTGCGCGGTCGCTATGTGCTCGATAAGATCCTGCACAACTACACGATCGCGCCGAGCATCCTCGCAGGGCGCCGTACTCGCGCGGTGCTGCTGCTCCGTCAGCCGATCGATGTCGTGCAGAGCATCCTGCACATGGGCACGCATCTCGATCCGCTCGAACGCAACACGGATCTCGAGCACGTCTCGGGCTACTACGTGGCGCGATTGGAACGGCTCGCGGCACTGGCGCAGCAGCTCGGCCACCGCGCGGCCTTCCTCGAATCCGAGGCATTGCTCGAGCGCACGGACGACACGCTGGAATTTTTGCGCGACCACCTCGAGCTGAGCGGACCGCTGCAGCGGCAATACCGGAGCTTTGCGAAGACGGGCAAACCGGGCTTCGGCGATCCTTCACCTGCGATAACGAGTGGCGAGATCGGCGACTATCGCGTGAAGCGCGCGCCGTTCACCGTACCGACCGCGCTCGTCCAGAAGGTCACGACCGCGCACGCGGCGTGTCTCGATGCGTGTCAGCGCAATTGCATACCGATGAGCGGCAGCGTTCACTACATCGGCGCAGCGCTCAGCGAAACAGCACCACAGCCTTCTGTAGCGTGATCCACACGCCCCAGCCGATCGGAATCCACACCGCGGCCCAGGCCAGTACCACCGTAATCGGGTTGACCGCCACGACATCGCTCGCCGCCGGTGCCGCCGCCGGCGGTGCGGCGGTTTGGAGCGCAACGAGCGCCTCCGCCTCTTCCGCTTTCATGTGATGCTTCGGATCGACCGGACGGATCATCCAGTTGCAGATGAAGCCGGCCGCCAGCAGCGCGGCCAGGATGTACATGGTGATGTTGTAAGCCTGGGCACGGGCGACACCATGATCGAGCTGGAATTCGCGGATGTAGTTGACGATCACCGGCCCGAGAATGCCCGCCGTCGACCACGCCGTGAGCAAGCGCCCGTGAATCGCGCCGACCATGCGCGTCCCGAACAGGTCCGCGAGATACGCCGGTACCGTCGCAAACCCACCGCCATACATCGACACGATCACGCAGACGCAGGCGACGAAGAGCGCGAGACTGCCGATGCCCGCCGTCCACGGAATCGATGCGTAGAGCGCGAAGCCGAGCACGAAGAACACCATGTAGGTCGCCTTGCGACCGAGACGATCCGAGAGCGACGCCCAGAAGATGCGGCCTGCGATGTTAAACAGCGACAGCAAGCCGGCGAAGCCCGCGGCGATCGCCGCGATCTGCGCGAGCTGATCCTGTGAGAGCTCAGTGAACGACGCGTCGATGCCGAGGAGCTTGCCGCCGAACACTTCCTGCAGCAGCGGCGACGCCATGCCGATGATGCCGATGCCGGCAGTGACGTTCAGACATAGCACGCCCCACAGCAGCCAGAACTGCGGCGTGCGCCATGCGACGTTGAGATGCACGTGATGCTGAGTGATGAGGCCGTGCTTCGCCGTCTCGGGCACGGGCGTCCAGCCGGCCGGCTTCCACCCTTCGCGCGGCACGCGATAGCCCAGAGCGCCGCTGATCATGAAGATGAAATAGATCGCCGCGAGCGTGAGGAACGTCTCCCACACGCCCACGGACGTCGGCGTCGCGTAGAGCTTCATGAGCTTGTCTGCGAGCGGCGAGCCGATCATCGCGCCGCCGCCGAAGCCCATGATGGCCATGCCCGTCGCCATGCCGCGCCGATCGGGAAACCACTTGATGAGCGTCGAGACGGGCGAGATGTAGCCGAGCCCGAGGCCGATGCCGCCGAGGACACCCGCGCCGAGCCACATGAGCCACACTTGGTGCACGATCACGCCCAGCGCGGCGATCACGAGCCCGCCGCACCAGCAGAACGCGGCGACGACGCCCGCCTTGCGCGGGCCGGCGCGCTCGAGCCAACCACCCCACGTCGCCGCGGAAATGCCGAGCAAGACGAAGAACAACGTGTACATCCAGCCGAGCGTCGGGATATCCCAGTCGCAACGGGTCGTCACCATTTGCGAGAGGAAATGCGCAAACCAGCCTTCCTTCGGGCATTCGATCGAATGCGTGATGCCGAGCGACTTCGACAGCGGCAACCAGAACACGGAGAACCCGTACGCCATGCCGATGCACAGATGGATCGCCAGCGCGGCAGGCGGCACGAGCCAACGATTGAACTCGGGTCGCGCGACGATGCGCTCGCGTGAAAGAAAACCATACGCAGGCGCGACGCTGGCTGATGACATCGTAGGAATCTCCCTTGCGACGTATCGCTATCATACGAATCGTCGCGTGCCCGGAGCTACCTCATCGTGCTTTGCCGCCTAGTCATCTGCCTGATCGCCATGGGTCTGTGCGTCATGGTTGGGACACCCGCGGCTGCGCGGCCGTCCCTCGTCAGTGCAATCAATGCCGAACGCAAGGACGGCTGCGGCGGACGGCGCGGCCCGAGCACTGCCCTTCGCGAGAATCGCAAGCTCGATTCCGTTGCACGCCGGATTGCGCGCGGGGATCAGCTCCGGAACGCGCTCACCGCGGCGGGCTACCGGGCGATGCATTCGTCCTCGCTGTTCCTCTCCCACTCGGGCAGCAACGAAGACATTGCGCGCTCCATCGTCCGCACATCGTGCGCAGAGTTGAGCGACGCGCGAGTGCACGACATCGGCATCGAGCGTCAGGGAGACAACATCTGGATCGTGCTCGCGGCGCCCTTCGAAGCGCCGGCGCTGGAGAACGTGCGCGCGAGCAGCCAACGCCTGCTGGCGCTCGCCAACGAGGCCCGGGCAAAGCCGCGCCGGTGCGGAAGCAAATCGTTCGCCGCGGCGCCACCTCTGAAGCTCGTCGCTGAACTCAATGACGCTGCGCGTGAGCACGCTCAGGACATGGCGAAGCACAGTGTGCTCTCTCACAGCGGTTCGGATGGAAGCACGCCGGCCGTGCGAGTCACGCGCGAGCGCTATGCGTGGCGAGTCGTCGGCGAGAACGTCGCGTCGGGGCCGACGAGCGCCGAAGAAGTCATGGAGGGCTGGCTCGCGAGCCCCCATCACTGCGAGAACATCATGGACCCGCGCTACACCGACATGGGCATCGCCTACACCGTCGACCCCAGGAGCGAGTCCGGCGTGTATTGGGCGCAGCTGTTCGCGCTGCCTCGCTGAGCGTCAGCGGGTGAGCACGGGATAGTCCGTAGAGCCGCGCTCTTCGCCCTTGAAGAACGTCTCGAAGTCCGGGGCGTTCAGCGCCGCGCCTGCTCTGAAGCGCTCGACGAGATCGGGGTTCGCGAGATACGGCACGCCGAACGCGACGAGATCCGCCGCGCCGCTCTGCCGTGCGTTCTCCGCCGACTGCGCGTCGTACCCGCCGTTGACGATCAAGGTGCCGCGCAACGCCGTGCGCAGAAACGGCGTCCGACGCGGTCCGCGCCCCACACGTCGACGACGGCGCGCGTCACTTCGAGCGGTAATCGCACGCGATTGCGGATGCTGCCGCCGTACTCGTCCGTACGCTGGTTGGCGCCGTCGCGCAGGAATTGATCGAGCAGGTAGCTGTTCGCGCCATGGATCTCCACGCCGTCAAAGCCGGCCTCCTTGGCGTTCTGCGCTGCCCAGCGGAACGACTCGACGAGATTCGGCAGCTCCTCGAGCTCGAGCGCGCGCGGCGTAACGAGCTTCTTGCGACCGAGCGGCGTAGTGACTTCGCCTTCGGGCGTCAGCAGACGGGGCCACGGGCAACTCGCCCCCGTGAAAATCCGGATGCGACACGCGGCCCACGTGCCAGAGCTGCGCGAAAATGCGGCCGCCCGCGGCATGCACCGCGCTCGTGACCTCCTGCCACTTCTCGACTTGCTCACCGCTATGAAGGCCCGGCGTGCGCAGGTAGCCCGCGCCCTGCGGGCTCACCTGACTGCCTTCGGTGATCAGCAGAGCACCCGACGCACGCTGCGAGTAGTAGAGCGGCGCAGCCGAGTGCGGTACGTTTCCGTCCCCGGCGCGATTGCGAGTCATGGGGGCCATGACGATGCGATTCGGCAACGTCAGCGCGCCGAGACGATGAGGCGAGAACAGGAGCACATGGACTCCGCGAGCGTAACAGTCGCGGCATTCTCCGCGAGATCGGTTCCGGAGGCGAAGCGTTTTGAGTCATATCGTACAAACCGACCGACTGGTCGACGATCAGAAGATCGGCTGGTTCAACATCAAGCTGTTGATCTTGTCGTGGCTCGCGATGTTCGCGGACGGCTACGACATCTCCGCCATGGCGTTCGCGGCGCCGGAGCTGCTGCGCGAGTGGCACGTGCCTGCCGGCGGCATTCTCAAGTACGTCTTCGCTGCGCCGAATGTCGGAGTGCTCATCGGCGCGCCGCTGCTCGGCTACATGGGGGATCGGTATGGGCGGCGCGTGGCGATCGTCATCGGCTCGGTGATCTTCGGCAGCTTCACGCTCGCGATGATGTGGGCAACGAGCCTCGAGCAGATGATGATGCTGCGTTTCCTCACGGGCATCGGCATCGGCGGCCTGATGCCGAACACCATCGCGTTGAATTCGGAGCTCGCGCCGCGGCGCTGGCGCGGCATGCTCGTCGTGTTGATGTTCACGGGCATCACGCTCGGCAGCGGCACGCCGGGGCCGGTGGCCGGCTGGCTCGTGCCGAAATACGGCTGGGAAGTGCTGTTCTTGATCGGCGGTGTCGTGCCGCTGATCGCGGCAGTCGTGTTGTTCTTCGTGCTGCCGGAGTCGGTGAAGTTCTTGGCTCGACTGCCGAATCGGCGCGCGGAGTTGCTGCAGGTGGCGCGGCGCATGCGGCCCGATCTGACGCTGTCCGACGATACGCAGTTCGTGACTGAAACAAGGCCGGCCGCTGCGCCTGCGAGCACTAGCGGCGGATTCCTCGGTGGGCTCGGACACATCTTCCGAGGCGGGCTCGCGTTCATCACACCGCTGTTGTGGGTGTGTTTCGCGACCACGCTGATGGCGAACTACTTCCTCAACAACTGGATGCCGCTCATCTTCGAGAGCAACGGCGTCACGCCGAAGCAAGCGGCGATTGCGAGCACGCTGTATCACGTGGGCGGCACGATCGGTGGCGTCATCGTGAGCCTGCTGCTAAACCGCTTTGGCTACGCGGCCATCACTTTCCTGTTCTTGCTCGCGGCGCCGGCGATTGCGGCGGTGGGATTGAACGGGCTGTCACCTGCCCTGCTGGCGGGCATCGCCGGGCTCGCGGGACTCGCGGTGCTCGGCGCGCAATTCGGCAACAACGCGTGCGCGGGGATGATCTATCCGACGCAAGCGCGCTCGCAGGGCGCAGGCTGGGCGCTCGCCATCGGGCGCATCGGCTCGATCGTCGGACCGATCATCGGTGGCATGCTGGTCGCGATGAAGATGCCATATCACGAGCTGTTCTTGTGGGCCTCGCTGCCCATGACGATCGGGCTCCTCGCGGCGATCGCTGTTGCGTGGCTCTGCTACAAGCGCTTCCGCGCGTTCACGCTCGACGACAAGCCGGCCGAGCCCGAAGCGGGCGGCGCTCTCAGCCCCGCCCGATATACGGCATCTTCGTCGCCATGATCGTCATGAACTGCACGTTCGCGTCGAGCGGCAACGCCGCCATCTGCGCGACGGCGCGGCCGACGAGCTGAACGTCGATCAGCGGCTCGGCATCCGGGCTGTTGCGCGGCATGTTCTTGGCGAGATCGGTGCCGGCATTGCCGATGTCGATTTGCCCGCACGCGATGTCGAACGCGCGGCCGTCGAGCGAGGTCGACTTGGTGAGGCCCGTTACGGCGTGCTTGGTCGCCGTGTACGCGATGGAATTCGGCCGCGGCGTGTGCGCGGCGATCGAGCCGTTGTTGATGATGCGGCCGCCGCGCGGCGTTTGATTCTTCATCGAGCGCACGGCTGCCTGAATGCACAGGAACATGCCGGTGAGATTCGTGTCGACGACGGATTTCCACTGCTCGAAGGTGATGTTCTCGATCGGCGTGCCCGGCATGCTGATGCCGGCGTTGTTGAAGAGCAGATCGATGCGGCCGAACAGCTCGTGCGTCTTCGTGAAGAGGTCGTGCACGGACTTCGGATCGGTGACGTCGGCGACGAGCGCACACAGCTTCGCCTCGGCATCCGCGCTGCCCGCGCCGGCTTCGGCGATGGCTTTCTTCAGCTTGTCTTCGTGACGGCCGGCGAACACGACGCGCCAGCCCTCGCGCGCGAGCTCGATCGCCGCCGCTTTGCCGATGCCGCTGCCCGCGCCGGTCACCACGGCGACTTTGTTGTCCGTGCCCATAGTTGCTTCAACTCGCGATTCGCAGGGAGTCCGCGAGCGCAGTGTAGTCGGCCGTGAAGGCGGAAGTCAGCCGCGCGCGAGCTTCGCGGCACGAGTCGAAATCCCAGCCGTTGACGATGGCGAGACGGAAACCGCCCGGGGGCATCGAATGGGCCTGGGGCAGGCGGTCTTCATGGAAGGTGATTTGCACGCTCGTGACCTCACGCGTGCGTTTCACCTCCTCGACGAGCGGCTGCGGCGGATGGCGATACTGTTCGCCGTGCGGGCCGAAGAGCACGACGCTGTAGCCGTCGCGGCGATCGGTCGTCGAGCGTCCAGGTGCCGCGGGTGTAGAGGCCGACGACGGCGTCGAGCCAGCGCGGACCGTAGAGATCCGGCCATTGATCGGAGAAGCGCAGATGCACTTCGATGATCCAGCCGCCGATGCTTTCGATGTTCGCCATGCCGGTGTAGCCGGCGAGATTGCGCGCGATCCAGTCAGCGCAATAGCGTTCGAGACCGGGGCGCGGCGCGGCTTCGACGGCCCAATAATCGAACGTGCCTTCACCGAGCGGTATGCCGCGCGAGTGACGGAACCAGACCGCCTCGCCATCGCAGATCGCAATGTCCGTACTGACGTGCGCGCCACTGAGCAGCGTCATCCAGAAATGGCCGCACGTTTGGTGATGGTCGTACTCCGCGGCGCTCGCGAGCGTACGGCTGCCGGCGCCCATGCCTCGCAGATTGATGATGGGCTTGCTGAAGACGGGAAACGTTGCCGGCGTGAGTCCGTGCGGCCCACACGCGATGCCTTGCGATTCGGCGACGAGCAGCTTGTTGTAGACCCAGCGATGGCGCGGGTTCCACGCGTACGCGTCAGGATCTTCGGTCGGGATGTGGACGTTCGCCGGACAGTCGACCGACTCGAAATACTGCATGCGCCATGGATCGGCTTCGCAGATCGGCATGAGGACCCCTCGTTGATGGCGAGGGATTATGTCGGCGGGGCTTTCGTATGGCCCGCCCGGCGGCCAGGAGATGCGACGGAGTTCGCAAGGGCCGTCGCCGCGGCGTGATTCAACCCTGGGCCGCGGTCGCCGCCCGGTGTGTGCGCTCGTAGAGGAATTCGGGCGCGAGATCGAAACCGTTGTCCCAGGTCACCGTATCGGATTGCACGCGCACGCGTGCGAACGCGACCGGATCACGCACGCCGCGACGATCGGGTGAGCGCGGATGAAAAAAAGCGGCGGGCCTCGCGGTCCGCCGCCTTGGGGTCGCTGCAAGGAAGTGGCAGCGGGTTAACGCTGCGCCGAGGCGTTCGCATTCGCGTCAGCGGAGGCGGACGCGTCGACCTTTGTATTGCCCATGCGGCGCGGGGCGGGCTGGGTCGTGTTGTTCGCGGTCGTATTGTTGTCCTCGTGCGTGCGCTTGGCGCTGGTGTTCGCGTTGCCGTTCAGCGCACCGGTCGCATCGAGACCGCGGCTCTGCTCGGTCGACTCGCGCTTCGCGCTTGCATTGCCCGAGCCGTTGAGCGCGCTGCCGGCATTCAGCTGGCGGCCCGACGAATCGCGCTTCGCGTTCGCCTCGGTGGTCCCGCCGAACACACTGCCGGCATCCAAGCTGCGCGACGGCGGGCTGGTCGGCGTGGCCGACTCACTCGAACCGCGCTTTGCAGTGGCGACCGCCGCGCCATCGAGAGCACCCGTGGCGTTCAGCGCGGAGCCGAACCCGTCGGCCGCCTTACCCTGACCCGAGGCGGCGACATCAGTCGCCTTGTCCTTGCCCGTGTCGACGGCACCGGCCGCCTTGCCCTCGGCGCTCGCCGTCGTGTCGACCGCTTTGTCCTTCAGCCCGCCAACGGTGTCATGCGCCTTGTCCTTGACGCCGCCGGCGACGTCCTTCGTCTTGCCGACTGCGCGGTCGGCGCCGTCGTGGACGCGTCCGCCGAGGCGGCCCGTCGTGTCGCCCATCCGGCCGATCATGCCGGTATCTGCCCCGAGCGAGCCGCCGAACGTGCCCTGGCCCGCGCCGGAGAGCCCGCCGAGACCGCCCGAAAGCGTGCCGCCGAGGCCGCCCGTCGCGTTGCCGCCGAGAACCTGCGCATAGGCCGGCGCTGCACAGGAGAGCACCGCAGCCACGGCAGCGCTCGCGATCAGATGCTTGGTGTTCATGGTCGTTTTCCTCGAGTGGTGTCGCGGGCAATCCGCGACTTCTGAGAGGAGTACGACCCGGCCCGCCGATTTCTTCCCGAGGGCGGCCGAAAAGTGCGGTGGCTCAGCGAGTTGACTTAATTCGGAAGAAAGGGGCTCGCGGCGCCGAACGCGCGGCGGCCGAGCGAGTGCTCGCGAGCAGCACGACAGATACGGAGAGAGGCTTCGGGCGGAGGGAGGCTTCGGCGACCCGTCCTTACTTGCCCGCGACGCGCGCGTCCGACGGCTGCCCGATGAGCGCCGCCGTCGGCGCAGTTCGCACACCATCGCCGACGAGGCCATTGCCATAGACCTTGTCGACGCCACGCGTGCCAAGGTCCACGGCCTGTTGAGCGAGCTGCGCGAACGCCTTCTCTGCGCCGGCGGGACTCGGCTCCGACAATTGCGTCGCGAGCAGGCCCGCGACGATGGGAGCGGCGAACGACGTGCCGCGCACGGCGGCAAAGCCGGGCGACAACATCGCGGCCGCCATGTCCGCGCCCGGAGCAGCGAAGTCCACTTGCGGCCCGCGGCACGCCTCGAGCAGCACCTTCTCGCGCGCATCGACACCGGTGACGCCGATCACGCCCGGATACGACGCGGGATACAGCGGCGGCGCCGCCGCGCCATCGTTGCCGACGGCGGCGACGATCACGAATCCGCGCGCAACCGCGATCTTCACGACGTTCTCGAGCGTGCTGTTCGGCGGTCCGACCAGGCTGATGTTGATGACCGGCACGCGCCCCCGCGCGAGCCACGAAATTGCGTCGACGACGGCGTCGACTGCGCCACCCGTGCCAAGCCCGCAGTACACATCGGCCGCGTACAGCTCCGCACCGGGCGCGGCGCCGTGAAACAGCTCCGAGCGGCCGATCATCAGCGACGCGACGGCCGTGCCATGCGGACTGGGCACCGGCTTGTCGCCGCACCCGTGCTGATGAATGACTGCGCCGTAGAACACCGGGTGCCCGGCATCCACACCGCCGTCCACGAGCCCGACTTTGACGCGCGCCGGCGCCGCGCCGCCCGACTCCGCCGAGCCGTCCGCCGCTGCCAGTCTCGACCGACTCGAACGCCCGTCGACGAAATTGCGCTCGGCAGCTCCGTCGTAACCCGCAGCGGCGCCAGGCGCGGCGTCGTTCCCCGTGACGACGCCGCTATCGAGATAGATATGGTTGTAGTCGTACGCTCCATTCGGATCGAGCGCCCGCATCCGCGCGAGCGCGCGCCGCGTCGACGTGCGCTCCGGCGCGCGCAGAACGACGACGCGTGTGTCTAGCCCATCGAGCACGCGTTCGCGCACCACGGTGAACCCAGCGCCGCGCGCACTCTCGAGAGCCGCCTCCGTGGGTGCAAACGCCACCAGCTCGGCCCGCAGAATCGGCGCGCCATTCGGATCGCGCTCGACGAATTGCCGCTGCGTACGCAGCAGCTCGCGAATGCGAAGCTGTCGAAGGTCCGCGAGGCGCTCGACGTCGCGCAGCCGATCGTTCACCTGCCCGAGCGTGCCGTTCACGGTGCCGGTAACGGTGTTCGGCAGATCGCCGACGCCCCGAGGCAACTGAGGCAACTGCACGCCACCGATCTGTGCCTGCGCGACCTGCGCGCACAGCACCGCCAGCAGTACCATCACCGCCGCTCGCGCGCGCCTCGCCAGATGTCGCCACCCGTTGCACATGGCCCCACATTAGTTGAATGTTCGGCCCCTCGCGAGGGCTGGAAGAAAATCGCCTCGCCGGTCGTTATGGAAGTGAGACATGAGTCAATCGGTCGCGGAAACGCAGGAGCAACTGATCGCGCTCCTGCCGAGGTTTCGCAGGTTCGCGCGCACGCTCGCGCGCAACCCTCATGACGCCGACGATCTCGTGCAACTCGCGCTCGAGCGCGCGCTCACGCGCCTCGATCAATGGCAGCCCGGCACACGACTGGATAGCTGGATGTACGGAATCATCAAGAACGCCTGGATCGACGAAGTGCGCGCCCGCCAGCGACGCGAACGCGTACACGCGCCCGAAGAGCTGGGCGAGCACGTCGCCGATGCGGCGAGCGAAGCGCACCTCGATCGGCTGTCGCTCGAAGCGGCGCTCGCGCGACTTCCGGAAGAACAGCGGCTCGTCGTGGCGCTCGTGCTCATCGAAGGGCTGGCGTACAAAGAGGCGGCAGCCGTGCTCGACGTGCCGATCGGCACGGTGACGAGCCGCCTCGCCCGCGGCCGTGAAGCGCTCGAAGCGCTGCTCGGCGGCGCGGCAGGAGGCGCGTCGTGATCATCACTGAAGAGCTGTTGATGGCGTATGCGGATGGCGAGCTCGATGGCGCCGAGCACGCGGTCGACCGCGCGCGCATCGAAGCGGCGATGCGGGCGGACCCGCAAGTCGCACGGCGCATCGAGAGCCACCGCGCCCTGCGCCGACAACTGAGCGCGACGTTCGACCGCGTGCTCGATGAGCCCGTGCCCGATCGACTGCTCGCCGCCGCGCGACGCGCCAGTGCGCGCGGAGGTGGCGAACCGGGTGCACCACCGGCGCCCGGCGGAACAGACGCGCAAGCCGCGCACGATAGCGCTACGGGTGATAGCGCCATCCGCGACGGCGCAATTCATGGCGATGCGAGCCGCCGCGACACGGCGCGCAGCGGCGCAGGCGCGAGCCGCGACGACGCTGCGGAATTTGCAGCGCGCGGGGCACCTCGCGTTTCCGATTTGAGCGCGGCACGAGCCGCGAAGGCTGAAGCCGCCGAGCGCGCGCGCAAAACACGCTTCACCTGGAGCTGGCCGCAATGGGGCGCAATGGCCGCGAGTCTCGTGCTCGGCGCGCTCATCGGACACATCGCACTGAAGGCACCCGAGGCAAGCCCCATCGCCTCACGCAACGGCCATCTCGTCGCCCAAGGCAACCTCGCCGAGGCGTTATCGAATCAGCTCGCGAGCACACAGCCGACGAGCGCCCCGGTGCAAATCGGCACGAGCTTCCAATCGAAGGACGGCGCGTACTGCCGCACCTTCGTCCTGCACGAAGGCGACGCGCTGGGCGGTCTCGCCTGCCGCGCCGGCAACGCATGGAACGTGAACACGCTCGCGCGGGCGCAATCCGCGCCCGGCGGTGACGGCGGCTATCGACCCGCGGGTTCGGAAATGCCGGCGGCCGTGCGCAACGCCGTCGAAGCGCAGATCGTCGGCGAGCCGCTCGATTCCAGCGCCGAGGCGCAAGCGAAGCGCAGCGGCTGGAAGTAGAGTGGCGCTCGCCGATGCGGCTCTCGCGCTGAGCGCGCGCCACCGAAGGACCCGCCCATGCTTCGCATCACCCTCGCCGCTTTCCACCTCATCGCGCTCGGGCTCGGCATGGGCGCAGTGCTCCGTCGCGGCAGCACGCTGCGCGAGCCGCTCACTGCAGATTCGTTGAGGCGCGCGTTCTCGGCCGACGCGCTATGGGGAATCGCCGCGGCGTTGTGGATCGTCACCGGCGTGTGGCGTATGGCAGCCGGTATCGAGAAGCCGCGCGAGTACTACGAGATGAACTACGTCTTCATCACGAAGATGGTGCTGTTCGTCGCAATCATCGCGCTCGAAATCGGGCCCATGCTGACCTTCATGAAGTGGCGCAAGCAGATGCGGGCGGGTCGCGACCCCGGTGTGTTCGCGCCGGTGTTGCAGGCGAAGCGGATTGCGATGATCAGTCATGTGCAGGCGTTGTTGGTCGTTTTGATGGTTTTTGCAGCCGTCACCATGGCGCGAGGGTTCGGGCTGCACTAGCTACGAGCCCGCGCGCGCGTCGTCCGTCGCCGCCAGCCGAAACGCGATGCGCCCGTGCGTCACGGGCACGTGATTCGACAGGTGCGTCGCGCGCCACGCATCGAAGTCGTCCAGGTTCAGCCCCGCGGGCGGCGTCTTCCACGACCCGCGACGCAGATAGCGCCACACGTACTCGCGGAGGTAGCCCGCCGCCTCCACGCGATCAATGTCGTTGAAGTAGACGGAAGCCAGACGCGCATCGTTGCGTTTGAGCTCGCGGAACATGTTCACGGCCATGGTCCGCCCACGCACTTCCTCCTCGAACGACGCTTCGCGCTCGCCTGCAGTAGGGCCCTCGCTGCTCTCGCCCGCGGCGTACGCCGCGCGTGCAAACAGATATGCGAGCCATATCCTGCTCTCCTGCTCCGGCGTCGCCGGATCCCACACTATCGCAACCTTCATCGCCGCTTCGACTTCGGCGGCGGCACGCGCACGCGCCTGCCGCACGGGCTCATCCGAAGCGGGAATCGCCGCACCCAGCGCGTCGAGGATCTCGACGTGACTGAGCGATCCGTCCTCTTCGAGGCCGGGCGCGACGTCGAACCGCGCATCGATCACGAGGCCATGCGCGGCCGTGAAGATCAGATAGGTCGAGCCGCCTGCGTTATTTTTCTTCTTGACGGTGAACAGCGCCTCGCGCGCGACACGGGATGGCCCGAGCGGCACGTGCACCTCACGCGGTTTCAACCGCCGCACATGCGTCGCGGCGATCACATCCTGCTTGGCCTCGCGATAGCGCTCGAGCAGCTCCGGCGCATCGATGCCGTCGGCGACGCCGCCCGGCCCGAGATCGGTCACGCTGATTTCGAGCGCCAGCCCGACGGCGCGATAGGAGTAGCTCGAGGAGCGCTCGCCTTCCGGCCCGCTGTGCTCGCCGATGAACTCGAGCGGCCCGATGTACTCGGGCAACGCGAGGGCGCCGATGGAGGTGGTATGGACCGCTTCACCTGCATGGACGGCGCTCGAAACCAAACCGAGCGCGCTGGTTGCAAGGGAAGCGACTAGCAGAGAGGTTGTTCTCGACTTCATCGACACCGAGGGTGCAACGCCTATGCCGAAGCCCACGGGCCCTTACTGCGCAGCGACTTAGCCCACGCGTCGGGCGGCACCGACACCCAACCTGTCAATGTTTCCGACAGCGTGGGCGCGATCTGTAGAATCGCGCCGATGCTTCTGTGGCTCAAAGCATTTCACGTCGTCTTCGTCGTCACCTGGTTCGCAGGGCTGTTCTATCTGCCGCGGCTCTTCATCTACCACGCCGTCGCGACCGATCAGCCGAGTCTCGAACGCTTCATCGTGATGGAGCGGCGACTTTACGGAATCATGAGTCTCGGCGCGGCGCTGGCGATCGGCTTCGGTGTGGCGATGCTCATCACGCAGCCCGCGTATCTGACGCTCGGCTGGCTGCGTACGAAGCTCGTCTTGGTGGTGCTGCTCATCGGTTATCACCACTACTGCCGCGTGCTCATGCGCGCGCTCGCGGCAGGGCGGAACACGAAATCGCAGAACTGGCTGCGAATCTTCAACGAAGCACCCGCGCTGCTCTTGATCGCGATCGTGATTCTCGCGGTGGTGAAGCCCTTCTAGAAAACGAGCAAAAAACAGGTGCGTTGGTTTCCCAACGCACCTGCTGGCCGAAAGCCATGAGGGCTTTGGCCTCCGGCGCGCTTAGCCGGCGTTCTGCAGCTCGAATTTCACCTGCACCTTCGTGTACGACTGCACGGCCTGACCCGCCTGCATCGCCGGGGTGAATGCCCACTTCTTGATTGCAGCAAGCGCCGCCTCGTCGAGCCGCGGGTGACCCGTGCTCGTCACGACGCTGACGTCTTGCGGACGGCCGTTCGGATCGACGAGCACGCGGAACACGCCCGTGCCCTCTTCACCCGCGCGGCGCGAAGCGGCCGGATACACCGGGTCGACGCGGCGATTGACCTTCATGTTCGCCGTCTCGGGGACCGGCGGCGCCGGGCTCGTCTCGGCCGTGATTGCGGCCGGCGCGGGCTCATCCGTCGGGACCTCGATTTCAGGAATCGTGTCCTCGATCGGCGGCGTCTGGATCTGCGGCTGTTCGAATTCCGGCTTGATCACCTTCACCGGCTCGCTCTTCTCCGTCTGCGGGGAATCGATGATCACCGCTTCCATCGGCTTCGCGATGTTCGGCATCTCGACGATACCGAGGCTGGCTGCCACGAAATAGATCAGCAGCACGTGCGCCACGATGACTAGGAGGCCCACCGGCCCACGCCGAAACAGGCCCCGCTGGACCGTTGCAGGGGATGAATACGATGTGGTCGTCGTCGCCATCTATGTGCCCTCCTCGAGCTCACGATCTGTGAGGTGCAACGCCTCGGGTCGGGGCAGGTTTCGTTTTTTTCCCAGTCTTTTTGAAGAGTTATGTCGGCCTACAGCGACGTGGGCACCCCTCCTACAGGCCACTCCGTCGCGTCCGGCTGCCTGCACCATCCCTGGGCAGGCGAACGGGCGCTGGTCACAGGGCGGAGGCAACCTCGGGCGCTGCCATATCTTTGGCGCGTTTCTGTGATCGAACGCCAATAGCCCCCCGGGCCGGCATTGGTAGCGTTGCGCCTTTCATTCCCGCTGCCAGCCCATGAGCACAGCCGACAAACCGAGGCGCGCGCCGCTCGCGCGCCCCCGCGACGACACGGACGACGCCGGGACGGCGCTGACCGGTCGGTTTGCCGTGCTCAACTCGTGGAGCGGCCTGCCCGGCGGCGTCGGCCGCGATCCCAAAGAGGCGGATCCCTCTTCGCGCGAAGCGGAGTACATGCGCATGCTGAAGACGTTGCTCGGCAACGTCGATGGCATGGTGTACCGCTGCCGTGATGATGCGGACTGGACGATGGAGTTCGTGAGCGAAGGCTGTCTGCGCGTCACGGGCTATCACCCGCGCGATCTCATGTACAACGGGCTCGTCTCGTACGAGTCGATCACGCATCCCGAGGATCAGGTGTGGGTGCGCGAGGCCATGCGCAATGCGCTCGACGCGCGCACGCCGTTCGACCTCGAATACCGCATCACGCACAAGGACGGCGACATTCGCTGGGTGTGGGAGCGCGGCACGGGCGTGCTCAACGATCAGGGCCGCCTCGTCGCCGTCGAAGGGCTCATTCAGGACATCACCGAGCGACGCAATGCCGTGCAGGCCCTGCGCGAAGCCGAGCGCCGTTATCGCGGGCTGTTCGACAACGCGATCGAAGGCATCTTCCGCACGACGGCCGACGGGCACTTTCTCGACGCCAACCCGGCGCTCGCCAACCTCTACGGATTCAGCTCGCCGCAGGAGCTCATGAGCCAGCTGCGCGACATCGGGCGGCAGCTGTACGTCGATCCGCAGCGGCGCGAAGAGTTCATGCGCATCGTGCGGGCGCGCGGCTCGGTGAGCGGCTTCGAGTCGCAGGTGTATCGCAAGAACGGCGACGTCATCTGGATTTCGGAGAATGCGCGCGCGCTGTTCGATGCGGACGGCCGTTGTGTCGGCTACGAGGGCACGGTCGAGGACGTGACCGATCGCAAGCTCTATCAGGCGCGCATCGAGCAGCAGGCCAACTACGACACGTTGACGGGCCTCGCCAATCGCTCGCTGCTGCAGGACCGGCTGGAACAAGCATTGATCACCGCCGGCTCGTACAACTCGCGGCTCGCGGTCGTGTTCGTCGATCTCGATCGCTTCAAGTTCATCAACGACAGCTTGGGCCACCACATCGGCGATCGGCTGTTGAAGACGATGGCGGACCGGCTGGAATCGTGCGTGCGCGAGTGCGACACCGTGGCGCGGCTCGGTGGTGACGAGTTCGTCGTGCTGATCACGGGCCAAACGGCGCCGGACCAAGTGCGCACGGTCGTAGAGCGCATGCTCACCGTGGTATCGCAGCCCTGGATCATCGAGCAGGGCGAATTCAACATGAGTTGCAGCATTGGCGTCGCGCTGTTCCCGAACGACGGAACGGACGCGCAGACCTTGCTCAAGCACGCCGACTCGGCGATGTACCGCGCGAAGGAAAGCGGCCGGAACAACTTCCAGTTCTTCACGCGCGAGCTGAATACGCTCATGACCGAGCGGTTGGAGATGGAGAGCAAGCTGCGGCGCGCCCTCGAGCGCGACCAGTTCCTGCTGCACTATCAGCCGCGCATCGACTTGGGCACGGGCCGCATCATCGGCGCCGAGGCGCTGCTGCGCTGGAAGCTGCCGGAGCAGGGCATCATCGCGCCGGGCCGCTTCATCGGGCTCGCCGAGGAAACCGGGCTCATCGTGCCGATCGGCAAGTGGGTGCTGAAGCAGGCGTGCGCGCAGAACAAGGCGTGGCAGGACGCGGGGCTCGCGCCCATCGTCGTGTCCGTGAACGTGTCGGCGCGGCAGTTCCGGCAGGACAATCTCGTGCGCACGGTTGCCGAAGCGCTCGACGAGACGGGTCTCGACGCCAAGTACCTCGAGCTCGAATTGACCGAGAGCATGGTCATGCACGATGCCGCGCAGCTCGTCGCGATGCTCGGCGAGCTGAAGCGCCTCGGCGTGCAGATCTCCGTGGACGACTTCGGCACGGGCTATTCGAGCTTGAGCTACTTGAAGCGCTTTCCGGTGGATCGTCTGAAGGTCGACCGGTCGTTCGTCGAGCACCTGGGCACGGATGCGGACGACGCCACCATCGTGCGCGCGATCATCACGCTGGGGCACAACCTTGGATTGAAGGTGGTTGCCGAGGGCGTGGAGCAGCAAAATCAGGTGAGCTTCTTGCGATTGAACCAATGCGACGAAGCGCAGGGGTTCATTTTCTGCCGGCCGATCGAGAGCGCGGCGCTCGCGCAGCGACTGACGCGGGCCGGCACACGCGAGACGATCGAGAACGTCCAGCAGGTACACGCCGAGCTCCAGGCTCCGCGGAAGTAGAAGTCCGTGACATTTCGCGTTCCGGCGGGAACGTGAGGCACCGTACGGCGCGCGAGGAGATAGCGTGTGACGGCGAACGGCACAACGGGATCAAGGGGTCGCTACACACAAGCGCTGCTGGAGAGTATCCGCTGCCGCCTACTCCGTTTCGTTCTCTCCGCTGTACTCGAGCGCGGCTGATCAGCGAGTGTCCACGAAGAGAGTCGGTCTGCATTTCTTGTGTTTCGGGGCAATCATGCAGGTGCCTCACACGCACATGCATCGACCAAAAATACAGGTACTCGATACGGCCGGTGCGAGATCGAGGACGGTCGCCGCAACAGACCGGCGACTGGACGCAACTGCGTCAACTACCCCGACGTGCGCAACGCCTTCCTGGCGGGAATGAATCCCGCTCGGACCGCACGGCACTCCGTTGGGACCACACAGTTCTCGGTACGCGCAGGCCTATCGGGGAGGAAGGCGACGACGGTGAGCTGTACGAAGCCATGGGCTTCGTGCGATGGAGCCTGCACAGGCGTCGAAGGCGCGGGGCCGCACGAAGGGTCTCGCAAAGCCATAAACCGGGCAGGTGCCGATTGAGGCGATCGGGGGAGCGGATGTCGACGAGGTAGAGTTCGCAGACGCGGTCCGCCAATTCACTGTTCTGCTGCAGGTGGACGGCCGTATCTTCGCCGCGCAATTCAGCCCATGAGGGCGTCGGGGAAGGCAAATGCCTCCCCCCACTCCGTCCTCTTAGAACAAACCGACGATCTTCCCCGACTCGTCGACGTCGATATTGTTCGCCGCCGGCACTTTCGGCAGCCCCGGCATCGTCATGATGTCGCCGCAGATCATCACGATGAACTCCGCGCCCGCGGCGAGCCGCACCTCGCGCACGTTCACCATGTGCCCCGACGGCGCACCGAGCAGCTTCGGGTCGGTCGAGAACGAGTACTGCGTCTTCGCCACGCACACGGGATAGTGGCCGTAGCCGGCCTCCTGGAAATGCTTGATCTGCTGGCGCACCTTGCTGTCGGCAGTGATGTCGCTCGCGCCGTAGATCTTGGTCGCGATCGCCTTCATCTTCTCCCACAGCGACTGGTGGTCTTCGTAAACGAACTTGAAGTTGTTCGGCTGCTCGCACAGCCGCACCACTTCCTTCGCCAGCTCGAGCGCACCTTTGCCGCCCTCGGCGAAGTGCCGCGCGTGGATGATCTTCACGCCGAGATGCGCGAGCCTCTCCTGCATGAGCCTCACTTCGGTCGGCGTGTCCTCGGCGCGCGAGTTGATCGCGACGACCGGCGGCAGACCGTAGTGATCGCGCACGTTGTGGATGTGGCGCTCGAGATTCACGAGCCCCTTCTCCAGCGCGATCAGATTCTCCTTGCCGACTTCCGCAACCGGCACGCCGCCGTGGAACTTCAGCGCGCGCACCGTCGCGACGATCACCGCCGCAGAGGGCTTCAAGCCGGCCTTGCGGCACTTGATGTCGACGAACTTCTCCGCACCGAGGTCCGCGCCGAAGCCGCCTTCCGTCACGACGTAATCGGCGAGCTTCAGCGCCGTCTTCGTCGCCATCACGGAGTTGCAGCCGTGCGCGATGTTCGCGAACGGACCGCCGTGTATGAACGCCGGATTGTTCTCGAGCGTCTGCACGAGATTCGGCGCCATCGCGTCACGCAGCAGCGCCGTCATGGCGCCATGCGCCTTCAGGTCGCGCGCGAGGATCGGCTTCTGATCGCGCGTGTAACCGACGACGATCTTGCCGAGGCGTTCCTTCAGATCCTTGACGCTGATCGCGAGACAGAAGATCGCCATCACTTCGGATGCCACGACGATGTCGAAACCGTCTTGCCGCGGATAACCGTTGCCCGGCCCGCCCATGCCGATCGTGATGTCGCGCAGCGAGCGGTCGTTCACGTCGACGACGCGCTTCCACGCGATGCGCCGAATGTCGAAGCCGAGCTCGTTGCCCTGATGGATGTGATTGTCGATGAGCCCGGCGAGCAAGTTGTTCGCGAGCGCGATCGCCGAGAAGTCCCCGGTGAAGTGGAGATTGATGTCCTCCATCGGCACCACTTGCGAGTAACCGCCGCCGGCCGCGCCGCCCTTCATGCCGAAGACCGGGCCGAGCGCCGGCTCGCGCAAGCAGATGATGGCCTTCTTGCCGAGATGATTGAGCGCATCACCGAGGCCCACTGTCGTGGTGGTCTTGCCTTCACCGGCCGGCGTCGGCGAGATCGCCGTGACCAGCACGAGCTTGCCGTCGGGCCGATTCTTCAGCGTGTCGATGTACGAGAGCGACAGTTTCGCTTTGTAGCGGCCATAGGGCTCGAGGTTCTCTTCTTCGATACCGAGACGCGTCTTCGCGATCTCGGTGATGCGCTTCATGTTCGCCGCTTGGGCGATCTCGATGTTGCTCTTCAAGTGAGGATCCACCGCCGGGAGAAAGGGCGGTGACTGTACCATCCATCCCGGCGGCAAAGGCAGACCGCGAAGCGGTCCAAACCCTATATTTCAGGGTGTTCAGGCCAACGCGCGGCCGATGTCATCGATGCTGTTTATACCTGCCATTGCGTCTGCTTCTAGTGGGGTCGCGTACGGCGACACATAGCTGCCGCTCGTTGCCTTGGGCGTCTCCACCTCGTACCCGCTCACTTGCACGATGGGCTGACCGGCGCGCGCGAGATCGCGGCGCACGAGATGTCCGGTGTCGAAGCGAATGAGCGGCGTCGCGCCGCCGCCGAGATCGGTGACGATGAGGCGCTCGCAGCCATCGTTGCCCGCGCGCAGCGTCTCGAGGTGAAACTCTTTCGCCAGCACGGCGTAGCCGCTGATCCCCGGTTTCGAATACGCGACGAGGCCGAGCTCGGGCGTGCCGTAGAAATCGGCCACGCGCGCAGCGAAGGTGGACTCGAGCAACGTGCGCTGCGCATCCGTGAGTTGTCCGTCCGTGCTGATGACGAGCTTCGGACGACTCTTCACGTCAGGCGAGGCGAGCAGGCGGCGCGCGAGGAGCACGAGCGAGCTCAGCGGTCCATACAACACCTGCGGCCGTACGCGCGCGTACGTGTCGAACACGTCAGCCTCGCCGCGACCCGGATCGACGTACGTCCAGCGCATGAGCACCGAGCCGAGCGTGTACGACGGTTCGGCGATCAACATGAGTTTCTCGCCCGGCGTATAGCCGACCTCGCGCAATGCATTCCAAAAGCGCGCGCGCCGCCGCTTCGCCGTGCCGTGATCGGCTCGCGGATCGATGAAGCCGCGATCGATGTAGCGCTGATCCAGGCGCTGCTCGATCGGGCACGCGAGCAAATCCGCCCGGCGCACCACCGGCAAGAAATCGAGATGAACCGCCGAGTAGATGCGAGTGAGATCGATGCCGGCCGCCTTCCAGTGCCGGCGATAAAACGGCACGTGTGCGGCGGCTTCGAGAACGAGTTGGCGCAGGCGGATAGCGTTCATGAGCGTGCTTCCCTGTCGTTTTGATTTGACAGAAACCGTTGGAAAAAACCCCGGACTGCCAGGCGTTGCAGCTCCCGTGCCACGCCTCGCGGGAGTGTTTTGAGCACCATTTCACGGCTTTTTGGGCGCGTCCGGCGTGTACAAATCGCACTGCGATGTAAAGACGCCAACGGCGCCTACAGATTCGCCGATGCAGCCCGATACCGGAGCTGCCGGAAAACCCAGGAGGGCGCGACCTTGGGCCCGCTCTGTGAGACGGGATTCACAGATCACTGCGGGCCCGGCACGGGCCTTCGGAACAGCGCACAAAGTCGCGTTGGAGTGTGCCGATTCGCACACAGACGTGTGCGGCGTGTGCAGCGAGAATTTTTGCTTCATGACAGCGATCGACGAACCACGCACCGGGGTCAGCGCGGCGTCCGCCGACGTGCCCTCCGCGCACGATGTGCAGTCTGCGCATCGTGCGGGATCGCGTGCCGGCGCGTTCCTCGAGCGCTTCAACCGGCCGATCACGATCGTCGCCGCCGTCGCAATCCTCGTCTTCGATCGCGTCGTCGCCCCGACCATGCTGATGGGTGCGGCCTACGTCACCGTCGTGCTCCTGAGTCTCTGGGCTCCGCGCACGCGCGACACGTACCTCGCCGCTCTCCTTTGCACGGCATTCGTCGGCTTCGACACCGTGATGACGCACTCGGGCCTGCCCATGTGGCTGTACGCCGCAAATCGCACGCTGACGATCGGCGTCATCTGGATGACCGCGGTGATGTGCCTCTGGCGCAAACGCCAGCAGGAAGCGGACGCGCGCGCCCTCGCTCAGGCGGAAAGCGCCTTGCTCGAAAGCCGCGAGGTCCTGCAGGCCATCGATCGCGCGGAGAAAGCCGAAGAAGCGCATCGCCAAGCCGAGGCGCGTCTCGCCCGCGCCATTCGCGGCACGAGTGACGGCCCCTGGGAATACGAGATTGCGACCGGCAAGTACTGGCTCGCGCCCCAGTGGCGCGCGATGGTCGGCTACACGGTCGGCGACTTCCAGAATCCGACGATGCAGACGATGCGCGATCTGCTGCATCCCGACGACTTGCCGGGCCAGCAGGCCGCCTTCCAACGCTGCATCGAGTCCGCCGGCGTGTACGACGCCGAGTTCCGCGTGCGCACGAAGAGCGGCGAGTACCGCTGGTTCCGCTCGCGCGGCATCTGCGATACGGACGACAGCGGCAAACCCACTCGCGTTTCCGGCGCGCTCCAGGACATCACCGAACGCCGCCAGTATCAGCACGAGCTGATTCTCGCGCGCGAAGCATCGGCCGCCGCGAACCACGCGAAGGGCGAGTTCCTCGCGAACATGAGTCATGAGATCCGCACGCCGATGAACGGCGTGATCGGCATGACGGAGCTGCTGCTCGACACGGCGCTCGACCCCTCCCAGCGCGACTACACCGAGACCATCCGGGACAGCGCCACGGCGCTCTTGACCGTGATCAATGACATCTTGGATTTCTCCAAGATCGAAGCCGGCAAGCTCGATCTCGAGCACATCGAGCTCGACCTGCGGGACACCGTCGAAGACGTCGCCCGCCTGCTCGCGATTCAGGCGCACGGCAAAGGCCTGGAGCTGACCGCGCACATCGACCCGGCCGTGCCGGATCTCATCAAGGGCGACCCCGCGCGCCTGCGCCAGATCCTCGTGAACCTCGGCAGCAATGCCGTGAAATTCACCGAGAAGGGCGAGGTCGCGATCGACGTGCGCGTCGTCGAGAGCACGCCGCAATCGACGCTCGTGCGCTGCGAAGTGCGCGACACCGGCCTCGGCATTCCGCCGGATCGACAGGCCTCGCTGTTCCTGCCCTTCTCGCAAGTCGACGCCTCGACGACGCGCAAGTTCGGCGGCACGGGCCTCGGCCTCTCCATCGTGAAGCGCCTCGCCGAGCTCATGGGCGGTGAAGCGGGCGTCGAGAGCACCATCGGACACGGGTCGACGTTCTGGTTCACGGCGCGCGTCGGCGTGGCCGAACGTCTGCACATCGACAAACACGCGCAGCACGAAGCGTTGAAAGGCTTGCGCGTGCTGGTGGTCGACGACAACGCGACGAATCGCCGCGTGCTCGCCGGCCAGCTCGAAGCGTGCGGCATCAAGCCCGTCTGCGTGCATACAGCGCAGGACGCTCTGCAGGCACTGGTGGACGCCACCGTATCCGACGAGCCGTTCCAAGTGGCGCTGCTCGACTATCACATGCCGGAGTGCGACGGCGAGCAGCTCGGCCGCCTCATCCGCACCTACGACCACCTCACTCACACGCGACTCGTGCTGCTCACGTCGTCCGGCCATCGCGGGGACGCGCAGCGCTTCGCGGATCTCGGCTTCGCGGGTTATCTCGTGAAGCCCATTACCCGCCGCGACCTCACAGCGTGCTTGAGCCTCATCATGTCCAATAGCGCCGAATCGTGGAAACGTCGCGCGCAACCGCTCGTGACGCGCCATCAAGTGCGCGCCGTGCGCGTGGACGGCGAGCGCCGCATCCTTCTGGCCGAGGACAATCCGGTCAATCAGAAGGTGGCGCGCATGGTGCTCGAGAAGCTCGGGCTCGAAGTCACCGTCGTCAACAACGGCCGCGAAGCCGTGCAGGCATGGAAGGGCGGCGGCTTCGATCTGATCCTGATGGATTGCCAGATGCCCGAGCTCGATGGCTACGAGGCGACGCGCGAGATTCGCCGGCAAGAGCAGGGACGCAAGCCCACGCCGATCGTGGCGCTGACGGCGCACGCGATGAAGGGCGACGACGAGAAGTGCCGCGCGGCGGGCATGAGTGACTACCTCACGAAGCCGCTCGACCGCACCAAGCTATCAGCGTGCCTCGAACGGCATCTCGGCAAGATCGACGGCGCGGGCGGCGAGGCAGGGCCGGCCATCTCCGTCGACGCTCCGCCACCCCCGCCGGCGCCCGCGCCGGTGGACTGGACCGGCTTCATGCAGTCGATGGACGGCGACGAGGGGCTCGCCCGCGAGCTCGTCGACCTCTTCATCGAGAGCGGCGACGAGACGCTCGAGGCCATCGTCTCGGCACTCGGCATGCGCGATTACGCGGCCGTCAGCGAGCAGGCGCATTCACTGAAGGGCGCGAGCGCGAATTTGCGGGCCACGGCGACGGCGACCGCGGCTGCCAAGCTCGAAGCGGCCGCGCGCACCGGCGATACGCCCCAAATCGATACGCTCGCGACGGCGCTGCGCACGGAAGTCACCCGGACCATCGAGTACCTGCGCCACAAGGTTGCGTCGGCGTAAGCCCTGAGCAGGCTCGGGCGCGCTATCATCGCGTCCTCCCCAACGAGGCAAGGCTGAACCGGGTGGCTGATTCCTGGCGCGCTTCGACGCTGGCGCCGTTTCGCTCGCGCACGTTTCTGCGGATTTGGTCCGCGAGCCTGGTCTCGAATTTCGGCAGCCTGATTCAGGCGGTCGGTGCCTCGTGGCTCATGACATCCCTCGTCGCCTCGGCCGATTACGTGGCCCTGGTACAGGCCTCGACGTCCCTGCCGATCATGCTCCTCGCCCTGCCCTCCGGTGCCGTGGCGGACATCTGGGACCGGCGCAAGATCATGCTCGTCGCGCAGGCGCTGATGTTCTCGGTGTCCGTGCTGCTCGCCGTGATCACGTACAGCAAGCACATCGAGCCCTGGAGCTTGCTGCTCTTGACCTTCCTGCTCGGCTGCGGCACGGCCCTATACGGCCCGGCATGGCAGTCGTCGGTGGGCGAGCAGGTTCAGCGCGAGCACATTCCGGCGGCCGTCGCGCTCAATACGATGTCGTACAACCTCGCGCGAACGGCGGGGCCGGCGATCGGCGGCGTCATCGTGGCGACCGCGGGAGCGCCGTTCGCCTTCGTGGTGAACGCGCTGACCTATGTCGGGCTCATCGTCACCCTGGCGACCTGGAAGCGGCCGAAAAACGAGTCGCAGCTGCCGCCGGAATCGATGCTGATGGCGATTCGCGCGGGCCTGCGGTACTGCCGGCTCTCGCCGGCGATTCGTGCCGTGCTCCTGCGGGGGTTCCTGCTCGGCGCGTTCGGTAGCGCCATTTGGGCGTTGATGCCGCTCATCGCGCGCGACCTGTTGGGCGGAACCGCGAAGACCTACGGCGTGCTGTTCGGCACCTTCGGGTGCGGAGCGGTGATCGGAGCGTTGGGCAGCTCGACGGCGCGCCAGCGCTTCTCGAACGAGACACTGGCCCGTGCCGGGATCGTGGCGTTCGGCCTGACCGCCGCCGTCTCGGCCTTCAGCCCCTGGATCGTGCCCACCTTGCTCGCCTTTCTGATCGGCGGCGCGGCGTGGGTGATCATGCTCACCTCGTTCAACATCACCATTCAGTTGTCGTCGCCGAGATGGGTGACCGGCCGCGCGCTCGCCGTGTACCAGATGGCCGTGTTCGGCGGCATGGCGATCGGGAGCTGGATTTGGGGTGAAGTGGCCGAGAGCTATGGGCTCAAGTTGGCGCTGGCCGCTTCGGCCCTGCTGCTGTGGGCATCTTCGCTCGTCGGACTCATCGCTCGACTGCCGCAGACCGAGGGACTGAACCTCGCACCCTCGCGCGGGCCGATGAAGTTCACGCCCGCCGTCGAGCTCGGGCCGGAGAGCGGGCGCGTGATCGTCACCATCGAGTACCGCATCGCCGAGAGCGATCGGGTGGCGTTCGGCCGGGCGATGCAGGAACTGCGGCGCATCCGCCGTCGCGACGGCGCGCGTCGCTGGATGCTCATGCAGGACATGAGCCAGCCGGAGCTGTGGGTGGAGCGCTTCCACAGCCCGAGTTGGGTCGAACACCAGCGGCGCTATCACCGCTTCACCGTTGCGGATCAGGACATCGAGCGGCGCGCGTACGCCTTCCATCGCGGCGACAACCCGCCGCGCGTTCGTCACCTGCTCGAGCGCCCGCCGGACGAGTTGCCGATCGCCGAGCGCGAAGCGCAGTCGCTCGGCGAACGCGCCGTCGTCAGCGATCCGAATTTGCCGTCGAGTGCCGGTTCGACCTGACGCTCACCAGATCGCGACGCGCTGGTCCGGGGGCAGATAGAGCTTGTCGCCCGGCTGGACATTGAACGCCGCGTACCACGCGTCCATGTTCCTCACGGTGCCGTTCACGCGGAAGTACGCGGGGCTGTGCACGTCCGACATCACCAGCTCGCGCATCACGCCGTCGCGATACTTCGCGCGCCACACCTGGGCCCACGACAGGAAGAAGCGTTGGTCGCCGGTGAGCCCGTCGATCACCGGCGCTTGCCTGCCCTTCAGCGCGAGGTGATACGCGTGATAGGCCATGTTCAAGCCGCCGAGGTCGCCGATGTTCTCGCCGAGCGTGTTCGCGCCGTTCACTTTCAGACCCGCTAGCGCCTCGTAGCCCGAGTACTGAGCGACGAGCTTGTCCGCGCGCTGCGTGAACGCGTCGCTGTCCACCTTCGTCCACCAGTCGTTGAAGCTGCCGTCGGGCGCGAACTTGCGGCCCTGATCGTCGAAGCCGTGCCCGATCTCGTGGCCGATGACGGCGCCGATCGCGCCGTAGTTCACGGCATCGTCGGCGTTCGGATCGAAGAACGGCGGCTCGAGGATCGCCGCCGGGAACACGATCTCGTTGTTCTGCGGGTTGTAGTAGGCATTGATGTCCTGCGGCAGCATCTGCCACTCGGAGCGATCGACCGGCTTGTCGAGCCGCGCGAGCTGGCGGTGCCACTCCCACAGCGACGCGCGGCGCACGTTGCCGAGCAGATCGCTACGCTTCACGTCGAGCGCCGAGTAATCCTTCCACTTGTCGGGATAACCGATCTTCGTGACGAAGGTTGCGAGCTTGTCGTGCGCGCGGGTCTTCGTTTCGGGCGTCATCCACGAGAGCTGATCGACACGCTGGGACAGCGCGTCGAGCAAGTTGCGCACCAGCACCTGCATCTTCGCTTTCGACGAGGGCGGGAAATACTTCGCGACATAGACCTGCGCCACCTGCTCGCCGAGCGCGCCGTTCACGGCGTCGACACCGCGCTTCCAGCGGTCGCGCTGCTTCGGCTGGCCGCGCATGGTCACGCCGTAGAAGCCGAAGCGCGTCGTGTCGAACTTCTTCGGTAGATACGCCGCGTACGCGTCGAGGTGGTGGAACGTCAGATAGTCCTTCAGCGTATCGAGCGGCGTCGCGCCGACGAGCTTCGCGATGTCACGCACCGCCGTCAGCTCGCCGATGATCACGTCCTTGCGCGTGCCGAGCTCGGCGGCGTCCATGAATGCTTGCCACTCGAAGCCCTTCGCGTACTCCTTCACCTGCGCCATCGTGCGCGGGTTGTAGTTCGCCTCGACGTCGCGGCGCTTCTCGATGGGCCAGCTCACGCGCGCGATCGCCGTCTCGAAATCCATGATCTTCTGCGCGCGCGCCTTGCCGTTCGGCACGTCCGCGAGCGCGAACATCGAGGCGATGTACTCGACGTACTTCGCGCGAATCGTCGCGAGCTGCGGATCGTCCTTCAGGTAGTAGTCGCGATCCGGCAGGCCGAGGCCGCCCTGCCCGATGCCCACCGTATAGATGTCCGGATTCTTCAGGTCCGGCCCGAGGCCGATCTCGAAGGTCGATTGATAGCCGGGCGCGCCGAAGAGTGTCGCGATGTCCTGCTTCGATTTCGCGGCAGCGATCCGGTCGAGCTCCGCCCGCACCGGTGTGAGGCCGTTCGTTTCGATGGCGGCCTCGTCCATGAAGCTCGCGTAGTAGTCGCCGATCTTTTGCTCGGGCGTGCCGGCGGCGGGCTGCGAGGCCGCGGCCTGCTCGATGATTCCGCGCACCCGGTTCTGCGACTGCTCGTCGAGACGCGTGAAGATGCCGAAGCTCGAACGGTCGTCGGGAATCGCGTACGTGTCGTACCACGTGCCGTTCGCGTGCTCGAAGAAGTCGTCGCCCGCCTTCACGGCCGGCTTCCCGGCGGCGAGGTCGAGACCGAACGCACCGATCTCCGCCTTCGGCGGCGGCGGCGCGGGCGGCGTCGCGGCGGCGGGCGCCGGGCTGGGTACGGGAGCGGACTGTTGAATGGGCGGCGAGGTGCACGCGGCGAGGACGAGCGCGAGCGCGGCGAGGAACGAGAGCTTCATACGATGCGATCCGAAAGCAGAGAAAGGCCGCCATCATAGCGGCCCTGCCGGGCGTGGCAGGCGCCCTTCGCACTCGATTGATCGTTTTCCGCGGTCCGCTCGTCGGCGGACGGCGCTACTGCGCGGCGGCGCCTGCGAATCTCTCGGGCAGCTCGTCCCGGTTTCGGGGCAAGAGATAACCGTCGGTCTGCCGCAGCAGCAGCTCGAGATCGCTCGCCGGAATGGGCCGGCTGTGCAGGTAACCCTGTGATTCGTCGCACCCGGCGCGCGTGAGCAGCGCGAGCTGCTCGCGCGTCTCCACCCCTTCGGCGACGGTGGTCATGTTGAACGCACGCGCCAAACCGATGATGGTCGACACCAAGGCGCCGCCGCTCGATTCCGCGAGCCGGCTCGTGAACGAGCGATCGATCTTGAGCGTGTCGACGGGAAGCTGGGACAACCGGCTCAGCGAAGAATATCCCGTGCCGAAGTCGTCGATGGCCACCTGGATGCCGGCGCTGCGCAGGGTGCGGAGCGTGCGCACGGCCCACGCAGAGTCATCGAGCAACGCGCCTTCGGTGATCTCGATGTCGAGGCCCCAGCCCCGGTCGGTCGACAAGTCGCTCGCGGCATCGATCACCTTCGAGGCGAAGTCGCGCCGGCGCAGCTGCACGGGCGCGGCATTCACCGCCACACGCATGGGCGGATAACCGAGCTGCTCCCAACGCCGGCAATCTACCGCCGCCTGCAGCAGCGCCCACTCGCCGACCGCGCTGATCAGGCCCGTCGATTCGAGAATGGGCAAAAAAGCGCCGGGCGCCAGCAGTCCGCGCACCGGATCCATCCAGCGCAGCAGCGCTTCGACGCCGACGATGCGGCCGGAGGTGAGAGATACCTTCGGCTGATAGAACAGTTGGAACTGATTACGGCCGAGCGCGGAGCGCAGGCGATGCTCTGTAGCGAGCCGCTCCGCGAGCGCCGAGTTCATTCCGGGCCGATGGCGCACCAGCTTCTCGCCGCTCGCTTTCGCGGCCTTCAAGGCCGCTTCGGCGTTCTGCACGAGGGTCGCGGCGTCCGCACCATCCTCGGGAAAGACCGCGACTCCGCATGTCACGCTGATCGGCAGATAGCGGCCGTCGAGCATGAACGCGTCGCCGAAGATCTCGGCGATGCGCCCGTGCACTTGGCGCAGATCGTTGCCGTCGACGTCGTCCACGAAGCACGCGAACGTCGCGCCGCCGAGATGCGCGACGTGCTCGCTCTGACCGAGCCGGCCCTTGAGGCGCTCCGCGATGCACTGGAGCAGCAAATCGCCGACGTGCCGGCCGAGCGCATCGTTCAGCGCGCTCATGTGCTCCACGTCGAACACGACGATCGCGGGATGCGAGTCGGCATGAGTATTGGCGAGCACGCGCCCGAGACGCTCACAGAACAGCGACCGCTTGGCGAGGCCGGTCAGCGCATCGAAGTACGAGAGAAAGCGCACCGCGTCCTGCTTCTCGAGGTACTGGAGCGCGAAGGACAAATTCGCCGCCACTTCCTTCAGCAGACGCAGCTCCTCATCACTGATGGTCGCGTCCGCCGCGGCGCCGAACATGAGCGCGCCGATCGTAGTGGCATCGACCGTGAGCGGCAGGCATGCGAGCCGGCCCGTGCTCATCTCCGCTTCGCCCGTGCGCAGCACGCGCGCGACGATGCTCTCTTCCGCGTCCGCAGCGTCGCCGATGACGAACGTGGCGTTCTGCAGGTCCTGCGCATTCCCGCCGGCCCACGCGATGGGCCGCGCGGTGCGCGTGCCCGGTTCGACGAGCGCGACGTACGCGAATGCATAGCCGCCCGTGCTGTGCGCGAGCCGACACGCTTCCTGCAGGAGCTGATCGCGCCCGAATATGCGCACGACTGCGGTATTGATGCCCGAGAGCATTTGCAGAACACGCGTGAAGCGCGAGACCCGCTCTTCGGCCGCACGACGCGCGCGTCGCTCATCGAGATCTTCCAGCGCGCGGCGTACCGCCGGCGCGAGACGCGCGAGGTTCGTCTTCAACACGTAGTCCACGGCGCCGCGCTTCAGCGTCTGAATGGCGTGCTCTTCGCCGATCGTGCCGGAGAGGAAGATGAACGGAACATCGGGCGCCTCGGTCACGGCGATCGCGAGCGCGGCGAGCCCATCGAATTGCGGCAACGTGAAATCCGAGAGCACGACGTGCGGGCGCCAGTCACGCAGTGCGGCACGAAATTCCGACTCGCGTTCGACACGCTTGCACGTACATTGGAAGCCGGCCGACGTCAGCTGCCAGGCCGCGATTTCGGCCTCCGCCGGCACATCCTCGACGATCAGTAAGCGCAGTTCCGTGCGCACCGTGCGCCCACCCTTGATTGCTCTCATGCCCCTCGCGTGGGGTCGTAGTTGTCGCGTATCCGCCCGAGTTTCGGGAGCCGACACGGTCACAGTTCTGCGCTCGCGCGCGGCTGACTTGTACTTAATTCGACACCGGATGGCGACGCTGCGCTGCGGGACCGATTCTTGCGGCGCGTGGGGCCGCGCCCGGAGGGCTCAGCCCGAGGCCGCGGTGTCCGCGAAGTGGGCGCGGACTTGGCCTCGAAAATGGAGTGTCACATGACCGATTTGCTGTTGAACGCCGCGCGCCGGCTGGGCGTGCCGACCGACATCAGCGCCGGGCCCGGCAACGGGCTCCCGGGCCTCAGTATTTGGGCCCGCTGGCCCCGGCACCCGCATGAAGTTGCGCAAGACGTCTTGAACGAGCTGACACGCGAGGAGCGTGATGCCACCGTGAGCCCGCTCCGGGGCACGCCCCTGTGGCGCGCCCGGCACGGCGAGTGGACCCACATCGGCCGGTTCGAGGAGGCAGTGGCGCAGCTCGCCCTGCACGTCACCGAGCATCCGCGGACGAACAAGGGCGGGAATTGACCTGCACCCTAGGGCAGGAGTTGACCGTATTCCCCCAATAGGGTGATACGCCGTGCCGCGCACGGCCCTAGAATCCAACGCCCGCATGCTACCGAATCGACTCCGCCCCGCTGCCGAAGCGCCGCTCAGTGCGGCTGCCGCCGCATCGATCGCCGGCCGTTTCCGCCAAGTGCGCGCGGCCACGGAGGCGCTGTGCCGCCCGCTGGCAACGGACGACTACGCGATCCAGTCGATGCCCGACACCAGTCCGGCGAAATGGCACATTGCCCATACAAGCTGGTTCTTCGAGGAATTCGTGCTCCAGGCGGCCATCGAGGACTACAAGTTCTACGATGACTCGTTCCGCTACCTCTTCAATTCCTACTACGAAGCGGTCGGACCGCGGCACAGCCGGCCCGAACGCGGCGTGCTGTCGCGCCCGACGATCGAGCAGGTGTGGGCGTATCGCGGCTACATCGACGAGGAAATGCAGCACCTGCTCGAACGGGACGACCTGCCGGCGGAGCTGCGCGAGGTGGTGGTCATCGGGCTGCATCACGAGCAGCAGCACCAGGAGCTGCTACTCACCGATATCAAGCACATGTTCTCCCGCAATCCGCTGCAGCCGGCGTACGTCGCGCTGCCCGGCGCGACGAAGCGCAGCGCCCCGGTGCGCCTCGTGTTCCAGGAATTCACGGGTGGGCTCGTCGAGATCGGGCACGTCGGCACCGGCTTCTGTTTCGACAACGAGCTCGCCCGACATCGCGTGTTTCTCGAGCCCTTCCGGCTCGCGAACCGCCTCACCACGAATGCCGAGTACCTGCAGTTCGTGCGCGCCGGCGGCTACAAGCGCGCGGAGCTCTGGCTCTCCGACGGCTGGGCCTGGGTGCAGAAGGAAGGCTTGCAGCGCCCGATCTACTGGTCCGACTCGCTCGAGCAGGAATTCACGCTGACGGGGTCGCGCAATCTCGATCCGCACGCCCCCGTCTGTCATGTGAGCTACTACGAAGCGGACGCCTTCGCCCGCTGGGCCGGCGCGCGGCTGCCCACCGAATTCGAATGGGAGTCGGTGGCGTCGGGGGCCTCGCTCGAGGGCAATTTCGTCGAGGACGGCGCCTGGCATCCGCACGCCGCGCAACCGCTTGAAGCGGGTGCGCAGGGGAACCATGTACCGATCCAGCAATTATTCGGGGACGTCTGGGAGTGGACCGGGTCGGCCTACACGCCGTATCCCCGCTTTCAGCCGCTGCATGGGGCGCTCGGGGAATACAACGGGAAGTTCATGGTGAATCAATTGGTCCTGCGCGGCGGGTCGTGCGCGACGCCCCGCAGTCACATCCGGGCGACGTATCGCAATTTCTTCTATCCCACGGCCCGCTGGCAGTTCAGCGGCGTGCGGCTCGCGGCGGACGTGGTCGGATGAGCCCGGCGGACGGTGGGCCGGTCCGGCTGCGCCATGGCAGCTCGAAGGAATCCGCGTACGAGCCGTTCGTTGCGGACGTGCTCGAGGGACTGCGCGAGCAGCCCAAGCGGATCTCGCCCATCTACTTCTACGATGCGCGCGGCTCGAAGCTGTTCGATCAGATTTGCGAGCTGAAGGAGTACTACCCGACGCGCACCGAGATGCACATTCTCGGCGCGGAGGGCGACGACATGGCCCGCTACATCGGCGAGGACGCGCTGCTCGTCGAGCTCGGCAGCGGCTCCAGCATGAAGACGCGGCTGCTGCTCGATCGGCTGCCGACGCTGTCGGCCTACGTCCCCGTGGATATTTCCCGCAGTCATTTGCTGAACGCCGCGCGCGGCATCGCTGCCGCGTATCCGCGGCTCGAAGTGCTGCCCGTGTGCGCGGACTTCATGCAGCCCTTCGCGTTGCCGCGACCGCATCGCGCCGCGCGGCGCGTCGTCGTGTTCTTTCCGGGCTCGACCATCGGCAATTTCGACCCGCCGCAGGCCCTGAGCTTGATGCGTGTGATGCACGACATCGCCGGACCGCGCGGCGGGCTGCTCATCGGGACGGACCTGGTGAAGGATCCCGAGATGCTCGTGCGTGCGTATGACGACGCGCGCGGTGTCACGGCCGCGTTCAATCTGAACGTGCTCCGTCGCTTCAACCACGAGCTGCATACCGATTTCGATCTCGCGAGCTTCGAGCATCGCGCCGTATGGAACGCCGCGGCGAGTCGCATCGAAATGCATCTCGTGAGCACGCGTGAGCAGCGCGCCACTTTGGCGGGCGAGCCGATCGACTTCGCGGCGGGCGAGGCGATCGTGACCGAGCATTGCCACAAGTACACGGTAGCGGGGTTCGCCGCGCAGGCGGCGCGCGCGGGCTGGACGCAGGTTCAGCACTGGCTGGATCCGCACGGTTACTTCAGCGTGAACTATCTCGAAGCTTGACCGATTCGGCGGCTCAGCCAGCGCTAAGATATAGCGCATGGACGCACGCACCCTGGACGAGCTGAAGAACGCGATTCGCACGATCCCCGACTATCCCAAGCCGGGAATTCAGTTTCGCGACATCACGACTTTGCTCGGTAACGCCCGAGCTTTTCGTGCGACCGTCGACGAGCTGGTTGCTCCCTGGGCCACGACTCGAGTCGATCGCGTGGCCGGCATCGAAGCGCGCGGCTTCATTCTGGGAGGCGCGGTCGCCCATCAACTGCAGGCCGGCTTCGTCCCTATTCGAAAGAAGGGCAAGCTGCCGCACGCCACCGTGCGCGTCGCGTACTCGCTCGAGTACGGCCTCGATGAGATGGAGATGCACCTCGACGCGGTGAACCCCGGCGAGCGGCTGATCCTGGTGGACGATTTGATCGCCACCGGCGGCACGGCCGAAGCCGCCGTGCGGCTGCTCCGTCAGCGCGGCGCCGAGGTGCTGGCGGCGTGCTTCGTCATCGATTTGCCGGAGCTGGGCGGCTCCCGCAGGCTGGCCGTCGCCCAAGTTCCGGTACGCACGCTGCTGTCGTTCTGAGCCTCAATGCGCGCGACTGCGCTTGGCGCGCGTCGACTTCTTCGCCCGCTTCGCTTCCAGGCCGCGCAGGAGGGCCGCGTCGCGCGCATCTTGGCCGCCGCCCTTCGATTTACTCTTCGCCTTGCGCAGCGCCGCCTGATCCACGCCGCCGCTCGCGCGCTTGGTCGCATTCGGTCCGGCCTTCTTCACGAAATCCCTGGTGCGCTTGTCGTAACGGCGCGCGGACTCGTAATCCCCCTCACCCTGAATCTTCGGCATCTCGACTCTCCAGCGTAATCCGGTGGTGAACGCTCGATACCTAACGCATCGCCGCGCGCCCGGGATGTAGGACGTGTCTGACGGCGGAGTCAGCCGACGCCGCGTCCTCGCGAGGCGCTTCGACGGATTGGGCGCAGGCCGCGGCGCCGGTAGCGTCCGCTCCATGAGCGTAAGAGACTTGGCATCGCTGTTCGCGCTGGTCTGCGGCGTCCTGCTGGTATTGATGGCGGCGTGAGCTAACTGGAGAGTGAACGCATGATGGAGCGAACTGCCGAACGCGGCGCTGCCCTCGTGGACGAGTTGCGCAATGTGGTGATTCAGGCCGAAGCGCTGCTCGAGGCGCTCGGCCAGGACAAGGATGAAGCGCTGACGGCACTGCGCGAGCGAGTCTACAGCGCAATCGACGCCGCCAAGGTACGCCTCGCAGATTTGGAGAAACAGGCGAACGTCGTGGCCCAGCGGGCTTCGGTCGCCGCTGAAGCGTACACGCGTGAAAACCCCTGGACCGTCATCGGCGGCGCCTTCGCGCTCGGCTTGATGCTGGGCTCCGTGTTCACGCGCGCACTCGGCTCCGACGGCGACGATCTCGCCTGAAACGCCGGCGATGGAGCCCGCACAGCCCATCATCGGTCGCGGTAAGTCGCTCCTCGATCAATTGCTGCGCCTCGCGCAGACGCGCCTGGAGTTGCTGAGCGCCGAGCTGCACTACGAGAAGCTTGCGCTCATGCGTCAGTGGCAGCTCGCCGTGGGCGCGGTCGTGTGCATTTGTCTCGCCGGCGTGACTCTGATCGCGCTCTTGGCGATCACGCTTCCGGAAAGCTCGCGAGTCACCGTGTTGTCGGTGGTCCTGGCGTTCTTCGTAGGTGGCGCGATCGGCTGCGTCATCGCGCTGAAGGTGCGCGCCAAGCGGCCGCCGCTGTTCTCGCGCGTAGTCCAACAATTGCGGCTCGATCGCGGCTCGCTGAGCGAGGATTCGTGAGCCTGCGGGCCCAGCAGCACCACATCGAGCAGCGTTTGCGATTGCTCGAGGTAGAAGCGGGTATCCAACGGGCCGAGCTTGCCGCGACCCTCGCGGGGTTGGAGCGGCGCCGGGCGCTGGCATGGGGTGGGAAAGTGGCGACGTGGGGCTACCGCCTGCTCGCGACGCCGCGGGTACGCTGGCTGATCGCAGCAAACGTTCTCGCCAGACTCAAACGCAAGTGGGCGCGGTAGAGTGGGCGACAATTTGGGGGCATTCAGAGGCGACGAATGGTAAGCGCAGGAGCCGACGTCACGCGAAGACCCGTCAGCGGCTGGGCCGCCTTCGGGCTGCTCGCGCTGCCCGTGCGCATTGCGCTGATCGTGGCGTGCGCCGTGATCGTGCTCATCGCCACGACGGGCGAGCGCTCGAGTGCGTTCATCGCGATGACCCTGGTGAGCCTGGCGTTGCTCCTCGCAACCGCCGCCCTCCTCATGACGGACGCTGCGCATCGCGAGCGCGAGCGCGTGGCTGCCGAGCGACAGGGCGTGGAATTCCAGAAGCTCCTCGAGCTGCGCACGCACGAGCTCTCCGAGCTCTCGACTCACCTGCAGGAGCTCGCGGAGAAGGAAAAATCCGAGCTCGCGCGCCATCTGCACGACGAGCTCGGCGGGCTGCTCACGGCCGCGAAGATGGACCTGTCGTGGATGCAATCGCGCCTGTCGGAGGCGCCGTACGGCGCGCGGCTCACGCAGCTCGGCACCGTGTTGGACGAGGCGATGGATCTGAAGCGGCGCGTCGTAGAGCAGTTGCGACCGTCGCTGCTCGATCACTTCGGCCTGCCGACGGCGCTGCGCGCGCACGTGGAGACGGTGTGCACCAAAGCGTCCCTTCAATACGAAGTGACGATGTCGGACGACGCAGAGGCGATTCCGAAAGAGTCCGCCATTGCGCTCTTCCGCGTGATCCAAGAGGGGCTGACGAACGTCGTGCGGCACGCCAACGCGCGCCAAGTGCGACTCGCGCTCACGAGCGATGAGCAGCGCTTCTTGATCCTGCTCATCGATGATGGCAGCGGCATGAAGCTCAATGACTCGCGGTTCCGCTGGTCGCACGGCCTCGCGGGCATGCGCCAGCGGGTGCAGGCGCTCGGGGGTCAGTTCGCGATCGAGTCGAGCCCGGCAGAGGGCACGACGTTGCGGATCGAAGTGCCGAAGGCCCGGGCGGCGGCGCCGGCCGCGCAGCTCACGGCGCAAAGCTGACTAGCGTCGCCGACTCGCTTGCCGGACGGCCATCAACTATGCCGCGCCGGCGCCCACTTGGATTGCGCGTCCGCCACGATGCCCTTCAGCAGCGAGATGTCGCGCATCTTGTCGAGGAAGTAGTCGGCGCCGGCCGCGAAACAGTGGTCGCGCACGAAGTCCGACGCGTAGTTCGTCAACACGACGATGAGCGGCTGCCCCTCGGGCGGATAGAGCTGGCGTGCGTGCCGAATCACCGCTACGCCATTGCCCTCGGCCAGCTCGATGTCGACGACGAGTACGTCGAACATCGCTTCCTTCAGCCGCGTCAACGCTTCGGACTGGGTCGCGGCCTGAGCCGCGACGGCGAGCCGCCCCGGCTCGGAGAGCAAGTCGACGAGGCGCCGCGAGAGCACGTCCGAATCCTCGATCAGCAGAATGCGCCGCTCGGGGTCGGGCAGCACGTTTCCAGCGCGGGCTTCGTCAGGGCTCATCAGAATCACTGCAGCAAGTTGTTCTTGATGGCGTAGTACGTGATGTCCGCGTTCGTCTTCATGCCCATCTTCTCCAGAATTCGGGTGCGGTACGTACTGACGGTCTTCACGCTCAGGAACAGTTTGGCGGCAATCTCGGAAACGCTCTTGCCTTCGGCGAGTTTCGTAAATATCTGGAATTCCCGCTCGGACAGCACGCTGTGGCGCGGCTCGTTCGGCGAGCCGCCCTGGATGCCGCTCACCAGCAGCTCGGCAAGCTCCGGGCTCACATAACGGCCGCCGCGCTGCGCCGCGCGGATGGCACGACAGAGCTCCGCGTCATCGGCATTCTTGCTGATGAAGCCGCTCGCGCCGGCGCGCAACACGTTCAAGCCGTACTGAGTCTCGGGGTAGGCACTGAGCACCAGCGTCGACACGGCGTCATGGTGCGTCTTGATCTGGCGCAGGACGTCCAGGCCCGACATGTCGGGCAACGAGAGATCGAGGAGCAGCACGTCGCAGGGCGTACTGCGCATGAGCGCGAGCGCCTCGCGACCGGTCTTTGCTTCGCCGACCCAAGTGAAATCCGGCTGCGCCTCGATGATCTGCTTCAGCCCGATGCGAACGAGCTGGTGATCGTCTACGACTGCAACACGTGTGGCGGGCATGGGCTCGTAAGGTTAAGGCGACGGTCCGGTCTGCGAAAGAGACTTTACCGCCTGACACGCGCGCCGAATCCGCGCGCGCGTGTAGGAATCGTCCGACAGCCGAAAATCGAGGCCGGTTTCAGCGACCCGATTCGGCCGTGTCTTGTACATCGACGAGCGCATCCTTGCCGAGCCCGTCCTTGCCGTTGTACGCCTCGAGGCGGTTGTACAGCGTCTTCAGGCTCACGCCGAGAATCTCCGCAGCCTTGCGCTTCACGTGGCCGCAGTAGACCAGCGTCGCCATGGTGACCCGGCGCTCGACTTCTTCGAGCGGCGTCCCGACACGGATCGTGATCGTCGTGGCGTCGTCCGCTTTCGGCGTGGGCTCGGAGACCGCAACGTCACACTCGATGACGTCGTCCGCCATGATGTACGCGCGCTGCACGTAGTTGCGCAACTCACGCACGTTGCCGGGCCAGTTGTGCTGATACAGCCGCACGAGCGCATCGCGCGAGAACGTCTTGTTCGTGCTCTCGATGCGGTTGAGATCGTCGAGGAAGCACTGTGCGAGCTGCTCGATATCCGTCCCGCGCTCACGCAGCGGCGGCAGGCGGATCGGGAAGACGTTCAGGCGGTGATACAGGTCCTCACGCAGCTTGCCGTCCGCCACGGCCTTCTCCGGCTCGCGATTCGTGGCCGCGACGACGCGCACGTCCGTGGAGATGAGCTGCGTGCCGCCGACGCGCATGAATTGGCCCGTCTCGAGCACGCGGAGCAGCTTCACCTGCAGCTCCATCGGCATCTCGGTGATTTCGTCGAGGAAGATCGTGCCGCCGTTGGCGCGCTCGAAGAAGCCTTTGTGCTGGCGGTCGGCGCCCGTGAAGCTGCCGCGCTCGTGGCCGAAGAGCTCGCTCTCGATGAGCTGCGGGGCGACGGCGCCGCAGTTCAGCGGCAGGAACGCGGCCTCGCGACGCCGACTCAGCTCGTGAATCGTCGAGGCGGCGAGCTCTTTGCCCGTGCCGCTCTCGCCGATCAGCAGCGCGGTCGCCGAGGTGGGCGCGACGCGGCTCAACTGATCGTAGAGCACCTGCATGCGCTGCGAGCTGCCGAGAATCTTGCCGAAGCGACCGAGCTTGCGCAGCGCTTCGCGCAGCTCACCGATCTCTTGCTGAAGCGCGGAAGTCTTCTTCGCGTGGCGCAGCACCGCCTGCACGCGCTCGAGATCCGCGGGCTTCACGAGGTAGTCGCTCGCACCGGCGCGCAGGGCCGCAACCGCGCTGTCGACCGTCGCGTGGCCCGTGACGATGATGACTTCCGTGGCGTCGGGCTTCTCGAGCTCGCTCACGAGCTCGATGCCTTCGCCGTCGGGCAGACGCAGATCGGTCAGCAGCACATCCGGCCGTTGGCGGCCGAGCTCGATGCGGGCCTCGCGCAGCGATTGCGCACGCGCCACCGTGAAGCCTTCCATGCGCGCCACTTCCTGCAACCACTCCACGACGTCCGTATCGTCATCGACTATCAACGCGTGTGCCATTTCATCCTCGTATCGTCATACGGTCGTTCGTACTTTTTTCGGGCGTCACTCTACTGCCGTCGCGGCGCCCGCTCGCAAGTGTCTCCGGTGCCCGACAGGAACGATCGATGCTCGGCTTTCGATTCAGTTGGAACGCGAAAGGCGCAACATGAACTGGGCAATTGGGCTTCTCTCGATCGGCGCGGTGGTCCTGGGTACGCAGCTCGATCGGCGCAGACAGCGCGAGCGAGGAAGGCTACCACGTCGGGAAATTCATCGATGGGAAGAGGAAGGCGGCGCGGTGCCCGTGAGTCGCGCGCGCACGGCGGCGCAAACCGAGACGCCACCTGCGCCGGAACCGATGTGAAAACGGATGAGGTCATGAGCATCTGTCGCACGCGAGCTACGCGTCCACGGTAAAAAAGTTACGCTTCACCTTGCCGAAGGTCCGCAGCGCGTATTTCTTGCACGTCCTGTACGTTTTACACGCCGCACGACCGGGTCGACAGGCCCGCGAGCCGCGCGCGCGGCCCGTTCATCGAGTCCTCACCGCCGAAAATCCAGCCCGCCTCTAAGGTCCGCGCACGGCCGAATCGTTCCGACCAGTCCCCGTGAGCATTCGTGCGCGCGGCTGCCAGCCCTCGTAAGTCTCGGTAATCCAAGGCGCTCGTCGCTCGCCCGAGATCGCCATGTGCGGCGCCGTCGGGTACTCCAGCTGTCGCTCTTGCCGTGGGGTCTGTCGTGCTCACGCGCTCGTTGCTCCTCATGCCATGCGTAAGCTTGAGCATGAAGTGTGCCTACTTACGGAGGTGCTGGCATACGCGTTGCATACTCTGGTCCATCGATGAATCTGCATCGACGTTCTTGCCTCCCCGGCAAAACGCCGAAGCTGACCGAAGACCCCCCGTTTGGCGGGCTGTGGTGCGACCAGCCCGCTCTTTTTTTATCTGGCCTTCGGCCGACACGACACTCTGTCTAGCGGGCGTCGGCTAGTCTGCGGATGATCGGAACGAAGGAGTCGAAGTCGACGGGCTTCGGCACGTGCAAATCGAATCCTGCGTCGATTGCCGCTTCGATATCCGCCCGCGATGCATAACCTGTCAGCGCAATCGCAATCACACGAGCGCCATCGGCAAGTCTGCGCAGCTTACGCACGAGCGAGTAGCCATCCTCTTCCGGCATGCCGATGTCTGTAACCACGACATCGAAGCGCGCCCCCGGCGCGCCGAGATGATCGAGCGCGGCCTGCACGGAATCGCCCATCGTCACCCGCGCGCCCTCCAGTCGTAGCGTTTCCGCCACGACCGCGCGCGCATCCGCTTCATCATCGACGACGAGAATCGAAAGCCCCCGCAACTGCTCCGGCCGCGGTTCGTTCGCACGCTTCACGAGACGCTCGCCGATCGACTCGGCATCCGTTTGCGCGGCCGGCAGCGAGATCACGAACGACGAACCGCGATCCCGACCTTCGCTAGCCGCGGAGACCGTGCCACCGTGCAGCGCGACGATCTCGCGCACGAGCGTGAGACCGAGTCCCAAGCCGCCCGCGCCGCGCGTCGTCGAGCTGTCGCCTTGGCGAAAGCGATCGAAGATGTGCGGCAAGAGGTCCGCCGAGATGCCGTGGCCCGTGTCGATCACGCTGAGCACGGCGCGCTCGCCGTCCTCGCGCAGTTGCACGGTGATGCGCCCGCCGCTCGGCGTGAACTTCATGGCGTTCGAGAGCAGATTGTTGATCACCTGACTCAAGCGATCGGGATCGCCGAAGATCGGCGCGCGCTGCGCCTCGGTGTCCACGACGATTTCGAGTCCCTTCGCGGCAGCCGCGGGGCGCACAGCGTCCACCGCGACGCCGACGAGCGTAGCGAGCCGCATCTGCCGCGGCGTGATGCGCAGCTTGCCCGTGCCGATACGACCAAGGTCGAGCAGATCGTTCACCATCTTGAGCTGCGCTTTGGCGCTCTGCTCGATGCGCGGCGACACGGACTTCACTTCCGGATCGTCCGCGCGCTTGATCGCGAGGATGCGGTTCCAGCCGAGAATGGCGTTCAGCGGCGAGCGCAATTCGTGCGAAATGACCGAGAGAAACTCGTCTTTCGCGCGATTCGCCGCATCGGCGGCGATGCGCGCGCGGCGCTCGGCCGCGTTCGCTGCCGACAACGCCACGACGGCGCGCTCTTCGGTGGTCGCATCCCGCGCCACCAGGAGCGCCTCGGGGCGCACGCCCTTCGCATCGCTCAGGGCGCGGGCGCGCAGCGAAACCCAGTGCGGCCCGTCGGCAGACCACTGCGTTTTCACGACGAGATCCGCGCCGTCGCCGTGCTCCAGCGCCGCACGCAGCACCGCGGCGGGCTTGGTGCGGTCTTCGGGCGCAAGCGCTTCCTCGAGCTCGTGCCACGTCGGCTCCGCATCGGGCGCGAAGCCGAACAACGCCTTGAAATGCGCGTTCGCGCCGCTGATCCGCTGTTTGGGATCCACACGGCAGAAGCCGATGCCCGATACCCCGAGCACTCTCTCGAAATCGTCGATGCGGCTCGCGAGCCGTTGGCGCTCGCGCGACTCGCGTGGCGCGGTCTGCGAGGAACCGCCTTCCGGGTCGTGAATTCTTCTCATGTCCTTCATACGGTCATGTAGCGGCGACCGATGCACAGGGCGTTCTTACACGCCGCGTGCGCGCAGTCGCACGGGCCGGCGCGCGTCGCGCCGCGCACGGAGCCCGTGCATGCGCCGGGCACGCAAACTGCGCGATTGGCATAGCTGTTGCTTTGACTGACGGGTTGAAACTCGTCGAGGTTCCTCAAGAGATGTCGCAAGCAGGATTAGGGCTGCGCCTCAAGCAGCAACTGACTCTGACACCGAGATTGCAACAGTCCGTGAAGCTGTTGCAGCTCTCGGCACTGGAATGTGTGCAAGAACTGAACCAAGCGATTGCGCAGAATCCCTTCCTCGAAGAGAACGTGGAGAGTAGCGAGCCGACGGCGCAAGCCGAGGACGGCAGCGGCGGCGACGATTCCGCGAGCCGCAGCGAGCTGGATTTTCCGAACAGCGGCACGGGCGGCAGCAGCGGCGGTGACGATACGCCGGATTGGACCGAGTGGACCGCCTCGCCTTCCACGCTGCGCGATTCCCTGCGCGAGCAGCTGCTGCTGCTCGGTCTCACGCAGCGTGATTACGAGCTCGCCAATCTCGTGGTCGATGCGCTCGATGAAGACGGTTTCCTGCGCCAGCCCCTCGAAGAGCTGGCGGCTCTCGCCGACGAAGTCGTGACGGGCGAGCTCGAAACCGCGCTGCGCATCGTGCAGACGCTCGAGCCGAGCGGTATCGCTGCGCGCAGTCTCGGGGAGTGTCTGTCATTGCAGTTGCAGGCGCTGGATCATCGCGAGCCGGGTCGCGATCTCGCGCTCGACATCGTGCAGAACAAGCTGGATCTCATGGCCGCGCGCGACCACAGCAAGCTGCAGAGCGCGCTGAAGTGCTCGGATGCGGACCTGCGCATTGCCATCGAGCTGATCCGCAGCCTCGATCCGCGTCCCGGTTCGAAGATCGGCACGTTCGAGCCGCGCGCCATCGTGCCGGATGTCATCGTGCGCAAGGACAAGAAGCGCTGGATCGTCAGTATCAATGCGGCGATCTATCCGCGCATTCGCGTGAATCAACAGTATGCAGATTGCTTCCGGCATGCACGCGACGGCGAGACGACGCTGCTCGCACAGCATCTGCAAGAAGCGCGCTGGCTCGTGCGCAATCTCGAGCAGCGTTTCCTCACCATTCAGCGCGTGGCCGAAGCGGTGGTCGCACGGCAGAAGAACTTCTTCGAGTACGGCGATCTCGCCATGCGGCCGCTCACGCTGCGTGAAATCGCAGATGAGCTCGGTCTGCACGAATCGACGGTATCGCGCGCGACGAGCCACAAGTACATGGCGACGCCGCGCGGTGTCGTAGCGTTCAAGCGGTTCTTCTCGCGACAGCTCGCGACGACGAGCGGGGGTTCGTGCTCGGCGACGGCGATTCGCGCGCTGCTGCGCGAATTCATCGCGGCCGAGGATCGGCGCAATCCGCTATCCGACGTGCAGCTCACGGAGTTGCTGGCGGATCGCGGCGTCAAAGTCGCGCGCCGTACCGTCACCAAGTATCGACGGTCGATGCAACTGCCAGCGGTGGATTTCCGCCGGGCATGAAACAAAAGGCCGGTGAGCGATCACCGGCCTTTTCGCTCCTCGAGCTCGAGTCAACCGCTCAGCGTCTCACTCGCACACGATTGTCGATGTCTTGCACGCCGGGAGCGCCGTCGGCCAGATCTTCGATGTAGTGCTTCGTGTAGCGATCCGGCACCGTGCCTTCGAGAGTCACTTTGCCGCCGACCACGTTGACCGTCACGTCGCTGGAATCCACGTGCGCCGCATGCATGATGCGTTCGGAGATGTCCTCGCGCATGCGCTCGTCGGAGCGCTGATAGCCTTTCGGGCCGGTTCTGAACACGCCTCGCCCGTAAGGTGCGTCACCCGACTCCGGCTCCGGTGTACCACGCTGATCGTAACCGCCAGTGAAGTGCGTGCCGCCTTCGCTGTAGCTTCCCGAACCGAAGTAGCGCGGCGACTCGCCGTTGTCGTCGGGCCAGCGCCGCTCGTAGTCGATGTCGTATGAGCTCCCCGGATCTTTGCGGCTGCCGCCGTATTCCTGTCCGCGCCACGAGTAATCGTCGCGCCTAGGATCGCGCCGCCAGTCGCGATCGCGGTCGCGGTCGCGCCACTCGCGCCGCCAATATTGATCGTCGTATCGCTGGGCCATGCATCACCCCTCGTGTTGAACGCCCTCGAGCCTCGCCGGAGTGGAAAGCAACCGCTATTCCTTCCGGCGAGGCGTCACCGCAGCGGGACTCAGCGATAGCTGGCGTTCGGGCCGCTCGCGAAGCGACCTTCCTTGTCCGAGAACACGATCTCGACGCGACGGTTCTGCTGTTGGCCCGCGCTCGTCTCGTTACTTGCGACCGGAAAACCCTCGCCCTTGCCGATCGCTTCGACACGCCCACGATCGATGCCGCGCGAGGCTAGCGCCGTTTGCACCGCTTCCGCGCGCCGCTTCGACAGCTCCTGGTTGTACTCGTCGGAGCCGCGACTATCGGTGTGGCCCTCGATCATCACTTTCGTGTCCGGGTTCTTTTCCATGAACGTGGCCACGCGCTCCATCACGCTATCGGCGCCGGGCTTCAGCGTCGCCTTCCCGGTGTCGAACAGCACATCACCGAGCGTCAGAACCATGCCGCGATCGGTTTGCTTGGCTTGCAGCTCCGCCAGCTGGCGCTGCATGTCCTCGGCCTGCGCCTGCGCGCTCAGCGCCTGCTGGCGCGCCGATTCGGCCGCCGCCGCTTGCGCCTTCGCGGCCGCAGCCGCCTGCTCCGCCTCGCTCGTGCGCGCTTCGAGCAGCACCTTGTTCCGTTCGGCCTCGCCCTTGGCGACCTGCTCCTTCGCACGCTGCTCGTCGATGTGTTGCTCACCCGTGCGTGCTTGTTGAGACGCGAGATACGCGTAGTGGAGCGCGTCGTCCTTGCGGCCTTCCTTCAATGCCGTCTCCGCGCCCTGCAGCGAGGTGCGCGCATCCGCGAGCTCTTTGCTAGCGATCTGCTCGGCCAGCGGATCACGTGACAGCGTCTGCACGTCGGCGCGCGCTTGATCCACTTCAGGAAGCGTTTTCGGTGTCGATGCGCACGCGGCGATCAAAATGGTCCCCACGGCGGCGGCAATGAGATTCTGGGTCGTCTTCACGGCTTGCTCCTCGGTTTTATTGCGGCGGATTCTGCGGGGGGTTCGCCGGCGGCAACGTCTGCGAGGTGTTCGCCTCGTTGCGCTGGGCCTCTTGGCGCAGCGTCTCCGTGCTCTGCTGCACTTGATCCGCCGCCTTCTTCGCTTCCCCGCTGTTGGTGCGGGCCAGAGCGAGCTCCGCATCCGCAGCCGCTTCATTCGCGCGCGCCCGCGCCTCGTCGTACTTGCGATCTTCGTTCGCGGCCGTCGCGAGTCGCAGCTTGTTGCGCGCTTGATCGAGCTCCACCGCGGCGTACTGTTGCGCTCCGGCTTTTTCCGCCTGTTCGACCAACGTGCGTGCGCGCGTGATCTCCGGATCGGGTCGCGGCGTCGATGCACACCCTGCTGAGACGATGCCGACCGCTGCGGCAATCAAGAACCCGTTACGCACTCTCATGTCCTCGCCCTCTCTCGGTCCAAGTGGTGCGCTCTATCTGAACCTGAAAGTGATCGCGGCGCCGTCGGCGGCGTGGCCTTCGAGCGGCGGCCAACCCCGATTCGGCGAGTAGGATTGCTCCGACTACGGCGCCTTGCGCGTGCCGGCGCAAGTAGTGCGCGAAGCAGCTGAGGCGCGGCCGTACCCTTGATTGCAGCCAGTTTGCCGCTGCCGAATGCGGCAAAAACTTCCGGATGTATGTAGCACTTGCGACAGATCGCCGGGGTATTGCCGAGCTTCGCGGCGACGTATTTGGCCGTCTCGACAATGAGACGGCGCGCTTCGCGATCGGTATGCGCCGTGCGCGCGCGCAGATAATCCAGCGCCTCGAGCGTCGCGAACCACGTGCGAAAGTCCTTCGCCGTGAACGGCCCGCCGCTCGCCTCCCGCAGGTACTCGTTCACGTCGCTCGAATCGATGCGGCGGCGCTCGCCCTCCGCATCGATCCACTGAAACAGCTCCTGTCCCGGAATATCGCGGCAATCGCGCACGATGCGCGCGACACTGCGATCGGCAATCGACACCTTCTGCACGATGCCGCTCTTGCCGCGGAACTCGAGCTGCACGGTGGCCCCGTTCAACTCGACGTGCCGATCGCGCAAGGTGGTGAGACCGAACGAGCCGTTCGCGCGCGCGTACTCTTCGTTGCCGACGCGGATCAGCGTGCACTCGAGGAGCCGCACGATCGCCGCAAGCACTTTCTCGCGCGGCAGCCCGACGCGCCGCAGATCCTGCCGCACGCGCCGCCGAATGCGCGGTAGTGCGGCGCCGAACTCGAGCATGCGATCGAATTTCGTAGCGTCTCGCTGCGTACGCCAGCGGGTGTGATAGCGATATTGCTTGCGGCCGCGCGCATCGCGTCCGGTAGCCTGTAAATGGCCATTTGCGCGCAGGCAGATCCAAACGTCTCGATATGCCGGCGGAATCGCAAGGCTGCGAATGCGCGTGAGCGTCGCTGCGTCCCGCACTTGATGGCCATCGGAGTCTAAATAGACGAATCCCTTGCCGCGGACGACGCGCCGCAGACCCGGTTCATGATCCGTCGTGTAGCGAAGACCTTCCTCGCGAGCCGCGGCGACCTCCGGCCGCGGCCCCGGGTCCGTCTCAATGGTGGGCGTTGCCGTTCGTGCGCGGCGCATGTTCGGCAGGCGTGCTCTGCTGGCGCAGCAGCAGATGCCACGCGACGCGTCCACGCGCAAGACACATCGCGTAGTTCAAAGCAGCGGCCTTGTCTTCGAACGAGGCGACCGGCATCGCCTCCGGATCCTGATACACGAACCACCGGTTCGCGCCCCCACAGACGCGATAGACATTGGCGGTTGCCGTGTCCCCTTCGCTCTTGATCATCTGCCCCATTGCCAAGCCTCGCTTCCCCTTGACACTCCCTGAAGTGCCTTCGAGCAAGAAAGAGACCTGTCGCCACCCGGCGTCACTCGGGCGCTCGGGTAGGACACGTCTGACACGGTCTTCGGAAGCGCCTCGCCCGCAAGTGCCGCGGCCGCCGACTTTGGCGCAGCGGCCGCACCGCTAACTTGTTCCCACACGAAACGACCCGTTTTATCTCGCGGAGGCGAAGCGAAACTCATGGTGACCCAAGAGATGGTGGCCCTGGTGCCTCAAATGCACACCTTTGCGCGGTCTTTGACGCGCGACGGCACGCGCGCAGACGACCTCGTTCAGGAAGCGTTGGCCCGCGCGCTCGCCAACATCGATCGCTTTCGTCCGGGGACGAACCTGAAAGCGTGGCTGTTCACGATCGTGCGCAACGAGCACTACTCGCAACTGCGCCGGCGCAAGTTCGAGGCGCATGGCGTGGACACGGACTCGCTGCCCGAACCGAGCGTGCCGCCGGATCACGACGGTGATCTCGAAGTGCGCGACTTGAATCGCGCGCTCGCGACGCTGTCGCCCGGTCAGCGCACGGCGCTCATTCTGGTGAGCGCGAGCGGGTTCTCCTATGAGGAAGCCGCGAAGATCTGCGGCTGCGCCGTCGGCACGATCAAGAGCCGCGTCGCGCGCGCTCGCGACACGCTGATGGCGATTCTCGATGGCCGCGCTCCGCAGCACGCGCCGCGAGAGGACGATTCGGAGAGCGAGGCGGTGACTCCGACCCGCTATGTGCGGCGCCATGGCGCGGGACGCGCCGTTCCGGCAATGGCGGGAGCGTAACGGAGTCGGTGAGCGTTGATGGGTGGAGTGAGAGAGTGAGTGGGATCCGGGGCGGGCGCGGGGAAGCGCTCGCCCCGCGGTGCTGGAGCTGAAATTTGCGGTTAGTCGTCGGGGCTCTTGCTGGCCACTTTTTCGAGCGCTTCACCGCTCAGGCGGTACGTGAACCACTCTTTCATGGCGCGCGCACCGAGTGACTCGTAGAACCGGATCGACGGTTCGTTCCAATCCAACACGGCCCACTCCAAGCGCCCGCAGCCGCGCTTGATCGTCTCGCGCGCGAGCCAGCTCAAGAGCCGCTGCCCAATGCCGCGACCGCGGCTCGCGGGGCGCACGAACAAATCCTCGAGGTGAATGCCGGGCTTCGCGAGAAAGGTCGAGAAGTTGTAGCAGAACAGCGCGAATCCGACGGGCTCGCCGTCGACGCACGCGAACACCACTTCGGCGTAGGGACGCGTGCCGAACAGCGCCTCGCGCATGTCCTCTTCCGTCGCGACGACCTCGTTCGCAAGGCGTTCGTAGTCCGCGAGCTCGCGCACGAACGCGAGCACGAGCGGGACCTCGTGTTCCTGAGCAGGACGAATGGTGACAGTGCCGGTCATGGATTCAGCCGGTGCTCTGCAGACCCTGCGCGATACCGCTGATGCTCGCGAGCAAGGCCTCGAATAGATCGCGATCCTGCCGGTCGGTGGCGCGCCAGCGCTGCAGCAGGTCCACTTGCATGAGGTTCATCGGGTCGACGTAGGGATTGCGCAGCTGAATCGAGCGCTGCAGCGTCGGATCCGAATCGAGCAGCGATTCGCATCCTTTGACGGCGAGCACGTGCTGGCGCGCCGCGGCGTATTCGCTGCGAATGTCGCCGAAGAACCGATGCAGCGAGGTGGGCGCGAGCACGTTGTACGCCGTCGCAATCTCGAGATCGGCGCGCGCGAGCATCGCTTCCACATCGTCGATGAGATTGCGCATGAAGAACCAGTTCTCGTACGTATCGCGCACGCGTGCCGCGCCGAACTGTTCGAGCGCGGCTGCGAGGCCGGCCCCGGCGCCATACCAGCCGGGGATGATGTGGCGCGACTGCGTCCAGGCGAACACCCAAGGAACCGCCCGCAGGGTGTCGATCGTGTCGCGCTCGGCGCGATGCACCGGACGCGAGCCGATCTGCATGCGCTCGATCACGTCGATCGGCGTCACCGCGCGGAAGTAGTCGTAGAAATCCTTTTGCCGCACGAGCGTCCGATAGACCTCACGACTGGCGTTGGCGATCACCCCCGCGCATTCGAGATGATCGGGGCGGTCCGGCTTCGCCTTGCCGCGCTTCGCGGCGAGCGTGTTGAGGCTCAACGCGTTGAACGAGCGTTCGAGCGTGCGCATCGCGATGGGACGCAGCCCGTAACTCTGCTGAATCGCCTCGCCCTGCTCCGTGAAGCGCAGTACGCCGTTCAGCGCCTCGACGGGCGCCGACCGCACCAGCGCGTCCACGCGGCCGCCGCCGCGCGCGATGCTGCCGCCGCGCGCATGAAAAATCACGAAGCTGTCGCCATCGGCCGCGAGCGCGCGCGCCAACGTGCGTTGCGCTTGATGAGTAGCGAAACGCGACGCGCACGGTCCGTCCTGCTCGTTGCTGTCGGAATAGCCGATCAGCACGCTCTGCCGCCGTCCGCGCGCCGCGAGATGGCGCCCATACACGGGATCGCTGAGGAGCTCGCGCATGATTTGCCCCGAGCGCTCGAGCGTCTCGACCGACTCGAACAGAGGCGCCACGTCGACGGCCGTCTCGCCCGTGCGCTTGTCGTACGCCTCCGCCCAACGAGCGAGCAGCAATGGCGCGAGCACATCGTCCGCACCGGCCGCACCGCCGACGACGAAGTAGCCGACGGCGTCCGGGCCATATCGCACTCGGCTCTGTACGATCGCTTCGAACACGGCGAGTGTGCGACGGCCCAAGGCGTCGAGCTCGCCGACGGGCGCGGCATCGCGCGCGAGTGCGTCGGATAGAAATGCGCGGCGCTCGGCCGCGGGACGCGTCATCCAGCTCGGATCATCGAGACCGCGCGCGAGCACCTGGTGATGCACGCTCGTGTGCTGCCGGATGTCGAGCGTCGCGACGTGGAAGCCGAACGTGTCGATGCGCCGAAGGAAGCGGCGCACGTAAAAGAGTCCGGCGTTCTCGCCTTTGTTCGCCTTCAAGCTGTCGCAGATGAGCTGGACGTCCGCGCGTAGCTGCTTCACGTTCGCGTAGCCGTTGGGCCGGCCGTCGTACGTGTGACGCAGGCGCTCGCCGATCTGCGCAAGGAACACGCGATAGGGCATGCGATCGTGCCGCGCCGGCGTCGCCGAGCGCGCGCCCGGCAACAGCGTCATGTATTCATCGATGCGCTTCGCGAGAGCGGGCGACACGCTGATGCGGCTCGCGCTCTGCGAGAGCCGCTGCACCAACTTTTGCGTCTCGCCGAAATACGTGTTGACGATGACCTGCTGCTGCCGCGCGAGCGTCTCGCGAATGGTCTTCGCGTGCACGTCCGGATTGCCGTCCATGTCGCCGCCCACCCAAGTGCCGAAGTGCAGCAGACACGGCAGCTCGAGCGAATCCGCCGGCACGCCGTACACCTTCTCGAGCGCCAGCGCGAGCTCCTCGAAAAACGGCGGCACGACGCGATAGAGGATCTCGGTGAGATAGAACAGCACGTGCTCGCGCTCGTCCGCGACCGTGAGCTTCTCGCGCGGATGGTCTTCGGTCTGCCAGCCGGCGGTGAGCTCGATGCGGATGCCGTTCCAAATGGCGCGGGCATCGTTGGGCGAGAGCGTCGGATTCAGTCGATCGAGCAGCAGCTGCGCGACGTGCTGCTGTTTGCGCAGGATGGTCCGGCGCGTCGACTCCGTCGGATGCGCGGTGAAGACGGGCTCGATGCGCAGCTGGCCGATGAGGCCCAGCACGTCGTCGAGCGTGAGGCCCTCCTTCTTCAGCTCGAAGAGCGCGGCTTGCACGCCGCCCGGCTGCGGCCGCTCGCTGTCCTTCACGAAATATTCGCGCCGGCGGCGGATGCGATGCACCTTCTCGGCGAGATTCACGATTTGGAACCAGGCGGAGAACGCGCGCACCAAGTCCCGCGCGAGATGCGGCGGGCGGCCCTTCACGCTCTCGAGCAGCTCCGCGCTGCATCCGGCGTCGCCTTCACGACGGCCGATGGCCGCGACCCGATCGTGCTCGACGGTGGCCAGCAGCTCCGGCCCCCCTTGCTCGCGCAGGATTTCACCGACGAGCGAGCCGAGGGCGTGGACGTCCTCGCGCAGCGCTTCGTGCCGGGGAGGGAAATGGATCTGACTGCGGATCACGGGGGGCGCGATTGTACGCAATTCCCCGCCGCGCCTACTCCCAGTGGTTGGCTTTCCCTTGAAATTCAGGGCTTTGCGGGCGAACCACGCAGAACCGCTGGCCCGTCGGAGCTTCCATAACCCACCAGCGCTCGAGCTTCTCGACCCGCTTGGCGCCGAGTTTTTCGAGCCGGGCGACCTCGGCCTCGATGTCGTCCGTCTCGATATCGATGTGGACGCGGCTCGGGTGATCGACCTGCTGGACCTCGACGTGCAAGTCGGCGGGGCCGGTCTCGAGAGTGCGATAGCGACCCTCGTCCGCTGCATTCTCGGGATTGCGCAGCGTGTAGCCGAGCGCCTGAGTCCAGAACGTCGCAGCGGCGTCCAGGTCGTCCGTTTTGCAATCGATGATGAATCCCGCGAGACGGCTCTTGTGCATGTGAAGTCCTTTCAGTGGCAGCGTCAACCGGCCAGCAAGACCGATTCCGCGCGCTGCAGTGCCTTCAGATCGCCGTAGATCACGACGATGTCGCCGTCACGGAGCGAGGTCTCGCCGCCCGGATCGCGGCCCACGATGCCATGGCGGCGGATACTCGTGAACGTCACCTCGGCGCCTTGTTGGCGCACTTCGTCGAGCGTGCGACCGACGGCCCAGGCGCCGGGCGGCAGCACCACCGTGCGCAGCGCTTCGGCGTCCTCGGGCACCGGCTCGATGGAGTGCTCCCAGTCTTGCGTGACGATGTTCCGCAGCACTGCGTAGCGCGTGTTGCGAATCTCGCCGATCGTGCGCACGACTTTCGTCACCGGCACTTGCAGCAGCATCAAGGTTTGCGACACGAGCATGAGGCTCGCTTCGAAAGTCTCCGGTACGACTTCGGTCGCGCCCACCTGCTTCAGATCATTGAGCTTCGCATCGTCGGCGGTGCGCACGAGCACCGGCACATCGCTGCGAACGGCGCGGATGGAGCGCAGGATGTTGATCGAGGTATTGGGGTCGGAGAAGCTGATGACGACCGCCGTGGCTTTCATCAAGCCGGCGCGCAACAGCAGATCTTCGTCCGCAGAATCACCGTAGATGATGGAGTCGCCGGCCTGGCGCGCGGCGCGCACACGCGCCGGATCGAGATCGAGCGCGATGAATTCGAAGCCGTGCATGTCGAGCACGCGCCCGACGTTCTGACCGACGCGGCCGAAGCCGCAGAGAATCACGTGATCGCGCTCGGCGAGCGCGCCGGTCGCGGCATTCTCACGCTCGATGGCCGTGCGCGGCGGGCCCTTCTCGCGGAGGAGGAAACGCACGACGCGCTTGTTGTTCGCGATGATGAACGGACTGACCATCATCGAGAGCGCGATCGCCACCAACAGCGGCTGGCCGATCTGCGTCGGCAGACCGCCACCGCCCTGCAGCACGATGGTCAGCAACGCGATGCCGAATTCGCCCGCGATCGAGATGACGATGCCGGTGCGGATCGACTTGAACCACGAGTCGACGAATCCGCGCGTGGCCACTGCCGCGCACAGGGCTTTCAGCACGACGAGCGCGACGAGGATCGAGAACACCACACCGAATTCGTCGATGAGCAGGTGAACGTCGAGCAGCATCCCCACGGTGATGAAGAACATGCCGAGCAGGATGTCGCGGAACGGCCGAATCACCGTTTCGATCTGATGGCGGTACTCGGTCTCCCCGAGCATCATCCCGGAGAGGAAACCCCCGAGCGCCAGCGACAAGCCGGCAGAATGCGCGACCCACGCGGACGAGAGCACCACGAACAGCGCGGCGAGCGTGAACAGCTCCCGCAAGCCGCTGCGCGCGATCTCATGGAACAGCGGGCGCAGCAGCCACCGACCCACGACCAGCACCACGCCGACCGCGATGATGCCGCCCACCACGGAGATGACGGTCCCGGAGAGCGAGAACGTATCGCCACGCGTGAGCGCGGACGCCAGCGCCAAGAACGGCACGAACGCGAGGTCCTGGAACAGCAGCATGCTGAAGGCCAGCCGGCCGTGCGTGCGATTCAGCTCCGCGCGATCCGTGAGCTGGTGAACGATGATGGCCGTGCTGCTCATCGAAATGGCGCCGCCGACCACGATCGCCATGAGCCACGGCACGCCCGCGGCTCTGGCGATGCACGCGAACACCGCCGTCGTCGTGATGACCTGTGCCGCGCCGAGGCCGAACACCTCGCGCCTCATGGCGATCATGCGCGGGAAGGAGAACTCGAGGCCCAGCGTGAAGAGCAGGAACGTCACGCCGAGCTCGGCCAGGAGCTGCGTCGTCGTGGAGTCCGACACGAGCCCGAACGCGAACGGGCCGAGCGCCATGCCGGTGAGCAGATACCCGAGAATCGCGGGCAGCCGCATGCGCCTCACCAGTGTCACCACCAGCAAGGATCCCGCGAGGAGCATCAGAATTTGAGTGAGCGGCTCTTCGACCACGCGCCGGAAGGTAGACCGGCGGCGTCACCGTAGGCAACCCTTCGCGAGCTCTGCTAGCTCACGAGATTCGCATCACGCGCCAGGAGCCAGCGGCCGTCGGGCTGACGGATGAAAATGGATAGCGTGTAGCCGGAGCGCGTCTGGGTTGGTGCACCCGTAGCGGGCGTGACGCGTACCTCGATGCGATTGCGGACGTAAGCCCAGTTCCCCGAGACCTTGATCTCGACCGGCGAGGCCGTGCCTTCGACTTTCATCCCGGCCATGCCGCGCGATGCGGCAGCGAATTCTTGCTTGCCGAAGGGCTCGCGGCCCGGGGTCATGAACACGATGTCGTCCGTCATGAGACTCAGGACGGTGTCGAGATCGCCGGCCTGGGTCGCCTGCATCCAGCGCTGGATGACTTCACGAATGGCGCGTTCGTCCGTGGACATGCGGCCCATTGCAGCAGAAGGCCGCTGCGAATGCGAGCGCGGCCGCGGCGGCCGGCGCGCTCAGCCCATCAACACGGTCGTGTCGTAGCTCTCGAAGCCCTGCATGGCGCGACGATAGGCATTGAATACGAGACGTTCGGCCACCTTGTCGGCGCGCGGCGAGAGCAGCATGCGGAGCACGACGTCATCGGCGGGCCGTTGCGAATCCTCGGCGAGCAGCTGCTCGATGAGCCGCGTCAGCCGATGGACGATTTCGTTGACGAACCGCAGGTGCGCCTGATCGTGCACGGAGTCGGCGCCCGGGCCGTAGGTGGTACGGGCCTCGGCGGCCAGCTCGTGCAGGAACATGTTGAGCAGGCGCGCCTTGTCGAGCAGCGCCAGCTCTTGGAAGTACTCGATCTCGGACTGCAGGTTCACGCCGGGGCTCCGGACAGTCCCCGGTTGACGACGCGAAGCGCGGACCCTGCCGGCTGCACACGCGCGCAGCCGCGACCGCCGGCCTGGCTAGGCCGGGAAGAAGTCGATCGGTTTGGTCGTCGTAATCGTCTCGACATCCTTCGCCTCGAAGCGGAACAGGCGCACGCGCGCCACGATCTTCTTTTCGAGGTCAGGATCCTTCAATTCGCTGGAAACTACCCGGCACATCGTCACTTCGCCGGAGGGAGATATTGTGAACTCCAGCACCATTTTGCCTTGCAGCTCGGGCTGATCGCGCAAGGCGCGACTGTAGAGCGAATAGATCGCGCCTTTGTTGCGGTCGAAGATCAGCTCGATCTCTTCGCGGCTGCGGGCCGCCTTGCCGCTGTTCCCGGTGCGCGTCGGGCCGCGCTCGTTCAAGCCGGAGCGGCTGATGTTCGAGGCCACCGCGCCGGTTTCGTGGCCGGTGAGCGAGCCCGCGCCCGTACCGAAGCCGCGGCTGGAATTGGCCGAGGTGATGCCGCCGCTGCCCGCGCCCACCTTGGAGGTGATGAGCGAGCGCTCGGCATGCGAGTCCGCGCCGACCGCGCCGGTCAGATTCTTGGTCTGCGCCAGCGGCTCGAGATTCATCTGCTCGCGCAGGTCCGCGAGCTCGTCTTTGACTTGATTCAGCTGCTTCTCGGCCTTCTGGCGCGCCACGCGCTGCTTGTCCTCGGGCGGCGGCGGCACCGGCGTCTTCTTCTCCGGCTCGATCTTCGGCTTCGGCAGCTCCTGCACCGGCGGCGGGGGCGGCGGCGGCTTCGGCTGGCTCTCGATCATCACGCGCGCAAGCCGCGGCGGAATGGCTTCCTCGGCCGTGGGCTTCTTCGGATGCGGCAGCAACGGGAAGAGCAAGCCGAACAGCACCAGGATGATGAGCCCGATGCGCAGGATCTTGCGGAAACGCTCGCTGGACTCGGGATCGCCTTCCCAAGCCAGCTCATAGCTTCGATAGTACGGGGCGAGCAACACGTGGCGACTCCGTCTGCTAAACCGGCTTCAACCGGCCGGCCTCGACCGGCTTTTCTTTCTGCAGCACCGCCAACGAAATCTTGCCGTAGTCGGCGTCGGTGCAGGTCGCCATCACTTTCTTCAGCACGTCGTAGGGCAACGACTTGTCGCCCATCACGGTGATCTCGCGGGCCGCGAGGTCCTTCGCGGCGACATCGCCCACCAGCATGGGGCGCTTCAGCGCCGCGCGCAGCGGCTCGATGAGCGGCGTGTCCGCTTTGCGGATCTCCTCGATGGAGGTGATGAGCTCGCCCTGCACGAACAGCTGATCCTTCGTGATCATCACGACGACCGACTGCTTCGGCTGCGCCTGCGCGATCGACTGCGGAATCTCGATGCCCTTGGTGTTCTGGATGACCTCGACTTCCGTCGAATACACCAGCAGGAACGCCACCATCACCGACAGGATGTCGATGAGCGGAATCAAGTTCAGCTCCGCATCCGCGCGGTGACGCAAGTGATGCTCGGCCATGCGGCGCGCGCGGTTCGACATGCTCATGAATGCTTCTCTCCGTTCGCATCCGCCGGCGCGCTCGCCACCGGTCCGGGAGTCTCGGCCGGCGCATCGCCGATCGAGATGTCCGGGAACAGCTCCGCCTGCACCGTCGTCAGCCCCTGCGGCACTTCGAGCACGCGCACGCGATCCATCACCTGCACGAGGATGTCGTAGGGCGTATCTTTTTCGAGCAGGATGGTGGCGTCGGTCTTGTCCGGGAATTTCGCCTTGACGCGCTTCAGGTACTCCGTGAGGCCCTCGTAGTCGTAGCCCGCCGCTTTGTTGGGGAGCGTCGCGAGCGGGCCCGAATTACGGTCGGCCACCTGGATCAGGTTCTTGCGCACCATCACTTCGATGACGAGACCCGGCGGCGGCTCCTTGAACTCGGTGGCCGCGGCCGGCAGGTTCAACTGCAGCACCACGGTCTTCGAGAACACGGCCGTCATCAGCAGGAACGTCACCAGCACCGTGAAGATGTCGATCATCGGCACGAGCAGCAGCTCCGCCGGCTTGCGCGTGTGACGCGCCAGCTTCTTGGCCTGGAATGACCTCTTCATGGCGTCAACCTGCCGCGGCCGCTCAGGCCTGCGCCTGGGTCGGCGTCTGCCGCTCGGTGATCGCGTTCAGGAATTTGACGGAGGCCATCTCGAGGCTGTCGATCAGCTCGGTGGTCTTCGTCTGCAGGAACGCGTGCACGAACAGGATCGGCACCGCGGTCATGAGACCGAACGCCGTACAGTTCATGGCCACCGAGATGGAGGCCGACAGCAGGTTCGCCTTCTCGGCCGGGTTCACGGTCGCCACCGCGCCGAACGCGTGGATCAGACCGATCACGGTGCCGAGCAGGCCGAGCAGCGTCGCGAGGTTCGCGAACGTCGCCAAGTAGTGCGTACGCTTTTCGAGACGCGGCACGACTTCCATCAGGCTCTCTTCCATCGCCTTCTCGATGTCGTCACGGCGGCGCGCGGACTGAATGCGCGCGAGGCCGTAGTTCAGGATCTGGCCGATGGCCGAATCCGACTTCGAGGTGATGGCCACGACCTGGCGGAAATTGCCTTGCGAGAGCAGCGGAACGATCTCGTTCCACAGGCTCCGGTTACGCGATGCGACGCGCGTGAGATAGATGTAGCGCTCGATCGCGATGGCCGCGCCGAACACCAGCACCACGGCGATCGGGTACATGAATTCCCCGCCGCCTTGAAAGAATCGAACGATTGCGTTCCAGAGATCCATCGACGTTGCTCCCCAACTTCAGGCAAGCCCTGACACAAAACACTGCGAAACTGAATGACCGATACCCAAAAAGCTGCGACCTATCTCTCATCCCGAGCGGCCGGGCTCGCGCTGCCGGTTGCGGGCGCGTTCGCCGGCGCCGCGCCCGATGTCGGTGCGGCGTTGCCGTTGGCGGGCGCGCCCTCGCCGGGTGTGAGTGCGCGGTAGTAGCGGTTCTCGCGCTTGAAAACGTCACGGTCGACGGGCGTCAGCACTTCGTCTACGAGGCTGTTGACGGGCTTGCCCGTGAGGTCGCCGAGATCGGAGCGTTTCCAAGGGACGATGTAGAGGACCTTCGGCAGCTCGCGGTTGCCGGTGATCTGGGTGGTATCGAGCTCGAGACGGTCGAGGGCTTTGCCCTTGGGTTTGCCGTCTGCCGTGGCTTTCGAGGCCGACTGGCTTGGCGTGGATGCGGGCTCTGCACTGCGCGGCGCAGCCGCGGCGCTGGGTGCGCCAGTGCGGCCGGCGCCGGAGGTGGAATCCGCAGGCGCTGCCGCCGAGGTGTTCACCGCCGGGTCGATCTGTTGGGGCCACGTGTCGCGAGTAGGCGCGCTGGCGGCGGGCGCCTTGCCGGCAGGCGATGAAGGCGTCTGCGACGGGGCGGAGGTGTTCACGCCGGGATCGACGTCTTGCGGGCGCGGCGTCTCGCGCGCGGGCGGCGCGCCTTGCGCGCTCACGAACGCGGGCGCCAAGAGCAGCGCGGCCGACGCTGCCAGCAGCATCGCACGCATCGTCGGCGCGGATCGCAGCGCCGCGGACGCGGCGCAGCCACGCGCGGTCGGCGAGGACAGGCTCGACGAGCTCGAGGACGCGGCGAGTCGGTGAGTCGCGTGATTCATCACGATCCTCCTGCCTTCGGTGGTGGAGCGGCCGGCGCGCCCTGCGGTTGCGCGTCGGCCGGCTGCGGAGGTGCGCCGTCCGCGGGGGCGGGTGGTGCAGCCTCGGTGGGCGGCGGCGCGGCCGGCCTTGGCGTCGCGGGTTTGCCGGTGCGTTGTCGCAATTCGGCGATCCAGCCGTTCACGGGCTTTTCTTCGCCCGTCAGTTCCTTGTAGCGCTCGAGCTCGGTCAGGGCCCGTTCCGCATCCCCGAGATAGAGGTCGAGCACGACTGCAAGGTTCCGGTGCGCGGGCGCGAAATTCGGATCGGCGGCGAGCGCGTGCTCGTATGCGTCGACCGCTTCGCTGAATTGACCGCGCATGCGAAGAGTAACGCCCAACTCGTTCCACGCAACTACGTCGTTCGGGCTCGCTGCGACTGCGGACTTGAGCGTCGCGGTCGCATCGTCGAGCCGGCCGGCCTTTCGTTGCAGGAGCGCGAGGTTGATGCGCGGGGATGCGAGCTGCGGGTAGTTGAGGCTCAGCTGTTTGAATTCGAGCTCCGCCTCGGTCGCGTTACCGGATCGCATGAGACCCACTGCGCGATCGAAATCGGCGGCGGCTCGCTTTGGGATCACGACGGGCGCGGACGGCGACGCGGCGCCCTGCGGAGCGCTGCCGCCCGCGCCGGAGGAAGCATTCGCGCCTTGCGATGCCCCGCTGTTGGCCGAGCCTTGCGACGCGGCGCCGCCGGGCGAACCGTCAGCCGGCACAGCCGTCGTGTCGTCACTCGGCGTCGTGGGCGCGCTGCTGCATGCCGCTATCCCAAGCAGCACACACGCGCAGAGCGCCGCACGCAGGGCGTTATTTGAGTACGGTGACGACATCCTGAACCAGCTCAGTCTTCCCATAGCGCCCGGGTTTCAACTCGGCGAGCGCCTGATAACTCTTGCGCACCGAATCGTCGTACACGCCTTCTTTGGCGCGTGCGACGTTCAGCTCGTGAATCTTGATGGCCTGTTCCTCGAACGGAAACACCTGCTCTTCGAGCAGCGCGTTGTATTGCTCGAGCGCATCGTCCTTCAGCGCCTTCGGCCGCTCCGAGGCGAGCAAGTCTTTCGCCAGCGTGCGATACAGCTCCGCCGTCTCGTACGTGGCCGCCGTCGTGACTTCCGCGACGTTGTATTCCGCGGCCTGCTTGTACGCCGCCAGCGCCTTGTCGAGCGCCGCGCGCTTGCCGACGAGACTCTTCTTCAACGGCGCGGCGAGCCGCACGCCGCGGAAAGCATCCCGCACGGGCTGCGCCAGCGAGAGTTGCGCTTTCGCGGCGAGATACTTGGTGCGATCGGTGCGTTGGCTGCCGGCGGTCGCGTCGGCTTTCACGATCTCCCGATACCACGAATCGCGCTTCACCACGTCGCCATTCTTGTCCGCATAGTCGGCCAATCGCTGCCGCGCTTCCATCGCATCCGCCACCGGCGTCGGATTGGTCGCGATGAACCTCTCGAGCATCGCGTTCGCCTTCGGGATGTTGTTGGCTTTGGTGTACAGATCGGCGGACTGCATCAGCGCTTCACGCTGAACCTTCTTGTCTTCCTTCGGGTCCGCCGCGATGCGCTCGAACTCCGCGGCCGCCTGCCCCGAGCGCCCCGCCTCGGTGTACGCAACCGCGAGCTTGCGACCGACGTCCGCCTGCAGCTCGCTCTTCGGATAGTCGCGCCGGAAGCCTTCGAGCACGCCGATCGCGCGATCCCACTGCTTCAGATTGATGAGCGCCGCGGCGGCATCGTACTCCGCCGTCGACTTGATCTTCGAATCGGGCGCGACCCGCGCGACGCGCAGGAAGTCCTCGACCGCGCCGGCACTGTCGCCGGCTCTCGTCTTCGCTTCACCCTGCTTGTAGACGGTGGCGGCAAGACGCTCGGTGAGATCGTCGCGCATCTTCTGATCGCTGCCGGCGAGCTCGCGCGCCTTCACATAGGCCGGCTCGGCCTTGTCGTACTGACCGAGGTCGTAGTTCGCTTGTGCGACGATCGTCCACGCGATGCGCTGCTTCGCCTCGTCGACCGGCGGCTGGCGCGCGAGAACCAATTCCGAGACCTGGATCGAGCGCGGCAGATCCTTGGCCGCGAAGATTTCTTCGGCGGCGCGCGTGAGAACGCCGGCACTATCCGGATGTTCCGGGAAGGCCTGCGCGAACTTCACGCCGGCATCGGTCGCCTTCGCATGCCATTCCGTCTTCGCGGCGCCGGTGAGAACCGCTTCCTGCTGCTTGTACGCTACGAGCGAGGCGTATGCCGCGGTCGCCGACTTGTCGTTCTTCGGATAGAAGTACGCGGTCCGTTCGTACTCCGCCGCCGCATCCGCGAACTGCTTGCTCTCGAACAACGTCTCGGCGAGCAGGTAGTTGGTGCCGGCGGAATCCGGATCGTCCGGGAAGGACTTCAGGTAATCGCGATACCACTTCGCGGCTTCCTGGAAATCCTCGACCTTCTTCGACTTCTGCGCCGTCGAATGGAAGTAGGTCGCGACGTCCTTGAGGTTGGTCTTCAGCTCGCTCACGACCTTCGGATATTTCGCGCGCTCGCGACCCTGCCAAAAGGCGGTGCCGAAGTTGTAACGCTCGACGTACTCGTGCTTGCCGTCCAACACGAGCTGCGTGAAGCCGCCTTTGTTGTAGGCCTCGATGCCCTGCATCGCGAGGTTCGGCGCGTAGTCGCTGTTCGGATCGCGCGCGACGTACGCTCGATACGTGGTCGCGGCGTCCTGGTAACGCTGCTTCTCGACGTACAGGTCGCCGAGCCGCGAATACAGCAGATACGAATACGGCGCGTCGCCGCGCTTGTTGAGATAAGCGTCGAGCGTTTGCGCGCCTTCCAGATACGAGAACGTAATGGCCATGACGCGCAGCGTGTCGTCGACCAGCTCGCGATCCGCGCGCTTCAGCTTCTCGGGCTGCTTCGCGACCTTGCCGTTCGGGCCGCCGAGCAGTTTCTGATCCAGCACGCCGGAGAACGACGGCAGGCTCTCTTCGTTCAGCGATTGCTTGAACAGCGACCAGCCGTGCTTGTACAGGCTCTGTTCGTAGAAGGCGGACGCTGCGCCGCGCTTGATCACGTAGCCGTAAGCCTCCTGTGCCTGCGGATACTGCTTCGCCGAGAACAGGAGCTCGCCGCGGCGGAACTGCACTTCGTCGAGCTGCGGTGATTGCGGGTATTGCTTCACGACGCGATCGAGCGTCGCGAGCGCTTGCTCCGGCTGGCCGGTGGTTTCGTACGCGCGCGCGAGCTGGTAGAGCACCTGATCGTTGCGCGCGTAATTCGGGTACGCCTTGAGCAGCGTGGAATAGAGCTTGATCGCCTCGCCGCCTTGAATGTCGATGGCGGTGACTTCGCTTTCCATGCGCTCGAGCTCGCCGGACTCGAGATTCAGGTCGCCGAGGCGACGCAGCGCTTCGGCACGCAGCTGCGGATCGGTTCGTTGCAGCTCGAGGAAGCGCTTGTAGTTCTCCATGGCCTTCGAGGAGCTGGCCGGCATCCGGTTGTCCTTGCGGACCTCCACCGGCTTCGACTGCAGATCCTTGATGGTTTTGGGCTTGTCCTGCGCGTGCGCGGCGCTCGCGAGCACCCCCGCGACAGCGAGGACGATGAGACGAGAGACAGAGCGGCTAGTGCTCATGGCTTCGGCTCCTGCGCCGGCGGCGTAGCGCCGGGCGCGTTCGCGCCGGCGGCGGCGCCAGTGTCCGGCGGCGGCTGGCTCTGCGGTGGCGATTGCTCGGGCGCGGCGCCGTTCGACTCTTCCGGCGCGGGCTCATCGCTCGGGCCGTTCTCTTCCTCGGCGCCCTGCTGCTTCGGCTGGGCCGGCTTGGGTTGGGCGACGTCGGCGTTGGCCGCGCGGTCGTACATCGAGGCGAGCGCGAAGCGCGCCTGGATCTGATACGTCGCCAGCCGGTCCTTCTGACCTTCGAGCTCTTTCACCGCCAGCGCCGCGAGATAGTCGTTCTGCTTCTTGGCCGCATCGACCAGGCGAATCTGCAGAGCATCGATGCGCTGCTGAAGCACCGAGATGCGGGCCGCGAACTCACCCGTATTGGTCGGCACGCTCTTGCGCGCCTTGTCGACGCGGATCCAGCGCGCCTGCGCTTCGTGCAGCGCGAGGTCGAGATCTTTGAGGGTTCGCCGTTCGCGCCACAGTCGCGCCTTGAACGACTCGTTGAGCCGCCAATACAGCACGCCCTTCACGAGCCGCAGCCGGTCGCGCAGATTGGCGCTCTCCTCGTCGTCCGGCGCCGTCGCAAGCGCCGCTTCGAGCCGCTCGATGCGCGCCCACTGATCGCGCTCCTCCGGCGAGCCGAGCGCGGCGAAATCGCTTTCCGTCTCGATCGCGTTCAGCCGTCCCTCGAGCTCATCGCGCGCGTGCTGATCCTGGTCGAGCGCGCCGCCTGCGAGCATCGCGTCCGCGCGCGGCAGTCGCTCGGCATAGGCTTTCTCGCGCGTGTCGATCATGTTGTTGAACGCTTCCATGCTATCGGCCCAGCGCGTGAGCGTCGTACCGAGGTACGCGAGGTCGCGATAGTTCTTCAGACCTTCCTGGAAATCGTGACCGGCCAGGATCGTGTACAGATAGCGGGACTCCGGCGCATTCGGCAGGTTGCGCAACTGCCAGAACCAGCCGTAGTGCGTGTCCTCATCTTGACCGAGCAGCGTATCGAGCATATTGCCGCTCTTGATACGACCGATCGCGTCGTCCAGTTGCACGTTCTCGGCGTCGAACGAGGTCACCGCTTGCTCGTAGTACTCGGCCGACTGTGCCGCCGCGTCCAGCTTGCCGAACGCATACGGCACGGCGAGATACGACTCCTGCACGGCCGCATCGAGCAGATCGCGATTGCGCAGCTCCATCCACGGCGTGAGGGCGTCCTTGTATTTGCCGAGCGCCGCTTCCGCCCAGCCCGTACCGAGCAGCGCCTTGTTCGAATAGGGACCGTTCAAGCGCACGCGCTGCAAGGCGACGAGCGCCGGCTCCGGCTGATTCGCCTGCAGATGCGCGAAGCCGAGCGCGAGATTCGCGCGATCCTTCAGCGCGAGCAGCTCCGGGCGCTCCGTCTCCAACTGCCCGACTTGCGCGAGGAACGGATCGGCCTCGGCGAGCTTGCCCTCGCGCACCAGCGCCACACCGAGATTGAACTGCGCATAGGCCATCCAATCGACCGGGCCGTGCCAATTGCGCAGCAGCCCGACGGCCTCATCGAGCTTGCCGAGGCGCAGCAGGATGTTCGCGTGCAGATGCTGCTTCTCGGACTCGAGCTGCCGCGGCAGCCTGCCCGAGACCTGCGTGATCGCTTGCTCGGCGCGATCGAGATACCCGCGCGCGTACCACACCTTCGCGAGATAGAACCACGCCTTGTTGCGCACGCCGGGCGGCGTTGCCGGCGTCAGCAATTCCTGGAAGCGCCGGCCCGCTTCGTTGTGCAGACCGAGCGCGAGATACAAACCACCGAGCAACAACTGCGAGTCGGCGGAGTGATGCGGCATCAGGCCCCACTGCTCGTACGCATTGAGGCGCGTGATCGCTTCGAAGTTGTCGTCCTGATAGAAGTAGAAGAGCACGTCGCCGTAGTGCAGGTCCTGCACCTTGGTCGTCGGCAGCTTGTCCGGGCTCTTACGCGCGCCGAGCGCCGCAGGCGCAACACACACCGCCGCCGCCGCGAGCGCCGCGACGATCAGGGGGCGCCAATGAGAGACCGAACAGTATGAACGCAACGGACGCATCGCCAGTGCCGGCCGTTATTCCCAATCCTTGATCTCGAATTCCGGCTGCTGCTTGCGCTGCCGGTCGTTGATCTTCAGCTCCAGGTACTTGGCGCCGATGCCCTTCTCGAACTTGAGCGTCGCGCCGCGCTTGTAATCGCGCTCGTTCGGACCCTTGCCGGTGAAGAACGCCACCAGCTCGTGCTCGCCGACCTTGAGGTTGCCGAGATACAGCCGCTGCACGCCGCCCTTCATGAGCGCTTCCGCTTCGCGCGGCGTGTACAGATAGTTCGCCACTTCCTTCTGATCGATCTTCAACGTCACGTTGTCGACCGCGAAGAATTCGCCGACGTCCATCGACACGAAGATCGCGACTTGCGTGTTCGCCGGGAACAGCAGCTCTTCCTCGAGGACGAAGAGGTCCTTGTTGAGATCGACGACGTCTTTCTTCAGGCCCTGAATTTCCTCATCGAGGCCTTTGGTATCCACGGGCGGCTCGGCGCTCGCGCTGTCCGCGGGTGCAGAGGCAGGGGTTGCCGCAGTATCGCCAGGCTGCGCTTGCGCCGAGTCCGGGGCCGCCTGCGTGGCCGCTGGGGCCGGCGCTTGCGCGAAGGCCGCGTGCGGTGCGCCCGCGCTCAGCGCGATGGAAACGATCGCCAGCGCGAGTGCATGGACCCACGAGCGGCGTTGAGATGACGGATCACACGGCATAGTTCTTCCGATCATTCGTTCAGCAGCGCGCGCAGCTCTTGCAGATACAGCTCATCGTCCTTCGCGCTGTAATCACGATGCACGTGGCGCACGACACCACTTCGATCGATGAGCAGCGTCATCGGCAGGTTGTCGACCTGATAACGCCGGCTCACATCCTTCGTCGGATCGAGCAGCAACGGAAACTCCACCGACTGCCCCTTCGCAAATTCCAGCGAGCGCGTCGGATCGTCGTCGACGCCGATGCCGAAGACGCGCAGCCCGACCGTGCTGTAGGTCTTCAGGCTCTGGTCGAGCGCGGCGAGTTGCATGCGGCACGGGCTGCAGCGGCTACCCCAGAAACTGAGGACCACCACCTCACCCCGATGTTCCGACAAGCGCACGTTGCTGCCGACGAGCGCATGCAACGCGAAATCCGGCGCCTCGCGCCCGAGCAGCCGGTACGGCGCGGCGGCCTGCGCAGGCTGCAAGGCCCACGCCGAGAGGCAGCCGCCCACGACGCACAGGGCCACAAAAACGAGACGCCGCAACCCGTTCGAGCGAGGCACGGCAGTGCGCTGCTGAAGTGTGCGCGCCAAGAAATTTCCTTCGCCAGAACAAGCGATCGCTGGCGCGCGCAACCCTCGCATAGCGAAGTTAACAATGTCAACGAAGCTCCACGCATCTTCGCGAATCGATTCAAAGAATTGAGCGCGACGTCGGGAAAGCGCGACACGTTGAGAAGCACGGGACTCGCGCGTGCGCGAGCCCCGTGAGTCAGCGAACACCGTCCGTGATGGAGCGCGTCAGATGATGGGCGCGAATGCCGTGAGGCTGTCGCGCAGGGCCGGACCGCCGAGGCCCTGATTGGGGAAGCGGTCGGCGTTGGTGAACATCCCCGCCTCGCCATGCAGAGCCATGTAGTTGAGCACGACCGTCTCGACCAGCAGGTTCACCGCGTTCGCGCCCGGGTGCGAGGCGGTCTCGACCGAGCCGTCAGCGCGGTAGTAGCCGATCTGCTTGCCGAGGCCGCCGGCCGGATCCGGCGTGAGCGCCACCGGCCGCCCCTTCGGGCTGTACACCAGGAAGAAAGAGCTCGCGACGGACTGGTTGTCGCCCTGCCAGGCGAACTTGCCGCGGCCGTTCGCGGTGTTGTCGACCGTGCTCATCGCGTTCAGCGAGCCGTCGCTGAACACGTAGACCATCAGCGGTACGCCCTTGCGTGCCGCGTATTCGAGACAGGCACCGATGCAGCGACCGGCGCGGAAATTGCGCATCTCGCCGTCCGAGCGGTTGCCGGTGTGATAGTCGTAGCCGCCCATGGTGATGGTGCCGGCGCCCGCGAAGCCGCTGACGACCATCTTCATGACGGCAGCGGTCTTCCTGAACTCGCCGTCGGCCTGGTATTCCGCCTGGCCGAAGATGCCGTTGGCGCGCGTTGCCGATTGATCGACGATGTCCGCATCGAGGTCCGGATTGAGCGCCGCAGGGTTATTGAACGTGTCCGCGAGATACGCCGACTTCACGTAGCCGCAGCGCACGGCCTTTTGAACCGCGACGTCATTCGCCGTACCGAACGCGATCTTGCCGAGCTTGCTGTTCGCGTCGATGTTGGCCGGATCGGCCGTGCCGCCCGTCAATGCCGTCATCGCCTCCAGCACCGCCTTCGCCTGGTCGGGGGGCAAGAGCGTCGCGAGGTCGCCCGTATCGACGAGGCCCGTGACGTCGCTCGCGCGATCGACCTTCGTCGGCCGGTTGGCCAGATCGATCATGCTCATCGGCGCGACCGAGTTGCCGCCCGAATCCGAGGACTGCGAACCGATGAGCCCGAGCAGCTCCCCGCGCGAGCCGGTCCTCATGATGCCGTACATCGGGTTGTGCGGATTGTTGCTCGTATCGTTCTCGGAACGGGCCGCAATCGAGCAGCCGTTGGTGAGCGCCTGGGTCGTCACCGAGGTGCGCTCGAGCATGCCGCGCAGGATCGCGCCGTCCGAGTGGAACGCCGCGCCGAACGCGGTGTTGATGAAGTTGTTCGTCGCGGCGGCGGCATTGGGCGCGTTCGGCACCATGTCGCCCGGCAGACCGAGCTTGGCGTAGCCCGCGGTCGACAGGAAGTCGAGCTGGCCGCCCTTGTTGCCGATGAGGATCTCCGAGCCGTTCAGATTCGCGCCACCCGCGAGATCGAAGCAGATGAACGGAATGCGGCCCGCGCCACCTTGGATGTTGCAGCCGGCGGCGCCCTTCAGGGCCTGCATCGCTGGCGACAACGCGGCGCTCGCCGACGGTGACTTCGCCAGCAGTGTCAGCAAGCCGCCCGCGGCGACCACCGCCGGTCCCGTCAGCAGACCGCTGGAGATGAAGTCGCGGCGCGTGACCGGACGCGAATGATCCGCGTGCAGGATGGGCTCGTTGAGGCCGTGTGCGCGCGGAAGCTTTTTGCGAATGAGCATGACGTGAGACTCCCTCGAACCCTTATTGCACCGTCGTCGCGGCACTGCCGAGCGCGGCGGCGCAAGCGGCCTTCATCGCCACGGACGCCGAAGCGCCGTTGAGCCCGTTCAGCATCGTCGTGAGCGAGTTGCTGACCAACGTGCTGTCCGGTTGAATCGCGGTGCTGCCGATGATCTTCGTCTGGACCGCGCCGATGATGGCCGTGCGCACCGACCCATCGCCGCTGCTCGCGTTGGGATCGACGCTGCCGTAGAACTGCGTGCGCAGCGTTCCATCGTTCACCATGGCATTGCAGTAGGCGATCGCGAGCTGCGCGATGCCGGTCTGCTGCGAGGCCAAGAACGCATCGATCGATTCCACCGTCGGCAACTGCTGCTTCACGTTCGCGTAGGTCGAGGCGACCTGCGCGACGTTGGGCGAGACGCCCGTCAAGCGCGAGTACGTGGCGTTGAGCTCATCGAACGTGCGCATGCCGAAGCGCGCCGGGGGCGGCGGATCGACGACCGGTGCGGTCGACTCCTGGCCGTCCGGATCGTCGTGCGCGTGCGAGTTGCTGCCGATCTGCTCGAACGACAGGAAGAACTCGTCGTTGAGCGGGCCCTTTTCGAGATTGATGACGGCGCCGACGTTGCCGAGCAACTGGCCGGTCGCCTTGTTGTAGTTCGCGCCGCCGACGCTGGCGGACAGCGGACCGTAACTCTGACCGACTTTCGCCTCGGTGCCGTTCACACCGATGCGAATGCCCTTGATCGCGATCGAGCCGGGATCCGCCGTCGGATCGAGGCTGATGAACGTCGGCTTGCTGAAGAGGTACGCGTAGCTGTCGAGCTGGCTGGCCTCGAGCATGATGTACGCCTTCGGCACCGGGACGAGGTGGCTCACGCTGAACAGCATGAAATACCGTTCGCCGACGCCCGCCGCGAAGTTCTGCTGCACCTGATCGAGCGTCAGCGCGCGGTTGTGGATGGCGACGAGCTTCAAGAGGCCCTTCCACTGCCGGTTCGACGTCGTCTCGTTGCCGAACAGCAGCGCGAAACTGTCGTCCCAGTCGCTGAGAGTTCCGCCGCTGCCTTTCGGATCGGCGTCGCCCGTGTCCTTGCCGTTCACATAGAGATGGCGGCCCTTCACCGGATCGTAGGTGAGCACGACGTGCTGCAGAGAGGCCTGCGCATCGCGATCCGTGTCCTTCGTCAGGAAGGCCGGCATGCCGTTCGCGTCGGTGTTACCGGCGCGCACCATCGCCTGATACTGGTAGGCGCGCTGCGCGAGCGTGAAGTTGCGCGCCGTCGTGCCGCCCGAGTACGTGATCGCGTACGCGTCCTCTTGCACGACGTCCGCCGGCGCCATCCACGCTTCGATGGTGAATTCGCCCGTCGACTTGATCATGTCCGAGAGCTTCTTGCTCGCGGCGGTCGAGCCCTTCGCCTTCTGGCCCGCCTTGATATTGATACCCCAGCCGCCGGCCCACATGTCGGCCGCGGTGAGATCGAGGTTCAGCGCCGGCTCGACGCCGCTCGTGTCGTAGGCGACCGTGCCCGTGCCCGTCTTGAACTCGTACAACGCGATGACGTTGTTGTCGTAGCGGTTGCCGCCCGCGGCCACCGTGCCGTCATAGAGCGTCAGCGCCTTGGAGATGACGAGGCTCGGATCGACTTGCGAGACCGGAATACTATCGGCGAACGCCGCGACGGCGTTCTGCATCGCCGTCGCGCTCGCTGCGCAATCGGTGGCGCCGCCGTTCGGCGCCCAGCAGTTGTGGAACTCGTCGCGCAGACGCACGACGAAGCGCGAGCTCGCAGGGTTGTCGAGATTGATCTTGGCTTTCGCCGCGGCGTAGGCCTCGTCGGGATCGTTGCTCGCGAAGAACGGCGAGATCGGATTGCCGGCCGTCGACGCGTGGCAGCGCACGCAGTTGCCCTTCGTCGCGTCGTGGAGCACCGGGTAGACGGTGGCCATGAAGTCCGCCGAGCTGTCCGGGAAGGTCTTGCTCGCGCCGACTTCCTTGATGGTCGGGGCCTGCAGCTCGATCTGCTTGCCGCCGGTCGCGGAGGAGCCGGCCCAGTTGCGAATCCACACGGTCAGCGTATCGGCGCACGCGGAGGCCGCAGCGAGCCAGCAGTTGTGGCCGCCGCCCACTTTCTGAACCATGCGTGACTGATCGGGCTGCGAGAGATTCACGACCGTGTTCGCCGCCGTGTACGCCGCATTGATGTCGTCGTTACGCGCGAACTGCGGTGTCTGGCCGCCCGCGTTGTGGCAAGCGCCGCAACGATTGCTCTCCTTGATGAACTTCCAGAGCTCGTTCTTGAACGCCTGCACGTCCACGTTCTGCGCGGGCGGGCCGTTGTAGTCGGCGACCGTAGGCGCCGAAGTGATCGGGTTCTGCACCGTGCCCGGGCCGCCGCCGGAGCAGGCAGCGAGCACGGCCGTCAGCGCGAGCGCGCAGATGAGGCGAAGGCCGGTCATCGTCTTCTCCCTTGTCATGTGCCTTCCCCTCACTTGCAGCTGGCGGCGGTCTCTGCGAACACGCGCCGCAGGTTGTAGCCGCCGCTCTTGAAGTTGCCTGCGATCGTCTTGACGGTCGCGCGGTCCGCGTTGCTCGCGGGCGTGCGGAAGCACACCGCCTTGAAGACTTTCTGTACTTGGCACTCTGCGAATGCGTCGCTGTTCGCGAGCTCATCGCCGAGCGATTTCGCGCCGTTGCCCGAGCCGGGCAAGCCGGCCTTCCAGCCGAGCACCGTGTTCGGGCCGTGGCGCCAGCGGTTCTCCCAACTGTCGTCCGGCGTGATGAAGCCGGTCTTGAAGTTGTCGGAGTTGATGAAGTACTTCGCGTTCACCGTGCCGGGCGTGAAGACCATCTTGCCGGCGGTCGCGTCCATGCCGTCGTAGTTGTAGTACGCGAACGCCTGCGCCATCGGGTCCATGCCACTGTGACAGCCGATGCAGTTGTTCAGGAAGATGCGGCTGTCACCACCGGGCGAGCGACTCACGTCCTGGCGGATGCGATCCGGCGGGCGCGTCGTGTCGTGCACGGTCTCCATGTCGTGGCAGAGGTGATTCAGCATCGTGAAGCGGAACATCGCGCGATTGGTACCGGCGATGAAGAACGCGGCGGACGCGGCGCGCGTCGTGAGCAGGCCCGCCGTGCCGGCGGCCGGCGTGCCGTAAGCCGCCGACTGCTGGGTCTCGACGAGCTTCGCCTTCAGGTCGACGTTCTTCTGCTCGGCCTGGTCGTAGTGATCGTTGTTGTTGTTCGAGACGGTGGGCAGCGTCGAATCGTTCACCGTGTACAGGATGTCCGCCGACAGCGCCGTGTTGAACGGCTTGTTGTCCCGGACCATGCCGATGACCGTCGCGGTGTAATCGTTCAGCGGCGCGAACACCGTCTGATCGCGATTGGTCCACGGCGTCACGAGGTTCTTCAAGGTGACGTTGTAGAAGGCCGGATCGTCGGTCGCGAGGAGCGCGGCGCCGGTGGCGTCCGTCGCGATCATCGGTTCCATAGTATCGAGCGTCGCCTCGCTCGGCGGCACGCCGGCGATGGCGTCGTACATGCGCTTGGCCTGCGCACGTTCGTTGGGGCCGGCCGCGCCGACCTGCGCGATGAGCGCGAGCGCGATACCGAGCGCCACGGCGCGCGCGACCTGCGAATTCGTTTGCTTCATGTTCAACCACTCCCACCGAACGGCGCGGCACAGCGGCCACGCGGCTTGCAATGCGGGGCGCACTATACCCACGCGAATTCAGTGATCTTTTTGTCTCAAGCTGCGTACGTCGCCAACCGCAGACATGCCTTTGCCATAGCGCGTGCAGGTAACCTTCCCGCCGCGAAATGGGAGCGGGATCACAGCGACGAAAACGACCGTAAGGGAGAAAACCGCGAACCGGTTGCGGGCGGCGTGATGCCCTCGGCAGATTGCCGAACACGGTTGCGCGATGGTTTGATTACGTTATATGCACGTTCCGCTTCGCTTGCGCAGCGTGCACTTGGGAGTGTTTTGCAATGAAGGTCGAGCGGCGATTCGTGAACCTCTTCACGCGCGGGTGCGTAGTGGCCGCCTTCGCCGGCGCACTCGTCGGGTGCAGCGGCGGAGGTAGCGTCAACGTTGGCAGCGGCCAGACGCCGGACCCGGCAACGGTCGATTTCCCCATTTTCTACGTGAAGCGCACGATCCCGCAGGATACGGACGACTTGCGCGCGCTGCGCGACACGCTACCCAAGGCCGATCTCTTCAAGCGCGACCGCGCTGCGCCCAGCGCCACCGAGACCAACATCACGGCGCGCCTCGCCACCAAGAGCACGGACGTATTCGACGTGAAGGACGTGGACGTCTCGCTCGACGGCAAGAAGGTCGTATTCGCCCTGCGCGGCCCGCTCGCGATGAATCAAGATCCGAAGGATCCGCCGACCTGGCAGATCTACGAATACGTGATTGCGAGCGACGACCTGCATCGCGTGATCAAGTCCGACGTCACCGCGAACGAGGCGAACGACGTCTCGCCGCACTACCTGCCCGACGGCCGCATCGTCTTCGCCTCGACGCGCCAGCGCATCTCGAAGGCCATCCTGCTGGATGAAAACAAGCCGCAGTTCGAAGCGCAGACCGACGATCGCAGCGAGTCCGCGTTCGTGCTGCACGTCATGCAGCCCGACGGCAGCGACATCAAGCAGATCTCGTTCAACCAGAGTCACGATCGCGACGCGACCGTGCTCGCTAGCGGCAAGATCGCCTGGAGCCGCTGGGACCACGCGCCGGGCAACGACGGCATACATTTATATACGTCGAACCCGGACGGTACCGGCCTCGAGCTGCTGTACGGCGCCAACAGCCACAACACCGGCACGGCGCAGGCGAATGGACAGCCGAGCGTCGTTCAGTTCATCCATCCGCGCGAGATGATGGACGGCCGCATCCTCACGATCGTCCGCCCGTATACCGACGTCGATTTCGGCGGCGACCTCATCATCATCGACACCAAGACCTACGTCGAGAACACGCAAGCCGTGCTCGCGAGCGCCGGCATGAACGGGCCGGCGCAGACCCGCGCCACCGCGAACGACGTGCGCACCATTCCGGGTCCCTCGCCCGGCGGTCGCTTCAACTCGGCGTATCCCTTATGGGACGGCACGAACCGCATCCTCACGACCTGGACGCAGTGCCGCCTGCTCGACAACACGACGACACCGGCGACGATCGTGCCGTGCACGGACTCGCGCCTGTCGGATCCGAATGCCGTGGCCGGTCCGCCGATCTACAGCGTGTGGATGTTCGATCCCGGCCAGAACACGTTCCTGCCGATCCTGACGCCGACCGAGAACGTCATGATCACGGACGTCGTGGCGGCCCAGCCGCGCACGCCCCTGCCGCCGGTGATTCTCGACAAGTCGGCGCCCGCCGATCTCGACGCGGACTTCGTCAACCAGTCGGTCGGCGTGCTCGACATCAAGAGCGTCTACGACGTCGACGGGGTCGATACCGCGCAGCCGAACCTCGCCACGGTGGCGAACCCGCAGACGCGCACCGCGGATCAGCGCCTCGCGCGCTTCCTACGCATCGAGAAGGCGGTCTCGCAGGCCGATCGCGACGTGCGCGACATCGACAACGCCGCGTTCGGCGTCACCGGCTACATGCGCGAGATCCTCGGCTATGCGCCGATCGAGCCGGACGGCTCGATCAAGGTCAAAGTGCCCGCGAACGTCGCGTTCCAGATCAGCGTGCTCGACGCGAACGGACGCCGCATCTCTCCTTCGCACAACAACTGGATGCAGGTGCGCCCCGGCGAAGTGCTCACGTGTAACGGCTGCCACCAGCCCGCGACGGCGCAGAACCCGCGCTCGCACGGCCGCTCGGGACTCTTCAATGCCGTGAACAAGGGCGCGTCGTCCACCGGCCAACCGTTCCCCGGCGCGAATCCGGCGTTCTCACCCAATGCCGGCGAAACCATGGCCGAGACGCGCGCGCGCCAGAGCTGCGCGATGGACGTGCCCCGCTGTATGGCGATGAATTTGAGCGTCAACGTCCTGTTCACGGACGTGTGGAGCAATCCCCCGAACCGCGACCCGGCCGTCAATCTGAGCTACGACGCTTCGATTCCGGCGAGTCCCGCGGTGCCTGCGACGTGCGTGACCACGTGGAGCGCGACATGCCGGATCGTCATCAACTACGTCAAGCACATCCAGCCGCTGTGGGACAAGGAGCGCACCGTCGATGCCAACGGCGACGGCAACCCGGATCTCGATCCGACCACGATGCTGCCCATCAATCACAAGTGCACCCTCTGTCATGGTCCGGTCGATGCGGCCAACGCGGCGCAGGTACCGGCGGGCCAACTCGATCTCACGGGTGTCGCTTCCGACGAACAGCCCCTGCAGTTGCGCTCGTATCGCGAACTCTTTTTCAGTGATAATGAGCAGGCCTTGGTGGGAGGCGCGTTGCAGGACTTGCTCGTTCCCGGTCCACCGGACGCGAACGGCAATCCGACGCAGGTGACGGTGGGTGTGGGGCCTTACCTGAACGCGGGCAGCGCGCGAGGCGGGCTCTCGAATGCGTTCCTGAGTCGTTTCGCAGCAGGGTCGGCGTCCACGCATGCCGGGTGGATGAGCCCGGCTGAGCTTCGCTTGCTATCAGAGTGGCTGGATATTGGGGCACAGTACTTCAACAACCCGTTCGACCCGGCTGTGCCGCTCAATTGATAGGGGCGTCTTGCAACGCTTCCGGCCCGCCAGTCTCCTCTTCCTGCTCCTTCCTCTGCTCGCCGCACCGTCGGTGTGTGGCGCGAGGGAGTATTTGCAGGTCTTCGTCACGGAACCCTATCTCGAGCTGCGAACCGGCCCGGGCCGCGGCTATCCGGTGACGCAGGTGGTGCCGCGCGATGAGAGCGTCGACATCCTCAAGCGCCGCACCGACTACTTCAAAGTGCGCACCGAGCGTGGCATCGAGGGCTGGGCCGCGCAGAAGGACATGCAGAAGGTGGTGCTCGCAGACGGCACGCCCTTCACGTTCCCGCTCGGCGATCGCGCCGGCTTCACCTCTCATCGCGTCGAGGGCGGCATTTTCGCCGGCGATTACAGCGGCGCGACGCTCATCTCCGGGTACGGCTCGTTCTCGTTCAACTCGCAGCTCGCTGCGGAGCTGTCCGTCGGTCAGTTCCTCGGCAACGCCTCGAATGGAACGGTGGTCGATCTCGGTCTAACGCACGTCTTCGTGCCCGAATGGCGCCTCTCGCCCTTCGTCATGCTCGGCACGGGTCTGGTGCACATCGAACCCAAAGCGACGCTCGTGCTGCCGCCGGACCGCACCGATCAGACGGCGTACGTCGGCGGGGGCGTGCGGTACTACCTCACCCGCAGGTTCTTCGTGCGCGGCGAATACAAGCAGCACATCGTGTTCACGAGCCGCAACGACAACGACAAGGTGGACGAATGGAAACTGGGCTTCGCGTTCTTTTTCTGAGCGTGCTGGTCGCACTCTCCGGGTGCCAGTCGTTCCGCAATTGGGCCGAGCGGCGCCAGGAACGACGAGAAGAGCGGCAGGAGGAGGCGCGCGAGCAGGCCGCGCAGGCCGGCAATGAGGACGCCGAGGAGGCGCCGCCGCGCGTCATCGAGCCCGAGGTCGAACGGCGCCAGGTCAAGGTGCCCAAGATCGACAGCGAGAACATCGAGATCGGCGGCGTGTTCGGCGCGCTGTCGGTGGAGGACTTCGGCACGAATCCCGTGTACGGCGTGACCGCGGCGTACCACGTGACCGAAGACTTCTTTTTCCAGGCGGAAGCAGGCCGTTCGGAAGCCGGCAAGACCAGCTTCGAGACGCTCGGCGGCAACATTCAGCTGCTTACTCCCGATGAGAGGCGCTTCAAGTACTACAACTTGGCCCTCGGCTATAACTTCCTGCCTGGCGAGGTCTTTCTCGGTCGCGGCCGCGCCATGACGAGTAGCTTCTATCTGCTCGGCGGCATCGGCAGCGTCGATTTCGCCGGCGATCAGAAGTTCGCGGTGAGCTTCGGCGCCGGCTTTCGCGTGTTGCCGACGGACTGGTTGGCGATCCACATCCGCATGCAGGATCGCGTGTTCGACTCGGACCTCCTGGGCGAGAGCAAGCTCACCAACAACTTGGAAGCGAACATCGGTCTGACCGTGTTCTTCTGAAGAGGAAGTCGCACATGAAGTCGCGTTTGACCCGCATCGCCGTCCGCACCGCCGCCCTCTTGGCGGTGACGCTGCCGGCGTTCGCGATCTCCACCAGCGCCCCGGCGCCGCAATTCTCGCTCGCCTCCCGCGGCGGCAAGACGATCAACCTGGCGCAGTACAAGGGCCAGGTGGTGATGATCAACTTTTGGGCCACCTGGTGCGGCCCGTGCCGCCAGGAGATGCCGGTCCTCGACAGCATTTACAAGAAGTACAGCAAGATGGGCTTCACGCTCATCGGCGTGAACGTCGAGCCCGAATCGAAGGCGGTGGAGGACTATCTGAAAGCCACTCCGGTCAGCTTTCCGATACTGTTCGACACGAAGAGCGAAGTGAGCAAGATGTACGGCGTGTCCGGCATGCCGACCACGGTCATCGTGGATCGCAAAGGCACGGTCCGCTTCGTTCACATCGCCTACAAGCCGGGCGACGAGAACGAGTATCAGGACAGCATCCGTAAGTTGGTGCGCGAGTAACGCGCGCCGGGAGGTGGGGAGCATGCGAGTCATCCGAATTCTGGTGGCGCTCACGACGCTCGCGGGAGCGACCGCATGCAGCCCCATCCAACCCTGGGTGAAGCCGTTCGAGCGCGAGCATCTCGCCGACCCGATCATGGCGTTCGACCGCAATCCGGTGTCCTCGGCGTATCTCGATCACGTGTTCGAGGCGCGCGAAGGCGCCCGCGGCGCGAGCGGCAGCGCCGGCGGCGGTTGCGGCTGTAACTGACGATGCGATTCCCACCGTCGCTCGCGAACCTCATCCGCCGTGGCGGTGCGCCGGGTCGCGCCGGTCTGCTGGCGCTGGTGCTCGTAGCGCTCAACTCGGCCGTGCCGGCGGGCGTGCTGCCCGAAGATCGCGCCGATATCCTGTATCACCGCTATCAAGGCGGCGGCATCACCATCGACGGCCCCTCGGTGCTGATCCGCAAGAAGATCGGCGAGAGCTTCTCGGTCTCCGCCAATTACTACGTGGACATGGTGTCGTCCGCGTCCATCGACGTGAAGCTCTCGGCGAGCAAGTACAAGGAAGAGCGCAAGCAGAAGAGCGTCAGCGTCGACTACCTGCACGGCAAGTCGACGTACAGCGTCGCCGTCATCGACAGCAAGGAATCCGACTACGTCGCCGACACGGCGGTGTTCTCGCTGAGCCAGGACATGTTCGGCGACCTGACGACGGTGTCGCTGACCTACAAGCGCGGCTGGAACGACGTCTTCCGCAACGTGAAGCTCGCGGACGGCTCGAAGGTGCGCGACCCGACCTTTGCGGACATCGCGGACAGCCGCGGCTATTCGCTGGGGCTGAGCCAGATTCTGACGCGCAACCTGATCCTCGGCTTGAACTACGAGGTCATCACCGACGAGGGCTTTCTGAACAGCCCCTATCGCTCGGTGCGCTACTTCGACCCCGGTTCGCCGAAGGGCTTCAGTCTCGAGAAAGAGATCTATCCGCGCACGCACACGAGCAATGCCGCCTCGGTGCGACTGAAGTACTACCTGCCCTATCGCGCCGCCATCGACGGGCAGGGCCGCTTCTACACGGACACCTGGGGCGTCGACGCGTGGAATGTCGATTTCACGTACACGCAGCCGGTATGGAAGCGCTGGGTCCTCGACGGCCATCTGCGCTACTACAAGCAGACCGCCGCCGACTTCTATTCCGACCTGTTCCCGCGCGCGCAGAGCCAGAACTTTCTCGCGCGTGACAAGGAGCTCGCAACCTACGACGCCATCACGGTCGGCGTGCAAGCGAGCTACGACTTCCAGATCCCGCGCGTCCGCTGGATCCAGAAGAGCTCGGTGACGGCCCGTCTCGAGCACATGACCATCAACTACGACGACTTCCGCGACGCCACCGTCACGGACCCGGCGAACGGCATCCCGGCCGGCGCGGAGCCCCTGTACAAGCTGAACGCGAACATCTTCCAGCTCTTCGTGTCCATCTATTTCTGATCGCACGCTGGCACCTGAGTTAAGCTTGCGAACGCCTGTGCTGACAGCAGGCGACACGAATAGGGGATTCGAGCATGCGCAATCGCGTCGCGCTTTCCGCGTTGCTGACGGGACTCGCGTTATTTTTCACCGCCTCCTACGCCCACGCACAAGCTCGTGAAGAAGGGCGCCTGTTGATGGCGACTCAGGTGCTCGAGGAAATCCGTTCCTCGCGCGATCAGGCCATTCCGGAACGGTTGCTCGATCGTGCGTACGGCATCGTGGTGGTGCCGAGCGTCACCAAGGTGGCGTTCATCGCCGGCGGGCGCTGGGGCAAGGGCGCGCTCATCGTGCGGGACAAGAACGGCAACTTCACGAGCCCCGTGTTCATCAATCTCGCCGGCGCGAGCATCGGCTGGCAGTGGGGCGGGCAGTCGACGGACATCGTCTTGGTGTTCACTACGCGTCGGGGCATCGAGGGCATCACGGGCGGCAAGCTAACGCTGGGTGCGGATGCGTCCGTCGCGGCAGGTCCGGTGGGTCGGTCGGCGTCGGCGGCGACCGATCAGAATTTTGCAGCTGAGGTGTACTCGTACTCGCGGTCGCGCGGTCTGTTCGCCGGTCTCGCGCTCGACGGCACCTCCATCAGCGTCGACAGCAAGGCGAACGCGGCGTACTACCGCAAGCCTGGCGTGATGGCGTCGGACATCATCAACGGCACGGTCACGTCGACGGACGATACGTCGTGCCGCTTTTTGGCGGCCGTCGCTACCAGCACGGCGCCGGCACCTGCGTCGGCGGGCAGCAGCAGCGCGGCGTCGACCCCGTCGTCGGATTCGACGTCCACGTCGTCCTCGCCGAGTGGCACTGCGGTCACCGAGCCCCCGACGGGCGGCCCGCACTCGCCGGCGTCCACGGAAACCCGCACCTTCCCGATGGAAGACCCGAAGCCGGGCGCCGAGCCTAAGTAATGCCCCTTCGGGGCAGCGCATTGATGGGGGTTGCCGAGGCGGGGCGCAGTGCGCGCCGAACCGATGCACTGCCTCGATAGGCCTTCAACGCGCTAAAGGATTGGTGCTTCCCTGACGGCCTCCGACCGCTGGCGGCTGTTCAATGCCCCTTCGGGGCAGCGCATTGATGGGGGTTGCCGGGGTGAAGCGCCGGTGCGCGCCGAACCGATGCACTGCCTCGATGGGCCTTCAACGCGCTAAAGGATTGGTGCTTCCCTGACGGCCTCCGACCGCTGGCGTGCGTTCAATGCCCCTTCGGGGCAGCGCATTGATGGGGGTTGCCGGGGTGAAGCGCAGTGCGCGCCGAACCGATGCACTGCCTCGATGGGCCTTCGACGCGCTAAAGGTTTGACACTTCCCTGACGGCCTCCGATCGACGCTGAGGCGCGTCAGAGGCGGTTCAGGACGAGCAAGCGTTGGCGAGCGTGCGGCTCGTTGAGCTGCACGCCGAGGCCCGCGACGCGCGCGCTTTCGATGATCTCGTCGACGCTGAGCCGCAACTTCGGATAGGTACTGCGCAGCGAGCGCCAGGTGCCGCCCGCCCACTCGTGCACGACGTCCGTGACCCACACGCGATCCGGCCAGAAGTGCAGCACGCACTCCATGATGCGATCCCGCTCACTGCGCGTCGTGAACACGCTGTTCTGCGGTGACATGTCTGCGGGCGGCTCGCGAAATTGCAGGACGAGCTTGCCGTTGCTCGTGAGCAGGTTCGCACTCTGCTCGATGAGCCGAGTCACGTCTTGGTGAGTGGCGAGATGGCTCAGCGTGTCGCCGACGCAGAGAATCAAGGCAAACGGCGAGTACCGGCTGTATGCGCGATCGTCCAGTAGATCGACCTGCAACGGCGTGACGCCGAATCCCGCGCAGAGCTCGCTGAGCTCTTGGAGCATGCCGGCGCTCGTGTCCACGGCAATCACTTCGAAGCCGCGTTCGGCGAGCGCGCGCGCGTGATAGCCGCCGCCTGCACCGAGATCGAGAGCGATGTCGCCGGGATTCGAGGTGATGCCCGTCGCGTCCAGCAATGCCCTTGCGCTGCTTTGACACACCGAGGCGCCGCCCATCATCCAGGTGTATCGCTCGGCGAGCAGGGCATCGTAGTGCGTTGTGACGGGGTGTCCTGAGTCAGTCACGGGTCTGCCTCTACGGGGTATGTTCGGAGCGCGGCGCCGGTCGCCATGATTCCGCAAATGACCGCTTCTCGCCAGTCGCTGGCGCTGGTGCTCGCCGCCGCCGCCATCCTCCTCATCACGACCGGAACGCGCCAGGTGACGGGCCTGTTCGTCCTGCCCATCATGTCCACGACCGGCGTGAGCATCGCCGCCATCAGCTTCGCGCTGGCCGTCGGGCAATTCATGTGGGGCGCTGCACAGCCCGTGTTCGGCGCGCTCGCCGACCACTATGGCGCGTTTCGGGTGCTGGTTGTCGGCGCGCTGCTCCTCGCTCTGGGACTCGCTCTCACGACTCATGCGACGTCGCAAACCGGCCTGCTGCTCACGCTCGGCGTGCTTAGCGCGGCCGGCGCGGGCGCCGGGAGCTTTTCGATTCTCATCGGCGGCACGGCGCGCACGCTGAATCCGAAGCAACGTTCGCTCGCGGCGGGCGTGATCAACGCCGGCGGGTCGCTCGGGCAATTCGTGTTCGCGCCGATCACTCAGGCGATCATCGCCGCGGCGAGTTGGGGCACGGCGATGTTCACGCTGGCCGCCACCGCGCTGTTGACGATTCCTCTCGCGTGGCGGCTACGCGCGCGCCCTGCCCCACCTGCGGCGACTGCAGCGGAGGCGAAGCCGCCGATCACGCTCCGTGAGCAGTTGCGCATCGCTCTGCGTGATCCGAGCTTTTTGTTTTTGAATGTCGGGTTCTTCACGTGCGGGTTCCACGTCGCATTTCTCGTGACGCATTTTCCCGGCGAGATTCAGAACTGCGGGCTGACCGCGGGCGTCGCGGCGAATTCGTTGGCGCTGATCGGGTTGTTCAATGTGGGAGGCAGCCTTGCGGCCGGCTACCTCGGCCAGCGCATGCGCATGAAAACACTGCTCGCGTATATCTACGGCACTCGCGCGGCGCTCATCGTGATCTATCTGTTGATGCCGAAGACTGCGTTGAATGTGTATCTATTCGCGGCGGGGCTGGGGCTCACATGGCTTGCGACCGTGCCGCCGACGTCGGGCATCGTCGGCAAGCTCTTCGGCGTGCGATATCTCGGGACGTTGTTCGGGTTGACGCTCGTGTCGCATCAAACGGGCGCGTTCCTCGGCGCGTGGCTCGGTGGGATTGCGATGTCGCGACTCGGGTCGTATCAGTGGGTGTGGTATGCGGATATGGCGCTCGCCCTCGCCGCTGCCGTTGCGAATCTGCCGATTCGCGAGGAGAAGCCGATGCGGCAGGCGGCCAACGCGGTCTAGCGGCGAAACATAGACGCCCGCTTTGCGAAGCGTCGCGACCGCGCTCTCCAACACC
>Ga0081455_10000056_pt1 | contig 120354 bp, 104 predicted proteins | sample TabmetS3T2R1_FD_70207 | JGI IMG/M metagenome (GOLD analysis project Ga0081455, IMG submission 70207) | Tabebuia heterophylla rhizosphere microbial communities from the University of Puerto Rico - S3T2R1 | ecosystem: Host-associated > Plants > Roots > Rhizosphere ... | reverse complement strand
CGAGACGCTGCACCCGATCTACCTGCGCCTGCCCGCCTTCGGCTCGCTCACCAAGGCCGTGTCCATCTCGCGCAGCTTCCACGTGCTGGGCGTGATGCTCTCCGCCGGCCTCAACGTGCTCGAGGCCCTCAGCCTCGCCGCCCAGGTGTCCACGAACAACGAGTACAGGAAGCTGTGGACGCGCGCGAAGGACGACGTCGAGAGCGGCGGCGACATCTCCGCCTCGCTCATGGACAGCCCGCTCATCCCCGCCGCCGAGACGGCCATGATCTCGCTGGGCGAGCGCTCGGGCACGCTGCCGCAGGTGCTGGACAAGATCACCGCGCACCACGAGAAGCGTGTCGACTCCGCCATCAAGGCCTTCGTGGCCGTCATCGAGCCGGCCATGACGATCATCATGGGCGCGGTGGTGGCGCTGATCGTGATGTTCCCGGTGGAGATCATCGTGGCCACCAGCCGTCGGGCTCCTCCAGTAGGCCGGGGTCGAACCCGGCGTCGACGAGGTCGTCGAGGGTGTCGGCGCGCAGCGCCCCGGCCACCGGGCGGGCGCGGCGGTCCGGGCCGGGCCGGTAGACCTCGTTCGAGATGACCTGCGGGCCGTCGGCGCCGACGACCTCGCGGATCGAGGACACCACGCGGGTGGTGCGGTCCAGGCCGCGCGCGAGGTGGACGACGAAATGCACCGCCGAGGCGACCAGCAGGTTGGTGGCCTCCAAGGGAAGCCGTTCGGGGCCTTGGGCGGCGTAGGAAGCCAGCCGGGTGAACGCGATCCTCGAGCTGGAGGCGTGCAGGGTGGCCATGGAGCCGTCGTTGCCCTGGGACATGGCGTTGCACATCGGGATGACTTCCGGGCCGCGGATCTCGCCGACGATCACCCGGTCCGGGCTCATGCGCAGGCCCCAGCGGACCAGTTCGGCCTGGGAAATCGCGCCCTCGCCCTCGACGTTGGCCTCGCGGGCTTGGAAGGCGGTCACGTCGGCGTGGATGCCCGGGTCGAGTTCCAGGCCGAGTTCGAAGGCGTCCTCGATGGTGACGAGGCGTTCCATCGGGTCCATCTCCGACGCGAGCGCCCGCAACAGGGTGGTTTTGCCCGCGTTCGTGCCGCCGGTGATCAGGATGTTCTTGCGGCCCCGGACCATCGCGCGCAGGAACTGCTCCAGACCGGGGTCGATCGTGCCGCGAGCCCGCAGCTCGGGCAGGGTGACGGTGAGGTAGCCGTGCCGGCGGATCGACAGCGACGTCACCCCGCCCGCGGTCAACCCCATCACCGCGAACAACCGCTCCCCACCGGGCAGCTGGAGGTTGACCGCCGGGGAGCCGTAGTCGAAGCGGCGTTCCTGGCTGGACGCGCGGGCGGCCAACAGGCGCACCAGGTCGGTGAGTTCCTCGTTCGAACCCGCGATCGGCGCCACGCGGGCGCGGCGGCCGTCGGTGTACTGCACGAACACCCGGTCGTAGCGGTTGGCGTTGATCGTCTCCACGCCTCCGTCGTCCAGCAGCGGCTGCAGCCCGGCCATGCCGAACAGCTCGTTGATGACCTCGGTGATCACCCGCTGCTCGACATCGCGGCCGACCAGCGACCGGTCGGCCATCAGCTCGTTCTCGGAGTGCGCGGCCACCGCGTCGTCCAGGATCGCCCGCGCCAGCTCGCGGCGGGCCTCCCTGGTGACCGGGGCGCCGGTGCGGCGCTGCTGGGCGTCCACCCGCTGTGGCAGCTCGGCGCCGAGGGTGGCTCGCAGATGCTGACGCAGCCGCCCGACAGCCTCCGCGGTCTGTGTCGCCCCTGGACCGCCCAGCGGCGTCTGCGCGGCGCTGGGGTGGCTCCGCTGCCCGACCAGCCCTCCCCAGCCGGGATGACCGGACGCGCCGGGTGGCTGCCCCGGCTGCTGGTCGGGGCGCAGCGGTACCGGCGGCGGGTAGCCGTTGGTCGGGTGGTTCATGACGCGTGCCCTCCGCGCGACGTGTTCTCCTGGTTCGGCCCTGGGCGCGCCGGTGCGCGCCACAGACCCTTGACCGAGACCGGGTTGGCGGGCACGCCGGGCACCGGGCGCAGGACCGGCACCGGCTGGTTGTCCATCGGCCCTTGCCGTGGCAGCGCGGTGTGTGGTTCCTGCTCGGCGAGGAGCACCTTCGCGACCTTGTGCGCGACTTGCCCCAGCGCCGAATGCGCCGGTCCGCTGCGTCCCCACCGCAGCGAGCGGGGCCGCCCGCACAGCACGGCCGCCCCGTGCGGATCATCCGGAACCCGGCCCAGCGGCAGGACACCGAGTTCGCGGGCGACCTCGGCCGGGGCATACCCGTCGCCGACCAGCAACATCGCCGGATGCGCGGTCCAGCGGCCGATCGCCGGCAGCCGGCGGGCCAGGTGCGCGAGGTCGTCGGCGTGCGCACGGGTCAGCAAGACCATCGCGTCGGCCGAGCGCACGACCGGCATCGCCGGCGACCCGGTTTCGATTCGGCCGCAGTCGACGATCACGACCGTGTCTGGCGCGTTCGCGGCGGCCCGCAGCACGCCTGCCCCGGTGGTCGGGTCGGCCAGCGCGGACAGCACCGCCCGCGCGCGGTCGGCGTCCGGTGGCGCGGCCACCACCGGCAACCCACCGGGCAGGGTCTGCGTGTGTTGCCACAACAACGCCGGGTCATCGCTGCGTCGCGCGGCGACCGCCAGGCTCACCAGTCCCGGCGTCGACTCCAGCGAGAACCGCGTCCCGACATCCCCGCCGGAGGGGTCGGCCTCCACCAGCAGCGCGCGGGCGGGTGAGGGCCAGCGCGCGGCCAGCGCGACCGAGAACGTGGTCACCCCAGGCGACCCTTTCACCGACAGCACCGCCACCAACATCACTGACCACTTCCCGCAAGCATCACGATCGACAACTGACCCGCGGGCACGGCGGCGACCTGGCGGGCCGCGGCCTGGGACAGCTGCACCGACACCACCGTGACCTGCTGGTTGGGTGGCGAGGTCACGCTGGTGACCACCGCCGGCCACGAGATGATCTCGTCCGGCGACTGCAGTGCTGATGGGCTCGCGAGCGTGGCGCCCGACTGGCCGGGCACGAACACCACCGACACGTGGCTGCCCAGCGACACCTCCACCGGGAACTGGCCCGCCTTCACCGACAACGCCGCGATCGCCTGCCCCGCCGCGGGAACACCGGCACCGCTCACCGCGTCCAGGGTGAGCAGCGCACCGGCGGGCAGGCCCTCCGACATCGTCTTACCCACCACGCTGGCCGCCTGACTGGAGTCCACAACAGACACTCCGGGGTCGACGGCGACGTTGACCTGCTTGAGATCCTGCGCGGTCAGCACCTGCCCGACCGACACCGGCCGCGCCAACGCCAACACCGGTTCCCGGTTCCCGGAGTTCAGCGACACCACCAGGAACGCGGCGGCACAGGCCAGCACGAGCAGGGCGCCCAGCAGCAGGTGCGGGATGCTGCGGCGCCGTTTCGTTCCGCGCAGCCGCGAGGCGGGCTTCTTGCCGTCCGCGAGCCAGGAACCGCTGGCCGGCATCGTGCGTCGGTCCGTGTCCGGCTGCGTGATGTTGGTCGTCACGCCGGTACCTCCTCCAGGCATGGGGGTGGTGCGCCGCGTCGCCGAGATTGTTCAGCGAGCGGAAGGACGAGTCGTTGTTTCTGTTGTTATAGAAGGAGGTGCTGCCCCGCGAAGGTCAGCTGCCGCCGTTGTTGTTGAGGGCTTGGGACTCCGCGACCCGGAAGGCCGCGTTGCCAGTCGTGGTCATGTTCGGGAACGTTCCGCCCTGGCCCGCGCCCGCCCACGTGACCGTCCAGTGCACCGTCGCGGTGACCGGAAACGCTTGTCCCGCCTGGCTCGCCGAGGAGGTGCGGTAGGTGTGGCCGCAATCCGGCGAGGCCGCCTTCGGATCGGTACCTGCCCGGAACGGGGTGCCCGCCCCGGCGCACGTCACCGTGCTGCCATCACCCATAGACCACGACACCAACGTCGGTGTCGCCACCGCAGTCACCGACACGCCCGGCACCGAGGCGGTCGCCGAGACCGGCCCCCAACCGCTGGACAGCCACATCCACGTCGGCAGGTTCACCAACTGATCACCGGCCGGATTCGCCGCGATCGTCGGCGTGGGCAGCCGCAACTGCTTACGCGCCATCGCCGCCAGCTCGGCCGGCGAGGGCGACTGCGCCGCGCCCGGCTGCTGCCCATCGGGAATCCACACCGGCGGCCGATACAGCCCATCCGCGACACCCGCGGTCGAGCATTGCCATACATACCAAGCACCTGGTTGCCCAGACGCTGGTGCTTCGGCAGCGCGAACAGATGATGCTGCAGGGGGCGCCGGCCGACGGAGAAACAGGGCGGGCTGCGCCGCCTGAAGTCCCGCGCTTACAGGCGGGACATAGGACGCTGTCGCCACACCGGAAGGAGGCTGGTAGTCGCTCTTCACGTACGAGCAGCTCGCTAGATTCGAGTTGCCACCGACGATCGAATCGCCGCTAGCGTTCCCTGTGGAGCCGTCACTACCGCTGGATCCCTCGCGGCTAGGTTTTCCTGCCTCAGCCCCGGGGTTGCTGCTTCTGCCACTGTCCTGTCCGGTTCGGCCGGCGCCAATTTGGCAGTCGGGTGTCGGGCTTTGGCTGCAGTCCACATTGCCGTAGATGTCGGCGAACGCGGGGATCGAGCCCGCGAACATGGTGATGATCGCGAGACCGGCGATGACGGTCGCGCGCTTCGGAGTCAACATGTCCCGACTCCTTGCACGCCGAAATCTGCCACCTTCCACGAGCCGTCAGATTGCTTCTGCACCGTGGCGTTGATCTGTCGGCGGCCGCCCGGGCTGTCGTTCGCGGGTTGCCCGGTGGCGGCGTAGTACTTCAATGCGTTGATCGAATCACTGCAATCAACGATGATCACCTTACGTGTATCAAATTCGGCGTCCACAGAGGATACTTGTGCCTGGTGCGTCGGGTTCCCCTTGCTGACAAGTCCGTTGTAGTGATCTGCGTAAAGGCCGCGCGACAAGGTCGACAACGCGAGTCCTGTCGCGTGCTGGCCCAGTTGGGGCGACTGCCAGTCCGACGTTGCTGCGGCGTTCCCGAAGTCTTGCCACATGTTGAGGTAGACGGCCAGCGCGTCCTGCTTCGCCTTGTCGGCCGGCGACAGCGTGCTGGTTGGGGCGACAGTGGTTGAGGTCGATGTTGCCGGCGTCGAAGCATCGATGGCGGGCGTGTTGGCCGTGCCAGAGCTGCACGCCGCCAGCGTGGCCACGACCGCGCTCGCGGCGAACAACACCGCGACTGTGCCGCCTCGCGTGCTCAGAGTCGACGCTCTTGCCACATCCTCACCCCAGACGAGCTCCTGAAGATCTTCCTCCGGACAACCAGGTCTACACCACAGCCCCTCACCTGCTGCAAGGTCAGTAAGGGGCTGACTTTGGAGTTGGAAAGGCCGTTCCTGGAGAAATTCACCCATCTGGATCACGGCTGCTACCGTCCGCGTTCGCCGCAAGGCACACTCTGGGTATGACCAGCGCATTTCAACACGAGCGCACAACGGCGAGGTCGTTACAGCGAGTTGCGGATGGTGATCCGCGCTGACACCGGTCGCCCTCATCCCGTCGTGGGCCGGCGTCGGCCTTCTCGTCGGCGCGGCGTTCATGGCTTACGGGAGGCTGCCGGCATCTTTCAGGGCTGCGCCGCTCGCCGTTCGGCTTGTGGCTCCGCTTCTGACCACGATCCTGTTCGGCGCTCTGGCCTGGCGCTTTGGGTCCCACTTCGAACTTGTGCCGTACAGCGTCTTTGGCACCGTTGGTGTGCTGCTCGGTCTTATCGATCTTGTCGAGCTGCGCGTGCCGGGTGCGCTCGTATTCGTCGGCATCGCCGCGGTTGGTGCTCTGTTCGCAGCCGCCGCCGCAGCCGACTCGCGCTGGCCGGACTTCCTGCGCGCCCTGGCGAGTTTGGCGATCCTCGTGACGATCTATCTCATGCTCGCGCTCATTTTCGCGGGTGATCTTGGCGCCGGGGACGTGAAGTTGAGCGCCTTGCTCGGTCTGGTGTTGGGCTGGGAAGGCTGGTCGGAAGTCACTACCGGCACTTTCCTCGGGTGGCTCGCGGCCGCGCTGGTGTGGTTCATCCTCCGTGCAACCGGCCGACGAAAGCGGCAGTCCGTCCTACCGCTGGGGCCGTTTCTAGTGGCAGGGGCGTTGGTCGCGATTGTTGTGATGCCGACCTGAGGTGCGCGCTTTCCGTCTACCGCGGTGCTGGTTGTGGCGTCTGGCCTGAAAGGTCATCAACTGGAGAGTTCCAGCCATGGATAGCGAACGAGGTGCCCACGCGGTAGGCGCCGAGTCCCGCGGCTGGGTACTCGATGACGCCCTCTGGCAGTTCGTCGAGTGGGTACCAGGCGAGGCCGGAGCATTTGGTGGGTTTACGGTTGGTGGGTTCGCCGAGCCAGTGGCGGCTTTCGAAGAACAGGCCGGGGCGAGGTTCCGGGCCCGAACCGTTGACGTGCAATGTGTGCACGTGCCGCAAGTCGGCCGGTTCGATCAGTACGCCGACTTCTTCTTCTTCTTCGGCATTCGGGCGGCGGCTTGCAGGACGGATTCGCCGGCGTCGAGTTCGCCGGAGGGTAGGTGCGACAAACCGTCGAATCGGGGGTTGGGGTCCCGGCGATGCGTGAGAAGCACTTCGTTGTCGCGGACGAGCAGTACGTGGACATCGATCAGGTGGCGGTCGGCAATCGGAGCGCCCTCGCTTGCAGATCGGCGGCGTGCGGACCCGCGGGAGTCTATGCGGATGGCAGCTGCGCTCGCGGGACGGTTGCGAGTTGGGTGATTCGAGCTGCCAGCTGCGCTGCCATCCGCGCAACTGCGGTGTGCGTGGTGTCGACGCCGAGCATCGGATAGCCCCTGCTGGGTGAGGCGATCGATGGGCGTCGGCGCGAGCTCTGCTTCAGCGCGGGAAACGGCGAAGCCGCTCTCGAAGCGGCTGTGCGGGCCCGCCGCGCGATGCGATCCGCAGCGATCTCGGGCTCGGCGGTGAGCACAACCGCAAGGTCAGCGAGGTTAGCAGTAGCGTTGAGCGCTTGGGCGACGTCGAGCGGTACTCCGTCCAACCGTTGAAGCACATAAGAGGAGACGACATTGCGGTCGCAGAGCACGATCCGCCCAGCGTCCAGCTCGGTTGGATCTCAATGATGAGGTGGTGGTATGGATTCGCGGCCACGAGACAAGCGAGTGAGAGGCCGCAATAGAGGTCGCTACAATCGCGGGCGAGGCGAAGGGGACTGGCTCGGCGTCGTCGACTTCGACATTCCCTATCGAGGTAGTGGACCAATTCGCCATGGCCTACGCCCTACGCCGCCGCAACGACTGACCGCGGTCGGCCTCAAGGCGACGAGGTTCTCAACTTTCGCAGAGCATCTTTGAGGCGCCGGCGGGTTTCCTCGGGTGGCAAGGCCAGTTGTTCGAGCTCCGTGCGAAGTCGCCGGTAGCCTTCGACGAGCTCGCGATCAGTCAGGAGGGTGACCGCCCCCAGGTGCTGGATCACGACGGCGCCCTGGCCGTCCTTGCCGTTGTAGAGGACGAACGGGCCGAGCCGGCCGTTATGCCAGTCGGAACCTTCGAGTACGAGACGTACCGAGGCTGAGCGCTGCTCGAGTGTGTCGATCAACCGCTCAACTTGCTTCGCCAAGACGTTCGCCCCGCCGACTTGCCATGTGAGTCCCGGCAGGCCGAGGAAAACCTCATACTCTATTCGCCGTTCCTCGAATATCGAAGCCTGGCGTTCGGATTTAGAGGTCATGCCACTCGTATCAGCTGTGACGCGACGAGCGTAATCGTCGATCTGCAAGAGATCGGGGATGCGAAGCGGTGACCATTCCGCGATGAAGGTGGCTTGCTTCTCCAACTCTAGTGCTTCGGCGGTCTGGTGAGAAATGCCGAAAAGGCCGGAGGTGCCACGATTCGGAGTGACCCATGTCGCGAGCTGGAGGAGGTCGGCGCGCGCCCTGCCTGTGATGCCCAGGGTGTCCGCGAGTGCTTTCGTCTGATCGGCGGTGGGGCGCAGTGTTCCATCGAGCCACCGGCTCACGGTGGTATGCGACACACCGAGCTGGTCGCCGACGTTTCGTGTGGTGGGCCGAGGCGTGCGAGCTAGCCAGTGCGAGCGCAGAAGACGGGCGAGTGGTCGGTCGTCGAGCTGCTTCGCCGCATCAGGGTGCCTCGGCATGGGGTCAAGAGTACCGACAAAGACGTTTGTATCAGAACGACCCGTATGGGCTATTGCCCCTTCTGGCTGCCGCAATGCAACGTCGTTTGGTGCGTAAACATCGCACCAAACTTGGAGGGAAAAGTATGTGGCGGTGGATTTGCTGTCTTTGTGGCGGCGTGGTTTCCTCGGCGAGAAGCAGTCGATCGCAGCATCGACCGCGTCATGCGATGCCCGAGCGCGTGACGGTCGCGCTCAACGAAGAAAATGGTTGGGGACGGGTTCGCCGGAGTTGGCGATGACGGAAGAACAGCGGACCCCGGGGTACCTCTACCGGATGGTTTTCGAGCAGTTCAAGGCCCGGATCGAATCCGGCGAACTCACGCCCAATACACCGCTTCCGGCCGAACGACGCCTGGCGGCCGAGCTTGGCATCGCGCTGGGCACCCTTCGCCACGCCACTCAGCTCCTACGGGACGAGGGACTCGTCGTTACATTGCCCTCGAAAGGAACCTTCATCCGCGAGACGAGGCTCGGGTCGACCGGTGGGGCGGGGCCGCGAGCGTGATCACCCAAGAGGTCTTGCTACAGGCACCTTCGCGGCCGCGAGTAAGCGACTCGCGGGCGCTCGGGATGCGGTTCTCGGCATTAGTGACACGCGCTCTGCCGCCGTCGACCTGCAGGATTTCGCGGTCACGAACGGGTCGTTTCCATGCCGAGCGCCGCGTCGAGGATGTCGGAGATCTCGGCCATGTGGCGGACCGGATGCAGACCGGCGAGTGAAGGTGTCCGTCTTCATTCCAGACCGCGTCCGATGCCATCGATGGCACGCACGAGGTCGAAGTCGCGGTCGATGATTTCGAAGGCGCCTGCAGGTCACTCGGCTCGCTGGGCTTCACGCCGAAGTCCGATCAGGAGAACCGACGCACGAGTTTCGACCTGGGCGGGGCCCGGCTGGAGATCGACGAATGGCCGCGCATCCCGCCGTACCTTGAGATCGAAGCCGACACTGCCGCTGAGGTCGTGCGGGTCGCAGCCCTGCTCGGAGGGCGAAGACCGGTTGACCGGCGAGAACACGATCAAGGTGTATTCGGGCCAGGGCATCGACCTCCCCGCGATCCAAGTGCTCGAGTTCTGACGTCTCGCACGGCGATGAGAGCCTCGACGTCGCCCGGGTTCGCTGTGACGTAGCGATGTGGCTTACCCGCCGGGGAAGGGGTGCGGGTACCGTTTGAGGACTTCGGGTTGCTGGACTTGCCCCGGCCACAGGACGATGCGATAGCGGTCTTCGCCGTCGAGTCCATTGGGGGAGAGGGTGTTCAGGCCTGCGGTGTAGACCCGTGCGGTATAGGTGCCGGGTGGTATGGGGATGCGGGGCAGTTCGGGACGGTTGTCGAACATGGAGACGAGGATCCGTCCGCTGTCGATGTGGAGGCCGGCCTGGGTGATGTGGTCCCAGGCAGCGGTGTTCTCGTCGACCGGCGGGGTGGCGCGGACTTCGACGGTCACGGGCACGGTCATGGCGCGGGCGGTGCCCACGCCGAGCGCGCCGGGTGCGGTGGCGATCTGATCCCGTAGGAGTGCCTCGGTCCACGCTTCGGTTGGTGTGGGGCGGGCGAGGTCGTCCTGGACGAGGAAGCAGTGGTAGTCGGCGAAGACCCGGAGTTCGTACTGGGCGGTGGTGTCGTCGCCGCTGGGCGTGGGGGGTGTCTGTTCGGGCATGAGGGTGAGGTGTGCTCCTGGGGGCAGGGTGTGCAGGCGTTGGGCGAGTGGCCCGCGGATACGCATACAGGTGGCGGCGTCCTTGACGGTGATGTTGTTGCTGGCGTAGCTGCCGCCGAGGGTGAACAGTTGCAGGGGGATCAGGCGCTGGTCGTGGTCGAGGGCGCCGAAGCGGTCCTGCCAGGCGGTGGCGTAGCCGCGGGCACCGCGCAGGTCAGGGGAGTCGAGCAGCCAGGTCGCCCAGTCCTGCAGGGAGTGGCCGATTTCCTGTGCGGTGCGCGGTTTCGGGGTCGAACACCACGATCCGTTGCCGGTGTTCGAGGGCGAACTGCCGGCCGAAGAGGTCCTGGCCGAAACAGAACAATCCGTCGGCCAGTCCCTGGTAGCTGTTCTTCCAGGTGGCTGGGGTGTTCCAGCGTTGGAGCTCGGGTCCGATGCCTGGGTCCCCGGCGCGGTAGACCTGCACGCCGGCGTTGTAAGACGTAAAAACCGTTGCGCCGGGTGAGCAGTGCGGCAAGTTCGGCGAGGGGACCGTCGGAGGTGTCGAAGGTGACCGGCCTGGGTTGTCCGGTCGGACCGCGCGAGCGGTCGAGGAGGTGGTCCAGGGGAGTGGTCACGGCAGCGCTCCCGGGACCCGGCTGATGTCGATCCGGTCCTCGACGGCGTCGCGGAGCTGGTCGGTGACCGCGGCGTGTTGCAGTGGCTGGACCATCATGGGGTAGGGGACGATGTCCCACAGGGTGGAGGGCCGCCACAATCGCCCCGCATGGTGGAGCAGGCTGCGGGCGGTGTCGAGGTCGCCGCTGCGAACGAGATGCCCTACCAGCCAGGTCGCGATGGCGTAGCGCGGCGGCTGGTCGCCGGTCTCGCGCAGCAGCCGAAGCGCGATTTCGTGCTGACCCGAGTGATGACAGGCTTTCCAGAGGCCGTCCCGCTCGCCCGGGGTGAGCGCGGTGAGGTCGCGGCCGGTGAGTGTGTGTTCGCGGGGGCGCAGCGGCCGCCGCGGGAGGTTGGCTTGGGCGTCGAGCCCGAACTCTCGGGGGTCGCGGCCCGGCAGCTTCCCGGCGATCCAGTGCAGCTGCTTACCCAGCACGCTGTCGGCGGGCAGGTTGTCGGCGGCTTTGAGCAGGATCGGTGTGGGGTCCTCGCCGCACTGTGCTGCAGCGGTGAGCAAGGCGTCGGTGAGCGGTACGGTCTGGGCCGCCAGCCGTCCGGCTTCGCCGAGGCCGGCCAGGGTCTCCAGCGCCAGCTCGCGGGCCTGCTCGGCGTGGTCCCGCCACAGCAGCAGTTCGATCGCGGCCAGAGCGGCGGGCCAGATCAGGTCGGGGTCGCCCTCGCGGTGGCGCGCGACCTCGAGGAGCCGGTCGAGGTTCTGCTCGGACATGGTCGTGCTGTGCCTTCCTGCCGTGTCAGCCTGCGACGATGTGCACGGTATCGCTGGTCTGGAGGCCGAGCACACCGATCTGGTGCCGCATCGAGGCCCCGGAGCCGCGGTTGTCCGAGGAATCGATGTACTGCACCGAAGCGCCCGCACCCCCCTCGCGCATCATCGCGGGCGGGTACTCGTCCCGATCCAGCCGGTCAGCGCCACGGGAGGGAAGGTCCTGCAGCGCGGAACGCCGGTTGGCTTCGGCCCCGGCGGGATCGAAGGTGACCTCCGACGGGAGCGGTGGACGTTCCTCCCAGGTGTCGCCGTGCCACACGCGCCCTTCCTGGGCGTCGCGGACGTGGTCGGCGGACTCGGGGTAGCGATCCTCGTCGACGATGATGTAGTCGGGGGCGTCGATGTCGGGATCGGTGTGGGAGGGCGCGTCGTAGGCGCGGAGGGTTTCGGCGGTGTCGCGGGCGGCGTGACGGATGTCGTCGGCGCGGTCGTCGCCCCAGTTCCAGGCCGCGTCGCCGGCGGCGCGGGTGGAGTCGGTGACCGTGTTGGCGGCGGCCTCGGTGCTGCTCTCCACGGTTCGCCCGGCCTCGTCCAGCCCGACCGCGTCCAGGGCGGCGCCTGTGACGTTCCCGGCCCCGTCCACGACGCGTCCCGCGAGCCACCCGGCGCTCTCCACGACAGCGCCTGCGGCGTTTGTCGTGAAGTCGACTACGTCCGCCGCGAAGGTCATGCCATAGTGCACGACGTTCCCGGCGAACTCGCCGACCGTGTCAGCCACGTCGTCCAGCAGCGTCGGTTCCTCGGGAGCGTTTTGCTGAGCCCGGTCGACCACCGCCACGGCCTGGTCTCCTGCGCTCACCAGCTGATCCCGGGCCCGCTGCAGCATCTCCTTGGCCTGACCGCGCAGCGCTTCACCGGGGTCGGCGAACGGCTGCGTGGGCGGCGGTGGTCGACCTGCGGCGGCCGCCTCGTGCGCGGCATTCGCCTCGGCCTGATCATGCTGGGCCTTCGCCGTCCGCGTGGCCTGCTCACCCTGCTCGTACAGGGCGATCGCTTGGCCGGCCTGGCCCTGGGCCCACTCCAAGGAACCGGCGTAGGTCCTGATCGCTTCGGCGCCGGAGTGGAAGGCCGTGCCGGCGTCGACCCAGCGGTCGGGCTCATTGTCGAAGAGGCGGTGGTAGGCGTCGGCGGCGTCGCCCGACCAACCGCCGGTGTCGATCCGCTTCAACCCGTCGCCGATCTCCAACAGCGTGGAGCCGTAGGTGACCAGGTGCTCGATCGACTTGCGGATCTCGCCTGGTTCGCCCGGAATCAGCTGCTTTGGGTCGGTGGTCTCGCCCAGCTCCGCCATCAGATGTCCATCGCCTCGGCCGCGGGATCCGGTCCGAGCCCCTCCAGGATTCCGTTCAAGGTGTGCTGGTGGGCTTCATCGATGGCGATGTAGGCGCCCGCGGCGTTGATCTACCGACGAGAAAGCTCCTGACCGTCCTGGGTGAGGTTCTCCACGCCGACGTTCCAGCGGGTCGTGAACGACTCGTAGGCATCGGCCAGACCCTTGTGACCGACGAACCTGCGGTCGCAGTCGATATCCTCGACAGCAAGCTCGTCCAATATCGCCAACAGATCCGCAAGCCCCAGACCGGCTTCTTTCAACGCGTCGACATCGACGTGGAACCCCTCGCCCGACACGCCTTGCAACCCCTCACGTCACACTCCCCGGCCACGGCACGCCAAAGCCTAGTGGCAGCCTGTAGCGGGGCGGCTGCGATACGCCCGGTATTTGCTTTTGTAATGCCTGCCGCGAAGGTCCTGCAACCGTCCGATCGCGCTGTCGACGGCCAGGTGAGGCGAATCCGCAACATTCTTCTGGCCGGCTCCGGGACCTGACTGGGCGAGTAGGTCGACCGTAATCAGTGGAGCCCTCATGTGCGGGCTGTTTACCGACTGGTGTGCCGGCCTCGGCCAGGCGAACCTCAACCGGAACTCGCGGCGGTCGAGGTCATGCGGCGAGTCATCGAGGTGCCTCAGTGCGTAGAGCGAGCAGAGATCCCGGAACCAGCACGCCCGTCAGTTCTTCGCGTGATACGCGTCGATGACCTCTGACGGAAGGCGGCCGCGGTCGGAGATTTCAAAGCCGTTTTTCCGCGCCCACTCACGGACGACCGCGTTCTGGGCCCGATCCGTCTTGGGCTGTGCAGCAGGGGTGGTTGCGGCAACCCTGGTTGCGATGCCACTGGCCGTCCGGCGTTTCCGGCCGCCGGTTCGGCGGGCGTGTCCGACGAACTGCGCCATGACGTCGCGTAATTCGGCGGCGTTGTCTTCCGACAGGTCGATTTCGTAGCTGATGCCGTCGAGCTCGAACTCGAGCGTCTCGTCGGCTTCCGATCCGTCCAGGTCGTCCACCAAGGACACCACTACCGATTGCACCAAGTCTCCTACTCGATTCGCACAACTTCAGATTCCCGCAGTTTCCGATCGCAACCTAGCATGCAGGTCATGGGGCGGCGTTCCGTGTAGGCCGATCTGCTCGGCCGCGCTGACAACGTCGCGGGAAAGCAGGTCCGACCAGCTCCGATACCACGTCAGGGGCCTGAAAGATCACCGCCGAGCCCCCGAAGGTCATGCGTCAAACCATTCGACGGGGTAGAGGTACCCTCGATTCCGAAGGCGAAGCTGCCGCGCCGGCCATGCTTACCGTGGACCTCGTTCTCGAGCGACGAGTGGCTGTGTCGGATCTCGGTGCATGCTCCGATAGGGCTCGGGCTACGGGCTTCTCGCGCAAGCCGGGCACTCAACGCAAGCGGTCACAGGAATGGAGCGGTAATGCGAGCAGGCCCCCCGATTCCCGGGCCTACGTCGTCGCGTCGAGGTGGTCGCTGCCATTCCGCAATAGGTCAACTCAGCACCAGGTCGTTGACCAGTTCGCGGAAGGGCTTGACTCGCTGCTGGTCGACGAGTTCCGACCACTCCTCCGTTTGCTTGTCGGTCGTCCCGCAGGTCTTCACCGCGCTGTCCAACTGGTCGTAGAGGAGGTGGTAGACGGCGTCGACTTCGCCGGTCCCTCTTGCGATGGAAATGAGCCTGCGCGGTAGCGGCTCTGCTGTCACGAGAACCAGGTGTGGCAGCCAGCCCCGCCGATGACGCACGAGCGTGCCGAACTCGTGCCGAACGTTCTGGACCCGGTCCGACCGAATAGTCCACTTGCACGCAACCGCGGCGTGTAGGAAGGGCTTCTTGTCGGGAGTGGGTGGGCGACGCCAACGAGGACATCTGTCTTGATGTGACAGTCGCGTCCGAGGGCGGCGCGCAGGCCTGGTTCTCGCTCTTCTCGCGAAGCTTCTGCAGCTTTGAGAGTTGACTGAACTGGGCATGATCGGATGCACTGCCTCGGCGAGTCACGTTCCAACGGCGTTCCGAGTCCTCGACCTCCAGGCCCTGTCGAATGTGTTCCTCGATCCCCCGTTCGAGTGGGGTGCCTCGGTTCGCCTTGGGCGTCTCGGGAATGTCCTTGCGGCGACGACCGTGCGTGATCTCCAATTGCTCGTAGATCGCGCCGACGATTCGAGGGCATTCCTTGGTGTCGACGTCTGGATGTTGGGTGCGATCGCTTCGTTGAACACCTCCTCGCAATCGGGGGTGCTCTTCTTGGTAGCTGCGCGCCAACCGAGCAGGTCCGGGCCCCGTCACGGAAGAAAGGTTACTCGAACTCAGAGCCTGTTGGTAAAGGGTGTTGTGGTGCCGGCCGCGAGGTCGGCCCGGGTATCGAGTGGATCAAGCTCGGCGTGTCGCCGTCGGATAGGAACGGGCTCTTGGTAACAGAAAGGTGCCTAGCCGTTCCTGTCCAAGAGCCCGTGGATGTCTGTCTACCCTGCCAAGCCGCCGAACACCAAATGCGCCACGCCAGGTTGCTGGTGTCGTGATCGTGTCGCTCGCTATCCCTCGGATCTGACCGACGCGCAGTGGGCGGTGCTGCGCCCGCACGCTGAGCAGGTGATGGCCGAGTTACGCCGGGCGGCTGGCCGCCCCATGGTGCACGAGCTGCGGGCAGTGCTGGATGCGGTGTTCTACGTGGTGCGCAACGGAATCGAGTGGCGAGCGCTGCCGGTGGACTTTCCGCCGTGGCAGGCGGTGTATGGCTTCTTCCAGCGGTGGAGCCAGCGAGGCCTGCCGCGGCGACTGGTTGACCGGCTGCGGGGCCGCCTACGGGTGCGCGCCCGACGTGACGCCCAGCCCAGTGCGGCGATCATGGATTCTCAGTCGGTCAAGGCCGCCGAGACCGTAGGGGCTGGCTCGCGCGGATTCGATGCGGGCAAGAAGATCAACGGCCGGAAACGGCACGTCGCCGTGGATGTGGAGGGATTCCTGCTCGCGGTCGTGGTCACTGCGGCGAATGTCGGTGACCGGGCGGGCGCCAAGCTGCTGGTCATTGCGCTGCTGAACATCTGTACCCGGTTGAAGCTGATCTGGGCAGACTCCGGCTACGACGGCACACCGTTGACCGGGTGGATCCGCTCGGTAGCCGACGCCGCCCTGCAGGTCATCAAACGCACCGAACTGCACGCGTTCCGTGTGGTGCCGCGCGGGTGGGTGGTCGAACGTAGTTTCGGGTGGTTACTGCGGTATCGGCGGCTGGTGCGGGACTACGAACGGCACACTGAGCATCACGAAGCGATGGTGTACTGGGCCACCGTGCTACTGATGACCCGAAGGCTGGCCCGGCGCGGCAGCGACCCGCCGGTCATCCAACGGTGGGGCCAACCGCGATCCACCGCATCCGAGCCGGATCCAGCACCCGCCTGAATCCTTTGCCAACAGGCTCTAAGGCCTAGCGCTGTCCACCGTTCCGGTGTTCCTCAGACCCCGACACACACGACTCGCCAACTACCCCGCTTCAAATCGCCAACTAACGTGGGTTGTCACAACGCCACCGTCTACACGAGACAGACGTCTTGTTTGCGAACCTGCTTGACTTCATCGGCCGAAGGAAGCGTCCATAGTCGTGTAGCCCGAACACACCGGCAGCGCACCGGGGGCCACACCCGCTCCGGCCGGGGCATGACCACCCACCACCGATCACGAACCCGAATCGAGGGATGTCATGTCTAGCAAGACCCGCAAAACCCGCACCACCACCAGCACGACCGGATCCGCCCGGACGCTGCGGTCGGTTCCCGACCAGACCGTCGCCGCGAAGGTCCGTACGGACACCGAAGACAAGCTGTGGGAGGCGTTGCACGCCGCCCCGAACAGCACCGCCGCCGACCTGTCCGCAGCGGCGAAGATCGGGAAGTCGACCGCACAGAAGATCCTCGTCAAGTGGGAAGCCGACGGCAGCGTCACCCGCACCGCCGGGATCGCTGAGGGCGGGCGGCGTGCCGCCGACCTGTGGGCGATCACCGACGTCGACACCACCCAGGTCGACCCGACCCCGGCGGACCCGACTCCGGAGGACGCCCCGGCGGCGGAGGGTACCGACGCGAAGGACGTCGCGCAGGCCGAACCGGTCACTCCGGACGCACCCGACGCCGACGACTCCGCAGTCACCGAGGACGGAGACCTTCTCGAGCAGACGGACACCGCAGCCGACGGCGCGCAGGACCCGGCCGACTCCGACGAGGCCGACCCCGTGGACGCCGCGCCTGCCCCCACCGAGGTGAGCGACCCCGCCGACGGCGCGGACGGCGCGACGACGGACGGCGACGCAACGCCGGAGGATGGCGCGGAGGCGACGGGCGAGAAGAAGGCACGGTTGGCACCCGGCGGGTTGCGCGGGATGGTCGAGGACTACCTGCGCGACCACCCCGGCGAGCAGTTCGGTCCCACCGCGATCGCGAACGCGTTGGGCGGGAAGTCGTCGGGCGCGGTGAGCAACGCGCTGGACAAGCTGGTCGAGGTCGGCGTGGCGGCGAAGACGCAGGACAAGCCGAGGCGCTTCGCGCTCGCCCCCCCGAGTGGGAGGCCGCCGCCGCGCCGACTAACTAACGCCCCGACGGTATGGCCAATGTGGTGTGTCCCAACGGAGTTCCGTTGGGACACACCACATTGAGGCCCGCGCCAAGAAGGAGCAGCAGGCCACCAAAGCCCGCATGGACCAGCGCACCCGTGAGCGGCTGCCCGTTCTGCCCGTCCTGCAGCGCACCGCAGCCGAACGGCGGAAATCGATGGCCGCCCTGCTGGAGGCGGCCGGTAACACGCCACCCGGCCAGACGTTCGGGTTCGGCCGCGACGTCTTCCGCAGGCCCGCACCGGGCACGGACAAGCAGCACGCCATGCTGTGGGCCGAACACGCCAACACCGGGCTCCGCCGGAACCTCACGCGAGAAGAGCGAGATTCCTTCTGGGCGTGGGCCGCAATCGAGGTTCTATCGCATACCGGGATCCGGACCGAGGAACTCCTGGAGCTCACCCACCAGGCCATCAGTTCCTATCGGCTTCCCTCCACCGGAGAACTCGTTCCCCTGCTGCAAATCGTGCCGTCCAAGACCGACTCCGAACGTCTCCTTCTCGTTGACCCCGAGTTGGCCGACGTGCGCAGCACGATCATCTGCGGTATCCGTAAGCCCGACGGCACGGTTCCCCTCGTGCCGTCGGGCTTAGTACTGCAACGGCACTTGGTGGCTTGTGGTAGATCATCGTATTGTGGTGGTCGATGTCGTGTTGGGTGAGCTGGATCGGGTGCATGAGCGGATCGCGGGCCGGTTTTTCCGGTCGGAGCCGCGGGCCAGGGCGCGGGAGTAGATGTCTGGGCTGGTCGCGGGTCTGGAGCGGAAGAACGGCTGGACGCTGGCCGAGCAGGCGGGTGAGGTTTCGCCGGATGGAATGCAGCGGCTGTTGCGGTGGGCGGACTGGGACATCGACGGCGTGCGCGACGACCTGCGGGACTACGTGGTCGAGCACCTCGGCGACCGTGGTGGTGTGCTGATCGTGGACGACACGGGGTTTCTGCGTCGGCTCGGACCTCCGCGCCGCCGGTGGTGATGAGGGTGTCGTTGACCTTGGTGGCCAGTACGTGCGCGGCGTCGTGTTCCTCCAGCCATATGCGCAGGTACTTGACCTGCCCGTATGCCTCATCGGCGGTGATCCATGCGAACGGCACCCGCGCCTCGAACGCCCGGGCCAGCATCGCCATCGCCTGCCGCGGCTTCGTCTTGAACTCGGCATCCTCGGGAATCCCGGCCTGTCGGCAGCGGTCTCGGTCGGCGATCCACGGCTCGGGCAGATAGAGCTCCCGGTCGATCAGCGCATGCCCCCTGTCAGATGCGTAGGCCAGAAACGTCCCGATCTGGCAGTTCTCGATCCGCCCTGCAGTAGGCGTCAGAGCCGCACGACGAGGCGGCAATGCGGGCGTGGGAGGGGTTGCCGCCGGACACGATGATCCTCGCCCCGGCGTTCGCCACGCCGCCGATGCGATGCCCCGATGATGTGTGGGCGATGCTCGTGACGGCGGTCGACATCATCGGCGACGCCGATCCGGACCATGGCAGGCGAGGTGGCGTTGTTCGCGGGCAACTGGGTTCCCCAACAGCCCCCGGCCGACAGCTTGTATGACGGTGACCTCGTCCTGCGCCTGTCCCGCCCGGCCGACCCGACCTACCCGTTTGCCCCGCGATCACGCCACCGATGTCGAGATGCTGCTGGCATACCAGGGACGTTGGCAGCGTGTCGGTCAGTGGCGCGGGCTCGACGACGGCTGGCCGAGTCTCATCGCGCCGACCGCTGCCGCCGTCATGGGCCTGCACGGCGACGCCAATGAGGCGGCGATCTGGTCGGAGACCCCGCCGCCCTCGACTTCGCCGCCGCTGATCAAGTGGGCGCGTGGCGGCATCGCCGAACTGCTGGACGCCGGGCTGGTCACGGCGGGCGAGGAACTGGTTGGGAACCGCCGCAAGCTCGGTGTCCGGCACACCGCCCGCGTCCGGGTCGACGGCACCCTCATCCTCGCCGACGGTCGGGTGTTCGCCAATCCGTGCGGTGCCACTACCGCACGGGGTGGTAACCACCAGAACGGCTGGGCGCGTTCCGGCGCGCATCCGACGGGCGCACATTGGGTGATCTGCGAACGGAACTCCGCGCGCGGCGCGGAAAGTAGCCCCGTCCACCTTCGTAAATTGGCCAGCCGGATCCGCTGTGCGGTAGGCGACCTGCCGCCCCAGCGGATCCGGATGGGCGGAGGAATCTTGCCATGACTCCTTTTGAGTCCACAGTGGATTATCTTGTGTTGTGGGGCGCGCGAGCCGGAGTCGGACTCGGCTACACCGTGGCGGCTGTGGCAGTACGGCTGGCCGACGACATCGCCGAGTTGCGCAACGACGGCGGAATCCCGGAGTACGTACGCACCGTGATCACCGTGTTGTCACAGCAGCGGGTGCTGGAGATCCGGGTCGAGGGCCTGTCCGTCGAGGCCGACCCGGATCGCACCACGATCCGCGAGGTGACCCACGCGCTCTTCGAACTGGCCAGCTACCACAACATTGTTGCACTCGACGTCACCACGCCCCCGCTGTTCACCCAGCGCATCCAGCTCGTCGACAGCGACGGCCGACCGTTCTCTGCTATGATCGGCTCCGGTGTTGGCGACGTAGACTCCGGTACGCCGCAACAGAACCGGCTGGACGTGTAGCACCTGCGTAGTCATCTCCCTTGTACCGGTAGGGTTGCACCTTCACAACCTGGCCGAAGTCCGGTGCGTCCACCATGGAACCTCCACCGATGTAGAGACCTACGTGGTGGATATTGTTGGGTGTGCCGTAGAAAACGAGGTCACCCGGAAACAGTGGCTGTCCGTCCGGAACGTGGGGACCAGCGTTGAACTGGGTCTGGGCGGTGCGCGGCAGGGTCACTCCGGCGGCGGCGTAGGCCGCCTTGGTCAACCCCGAACAGTCGAAGCCCGTGTGCCCGCCATCTGGCCCGTTGCCGCCCCAGACATATGGAAGTCCTCTCTGCCCGCAGGCGTAGTTGATCGCGGCCACTGCGACCGCGTTGGTGGCCTGGATGGCGTTGCAGTCGCCTGTGCCGACCGTCGCGGCGGCGTCGGCGTACTGCTTGGCTTGGTCGAGGACCTGTTTGACGTACCAGTCGGCGTTGTTGTAGGCGAAGATCGCCGCGTGCAGGTCGCCTCGGCTGACTCCGTTGTCGCACAGGTAGTACGCGGCGGCGTAGATCGCGTCGTGCAGGTTGTACCGCGAAGGCGGACTGGCACCACCGGGCGGGATCTGGTGACGGGCAAGCACTCCTGCGAAGCTGCCGGACAGAAACTGCATCGGACCGCCAGCCCCGTAACCATTTCCGCCGCTCTGCACGCCCGGAAGCGTGGACCGACCGTGGTTGGACTCGATCTTGCCGATGGCGGCGAGGATCGACCAGTCCAACCCTCGGCACTCGCCGGAGGCCGCCCGGTACAACGCGAGGTAGTCGGCGGGGATGTCGGCCAGCGCGGTCGCACTGGGCTGACTACCACCGCTGCCGAAGATGGCCGAGATCGCGCCCTGCACCCCGCCGCCGATCAACATCGGGAGGAACAAGATTGCGCCGATCACGATGGCGCCGACTTTCAGAATCATCGGGTACTCACCGCCCGCCCGTACTCGGCCCGCGCGAGATGGCGGCCGGCGGCATCGGCGAGGGCGCCGGGGCCATCAGCGCCAGCGTCGAGTCCGGCCCGAGAGCCGACTCGCCGCCCGCCTCGGTGCTGGGTGGCGCGACGTGCGGCCAGGCATCGAGCAACCGGTGCAACTCGCGCCGAGCGCTCCCCGCGCTGCTCTTGGTGGTGTCCAGGGGCAGCCAGACCTCGTCGGCGGGGCTGGGGTGCGCGGCCTCGGGGTTGAGCAGCTCGGCCGCGGCGGTGGCCACCGGGACCGAGCGCGAGTCGTCGAGCTCGCGCCAGGCCCGCGCCAGCAGCCGGCGGGCGGTGGCCTCGCGCCGCGAGGTCGGCAACCACACCAGCAGTGGCGTGGTGATCCCGGTGGCCTCGGCGAGCGCGGCGTAGCCGGCCAGTTTCCCGGCGAGCCTGGGCAGGACCTCGGTGCCGAAGTCGTACTCGAGGAAGAACTCGATCTCCCCACTAGCGCTGGCCCACCGGCCGTACGCGTCAGGTTTGATCAGGTCTCCGAAGTGCCGCGCGCAGCGGGCTTCCGACCACCACGCGCCGAGCGTGCTGTGCTCGCCTGCGTCGCTGTGGCGAGCGCGGTCGACCAGGGCGGTGAACCACTCGGCGACACCGACGGTGTGCGCGAGCCGCAGCGAATGGGCCACGCCGAAGGCGCGGTCGTGGCGGTAGCCGAGTTCCTTGACGTCCAGGCCGTCCTCGGCGGCCAGCACCGCGGCCCCGGCGGGCGCGAGGACGTAGTGCATCGGCGCGGTACCGACGGTGATGAACGGCTGGAACCGGTCCACCACGCCCCACTGGAACAGCTCCCGCAACCGCATCCGGCCCGAGCGGAACGACGGGAACGCGAGCGCGGTGATCTGGTGGGCGGTGAGGACGCGGTGCTCGTGCAGCATCCGGATGATCCACCGATCGCGCGGGGTCAGCCGCCACGCCAGCACCGCCTGGTGATCGGCATTGTTCGCCGCGCGCGGGGTCGGCCGAGTCGCCTTGTGGCCTCGAAGAGCGCGCTGCCTGGTGGGATTGGTGATCATGACGCGAACCTCCGGGAAGTTGTTGATTGGAAAGGACTTCCGCCCGCCGTTTCGGGTGACGCCGAGTCGGGTCAGGACTGCTGGCGGCGCGGGTCGGCGCTCCGCGCCCGGACACCGGACTGGCTACGGCGATCGCCGCTGATCGGCCGCGCCTGCCCCGACGTCCCGGCCGGCCGCTGAGGAGGACGGGTTGGTGCCTGCGCACCGGACGCGGTGGCACCGGGAACTCGGCTGCGCAAGGCGCGGCGGGCGATGCCGCGGATCTCGCGTGCGCGGCCGGGAATCGCGCGAGGAAGCGGCTGGGTGCGCATGGTGAACGGCTGTGCCTCTTCGCCGCCCAGCACGAGCCGTACGGCGGCGTGGTAGACGCCCAGGTGTGCCAGGTCGTGGTCGGACAGCCGGGGTGTGGTGTGGCGGGACAGCTCGCGGGAGTCCTCTGGGGAGGCGTTGAAGAAGATCTTGCTGCGAGCGTTGGTGGACATGCCTTCCCGCAACTCGCGGGGCAGCTGGCCGAGATGCTGATGCGCCAACGTCATCGCGACGCGGAAGCCCCGTGCCTCGGCCAGCATGTCCTCGATCGGGTAGGGCAGATTGAGGAAGTTGTGACACTCGTCGATCACCATCGACGCGTCTCGCCGCTGGCGTTGTGGTGTGCGGGCGCGGGCGGTGGTGGCCTGCCAGGTGCGGGCGACCACCAGCGACCCGACCAGCCGAGTGGTCTCCTCGCCGAGCGAGCCTTTCGGGATGCGCACCAGGCAGATCCCGCCGTCGAGCACCTCCGCCATGTCCACTGTGGAATATCTAGCTGCGATGGCGTCGCGGACGAACGGGCGCAGCAGGAAGGCTCGCAGCTTGTTCATCAAGGGCGAGATGACCTGACTGCGGGAAGAGTCGGTGAGTTCCTCGTACCAGGACCAGAACCCGCGCAGCACCGGGTCGGTGACACCGGCGGTGACCCGTGACCGGAAGGCGGGATCAGCCAGCAGTTTGGGCAGATCGGCGAGGGTGGTGACGCCTTCTTGGGCACGTAGGGTCAGGCAGGCAGCGCGCATCACGTCGTCGGTACGCGGCCCCCAGAACGCGGAGTAGACCCGCCGGAACACCGAGACGAGGTTGTCGACGGTCAAGTCGGTTTCTCCGCCGTCCAACGGGTTCAGGCAGGGTGGCCGGGACTTCGAGTCGGCGTCGAAGATCACGACGCGGTCGCCGGCCGATTTCGGGAGCCGGGAGAGCACGTCAGTGACAAGGTCGCCCTTGGGGTCGATCAGCACGATCCCGCGCCCGGCCTCGGCATCAGCCAGGATCATGTTGCCCAGCAAGGTGGACTTGCCGGAGCCGGTCGCGCCGATGACGTGCAGGTGATGCCGCGCGTCCGGGACGCGCAGCGCGACAGGGCGTTCGTGTCCGGTGTCTGTGACCCCGATCGGCTTGGCCTCCGGTCCGGGCGTGGCGATGCCAGGTGGCGGCGAGATCGCGCGGGCGCCGGCGCGCTGCACGCCGGAGATCGCCTCGTCGGTCGGCAAGTGCGCCAGCGCCGCCAGTTCGGCCACGGACAGCAGGTCGCCCTTGCCGAGGCGCCGATCCGCCAGGACGGGGCCGGGGTGGCGTACGCGGTTGCGCGTGTAGTGGTTGTGCTCGGTGTAGGAGGCAAAACTCGCGGCCAGCGCGTGCGCCCGTCCGCGGGCGACATCCCGCGCCTGACGGACCTCGCTCTCGGCGGCGTCGGCGGGCAGGAGAGTGGCGACGGCGTAGCGGATGACCGTCTCGTACTGCGAGCCGCGCTGTTTGGCGACGATGGCCCGGTTCTGCGCCGCGTACTCCAGCGAGGTCTGCGGATCGCTGTGCAGCGCCCCAGACTTCGCCGTGCGCCGAGCCGGTCCGGACTTCACGCCGGGAGTGACCAGGTCGAGCAGGCGGCCGACCACTCGGGTGGAACCGCCGGTGTGCACCCGCCGCGCCGAACGGCGCGCTTGGGCGACCCGGCGGCCGGTGACCGGGCGGGCGAGGATCTGCATGCAGGCGTACTCGTCGCGCCCGAGTCCGACCGGGGCGCCGATCAGGGCACGGAGCGGGTCGGCGTCGAAGTCGGTGCGAATCGGCAGCGCCTCGGAGCGAGCGAGACGGAGTTCGCCGCCGACGACCAGCCGCCGCTGCCCGTCACCGGGCGGTGGCAGGGGCGGGTCGGCGGTGCCGACCCGCGTGTGGGAGCCAGGCCAGGCGGCCTCGATGGCGCGTTCGACCAGACCGGGTGGGATCACGCCGGGCACCCACAGCCGGATGCCGACCCCCGCCTCGGAGAACGTGTACTCGCAGGCCACATGGGGCTGCCCGGTGAACCACCGGCGCCAGGCCGGGCGCAGCAGCCCGACGAGGTTGGACCACAAGGCCGCGCCGCCCGCGGGGTCGACGGTGGGCGGGGCGAGCACGGTAACCTGGCGGGCATCGGCGACCAGCCTCGCGTGGCAGCGCCGCGCCCACCGGCGCCGGCCGATCACAAAGCCAGCGTTGCCGACTGCGAGCACCGGGCCAACAAACGGCCCCCACGCGATCGCCCAGTCCCGCAAGTGACCCAGCAGCCGCAGCAGCGCACCGCCGGGGTCACGCAGGTAGTCCCCGAGCCACCCATTCGTCAGGCCCGTCCGCACGATTCCGTGAGGGGCCAGCGCATGGGACAGCTCGGGGTGGTTGAGGGCAGCCGGTAACCAGGAAAGCATTACGGGTCCTTCCAAGAAGGTAAGAAATCCTCAAGCGGAAAAGGGACGACCGGTGTCAGGCGGCGTCGAGTTCGATGTCGTCGTCAGCACCGAACGAACCGAACTCATCGCCCTCAGCCGCATACGCCTGCTCGCTGGCAAAGCCCAAGTCCACGAAGGACTGCTCCTCGGCATCGGACTCGCCGGGGTCGACGTCCGCGGCGTATCCGGCGAGTTCGGCCGGATTACTCGTGACGAGGTAGTGCTCCGTGGGCGAGGCAATACTCTGGAACGCGACACGCTGGGTGCCCGCCGACAGCAACCCCTGACCTCGGTCCGCCGACAGCAGGAATTGCCGTTCGCCGGCCGACAGGTCGAAGGTCTGGGTGACCTCGTCGATGGCTTGGGACGCCTGCCGCAGCAGCACTTGGGTCGCGGCGTTGGCCACCACGGCTTTGCCGAGATCGTTCCCGAGCACATCGGCGGTGTCTTGGGTCGCGACCGTCAGGCCCGCCCAGTGTTTCCGGGAGGCTTTGGCCATCCGGAACAGGAACTCCGCGCCTGACTTCTCTTTCATCAGCAGCCACGCCTCGTCCACGACCACCAGGCGCGGGCGGCGAATCGCGGGGTTGGACACCCGCCGCCACACCGCGTCCAGGGTGAGCAGCGTGCCGATGGCTTTCAGCTCGTCGGGCAGGTCCCGCAGGCTGAACACCACCAAGTGGCCTTCGGGATTGGTGGTCGTCGGGCCGTCGAACAGAGAAGAGAACGCGCCCTCGACGAACGGGTGCAACCGAGCGGCGAGTTCGGCGGCGGCCCGGTCGCCGGCCTGGCCCGCGGTGGCCAGCTGGTCGCGCAAGGTCCGTAAGGTCGGTGCGGGACGAGTCCATGTGCGGGCGTCGGCGGTGATCCCCACCGACTGGTACGTCGCAGCGATGCCCCGATCCAGCGCGGCCCGCTCGGCGGCTTCCAACTCACTGCCGACGAGCACCGCGATGACGGTGTGCAGGAACAGCGACCGCCGCACGAGTGCGTCTTTCGGCGCGGTCCGGCGCCCGTCGGCGCGGGTGTGGATGGGCAGGTCGAACGGGTTGAGCCGGACGCCGGTGGCACCGAGATGGACGTAGGTGCCACCCACGGCGGCGGCCAGACGGGAGTACTCGTCCTCCGGGTCGACGACCGCGATCTCGATTCCCCGGTACAGGCTGCGCAAGAGTTCGAGCTTGACCAGGTAGGACTTGCCCGCGCCGCTGCGCCCGAGGATCACGCTGTTGTGGTTGTGCATCCCCTCGCCGAACCGGTCCCAGTGCACCAGCCCCTGCGATCCGACGTTGTAGCCGTAGAGCACCCCGGACGGCGCAGCCACCGAGGTCGGGTCGGCCGCGGGCAGGTCGGGCGAGGTGAACGGGAACGCCGCCGAGAGCGCACTCGTGTCGAAGGTGCGGCGCATCCCGATCAGATCGAGGCCCATCGGCAGGGTCGACACCCAGCCCTGCAGCGACCGGTAGGTGGTGTGTTTGGCATCCAGCAGCAGGCTCGCCGCCAGCGACCGCAGCGCCGCCACCTCGTCGGTCAACGCCCGCTCGGAGGGGGCGTGGATCGTGAGATACAGCCCAACGCGGAACAGCTTGCCTTCACCGCGCGCCACACGTGAGGACAGGTCGTAGGCGTCCTCGGTAGCGGCTTCGACCTGCGGATCGTAGAGGCGGCCGTGCTCGGCGGTATGCCGCCGACCGCTCTCGAGTTTGGCGAGCTGCTTCTTCAACCTGGCGGCGGCGGTGGCCGGGTCGATCGGCTCGACATGCAACGCGACGTCCAAGCGGCCGGGGTATGTCAACAAGGGCGCGAGCCATCCGGGATGCACCTCACGCGGGAACCCCGTCACAGCGAAGCTGGACACCCACTCGTTGCCGACCTCGAGATGCCGGCCGCCGACGGACAGGGCGTCCGGCGTGAACGCGGCTGCCCGGTGGTGCGCGGCGGGCCGAGTGGTGTTGGGGAGGCGCTGGCCGCGCCGCGTTCGGGTGGTCATCACAACCGCCCCCTCTCCGGGTAGCCGTCGTCTTCGTCCTCGTAGTCCCAGTCGTCGACCTCGCCGTCGTCCGGGCCGTACTCGTCCCGCTCGACCGCGGCACGGCCGTCGCCTTGCCAGAACGCGCGGTCCTCGGCGAGGTCGCCGTCGTCCAGGTCGGTGCCGCCGGCGGTGGTGATGACCTCGTCGGCACCGGCGAGGGCCGCCGAGGGCGGCAGCAGGGTGTCGGGGTTGCAGGCCGAGGCGAGCACGGCGGTGGCCTGTCCGGCGTCCAGCGGGGTGACCACGATTCCGGCGGGTGCGAGTAGCTCGATCGCCTCGCTGAGGCGGCGCACCAGCCGTGACTCCGCCGCCCGTCGCGCCCCGGCGCTGGCCTGTGTGGTCTCGGCGTTCGCGCGGCGTTTGCCGCGGGTCAGCGAAGACAGCACCGCGAGCGGGCCGGGGCCGCCGAGCCCATCGGTCGGCCCGGCGGCGCCCATCGGCTCGCGCAGGATCAGCAGCACCTGGCGGCGCAGCAGGTCGGTCTGCTCGCCGAGCTGCACCAGGTAGTCGGCGTGCTCGATCGCGGCTGCTTCCAGCGCCGGGTGCGGCAACCCGCCCGCGCGCGCCCGCAGCTCGGTGATCTGGCCGGACAGGTCGAGCCGTTCGGTGCGCACCAGCACCTGCACGGGCGCGGTCAGGCTGTGCAGGTAACGGCCGAACGACGCGGCCAGGGACTCCTGCTCGGACGGTGTCCGCAGCGCGAAGTTCACCGTGGAAGCGACCGCGACGACGGCCAGGCCGTCGGTGCCCAGGTCGACAATTCCGATGTCGCTGCCGGTGTTCGTAATTGCCTCGGCGGGCAGCCGCAACGCCGACGGCGAGATCTGCTCGGGCACCGGCGTCTTGCCCTTGGCCTTGGCCGACTTGCCCTTGCCGGTGCCCGCGGTCCGGCTCGCGCTCGTGGCGGCGGTCTGGTTGGTGAGCCATTCCGGCGCGGGGCGAACGCCTTCGGGGGCGGCGACCCGGTGGCGCGGTCCCATGCGTTGCCGGATCGCGGCGACCAGGAGCCGGTCCATCGAGATCCCGTCGCGCTGGCCGAGTGCGATGACGGCCGCGCTCACCCCGATCGGGATGGCCAGTGCGAGGAACATCGGGAGTGGCACGACCGCGCGAGTGGTGGTCCACCCGGCGTAGAGCACCAGGCCGGTTACCGCGAGGATCGCGAGTTGGCGGGCGGTCAACGGGCCGATCACTTTGTCGGCCATGTCGACGTCGGCGGGAATACGGACAGGCGAAGTCACGACTTACCTCCGGGCTTGGGTGGCGGCGGGGTGCGCCGCGCTGGTTTCGGCAGGTCCAGCGGGAGCCGGAGCTGCTGCCCGGCGGGCGAGGCCGGTCGCGGTGGTGGCGTTGCCGGTGGCGGGGTCGACGGGCGCGGTGTGCGGCGCACGCCGTCCAGCGGGAGCGGGTACTGCCCGGAGCGGGTGGCCCGATTGCCCCTGTAGGGGTCGAAGGGCAGCTCCATCTGAGTGCCGCGCGCTCGAGCCGGAGGTGCGGCCGGGGGCGGCGGGCTCGACGGGCGCGGCGTGCGGCGCACCCCGTCAAGTGGCAGCGGGTGCTGCCCGGAACGGGTCGGCCGGTTGCCCTTGTACGGATCGAACGGCAACTCCATCTGTTGCCCGCCCCGACGCCGACCGCCCTGCTGGTTGGGGGATGCCGGAGGTGGCGTCGGCTTGACCCGCTCGGCGTCCAGCGGCAGCCGGTACTGGCCGTCGCGGCCGAGGACCGGCTTGTTCTCCGGCCAGTCGTCCCCGAGTGGCAGCGCCAGCTGACGGCCCTGCCCGGCCTTCGGTTTCGGTGCGGGAGCGGGCTTGGGCTTGGCGGCCGGGCGGCTGCGGCGAACACCGGTCAGCGGCAGCACGTACTGGCCGTCCCCAGTGGTGCGGGCGTGGGCGTAGGGGTCGGTCGACCCGCGACCACCGCCGCCTCCGTTGCCTCCGCGACCACCGCCGCCGGACGGGCGTGGCTTGCGGCCACCGCCGCCTCGGCCACCGAGCAGCCCGAAGGTCTTGTAGGCGATGAAGCCGCGCACGATCGAGCCGAGGATCGAACGACCGCCGCCGCCCTTGATCGAGGACAGCACCCAGAACGGGATCTTGAACAGGATGTACATCAGCGCGAGTGCGACGAGCAGGTTGACCAAGCCGCTGACGGTTGGGCCGAACAAGGTGAACCCGCCGGGCGCGAGGAACACCTTCATCGCGGTGATCAACGTCAGGGACTGCACGACCTGGATGGCCAGGCAGCCGCCGAACGCTTTCCACCACCATTTCGCGATGCCCTCGGTTTGTGGGAGCGCGTGGAACATCAGCCCGATCGGCGCCCCGGCGATCAGGATCACCGTGAGCGCGACGCGCACCACGTAGGTGACCAGCAGGACGACCAGCATCCCGGCAAGGAAGATGCCGATGAAGATGATGAAGATGCCGCCGTTGAGCGAACTGAGGGTGAGGTTGCGCAGCGTTTCGCCGGCCGAGCTGGCGTCCAGTCCGCCGCCCATCACCGCTTGGGCGAGCCCGTTGGCGATCTGGATGCCCTTGGTCGCCACCCACAGCGACAGGGCTCCGGCAAGGAACCCGACCACGATCCGGGGCGCGATCTCCTTGATCGAGTGCCGGGTCTGCAGGGTCTGGTAGCCCATCACCAGGATCCCGGCGATGAGGATCAACATCCCGTAGCAGGCGAGCAGGATCTGCCAGGAGTTGTCCCACAGCTCCCCGATCCGCGGCAGCGAGTCGGGCGTGGGGGTGGTCAGCAGCGTCTTGGACAGCAAGTCCAAGAGCGGGTTCAGCGCAGCGGTGACGATGCCCCGGAAGAAGGCGTTGATCGCGTTGGTGATGCAGCCGCCGATGTCGGTGATTCCGCAGTCGGCCTCGCCGTCATTGCCGTTGCCGGGCTGGCCGGTGCCAGGATTGGTGGGCGGTGCCGAGGTCGGCGGTTGTGGGATGCAGCCCTCCCCCGTGCACGGGGGAGGCGCCGGGGTGGTGGACGGGTGCGTGCACTCGTACTGCAGCGAACCGGGGAAGCACGTCACCGGCGTGCTCGGCCCGGTCGGGATCGGCAGCGGGACGCCGGTGAGCGGCGGAGTGGTCGTGGGCGCGGGAAGGTGGCAAACCGGCAACGGTGAGTCCGGTGTGCACGGGTCGCCGGTCGGCAGCGGCAGCGGTGGTGTGGGCGCGGGCTGTGCGGCGGCCGGACCACCGGGTGTTGCGGCGGCGCTGACGGCGAGGGTGCCGCCGAGCAGGACGACCAGGCTCAGCGCCAGCATGACCAGCGCGCGGCTTCGCGTTATGCGCAGCCGCCGAACCCATCGTCCGGGCCGGGTGCACCGGCCACCGGCACGCCGCGTGCTCGCGGCCGGGGGCACGAGCAGTTCCCGGTTGGCGCCAGTGGCCTCCGCGCGAGCCTGGGCGGGCTCGGCGGGGCGCAGGCTGTGGACGGTCGGGGTGGCTGATGTCCGACGACGGGTGGGCCTGGTCAGCGCTGGACGGCAAGACATGGCTCAGGCCCCCACGATGCCCTGGAGCACGGTGACGACCAGGGGTGCGAGGGCGGCCAGGCCGTAGCCGATCACGGCGGCCTTGAAGCACTCCTTGGCCTTCTCCTGCTCGCCGGGATCGCCGCCGCCCATGACTCGGCGGACTCCGCCGATGGACAGGAAGACGGTCGCCAAACCGGCGAGCACGCCCATCACCCAGTTGCGGATGTTGGTCAGAACCTGATCAACAGATCCGGCCAGGGCGACCACGACGGTGTCTGCGTGCGCGGCCGAGGCGGGCACGAACAGCGCGACCACAAGCACGCCGATCAGCACGACGAGCTTGCGCCGGAGGGTGGCCCGGCGGCGGCCCGCTGACGCGGAAGACATCGGAGGTGTGGCCGTGGTGCCAGTGGTGGGGTGAGAGGTGCAGGAGCTGGTCCGCCGGGCTCGGCGAGCCGCCCCGCGAGGCAGGGTGACGGGTCCGCGGCGAGGCCGACGGTCGCGCGAGCGGCGGTCGGGCCGGCGGCGGATGGGCGAATGGGTCAGGCGCATCGCGGCACCTCCGGAGTCGTGCTCGACAGCAGCCGGGGTGTTCCGGCCAAGCGGTCGAGCGAGGCGGTGTGCGCGGGAGCGGCTGGGGTCCCCCCGCAGCCCTCGACTCCGGATTCGGGGGCCTTTTTCCAGGCGCGTGACCGAACCGTGACCAACGACTTTCCGCCGATCCTGGTCACCGTGCGTGACTTTCTGGTCGGTCGTCGTGGGGTACGGCAGGCATCACTCGCGGCGGCGGTAATGGCTGTCGCGTTCACCGCGCGGATCTCCACATCGCGCTGGCGGCGGTCGGCGGGGTCGTCGTGCGGAGCCTGGTCGGTGAGCCAGGCGAGCAGGCGTGCTTCGGCCTGGCTGCGGACCCAGTGCAGGGCGGTGACCTTGACGCCGCGGTCGGCCGCGGCGGCGGTGAGCGTGTAGTCCTCGAGGCGGGTGGAGCCGATCAGTTCGGCCTCGTCGCCGGTGATCGCCCCGTCGGCCACGGCGCGGGCGAGGACGAAGTCCGGGTGCCCCCACGGCGGGGTTGGCTCGCTGGAGTGGAAGTCCTCGTCCGTGGGCATCGGGCGGTCGAGCGCCTCGCGGATGAACAGGTGTCCCGCGCGCAACCCGGCGCAGCGCAGCCGCCACATGACCCACGGCCGGGAGAGATCGATGCTCGCCAGCTCGGACAGGAAACCGGTCAGGATCGCGGCGTGGATGTCGCGGTGGTCGTCGGCGTACGGCGCGGACAACTCGGCCGCGATGGCGAACAGCGCGGGCAACGCGACCCCGACGCAGGCCACCGTCCAGGTGCCGCCCTCATCGCGGGAGCGAGTGACCAGATGGACCCAGATCGGGTCCACCGTCGACATCGGAAGGTTGGCGTCGAGCAGCAGGTCGCGCAGCTCGTCCAGCGGCACCCGCCGCCGTGGCAGGCCGGGAAAGCGCCAGCCCTCGATCGAGACCGGGCTCGGCCCGGTGACCAACCACTCGAACGCCGTGCGCGCGGAATCCAGCGGCAGCGAGTCACGCTCGAAAGGCGCGCGGCGGAATATGCGATTCGGGGCCATGTCGGCTCCTTTGCGTGGTCCGGGAAACAGCGACCAGACAAGGAAGCCAAATCAGGTCCACCAAAACGCCACGAAACCGCCACCAAATGGCCTCCAAAACGCCACCGATGATCTTGAACGACCACCTTCGGCCGCCACCGAGATCATCTACGCGTGTCGCGCACGCCATGGAGACGGTCGATCAAGATCATTTGAAGATCATCGGTAATAGCCTCTGAGCTGCACAAACATTGTTCTGGTGGCGCTTTGGTGGCGATCCAGTAATAGCCCACAGGGCAAGGGGTGAGCCATGGCGCCAGCCTCAGCCGCCCTCACGTCGCAACGTCGCCGGAAAAATGTTGGCCTTCCCGGCGTTCGACCCAAACACGGGGCTCCACGCGCACACGCGCGCGAGCCTCATGTGCATTCTTTGCTTCCGAACTACAGCGAAGTTCGACGATAAAGATTAGATAACAGCCCTGGAAAAGTGGGTCGTTTTTCGGAGTTGGGGGGTGTCACAGGGCGCCACGTATCGCGGCGCGCACCCCAGAGGTTCTGCGAGGATTCCATGACCCAGTCCGACCACTCCACGAGCCGCGGACCGAAGCGGCGCGGTGACACCACCCGCCCGGCGAGCACCCGCTCCGAGACCCGCCGAGGCGGGGATCGCCGCCCCTATCCGACCGCGTCGACCACCACGAGGGTCAGTCCCACCAAGCCCGGTTCCTCGAGCACCCGCTCCCGGTCGCGCGGGTCCACGGCGACGCCGACCCCGGCGACGGTCTGGACGGCCGGCCCGGCTCCGATCGACCTCGACACGGCCTGGCCGAAACCGATCGTCAGCAAGATCGTCAACTCGTTCAGCGAGTCCGGCGCGCGGGTCGCACTGTTGCCCTGGCCGACCTCCGGCGGCCGTGCGCCGCTCGCACCCGTCGGCGCGGACGGGGTGATCGACCACGCCCCGGCGACCGAGCCGGACCACGCGCTGGCCGACGCGCTCGCCACCGTCGAGGAGCTCAACCGGACCGGCCGCGCGGTGCGCGTCGCGGCGGACCCGACCGCCACCGGTCCGGGTGCGCGACCGTTCTGGGCCGACCTTGTCGGCGACTCCGATCGCTCGGCCGTGACCGCCTTCCCCTCGGTGCGGTCGGACCTCGGCGACGAGGTCTTCGACCGTGCCGAGGACGCGCCGGCCGACACCGACCTGATCATCACGAGCCTGCGCCCCGAGCACAGCGGCGACCAATCCAGCGACCTCGTGGCGCTGGTCGCGGCACGACTGCTGCGGGTCGGCGGCATCCTCGTCGTGCTCACCCACTGTGACTGGCCCGCCGGTGAGCTGATCGACCCGACCGGCGCGGTCGTGGCCTCGGCGCAGAACGCCGACCTGCTCTACCTCCAACACATCGTCGCCCTGCACGCGCCGGTGCGCGGAGGCCGGTTCGCCGCCGAATCCCTCACTACATCCGACAGCGCGGCGGCCGAGAACGAGGCGCGCGCTCGACACCGCGCGTCGGTGCGCGGCCTGCCCGAGCCGCATCGGCGCATCCACTCCGACGTCCTCGTCTTCGCCCAGCCGCACGACTACGAGCCGCCTCGCCGCAGCCCGGCCGACGCGGCGCTCGAGAGCGGAGTCATCCAATGAACAGCGCCCACGTGCCGAACCCCGCCCAGCCCGGAGACCACCGCCAGGAAGGCACGACCATGGCCGACGACCGCTCCCCGCGCGCTCTGTCCGACACCAACACCAACCCGGTCCCGACCGGTGCGGACAGCCCGGTGGACGGGCCGACCCAGCGCGTCCCCCGCGCACTCATCGACGACCTCGACGACACCACGGGCACGCCGCCCGAGCGGATCGCCGACGACTCCGCGGGAGACGTGGCGGTGTCGGTGTGGACGACCGCACAGACCTCCCCCGCCGCCCAGCGCAAAGGCCGCTACACGCCCGAGTCGACCGCGCACCCCGCGAAGATGCTCCCGGCCGTGGCCGCGCACGCGATCGCCCACTACACCGAGCCGGGCGACCTGGTGCTCGACCCGATGTGCGGGATCGGCACCACCCTCGTCGAAGCCCTGCACGCCGGGCGCCGCGCGGTCGGCATCGAGTACGAGCCGCACTGGGTCGACGTCGCCCGCGCCAACCTCGCCCTCGCCCACGACACCGCAGTCGACCACGACGGTCGGGTGGTCCACGGTGACGCCCGCCAGATCGCGTCGCTGCTGCCGCCGGAGTACCTCGGGCAGGCCGCGCTCGTGGTCACCTCGCCGCCGTACGGGCCGTCCACGCACGGGCAGGTGTCGGTCGCGGCGGGCGCGGGGGTGCAGAAGTACCACCACCTCTACGGCAACACCCTCGACCGCGGCAACCTCGCCAACATCGGGCACCACCGGCTGCTGGCCGGGTTCACCCGCATCCTCGCCGGACTGGTGCCATACCTGCGACCGGGCGGCCACATCGCCATCACCATCCGCCCCTGGCGCGAGCACGCCGAACTGATCGACCTGCCCTCGCAGATCCTCGCCTGCGGACTGCACGCCGGCCTGATCCCGGTCGAGCGGTCCGTCGCGCTGCTGGCGCGCGCCGCGGAGCACGACCTCGTCGCGCGCGGCAGCTTCTTCCAGCGCGACTTCATCCGCAAGCAGCGCGAAGCCGGGCTGCCGCTGCACCTCATCAGCCACGAGGACGTGCTGATTTTCCGCACGGCTCTGCGCCACTCGGCGAGTTCGGGACCATCGATAGACCGTCACGATTCGCGACGGTTCCTCATCGGCCGAGCACGATACGCCGAGAACCCGAGTGGCGAGTCGGGTGTGCCGGAGAGCTGGGCGGCATGACCACCCGGCCACGCCGCACCCCGACTCGGCTGGGGTGCGATTCCGCCCCGCCCTCGTCGCCGTCACCACGACGGCGGCGGGAGCGGTGCGGGCGGCCACCGCGCCGACCATGCCGGACGAAGCGGCGCAGAATGTGTCGGTCGCCGCGAGTCCAGGACCGGTCGTCGGGTCGGCGTGCACCGGCTACCTCGGACTAGACCTCGGCGTGCTAGCCGCGCGGCAGGGGACGCATCGCCTGGTGCGCCGACCCGACCCGCACATCGCCCAGATCCTCGCCACCGGGCTGTCGGGCGTGCCCAGCCTCGGCGACGCACACGCCATCGACAGTGCCGCCGTGGAGCCGGTCGACGTGCTCACCTCCGGATTCCCGTGGCAAGAGACCTCCATCGCCGGGCGGCGCTCGGCCATCGAGAACGGAGCACGCAGTGGCCTGTGGACCGACATCGTGGCCGGCGTTCGCCTACTACGACCCGCGCTGCTTTCTATACACCACGTCAAGTACGAACGCGGCGTGTCTGTATCAGTCCGTGGCCGCAAGCCAGTCGTTGGTGTCGCGGTGACGACCGAGCCCGACTGCATCGAACTCGTCGAAGTGCTCACCCGTGGCGGCTCCGAGTTGCCGAAGCGCTTGGGAGATCGGGCTACCGATGGCCGGGAATGGTTCGTCCTCTGCCAGATGCAGAGGTCCAAGGACCACGTTCCCGTCGTTCCATACCTGCGCGATCTGTGTGCCGTCTCCGCCGAAGAACTCGGCCTCGACATAGGCCGCGGGACCCTTCGCCGAACACGCTGCCAGCGCATTGCCGAAGCCAGCAGGAGCTTTCCAGAATCCGTCGAGTTTTGGAGCCCCAGGGACGGTCACCGCGTCGACGAACGCGTCGGTCATGGGCAACAGCGACAGGTGCTGGCCAAGGGGCACGATTCGCGCCTCCTCAATGGCGCCAGCCAAGTCGCGAAGCACGGGTTCGCTGGCGATGACCGCCTGCAAGCAATATCCCATGTCCACATTGTCGTGTGGCCTGCGACGCGTGCGCGCCATTGGGTGCCAGGGTCGACCTGCGGCGCGCCCGCACCCGGGTCCCTCTCGCCTGTCGGCAGTGGCTATTCAAGTGCCTGCGGCAGATCGGTGACGCCGGCGGAAACGAGCCGTTCAGCGCGCCACAGCAGCCCGACCCCGCGCGAGGTGTCGGTGCGGTCGCCAGTGTCGGCACATCCACCGATCGTGTCGACAGAAGATCTCGTCGCGGCCAATCACCGCACCCGGCTGGTCACCGCGGTGGCCGAGTGGACCGAACGGAGGGCAGCATGATGACCAACCTCGACTTCTTCTCTGACCCGAACGGCACGACCGGCCAGGCCTGCCACCCCGACGGGTTGACCCGCGAAACAATCACCGCGATGCAGCGCGACATAAATCGCAACCTGCGGCACGAGGGCTATCCCGTCCGGTACGGCCAGCGACCGGCCACCGTGCGCGGTCCGGTCAGTTCAGGGACCGAGCCGACGATCGGGCCAGCATCGGCGGCCAACACGCCGTCACCGGGATCTTGTGCGTCGCCGCTGCTGGCCACACGGGCGCAACCGGGCGGAACCGGTGCGGCGGACGACGCGGGGCCGTCTGCGGGCGAACCAGCGGGTGATCCGGTCCCGACGTTGTTCACCCCGACCCAGGCGGCGGAACTGTTGCAAGTGCGGGAGTCATGGCTGCGCCGCCGGGCGGCCCGCCGCCAGGTGCCGGGCACCTTCCTGGGCAAACATCTACGCTTCTCCCCCGCCAACCTGAAGCAGATCATCACCGACGCCGCCCGCCCCGCGGCCACCAACCAACGCACCGCCCCCAACGCGAGTACCGCGCCACGTCGGCGGGGCAGGCCACCGGTACGGGCCCGGAACGACTCCCGTCGACTCACCCGATAACCGCCATCGAATTCTTTTCGCTCCTGAACACAGTTGGGTTGCGTTTTTCGGTCCACAGAGCGTTCATATGGCCGTGCCGCATTTTCCGGCACGGCCATATCCACTCTTCTCCTTGAAAGAGGGCCCACTAATGGCATGGGTAGAACAACATCGAGGCAGTTTCCGCGTTCGCTATCGACTAGACGACGGAACCATCTTTACTGAGCACGGATTCGCCGACCAGGACGAGGCGGACAACCGCGCCGCCGACGTGGAGTCCGACCAGCGACGCCGCCGCTTCGTCGACCCCCGACTCGCCGAAACCACCATCGACGAGTGGATTCGCGCCTGGTCGGACGCGCACCGCGTCGCCGACATCACCTGGGCGACCTACGACTCGCACATCCGCAACCACATCCTGCCCCGATGGTCGGGCACCGCCCTGGGAGACATTGCGCGGATCGCCGTAAAGGGGTGGGTGAACAAAACACTCCGCCCGAACATGGCCGACAAGAGCGCCCAGGACATCCTCGTGTTGTTTTCGATGATTCTCGGGGAAGCCGTGGACGAAGGATTGATCGGGGCCAATCCGTGCCGGAAGCTGCGGATCAGTTTCGAGGACCGGCCGGAGCGTCCGCACGCCGCCACCGACGAAGTGGACGCACTGGCCGGACGGATGTCGCCCGACAACGGCCTGATGGTGGTCACCGATGCCTACACCGGCTTGCGGTGGGGCGAACTGGCCGGGCTGCAGTGGACCCGCACCTACCTCGACGCCAACACACCGCACATCGACATCGACCCCAAATTCGGCGCGCTGCACGAGGTGAAAGGCCGGCTGGAACTCGGCCCACCCAAGACCGCGGCCAGTGTCCGGACGGTGCACCTGCCGCCGTTCCTGGCCGACGAACTGCGAGCGCACCGGGACCGCAACCCCGATGCCCGGTTCGTGTTCACCGGGGCAGGCGGAGGGCTGCACCGGCGGTCCAACTTCCGCCGCCGGTTCTGGTTGCCCGCCCTGGCCGGGAACCGGAAGAAAGGCTGGTCACCACTGAACCAGAAGCTGCACTTTCATGACCTACGTCACACTCACGAGACGTGGCTGATCGAGGACCGGGTGCCTCGGATCATGCGGCTGGTGCGGCTCGGACACAAGCGCAAAGACGTCGACGACCTCTACTCGCACGTCACCGATCAGATGATCGAGGACGCCCTCCAAGCCCTCCAGCAGCGGTGGGAGCAGGATGGCGGGTGGACCTGGGCCGAAAACCCCACCGTGCAGCCAAAAGCGGCGTGACCTCTTCGGATTCGGGGTTGTGGTCACCAGACGGTGCTCCCCATTTGCTCCCCAAAATCACCAACGGCCCACCGACCAAGATCGTCGGCAGGCCGTCTGACCAGCGAAGACACGCTGTGGGCGATACTGGGATCGAACCAGTGACCTCTTCGGTGTGAACGAAGCGCTCTCCCGCTGAGCTAATCGCCCTCGTCTACGGGAGGAACTCTAGCGGATGGCGGGCCGGGCACTGCAAACGGGTGGTCTTTGGTCCACACGCTGCGGATATGACCCGATACGCAGCGGAGAACGCCGAGGTGACCTGGGTCGTCCCCGGTGGTGGGGCGACCCAGGTCACGTGTCAGGCTGAGAAGCGATGCTGTCCTGCCCGCGTTAAACCGAGCAGTATGTGTGGGTAGACGATCAGCGAGGCCGGTCCCGCGGGCCGGTACCGCGCGAGCGCGAGTGTGAGAGGTGTTCGACCCGTCCGGGTGAAGCCCGGGCAATTCGCGAAGCGAGACGGTGGGTTCGTACGTCTCACACTGGAAGCTCGGCCGAGCGGGCCGTGAAGGGAGACGAAAGGTAAGACGATGCGCAACGACCACGTGACGCTCCGCTCGACAGCGGTGTTCGACCTCCTGGCGCCGCGTGCTCCGGCCGTACCGGTGAAGGTGGAGCTGCGCTACGACACCCGCGATCCCTATGCGGTCGTGGCGGCGTTCCGGACCGGCCGCGCCGGCTGGGTGGAGTGGGTGTACGCCCGGGATCTGCTCGCCGACGGCCTGCTGGCCGAGGCCGGTGACGGTGACGTCCGGATCCGCCCGTCGGTCGAGGACCCCGAGTCGGTGATGATCGAGCTGAACTCGCCGTCCGGGCACGCGGTGTTCGAGGCGTCCGCGCAGGAGCTCGCCGACTTCCTGGACCGCACCTACGACGTGGTGCTGCCCGGCAACGAGCACCTGTGGATCGACATGGATGACGCCCTCACACACCTGATCCCGAACGATCTTGGATAGCACCGCGCCGCAGCGACGGGAAGACCCACCCCCCTGTTCCCGCGGGTTCCGGGGTCGGATATTGTTCTCTCACGCCACGACGACGGGAACCTACCCGGAGTCACGGTAGGCGGACGTAGCGCAGCTGGTAGCGCATCACCTTGCCAAGGTGAGGGTCGCGGGTTCGAATCCCGTCGTCCGCTCGGGGGTGCCCACTCGGGCCCGCACGGTGGAGTGGCCGAGAGGCGAGGCAACGGCCTGCAAAGCCGTGTACACGGGTTCGAATCCCGTCTCCACCTCGCGCGATTAGCTCAGCGGGAGAGCGCTACCTTGACACGGTAGAGGTCACTGGTTCAATCCCAGTATCGCGCACCACCTTCACATTCTTGTTCGGACGGCCTGTTGACGATCTTCGTCAGCAGGCCGTTGTCGTATGCCGGTTCGTACCCGGCGTCATTCGCCCGTCCACGCTGGGGGTTCCGCCAAGGCCCCCCACCCGGTGCTGATCGTGGTTTGGGCATCACCGCATGCGGGGAAGAACTGATGGGTGACGATGCGCTACGTGCGGATCGACATCGGGGCGAATCCACGAAGGGAGTGACGTACGTGCCCTCCAACATCGGTTACGCCACATCGGGGCCGGCGAGTCCGCTGGCGCCGGTCGAGTTCGACCGCCCGCCGGTCGGCGACGAGGACGTCCGCATCGAGATCAGCTACTGCGGCATCTGCCACTCCGACATTCACCAGGCCCGTGGGGAGTTCGACGGCCCGCTGACGACGAACTACCCCGGTATGCCCGGGCACGAGATCATCGGAACGGTCACCGAGGCCGGGGCGAAGGTCGGAAAGTACGCCGTGGGCGACCGGGTCGGCGTCGGCTGTCTCGTCTACTGGGGCGCCAAGGAGCAGCGCGGCGCAGGCGACGAGCAGTACCAGGCGCCGCCGCCCGTCTACACCTGCAACGCGCCCAGCCCGGCCACGGGAGAGGTCACCTTCGGCGGCTACTCCGACGAGATCGTCGTCAACGAGCACTTCGTGCTGCGCATCCCCGACGCGCTGCCCTCCGAACAGGCCGCGCCGTTGCTGTGCGCGGGCGTCACGACCTGGTCACCGCTCAAGCACTGGAACGTCGGCCCCGGCCAGACCGTCGGGATCGCGGGCATCGGCGGCCTCGGCCACGTGGCCATCCAGCTTGCCAAGGCCCGCGGCGCGGACAAGGTCGTCGCGTTCACCACCACCGCTGGCAAGAAGAGCGAGCAGGCGGAGCGTCTGGGCGCCGACGAGGTCGTCGACATGACCGACGCCGACGCGGCCGCCGCTCATGCCGGCACCGTGGACTTCCTGCTCAGCACCATCCCGACGCCGTTCGACATGAAGCCTTATCTCGCGCTGGTCAAGCACGACGGGGTGTTCGTGACGCTCGGCATGCTGGAGCCCGTCCCGTCGAACGGGATCGACTTCGCGGATGTCACGATGCGCCGCATCACGGTGGCGGGCTCGCTGATCGGCAGCCTCGCCGAGACGCAGGAGGTGCTCGACTTCTGCGCCGAACACGGTGTCAGCGCCGACGTCGAGGTCATCCGGGCCGACCAGGTCAACGACGCGTACGACCGGGTGGTCGCGGGAGACGTCCAGTTCCGCTTCGTCATCGACAACTCCACGATCCGGCAGGCCGGGTGAGCAGCATGGACACGGAGCAACGCGCGGGAAACACCGCGCCGGCGGGCTCGTCGGACGACGGCGCCAACGTCGCGGAGGTGACCCTGCGGGTCGACGGCACGGTGCACCAGGTCACCGTCGACACGCGGACGTCGCTGCTCGACGCGATGCGTCAGCGGCTGGGTGTCACCAGCGCCAAGAAGGGCTGCGACCACGGGCAGTGCGGAGCGTGCACGGTGCTCGTCGACGGGCGCCGCGTGCTCAGCTGTCTCGCGCTCGCCGTCGCGTACCGCGATGCCGACGTGACCACGGCTGCCGGGCTGTCCGGGGAGGAACTGGGGGAACACCCGCTGCACCGGGCGTTCGAGGACCACGACGCGTTCCAGTGCGGCTTCTGCACGCCGGGACAGGTGTGCAGCGCGGCCGGGGTGCTCGACGAGCTGGCACAAGGCCGGCCGAGCGCCGTCACGGCGGACGTCGCGGGCGAGCCGGCCCTCGGCGACCCCGGACAGCTGGATCGTGAGATCGCCGAACGCATGAGCGGCAACCTGTGCCGGTGCGGCGCGTACCGGGGTATCCGCGCGGCCGTGGCGCAGGTCGCCGCGGAACGGGGGCTGGACCGATGAAACCGTTCGCCTACCTCACTCCGCCCGACCCGCGTGCGGCTGTCGCCGCGGTGGCCGAACGGCCCGATGCCGCATTCCTCGGTGGCGGCACCAACCTCGTCGACCATCTGCGGCTCGGGGTGACCCATCCGGGACTGCTCGTCGACGTCCGGTCCCTCACCTCCGACGAGATCACCGACGCCGGCGGCGGCCTGCGGGTCGGGGCGGCCGTGTGCAACGCCGACCTCGCCGCCGATCCTCGTGTTCGGCAGCGGTACCCGGTGCTCGCGCAGGCGCTTCTCGCCGGCGCGTCGGGCCAGCTCCGCACGATGGCGACCACGGGTGGAAACCCGTTGCAGCGCACCCGGTGCGTGTACTTCCAGGACGTCAGCACTCCGTGCAACAAGCGCGAACCCGGATCGGGCTGTTCGGCGATCGGCGGGGCCACCCGCAGCCACGCCATTTTCGGCGCCTCCGAGCACTGCGTGGCAACGCACCCGTCGGACATGGCCGTCGCACTGGCCGCACTCGACGCCGAGGTCCTGGTGCTGGGCCCGGACGGGGAGCGGACCATCCCGTTCACCGACCTGCACCGGCTGCCGGGGAGCACCCCCGAGCGCGACACGGTGCTCGAGCACGGCGAGCTGATCACCGCGATCGACCTTCCGGCGTCGACGATCGCGGCGCGTTCGCGGTACCGGAAGGTGCGCGACCGGGCGTCGTATGCGTTCGCGCTGGTGTCGGTCGCGGCCTGCCTGGATGTCGAGGACGGCATCGTGCGGGACGCGCGGATCGCCCTCGGCGGTGTGGCGCACAAGCCGTGGCGGGCATACCTCGCCGAAGAGGCACTGCGCGGTGCGCCCGCGACCGACGATTCCTTCCGTGCCGCGGCCGATGCCGAACTCGCCCAGGCCCGCCCGCTCGAGGGCATCGACGGCGGCAATGCGTTCAAGATCCCGCTCGTGCGCGGGGCGCTCGCCGGCACCTTGCGCGATCTGGCAGGAGAGGAGACCCGACCGTGACGGGCATCCTGGAACCCCGGGCGATCGGCCGCGATCTGGCGCGGCGCGACGGCGCCGCGAAGGTCCGCGGGCTCGCCGTGTACGCCGACGACACCCCGGTCACCGACCCGCTGTACTGCAGCATCGTGCAGGCCACCGTCGCGCGCGGCCGGGTCCGGTCCATCGACACCACCCGGGCGGCGGCTCTCGCCGGTGTCGTCCGGGTCCTGATCCCCGCCGGCTCGTCCGGCGACCCGGCGGCCGGCGTGGAGCGGCTCGCGTCCACCGAGGACGCCGAACTCGCTGTCCTGCAAGGGACCGAGGTGTCCTTCCGCGGCCAGACCGTGGCCGCCGTGCTGGCGGACACCGACGAGGTCGCGCGCGAGGCCGCCGACCTCGTGCGAGTGGACTACGACGCCGAGGAGGCCGACGTACGGCTCTCGGCCGACCGCGACGACCTCTACACGCCCGAAAAGGTCGGGCCGGGATTCCCGCCGGACACCACCGAGGGCGACGTGGCGGCGGCGATGGCCGGCGCGCCGGTGACGGTCGAGCAGACCTACACCACGCCGATGCACCACAACAATCCGATGGAACCGCACGCGACCACGGCCCGGTGGGATCCCGCCGGGCTGGGCGGGCGCGGCCGGCTGACACTGTGGGACTCCACGCAGGGCGTCCATCCGGTCCGTGCCGCGGTGAGCGAGGTCTTCGGGCTCGAACCCGAGCAGGTGCGGGTGGTCTGCCCGTACGTCGGTGGCGGCTTCGGTTCCAAGGGTCTGCCGCACGCGCATGTGGTCGCGGCCGCGATCGCCGCCCGCGCGATGCCCGGGCGCCCGGTGCGGGTCACCCTGACCCGCCGGCAGATGTTCACCCTCGCCGGGTACCGCACCCCGACCATCCAGCGGATCCAGCTCGGCGCCGGCCGCGACGGCCGGTTGCACGCTCTGGCCATGGACGTGGTGGAGCAGACCGCGCGGATCAAGGAGTTCGCGGAGCACACCAGCGTCGCCGCCCGGACCGTCTACGCCGCCCCGAACCGGCGGACGACCCACCGGCTCGCCCCCCTCGACGTGCCGGTCCCCTCCTGGATGCGCGCACCCGGCGAGTGTCCCGGGATGTTCGGACCCGAGGTGGCGATGGACGAGCTCGCGGGGGAACTCGGCATGGACCCGATCGAGCTGCGGATCCGCAACGAGCCCGACGCCGACCCGGCCACCGGCAAGCCGTTCTCCTCGCGCAACCTGGTCGCTTGCCTTCGCGAGGGTGCTCAGCGGTTCGGCTGGGCGGGCCGCGAGCACCGGCCGCGCACCCGGCTCGAGGACGGCTGGTGGACCGGCACGGGCGTGGCAGTGTCGTACTACCCGACGCAGCGGATGCCGATGTCGACGGCGATCGTGCGCTACGACGGCGGCCGCTACGTGGCCCGGATCGGCGCCGCCGACCTGGGGACCGGCGCGTGGACCGTGCTGCCGCAGATCACCGCGGACGCACTGGGCGTCCCGGTGGAGGACGTCGACGTCCTCATCGGTGACACCGACCACCCGGAGGCCTCCGTGGCCGGCGGATCGTCCGGCACGACGACGTGGGGTTCGGCGCTGGTCGAGGCGGCGCGCGAGTTCCGCGCCAAGTTCGGGACGGACCCGGCGGACGGCGACGAGGCGGCCGGGAACGTCCCGCCGAACCCGGCCGAGGAGAACTACGCGATGGCCGCCTTCGGTGCGCAGTTCGCCGAGGTGCGGGTGAACGCCGACACCGACGAGGTGCGGGTGCCACGGCTCTACGGGGTGTTCGCCGCCGGCCGGATCGTCAACCCGCGTCTGGCCCGTTCACAGTTCCCCGGCGGCATGGTGATGGGGCTCGGCATGGCGCTGCACGAGCAGGGGGTGTTCGATCCGCGCACCGGGCACGTCGTGAACCACGACCTGGCCGAGTACCACGTTCCGGCGGACGCGGACGTCGCCGATCTGCGGGCGTACTGGGTCGACGAGCACGATCCGCACGTCAACCCGATGGGCTCCAAGGGCATCGGTGAGATCGGGATCGTCGGCACGGCCGCCGCGATCGCCAACGCGGCCTGGCACGCGACCGGGGTGCGGGTGCGGGACCTGCCGGTCACGCTGGACCGGGTGCTGGGTACCGGCTGAGCGTCCTGATCAGCATCGTCGCGGCTGTGACGTCGGGCAAAAGCCCATCGGAGCGCGCGGGGTGAGCTGCTACCGTTTTCGGATCGCACTCGTTTGTGCCCCGAGAAGGTGTTCCCCCGTGCCTGCCGATCTGTCGTCCGTCATCGCGGCCACCGCGCAGTGGCTGCTTCGCGCGTACCCGCCGGAGAAGGGCGCGCTGAGCGCGGCACTGGCCGAGGCGCAGTGCCGCCAGGCCGCGACGGTCGCCGCGTGGCTGCGGTACCCGACCGCGCTGGACGCCGGGCTGCTGGACGTGGTGGGCCCCGGCGGTTCCGGGCGCCTGGACTGGGTAGCGGGCGTCGACGCGGTGCCGGGTGAGGACACGGCGTGGCGGACGTGGGTGGACGAGGTCGTGGCCAGCTGGACGGCGTGCCTGCTCGCCGACCGCGATCTGGCGGTGGCGGCGATCGCGATGGTCACCGGCACGGTTCACGCGACCGGTCTCGCGCCGGACTTCCGCCGCCTGACCGATCCTGACCTGCGCGATCGCCAGGCCGCCGTGCTGCTGCGCCACCCCGACCTGCTGGCCCCGGTGGCGGATCTGCACCGGGCGGACCTGCTGGAACGGCTCGGCGGCGGCAGTACCGCTCAGGCGGCCTGACCCTCCAATCCGGAGTCATGAGAGGGCGCCGGAACTCAGCTCTGGAGCTCACGCCCGGCTTGATCGCTGATCTGTGTGCCAACGCCCACGCCATCCTCCCGGTTCCGTGGCCTGCTCCGGCGAAAGCGGCTCCTGCGGAACTGGTTGGGTCGGGGCCTCCTTGTCGAGGACTTAAATCAATCGCTTGACTTACCTTCGCCTCGCCGGTTAGCTGGTCACATACTCGCCAGCGATCCGGAGGAGGATGCACAGTGGGACACGGCACCGGCGAGGTCCTCCCCTATCCGATCCCCAGTCCGGCGGCGCTCGAGCCGCCACCGGAGTGGGAAAGCCTGCGGAGCCGCTGCCCGGTCGCGCGCGTCGCCCTGCCGAGCGGGGACGAGGCCGCCCTGCTCACCCGCTACGACGACGTCCGGCAGGTGCTCTCGGACCCGCGGTTCGGCCGGCTGCTCAACGCGCCGGACGCCGCACGGCTCAGCGACACCGAGTCGGGCGGGCTCTTCAACAGCGAAATGGCGAACACGCTGCCGCAGTCCGGTGCAGGGCACCAGCGGTGGCGGCGCCTGGTCGCGAAGTGGTTCACCGCGCGGCGGATGAACGCGCTGCGGCCGCGGATCGAGGCGATGGCCGAGGAGCTGACGGCGGAGATGGTCGCCACCGGACACCCCGCGGATCTCAAGGCCTGCCTAGGTTTTCCGCTCCCGGTCTGGGTGATCTGCGCGCTGCTGGGGGTTCCGGACGGCGATCGCGACCGGTTCGCCCACTGGTCGGACACGATGCTGAACCTGACCCGGTTCAGCGAGGACGAGATCGCCACGGCGCAGGCGGAGTTCTCCGCGTACATGGCCGGCCACGTCCGGGCCAAGCGGGCCGAGCCGGGTGAGGACCTGCTGAGCGAGCTGATCGCCGGCGGCGAACTGTCGGACGCGGAGCTGGTGGCGACCGGCCAGGCCCTGCTGGTCGCCGGGCACGAGACGACCGCCAACATGATCGCGAAGATGCTGGGGATGCTGCTCGCCGAGCGGTCCCGCTGGGAGCGCCTGGTCGCGGACCCGTCGCTGGTGCGCACGGCGGTGGAGGAGGCGCTGCGGTTCGACGCGAACCCCGGCCTCGGGATGGTCCGCTACCTCGGCGAGGACGTCGAGGTCTCCGACACGGTGCTGCCGCGCGGCACGACGGTCATGTGCAGCATGGCTGCGGCCAACCGGGACGCGGAGGCGTTCGAGTCGGCGGAGGAGATGGATCTGGGCCGCTCGCCGAACCCGCACCTGGCCTTCGGCGCCGGCGCGCACTCGTGCCTGGGGCAGGCGCTGGCGCGCACCGAGCTGCAGGTCGTGCTCGAGGTGCTGCTGCACCGCGTGCCGTCGCTGGCACTGGCGGTGCGCTCGGGTGAGCTGCGGCGCGTCGAGGGACTGGCGGTCGGCGGGCTGCGCGAGCTGCCCGTGCGCTGGTGAGGTTTCGCGAAACCGAGGAGGAGAAGCATGAAGGTCACGGTCGATCAGGACAAGTGCTGCGGTGCGGGTCAGTGCGTGATGCTCGCGCCGGAGGTGTTCGACCAGCGCGACGAGGACGGGGTCGTCGTCCTGCTCGAACCGGAGCCGGCCGCGCACCTCGAGGCCGCGATCCGCGAGGCGGCGAACGTCTGTCCCGCGGCGGCCATCGAGCTCAGCGAGTAGGTCGTGGCCCCAGCACGAGCATGACGACCTCGGTCGCGACGTCGGCCACGCCGGCGAGGTCCGCCCCCTCTTCGAGCGTGATCGCGATCAGCTCGCGTAAGCCGCCGAACAGGGTGATCGCCAGCTGGCGGGACGGCGGGGTCACGCCGGCCGCCTGGAGCTCGGGTGTGTCGGCCAGCCGCCCCATCAGCGCGACGAAGGAGTCCATCGTCTCGCGGGACAGCGCGCGCCCCGCCTCCCCGAGCGAGGGCGCGGCCCGCAGCCAGCTCAGGCACAGCGCGGGATCGCTCTGCATCGACGCGATCAGCGCCTCCACCGCCTGGCGGGCCTGCACCTGCCAGGGCGCGTGCCGCTGGACCGCCGCCGCGACGTCCCGCACCATCCGCGCGTTGGTCTCCCGCAACAGCTCCACGAAACACTCCTGCTTGCTCGCGAACTGCTCGTAGAACGTGCGCTTCGACGTGCGCGCGTGGTTGACGACCTCGGCGATCGTGACGTCCTGGTAGTCCCGCTCGCGTAGGGCGGCCGCCATGCCCCGCAGGAGCCGGTCGCGGAACCCGGTGGCTGCCACGTCGACGTCCATCACGCCGTCAACCTAACCCAGCCGCTTGACCGGGTCACCGATCCGGCTCTACGGTGCGTGGTACCCAGCCGTACCACGGTGGAGGTGGATGTCGTGACGACGGTGCGCGTACGCGCGGCCCCGAAGGCGCTGACCCGGCTGCGCGACGGCGTGAAACCGGTGGTGCGGTGGGGTATCGGCCATGCGCTCCCGCGCACCGTCCTGCGCGCCGCGGCCCGGCGTGGTGACCTTCAGGCCCGGCTCGTCGCCGAGGCCGCCGTCTCCCCCACCAGCGCGCTCACCGGTCTGTTCGACGAGATCCGCGCCCAGGGTCCGCTCTACGAGGGCTCGTTCGCCTACGTCACGACCAGTCACGCGGCGGTCCGGGAAGTCCTCACCGGCAACGACTTCCGCGTCGGCGTGGGCGCGTCCGACGGGGTGCTGGCCCGGCTGAGCGAGTGGTCGGCGAGCGACGTCCTGCACCCGATCGCGCCCCCGTCGCTGCTGGCGACCGAACCGCCGGACCACACGCGCTACCGCAAGCTCGTCACCCGCGTGTTCACCGTCCGCGCGGTGGAGACGCTGCGGGTCCGCACCGAGGAAATCGCGCGCGAACTGCTCGACGCGCTCGATCCGGACGCCTCCGTCGACCTCGTCGAGGCCTACTGTGCCCTGCTTCCGGTCACCGTGATCGCCGAGATCCTCGGGGTGCCACCGGAAGAACGGCGGCGCGTGCTCGAACTCGGCGCGGCGGCCGCCCCGAGCCTCGACCTCGGCCTGCCGTGGCGGCAGTTCCGCGCGGTCGAGTCGGCGCTGGCCGACTTCGACGCCTGGCTGGGGCGGCACCTGGACCACCTGCGCGCCAGCCCCGGCGACAACCTGCTCAGCCAGCTCGCCGCCGCGCAGGAGGACGGCGTCGGGCTGAGCGATCCCGAGCTGCGCGCCACCGCCGGGCTGGTGCTCGCGGCCGGTTTCGAGACGACGGTGAACCTGCTCGGCAACGGGATCGCCCTGCTGCACGACCACCCCGGCGAGCTGGCGGCGCTGCGCGCGGAGCCGTCGCTGTGGTCGAACGCGGTCGACGAGATCCTCCGCCTGGACCCGCCGGTGCTGCTGACCGGCCGGACCTGCCTGCGCGACACGGCGGTGGGCGGGGTGCGGGTGCCTGGCGGTGCGGTGGTGACCACGATCCTCGCGGGAGCGAACCGGGACCCCGCGGTGTTCGCCGACCCGGCGCGGTTCGACGTCGGCCGCGAAAACGCCCGCGAGCACATCTCCTTCTCGGCGGGCCGCCACTACTGTCTGGGCGCCGCGCTGGCGCGGATGGAGGGCGAGGTCGGATTGCGGGCGCTGTTCGACCGCTTCCCTGACCTGCGCCTGCTGCCGGGTGCGACTCGCCGGAGAACCCGCATCCTGCGCGGCTTCGAGCACCTGCCCGCCCGGCTGCGCGGCAACCCGGCCGGTTCGTCCTAAGCGGACACCGCGACGCCCAGCGACTCCGCCCCCATGGTCTTCGGCGCGCCCTTCTCGTAGAACCGGTCGACCTCGCGCAGCTCGAAACCCGCGTCGCCGAGCAGGTCCGTGATCGGCCGGGTCAGGTGGCAGCCGCCGAACACGCGGCCCTGCAGCGGGTCCAGGCGGTGCTGCCAGCGCCGCACCTTCTCGTCCGGCGCGAGGCCGTGCTCGACGAAGTGCAGGGTGCCGCCCGGTTTCAGGATCCGCCGCACCTCCGCCAGTGCGGCGCCGATGTCGGGGATGGTGCACATCGTGTAGGTCGACAGCGCGGTGTCGCAGCTGTCGTCGGGGAGGGGCACGGACTGCCCGTCCAGGCCCGACCGCTCGATCGGCACCGGCGACGCGGCCACCCGCTCGGCGGCCAGCTTCCAGGCCACGTCCGACGGCTCGACCGCGTGCACGGCGGTGACCTCCGGCGGGTAGAACGGGACGTTCAGCCCCGACCCGAAGCCGACCTCCAGCACGCGGCCGTGCAGCCCGGCGCATGCGCGCGCCCGGTACTGGTTCGCGGTCTTCATCCCGCACAGGACGTTGATGATCCGTGGCAGAACCTGCTGGTCGTAGACGCGCATGTCCACCTCCCCGGCGTTTGCGGTCAGCTCAATCCTGCCCGGCCGGCACCAGGGCCGGTAGAGCCGAAGGACTCGATCGGGTTGCCGCGCGGCGAAGGCGCCTCCAGCACGGCCAGCTCGAGGCCGCGCAGCCGGGCGGGCTCGGCGATCAGCTCGTAGCCGGTGATCCGGTCGCCGTCGATCGTGAACGTCAGCGCGAGCCGGAGCCGTCCCTCCGGCGCCACCACCAGGCCCACCTCACCGTTGACGAGGGCCGGTTCCGCGAACCGGGCGTTGCGGCCGAACACGACGATCTCCTCGGCCACCCGCCCCGCCCCACGCACCTCCGGCGGCCGGTCCGCGGGGATCGCCGCCGCGTCCGCGCGCCGCACCACATCGGGGCTGAGCACCGCGAGCACGGCCTCCAGGTCGCCGGCCCGCGACGCCGCCAGGAACGCCTCGACCACCCGCCGTCGCCGGCCCAGCCCGGTCAGTTCGATGGTCACACCGGACAGTGGCCGGCACCGGGGACGATGTTGTCACGCACCTGCCGCGCGGGTCAGCCGGTCCACTTCAGACGATCCGGGCGGGGCCGGCATCCGATCGCGCGGTCAGTGCCGGAGGTGGGCGGGCTGGTGCGTGACTTCCTCGATGTCGCCGGCGGCCGAGTCGAGCAGACGGTGTGCCAGGTCGCTGAGCGCCCGCGCCGCCGCCAGCTCGTCGCCGATCTCGGGGACGTTGGTGTCGGCCGGGTTGAGCCGCGCCGTGCCGATGCCGACCAGGCCGGTCCGCTCGGTGGTGTGCAGGCGCGCGGTGGCACGCGTCCGCGTGTCGTGCTCGTCGATGATGATGTCGACCCGCCAGTTCTTGTCCCGCATGGCAGCCTCCCGGTGGTGTCCGTCCCCCACGCTGCTCCGCGGCGACGGGCGCAGTAAGGGCCGGAAGTCATCGCGTCGACCGACCCACCGGCCCCGGTGTCAGCGCAGCCGGCGGACGTCGAGGGGCGTCTCGGCCGCGCCGCCGTCGGGCCCGGGCTCCACCCGGTAAGCCCCGGCGCGATCCCGCTCCGCCAGTGCCTCGACCATCTCGGTGCCCCGGTAGAGCAACCCGGCCCCGTCATCGGTCGCGTACCCCGGCGCCAGCGTCCCGTCCGCGATCAGGGACTGGAACAGCGGCCGCCGGGCGGGTTCGCTGTCGTCGTGGACGCCGTTCGACCACGGGAGCACGCCCAGCCCGTTCGTGACCGGGCGCAGCTCCGGGCCGAAGGAGTCGGTGGTACCGCCGGTATGCCAGCAGATCGACCCGGCCGACACGCCGGTGAGCACGACCCCGGCCTGCCACGCCTCGCGCATCACCGTGTCGACGCCGTGCAACCGCCACAGCGCCAGGAGCCCCGCGACGCTGCCGCCCCACACCCAGATCACGTCCTGGCCCAGCAGGTGCTCGGCGATGTCGGCGACATTCGGCATCGGCAGCAGCGCCAGGTGGGTGCCGGCCCAACCCTCGCGCCAGGCGTTGTCGTAGAAGGTGGCGGTCAGGCGGCTGTCGTCACCGCAGGCGGTGCCCAGGAAGCACACGCGCGGCGCCCGGCCCGCGACCCCGGCGAGCTCGACGGCGTACCGGGTCAGCGGCCCGGCCTCCCAATCCAGCCGGGCCGAGGCGCGCAGCCCGCCGGAGGTGGCGAGGATCGTGGGTCCGTCCGCTGGCACGGCGACGATCCTACGCACCGGGACCGGCTCCGGTCCCACCATCCACATCGGATGGTCGCCGACGCCGCCGCACCCGCGATCATCGCGCCGAGGTCCGCGGGCCGGGTGAACTGCGGCCAGTGTCCCGTCGGCAGATCGATCAGCTCCACGTCACGCATCGCGGCCAGTTCCCTCAGGTAGGGATGGCCGGCGGCGAGCAGCTCCCGCACCCGCGCCGAGGGCAGCGCCGTGCAAATGACCGACGCGGGCACGGTTCGCCCCCCTTCGCCGGACAGCTCGATCGGGTCCCGCGTGACCGCGACGGGCTCGGGCACGGACTCCGCGCGCATCCTCGCCCGCAGGTCACCGGTCAGCCCGGCCAGTTCGGCGTCATCGAAGAACGACCAGTCCGGCAGCGGCACATCGGCGCCCACCGCGGGCAGGGCGTCGTTGACCGCCTCGCCGCTGGGTAGCGGCAGGGCGTCGATGAACACGATCCTGGCGACGCTGCTGGGCCGGAGGCCGGCCGCGGCATAGCAGATCGGGCCGGCGCCGGAGTGACCGGCGAGCACGACCGGCTCAGTCTCCGCGTCGATCGCCGCCACCACCACCCCGACGTGCTCCCGCACGCCGATCCCGACGCGGTCCGCGCCGCGGGATTCGAGACCGGGCAGCGTCAGCGTCCGCACGCTGTGACCGGCCGCCGTCACCGCGGGTTCGACGTCGCGCCCCGACGACGCGCCGAGCCAGAAGCCGGGAACCAGTATCACGATCACGCCCCGACCCTAGAACCTGACGCGAGTCCCGGACACCGGTTTCGCCGTAACCGTCGGGGCGGCGATCAGCCCTCGATCCAGCTCAGCGGGTCCGCGACGACGCGCGCGATCACACTGCCCGCCGCGCCGCGCAGAGCCGCGTCGGGGCCCAGTCTCGACGGGCGCAAGGTCAGGCCGGCTGCCAGCCGGTCCACCACTCGGCGCCGGAAGGGCTCGCCGAAGGCCGCGAGCCGTCCGCCGAGCACGATGGTCTCCGGTGCGAGCAGCGCGCGCACCCCGACCAGCGCATCGGCCAGGGCCTCGGCCGCCCGGTCCAGTACCCGCAGCGCCACCCGGTCCTCCCGGAGCACCCGCTCGGCCAGCGGTTCCGCCACGCCCAGCAGCCTCGCGGCACCGGCGTCGGCCAGCCCGGCCGCCTCCGCCATCGCGGCGCGGCTCACGTAGCGGTCCAGGCAACCCCGCCCACCGCACGGGCACGGCTCACCGCGTCGGCGCACCGGCACGTGCCCGAGATCCCCCGCCAGCACGGACGCGGGGTGGAGCGGCGCCAGCCCGATCACCTCCTCGCCCCCGAGATACAGCCAGTCCCGCGCGGCGCCGGCCTGGTACTCGGCCAGCGCGGCGGCCACCACCTCCCCGGCGACCAGGACGTCCAGACCGTGCAGGTCCAGTGCCCGCAGCTCGGCGGCGACCAATGCGCGCAGGTCGAGACCACGCCAGCCCATCGGCAGTGCCGAGACCAGTCCGTCCGTGACCAGACCACTGGCCGCGACGCCGACACCCGCGACGAGCCGCCCGGCCGTGGTCGCCTCGTCGAACAGCCGCCGCAGCACCGGCCGCGCGGCGCGCACACCGTCCGGCGCGCCCGCCCCGGCCACGTCGAACCGCCGCACCTGCCGCGCGAGCGGGCGTCCGGACAGGTCGAGGATCACGCCCGCGATGTGCCCGGACCCGAACTGCAGGCCCATCGCCACCGGGCCGTGGGGATCGAGCACCAGCCGGCCCGCCGGGCGGCCCGGCGCCCGTCCAGGCTCCGGTCCGAGGTCCCGCACCAGCTCCGCCCCGGTCAGCTCCGCGACCAGGCTCGACACCGTCGCCTTCGTCAGCCCGGTGCGCTGCGCCAGCTCGACCCGCGACACCGGCGCATCGCGCGCGATCAGCTCCATGACCAGGGCGACGTTGTGCCGCCGCATCGCCTGCGCACCCATCGCTTCCATGATTCGTCAGTTTAGTGAATTGACGAACTATGGTCATCTCCGCGGGCGGCCGGATAGACACACCGGTACAACGACGTGACGAAGGGCGGTCCCCATGGCTGAGGTCAGCTACCGGCAGGCATCGCGGCTCTACCCCGGCTCCCCGCCGGTCCGGGCCGTGGACAGCCTCGATCTGGACATCACCGACGGCGAGTTCCTGGTCCTGGTCGGACCGTCCGGTTCGGGTAAGTCGACCGCGCTGCGCATGCTCGCCGGCCTGGAGGACGTCGACGAGGGTGCCATCTTCATCGACGGCAAGGACGTCACCGCCACCCCGCCCAAGGACCGCGACATTGCGATGGTGTTCCAGTCCTACGCGCTGTACCCGCACATGACCGTCGCCGAGAACATGGGCTTCGCGCTCAAGCTCAAGCGCGTGTCGAAGGCCAAGATCGCCGAACGGGTGCGCGAGGCGGCGGCCCTGCTCGATCTGACCCCGTACCTCGACCGGAAGCCGAAAGCGCTTTCCGGCGGTCAGCGCCAGCGGGTCGCGATGGGCCGTGCGATCGTCCGCGAGCCGGCCGTGTTCCTGATGGACGAGCCACTGTCCAACCTGGACGCCAAGCTGCGCGTGGAGACCCGCGCCAACATCGCCGCGCTGCAGAAGCGCCTGGGTACCACCACGATCTACGTCACCCACGACCAGGTCGAGGCCATGACGATGGGTCACCGGGTCGCGGTCCTCAAGGATGGCGAGCTCCAGCAGTGCGACACGCCGCGCAACCTGTACGAGCGGCCGCGCAATGCGTTCGTCGCCGGGTTCATCGGCTCGCCGGCGATGAACCTCAAGACCGTCGCCCTGAGCGCCGACGGTGCGCACCTCGACGGGCTGACCGTCCCGCTTCCCCGCGCGACGCTCGCCGCCGCGCGGCAGGCCGGTGTCGAGACGGTGACGCTGGGCCTGCGGCCGGAGTCGCTGCGCCTGGCCGGCGCGGGCGAGCAGGCGGCGAAGCTGACCGTCGAACTGGTCGAGGAGCTGGGCGCCGACGCCTATATCCACGGCGGCGTGAAGATCGGCGACCGCGTCGAGCGGTTCGTGGTCCGCGCCGACGGCCGCCGCCCGCCGCAGCTGGGCGAGACCATCCAGATCGGCGTCGGCGACGTCGACGAGGTGCACGCATTCCACCCGGAGACGGGCGAGCGGCTGCCCGCCGAAGGCTGAGCAGACTGATCCTCGAGAGGCCGGGTGGCGATCGCCGCCCGGCCTCTTGACTGTCTCCCCCTCCGCAAATAAGTTACTCCGGAAAACAAAAACCCGGAGGAGCTGCGATGGTGCGCCAACCGACCCCAGAGGACAAGTTCTCGTTCGGCCTGTGGACCGTGGGCTGGACCGGCACGGACCCCTTCGGCGGTCCGAGCCGGCCTGCGCTGGACCCGTGGGAGTACTCCGACAAGCTCGCCGAACTGGGCGCGTGGGGCATCACCTTCCACGACAACGACGTGTTCCCCTTCGACGCCGATCTGACCACCAAGCAGCGCCGGTGCGGGCGGCTCAAGGACGCCGCGGACAAGGCGGGCCTGGTGATCGAGATGGTCACCACCAACACCTTCAGCCACCCGGTGTTCAAGGACGGCGGACTGACCTCCAACGACCGCGGAGTGCGGCGCTTCGGCCTGCGCAAGGTGCTGCAGGCCGTCGACCTGGCCGCCGAGATGGGCGCGACGACGTTCGTGATGTGGGGTGGGCGCGAGGGCGCCGAGTACGACGGCTCGAAGGACGTCTACGCCGCGTTCGAGCGCTACAAGGAGGGCCTGGACACCGTCGCCGGCTACATCAAGTCGCAGGGCTACGACCTCCGCATCGGCCTGGAGCCCAAGCCGAACGAGCCGCGGGGCGACATCTTCCTGCCCACGGTCGGTCATGCGCTCGGCCTGATCGCCCAGCTCGAGCACGGCGACATCGTCGGCCTCAACCCGGAGACCGGCCACGAGCAGATGGCCAACCTCAACTACACGCACGCGCTGGGCCAGGCCCTGTGGAGCGGCAAGCTGTTCCACATCGACCTCAACGGCCAGCGCGGGCTCAAGTACGACCAGGACCTGGTGTTCGGCCACGGCGACCTGATCTCCGCGTTCTTCACGGTGGATCTGCTGGAGAACGGCTTCCCGGGCTCCCCGGACGCACCGCGCTACACCGGGCCGCGGCACTTCGACTACAAGCCGTCCCGCACCGAGTACCTCGACGGCATCTGGGACTCCGCGCGGGCCTGCATGGCGACCTACCTGATGCTCGCCGAAAAGGCGACGGCCTTCCGCGCCGACCCGCGCGTACGGGAGGCGATCGGGCGCGCCGGCGTCCTCGAGCTGGCCGAGCCGACGCTGGGCACGGGCGAGTCGGTGGCCGACTTCCTGGCCACCGACGACGGCTTCGACCCGGAGAAGGCCGCCCAGCGCGACTTCGGATTCGTCCAGCTGCAGCAGCTCGCACTCGAGCACCTGATCGGCTGAATTTGTCCATCGACTGAACAGAAAAAGTGTCTCCGTTAGGATCGCGGCCGTGACCGCCCTCGATCAAGGAACCAGCGCGCGCCAGTCCAGCCTTCGGGCGAGCAATCTGGCGCTGGTGGCGCGGACGGTGTGCGCGTCCGCCCGGCCGATGTCGCGGGCGGACGTGGCCGCGGCGACCTCGATGACCCGCACGACCGCGACCCGGCTGGCCGACGAGCTGGTCGCGGGTGGGGTGCTCGGCGAGATCGAGCCGGACGGCGGCGGCAGGCGCGGCCGTCCGGCCACTCCCCTGGTGCCCGGTTCGCGCCTGGCCGCGGCGGGGTTGCAGGTCAACGCCGGCTTCCTCGCGGTGCGCGTGATCGACCTACGGGGCCGGGTGGTCGCCGAGTCGCTCGAGTACACCGACCTGGTGGAGAGCGATCCGGCGGAGACGCTGGCGCGGCTGGGCGTCTTGTCGGCGCGCGTGCTCGGCGAGCTGCCCGGGGAGTTGCGGCTCGTCGGGGCGGGCCTGGCGCTGCCCGGCATCGTCGCCGCGGCCACCGGCACACTGCTGCGCGCGCCGAACCTGGGCTGGTCCGGCGTGCGCCCGGCCGAGCTGCTGGACCCGGCCGCGGTCACCGGGCTGCCGCTGCGGGTGGGCAACGAGGCCAATCTCGCGGCCCGCACCGTCGCCGAGGTGGCCCCCGGCAGGCCCGGGCCGTTCCCCGACTTCGTGTATCTGTCGGGCGAGATCGGCATCGGTGGCGCGGCCGTCGTCGGCGGGGAGGTGATGGCGGGCCGGCACGGGTGGGCCGGCGAGATCGGGCACGTGTGCGTCGACCCGGCAGGCCCGGCGTGCCGGTGCGGGTCGACCGGCTGCCTGGAGACCTACGCGGGCCGGGACGCGCTGCTCGCAGCGGCCGGGCTGACGCCTGCGTCGACGCCCGCGCATCTCGCGGAGCTCGCCACGTCGGGTGACGCACGGGCGCGGGCGGCGGTGACGGCGGCGGCGAGGGCGCTGGCGGTGGCGCTGGCCGGGGTGATCAACGTGCTGGACATCCCGACGGTGGTGCTCGGCGGACACCTGGCTCAGGTCGCGGAGCTGCTGCGGCCGGAGCTGGAGGGCCACCTCCGCGAACGGGTGCTGTCCGCGCGCTGGACGCCGCCGGCCATCCACGCGGCGAAGAACATCCCCGCCCCGGGCGCGACGGGCGCCGCGTACCGGGAGCTGGCCGCGGTACTGAGCGATCCGGCGGGCTGGCTCCCCTGACCGGCACACCTCGGACCACGCCGGGGTGAGCTGTCGGGTCATCTCGGCTGCCGGTGGGGATGCCGCCGGGAGGAGGCGAACACCGCCTGAACCCGGTGGGGTCGCATGATCTCACCGATCACGCGCGAGATCTGGCCGCGCCGGGGCGGATGCCGCCCGGAGGAGGCGAGCGCCGCCTGGCGTTACTTCCGCGGCGAGCCGTGCGCCTTCTCCGGCAGCGGCTTGTCGGGCTGCGGCTTCTCGGGCTGCGCCCTCTCGGGCCGCGTGTCGGACTGCGGCTTGGCGGACTGCGAGTTGGGCTGTGCCTTCTCGGGCTGTGCCTTCTCGGACTGCGCCTTGCCGGACTGCGCCTTCCCGGACTGGGCAAGGTCGGACTGGGCAAGGTCGGACTGTGCCTTGCCGGACTGTGCCTTGCCGGACTGTGCCTTGCCGGACTGGGCCCTGCCGGACTGGGCCCTGCCCGACTGCGCCTTGCCCGACTGCGCCCTGTCCGACTGCGCCCTGTCCGACTGCGCCCTGTCCGACTGCGCCTTGCCCGACTGCGCCCTGTCCGACTGCGCCCTGTCCGACTGCGCCCTGTCCGACTGGGCCCTGTCCGTCTGTGCGCGGTCGGACTGCGGCTTCTCGGACTGTGCCGCGTCCGACTGCGGCTTCGGCGGCCGGTGTTCCTCGGCCTTCGCCTGCCCCGGCGCGCTCGTCCCGCCGTTGGCCTGAGCCAGGCCATTGCCCCACGTATCGCCGCTGCCGGCCCCCTTCGCGGCGCCGTTGCCCTCGGCCGCGGCCTGGCCCGGCGAGTTTTCCGGCCCCGCCGACCGCTCTGCCCCCTGGTCCGGCGCCACCGGCCACGCGGGCCCGGCCCGCGTCGGCACGACCGGTGCGGCAACGGCCTCCGGTGCGTGCCCGGCCGGCTCAACGCCCGCCGGGGCCACGACCGGCCCGGTCACCGCCACGACCGCGGCCAGCGTCACCGCCGCCGCCACCTTCGAGATCGCCGCTCCCCCTGCCGCGACCGACGCCGTGGGCGCGCCGCTGCCGCCCAGCAGCCGCCCGACCAGCGGCACCAGGGTGAGCGCGGGTATCCCGCCGTTGACCGTCTCCAGCGCGGCGGCCACCCGGTGGCACTTCGGGCACTGGGCCAGGTGCGCCGAGACCGCCCGGCCTTGGCGTGCCGTGACCTTGCCGCGAGTCCACGCACCCAGCCGGCGCCGCACCGTCCGGCACTCCTCGGCGCCCGTCGCCGGAACGTGGGCCTGCAGGAACGCCTGGCGCAGCCCCTCACGGGCCCGCACCGCGAGCGCCGCGACGCCGTTGGCCGTCATGCCGAGTTCGCCCGCGAGCTTCCCCGGCCCGGTGCCCAGCATTTCGGTGTGCCACAGCACGTAGCGCCAGCGCGGGGGCAGCGTCTCGAACGCCGACTTCGCCACCTCGCCGGTCAGCCGGTCGATGACGATCTCCTCCACGCCGGGTGCGCGCTCGTCGCGAGCCGCGGCCCACGGGTCGCACCGCTCCCGGCGCCGCCCCCAGTCCATCGCCAGGTTCCGCAGCGTCACCAGCAGGTAGGGCCGGAACCGTTCGGCCGGGCCGGCGCCGTCGCGGATCGCCGCGAACACCCGCAGGAAAGATTCCGCCACGAGGTCGTCGACCTCCGCCCGGTCCCGCCACATCATCCCGGCCACCCGCCGCGCCGCCGGGAGGTGCCGGCGGAACAGGCGGTCGTAGGCCAGCAGGTCGCCCGCGCGGACGGCCCGGATCAGATCGGCATCGACGTCGGTGTCCTCTGCCATGGCCCTCCTCGCCGCCCGAGTCCCTCTGCCCGAAGAGACTCCGGAGTCCCGGTTTTCGTTACGAATCACCCTTCCACGCCGGGTGGATCACCGCACGGCGTCGACCTCGGAACGCCGCTGCCCGACCGACGTAGGTCTCTGCGAACGAGGTCACGGCGGCGGGCGCACCCGGCGGGCAGCGAAGGCACGTCCGGGCGAAACCGGTCGAGCGCGGCGCTGTGAAAGATGTCGGGCAACCAGTGAGAAAATTCCTGGTACCACGCCATCGCCGCCGAGGCCGGAGTCAGCGGGCCGGGCGGCGGCGCGTCTGCTGGACCGGCTGCCCCGGACGCGACGCTCCCCGTTCCTGGTACGGGATGGCGTAGGCCGCCAAAAGCTGGCGGACCTTGGCGCCGTCGGTCGTGCCCACGGGTTCCGCTTCCGGTGCGCGGACGGCGAAGACCTCACCCACGAACCGGGCGACCGCGCTTGGCGACGGCAGCAACTCGCCACCGAAGTAGCGCACCACGCTCAAGTCGTGCCCGGCCGTGGCCTCGATCGCGACCGCCCAGCCGTCGTGCTCGTTCCAGACCAGGGCGGTGTCCTGGCCGGGGTGCTCGCCCAGGCGGTCGTCCAGCGCCAGGTAGGCGTAGGCCGGTGGCGGGTCCAGGTTGGCGTAGTAGGCCTCGCCGCTGCACCCCAGTTCCTCGGCGACCACATTGACGTACCGGCGCAGCCCGGAAGCCGCCGCGTGCTCGTATTCCAGATGCATCTCACGCCCCGTTGAGTGAGTCGTCAGCCTGCGGCCGGGCTACCACGGGGCCGGGTGGCCAAACCCGTCAGCCTGCCTCGCCGGGTTCGTAATCCAGGTTGGGGCGCAACCACTTCTCGATCTCGGCCTGCGCGACACCCCGCCGGCGGGCGTAGTCGCCGACCTGGTCGAGTCCGAGCCGTCCCACCGTGAAGTACCGCGAGGCGGGGTGGGCGAAGATCAGGCCGCTCACACTCGCCGCCGGGGTCATCGCGAAGGACTCCGTGAGGCCGAGCCCCAGCGAGTGCGCCCCGAGCAGGTCGAAGAGCTCCCCCTTCTGGCTGTGGTCCGGGCTCGCCGGGTAGCCGAGCGCCGGGCGGATCCCGCGGAACCGTTCGGCGTGCAGGTCCTCCAGCGAGGGCCGCGCGTCCGGCTCGAACCACTCGCGCCTCGCCTCGAGGTGGATGTACTCGGCGAAGGACTCCGCCAGGCGGTCGGCCAGCGCCTTGACCATGATGGCCCGGTAGTCGTCGTGCCGGTCCTCGTAGTGGCGCGCCAGCTCCTCCGCCCCGTGCACGGTCACCGCGAACCCGCCCAGGTGGTCCCCGGCCGGCGCGACGTAGTCGGCCAGGCAGCGGTTCGCGCGACCGTTCGGTTTGGACGTCTGCTGGCGCAGCATCGGGAAGCGCACCCCGTTCTCCAGCACGATGTCGTCACCCTCGCTGTGCGCGGGCCAGAAGCCGTAGGCGCCGCGCGCGTGCAGGCTGCCGTCGGCGACGATCTGGTCCAGCAGCGCGTTGGCATCGTCGAACAGTTCGCGCGCGACCGGCTGGTCCAGGATCGCCGGGTACTTGCCCTTCAGTTCCCACGCGAGGAACAGGAACTGCCAGTCGATCATCTCCCGCAGCGCGGGCAGCCCGGGCTCGACCGTGCGGACACCGGTGAACGACGGCACCGGCAGATCGTCGAAGGACACCCGCTCCGGGTTGGCCCGCGCCCGCTCCAGCGTGAGCATCGGGCGGCGCTGCTTGCCGGCGTGCTGCTCGCGCAGCCGCGCCTGCTCCGCGCGGTTGGCCTCGTCCAGGGCCGCGGCCCGGTCCGGGTCGAGCAGGTCCGACACCACCCCGACGACCCGCGAGGCGTCCAGGACGTGCACCGTCGTGTGGTCGTAGGCCGGGGCGATCCGCACCGCGGTGTGCTGCCGCGAGGTGGTCGCACCACCGATCAGCAGCGGGATCTTCAGGCCCCGCCGCTGCATCTCGGCGGCCACCGAGACCATCTCGTCCAGCGACGGCGTGATCAGCCCGGACAGGCCGATCGCGTCGGCATTCTCGGCGACCGCCGTGTCCAGGATGACCGAGGCCGGCACCATCACACCGAGGTCGATCACCTGGTAGTTGTTGCAGCCCAGCACGACGCCGACGATGTTCTTGCCGATGTCGTGCACGTCGCCCTTCACGGTGGCGAGCACGATCTTGCCCTGGCCGCGCTCGTCCTGGACCTGGCCGGATGCTCGCAGCTGCTCCTTCTCCTCCTCCATGAACGGCTCGAGATAGGCGACCGAGCGCTTCATCACGCGGGCGCTCTTGACCACCTGGGGCAGGAACATCTTGCCGGAGCCGAACAGGTCGCCGACCGTCTTCATGCCGTCCATCAGCGGACCTTCGATGACCTCGAGGGGCCGGGCGAAGTTCTGCCGCGCCTCTTCCGTGTCGTCCTCGATGAAGTCGACGATGCCGTGCACCAGCGCGTGCCGCAGCCGCTCCGCCACCGGAGCCTCCCGCCAGGACAGGTCGACGGTGCGCTTGCGGCCGCGCCCGCTGACCGTGTCGGCGAACGCGACGAGCCGGTCGGTGGCGTCCTCGCGCCGGTCGAAGAGCACATCCTCGACGAGTTCGAGCAGGTCGGCCGGGATGTCCTCGTAGACGGTGAGCTGGCCGGCGTTGACGATGCCCATGTCCAGCCCGGCGCGCACCGCGTGGAACAGGAACGCCGAGTGCATCGCCTCCCGCACCACGTCGTTGCCACGGAAGGAGAACGACAGGTTCGAGATGCCGCCGCTGGTGCGCGCGCCCGGGCAGCGCTGCTTGATCAGCGGCAGCGCATCGATGAAGGCCTTGGCGTAGCCGTTGTGCTCGGCGATGCCGGTGGCGACGGCGAGCACGTTGGGGTCGAACACGATGTCCTCGGGCGGGAACCCCGCCTGCTGGGTGAGCAGGTCGTAGGCGCGGGCGCAGATCTCCACCTTCCGCTCGGTGGTGTCCGCCTGGCCCCGCTCGTCGAAGGCCATCACGACGACCCCGGCGCCGTAGTCGCGGACGCGGCGCGCCTGGCGCAGGAACGGCTCCTCGCCCTCCTTGAGGCTGATCGAGTTGACCACGCCCTTGCCCTGCACGCACTTGAGCCCGGCCTCCAGCACGCTCCACCGCGAGCTGTCGATCATGATCGGGATGCGCGCCACCTCGGGCTCGGTGGCGATGAGGTTGAGGAACGTGGTCATCGCGCGCTCGGAGTCGAGCAGGTCGGCGTCCATGTTGACGTCGAGCAGGTTGGCGCCGCCGCGGACCTGGTCGAGGGCGACGTCGACGGCGGCCTGGTAGTCGTCGGACTCGACGAGGCGGCGGAACCGGGCCGAGCCGGTGACGTTCGTGCGCTCGCCGATCATGACGAACCCGGTGTCCGCGCCGAGGTCGAACGGCTCGAGCCCGCTGAACCGGGTGTGGGTGCGCCGCGGCGGGACCGTGCGCGGGGCCGTGCCGGCGACCGCCTCGGCGATCCTCGCGATGTGGTCCGGCCCGGCGCCGCAGCAGCCGCCGACGATGTTGACCATGCCGGTGCCGGCGAACTCGCCGAGCATGCGGGCGGTCTCCTCCGGCGTCTGGTCGTAGCCGCCGAACGCGTTGGGCAGCCCGGCGTTGGGGTGGCAGGCGACGTAGGTGCCCGCCAGCTTCGCCAGTTGCTCGACGTGCGGGCGCATCTCGGCGGCGCCCAGCGAGCAGTTCACGCCCACCACCAGCGGGTGCGCGTGCTCGATCGCGCTCCAGAACGCCTCGACGGTCTGGCCGGACAGGGTGCGGCCGGACAGGTCCACGATCGTCACCGAGATCCACAGCGGCAGGTGCGGCGCGACCTCACGGGCCGCGGCGATGGCGGCCTTCGCGTTGAGCGTGTCGAAGATCGTCTCGATCAGCAGGAGGTCGACGCCACCCTCGGCGAGCGCGGCGATCTGCTCGGCGTAGGAGTCGCGGACCTCGTCGAAGGTGACCGCGCGGTAGGCGGGCTCGTCGACCTTCGGCGAGAGGGACAGGGTGACGTTGAGCGGACCGATCGACCCGGCGACGAACTTCCCGCCCGCCTCGTCGGCGGCCTGGCGTGCCAGGCGGGCGCCGCGCACGTTCATCTCGCGGACGAGGTGCTGCAGGCCGTAGTCCGCCTGGCCGATGCTCGTCGCGGTGAACGTGTTGGTGGTGGTGATGTCCGCGCCCGCGGCGAGGTACTGCCGGTGCACGTCGAGGATCACGTCGGGCCGCGTGAGGTTGAGCAGATCCGGGTCGCCGGTCACGTCGCGCGGGTGATCGGTGACCACGTCGCCGTGGTAGTCGGCCGGCGTCAGCCCCGCGCCCTGCAGCATCGTGCCCCAGGCGCCGTCGAGAACGGCCACTCGCCGGTCCAGGATTTCCCGCAGAGCCGCGATCGTGTCCACCGGCACCCTCCCGTCATCGTGGGAGGCGCCCTTGTTGCGGATACACGGAGCCGAGCGTGGCGGACCAAGGTCCGTTGCAGCGCCTCTCGGCCTCCGAACACGGTACTAGACGGAGTGCGCGGGCACCAACGCCCGTCCGCGATGTGGTCTGGGCCCCGCGCCCGGTAAACAGAACAGCGGGCCGGCTTCCCCAAGCCGGCCCGCCGTCGGAGACCGCCTGCCCTTCTGGCCCCGACCGGCCGGGCATTCGACCTCCTGCGGGAACCATCCCCCGACGGAACCCGCTTTCCCCGCCGTGCGGTGCCCCGAGCACCCGCACGTGCCTTACCAGTATGCGCCCCCAGGGGCGGTCCAGGGCAAGGAAGAAGTCCCCAAAGAAGGGACTTTGTGCCCATTGCGTCCACAGTGGATCTTCACCGCCGGCCGCGGCCCCGGCACGGCGGTCAGGCGTGTGCCCCGACCGCGACCGGACCGAGAGTCAGCCGCGGCGCGAGACCGTGGATCTCCCCCAGCCGCCCGATCTGGTCGTCCAGTTCGCGACGCCGCACGGCGGTCAGTGCCGTGAACGGCTCGACGGTGATGTCGAGCGCGCGGCCGCAGCGGCGCTGGTGCCAGAGCCCGGCGGCCACGCCGTCCACGAGCAGCACCGGGAAGTTTCCCGCCTGCCCGCGGGTGAGCCCGCGCTCGGCGGCCGCGCCGGGGAAGAGCAGTTCGCGCGGGAAGCCGCCGACGAGGTAGGCATCGAACAGCGGCAGCAGGGGCATGGGAGCGGTTTCCGCCGCCGCGGCAAGGTGTTCCCGGCCGCCAGCCAGGCGCACCGGCCGTCGAGTTCGACGGGACGGAGGTCGGCGCGCGCGAACAACGCCTTCGCCCACTCGGGCGGCGCCGCGAGCCAGCGGGCGAACTGCTCGGGCGTGGCGGGACCGTCGCGAACCACACCGAACGCGTGCCGCCGCCGACGGTCCGGCGGGCGGGAAATCTCAGCCGCGGGACTCCGTCGCCAGCGCGATCAGGTCCGGCATCCAGTCCGTCCGGGCGCCCAGGAGTGCCTGTGCCTCTTCGACCTCCGCGAGCCGGACCTCCACGACCTGCTCACCGTCGTCGGGGTTGCTCGGCTCGCCGACGATCTCCACGTTCGCGGTACACCACAGCCACGCCTGCTCGGGATGCGGCTGGTGCGGACGGTAGGGCCCGGGCCGGTCGCTGACGCAGTGGTGCGCGCCGATCCAGCGCAGCTCACCCGTCAGCCGGGCGCCGGCCTCCTCGGTCAGCTCGCGGGCGACACATTCGCCGATGCTCTCCCCGGCTTCGCGCGTCCCGCCCGGCAGGAACCAGCCGTAGCGCTCGTCGCGGCACACCACGATGCGGTCACCGACGAAGCCGGCGACGTGGATGTTGGTGACCAGCTCGTCGGCGGGCGGCCGGAGGGAGAACCGGGCGTCGAGGCCACCCCAGTCCCAGCGTTGCGGTGCGAACAGCAGCGGGCGGTCGATCGACATGAGGCCGGATCGTACCGACCGGGCGGGCCGCGTCAGGCCGGCTCCTGGCCCGCCCACCGGGTGCGGATGCGCCGCCAGGCCAGCGCGTAGGGCTCCGCGGGATCACCCGGACGGACCACGCCGTTCGCGACGTCGCAGCGGGAGCGCGCGAGCTCCTGCTCGGCGAGCGAACGCGGTACGTGGAGCACTTCGACGATCTGCCAGAAGAGTTCGCCGGGCCCGGCATCTGTCCCGTCCGCCATGCTCGCAGAATGGCGGCTCCCGCCGGGCGCCGCCACCGCAACGGCCGAATCCGCGCGATCGAAACCCGGCCGGGTCACGAAACGGCCTCCTCCGCGGCTTCCCCGGCGGCCGATCGTGCCTCGTCACCACCCAGCAGCTCGGCCCAGTCGAGCCCGATCGCGGCGACAACGTCGTCGAAAATAGGTGTGCGGTCGCTCATCCGGCGTCCCGCGGAACAGGCCTGGCACACATACGTTCCCCTCCAGCGTCGTGCACAGCCACGCGAGGTCGGAAATTAACACGCCCGCGGCCCGCGCCGCCACGCGGAATCCCATGAACGGGGGACACCTTTTCCGGGGGTGCGGCCCGTCCAGACCAAGCACCGGTGATCGAAGCCATCCAGCACTACCGCGAGCGCGGGCACCTCGGTTCGTCCCGCCCGGCCACAAACAACGGCGCGGCGTCGATCCGCTGCTGTCCGAGGTGGTCGGCCGGGACGTGTTCGCGTCCGACATCATCCTGATGAACGGCCTCGACGACCGCCGGATGTCGCTCGGCGTGCTGGCGAAGGCCGAGGAACTGATGGCCGACGCGGTGGACGCCGACGAGGCCTATTTCTCCACGTGCGGCAGCTCCCTGTCGGTGAAGAGCGCCATGCTCGCCGTCGCCGGGCCCGGCGAAAAACTGCTGGTATCCCGGAATGCGCCCAAGTCCGTGGTGGCCGGGCTGATCATCAGCGGCGTCCAGCCGGTGTGGGTGCACCCGCGCTGGGACGGGCGGCAGCACCTGGCGCACCCGCCGGCGCCGGAGGACGTGCGCGAGGCGTTCGGTGCGCACCCCGACGCGAAGGGCATGTTGCTGATCACGCCGACCGACTACGGGGCGTGCGCGGCGATCCGCGAGACCGCGGAGGTGCGCGACGACCACGACGTGCCGTTGATCGTGGACGAGGCGTGGGGCGCGCACTTCCCGTTCCACCCGGCGCTGCCGTCGTGGGCGATGGACGCGGGCGCGGACCTCTGCGTCACCAGCGTGCACAAGATGGGGTGCGGACTCGAGCAGGGCTCGGTGTTCCACCTGCGCGGCGACCGGGTCGACCCGCAGGCGTTGGTGTCGCGGGCGGACCTGCTGGGCACGACGAGTCCCAGTGCGCTGATCTTCGCCGGGCTCGACGGCTGGCGGCGGCAGATGGCGCAGCACGGCGAGGAACTGCTCGGCCGCGCGCTCGAACTCGCCGCGTCGGTACGGGCGGAACTCGCCGCGCTGCCGGAATCCGCGTGCTTGAGCGGGGCGATCTGGTCGGGCCGCGCCTCGCCGACGACCACGACCCGCTGAAGATCGTGCTGGACCTGGCGGAGCTCGACCGGTCCGGCTACGACGTGAGCGAGTGGCTGCGCGAGCACCACCGGATCGACGTGGGCCTGTCCGACCACCGCCGGATGGCCGCTCAGATCACGGTCGCCGACGACGAGGAAACGACGGGACGGCTCATCGCCGCGCTCCGCGATCTGACCGGCCGGATCGACGAGATCCGCCCGGCGAAATTGATCGACCTGCCCGAGCCGGGCGACCGCCGGCTGAAGACCTTCCGGGTCGTGAAACGCTGACCGGCGCGAGTCCCACGCCCACCGGCGCGAGTCCCACGCCCACGGACGCGAGATGCACGCTCAGCGGTCGCCCTCGCCGCGGGCGGCCAGTGCCTCGCCCAGCTCGTCGGCGTGCCGCAGCGTCCGCACCAGGAACGGCACCGTGAACGCGACGACCGACCGGTCGGCGCCGCGCGCCCTGGCCGCCTCGCGGACCTCCGCGGCGATACCGGTCAGCGTCGCCACGGCCTGCAGCGTCAGGCCGATCAGCAGGCCGAGCCGGTTCGGCCGCACCCCGAACCGCCGCAGCGGGCGCAGTCCGCGCTCGACCGCGGTGACGAGGTCGTCCACCCGGGTCGTGATCGTCACCAGATTCGCGGCCGCCAGCGCCGCGCCGATGCGCAGGCACACCACGACCGCCGAATCCAGCCCGAGCAGCCACCACTGGAGCGCGAACACCACCACCACGAGCAACCCGAGTGACCGCAGCAGTCCCCAGCACCGCCGCCACGACACCCGCGCCACCGCATAGCCCAGTACCGCCACGGCACACAGCGCACCGAGCCACCCGGGCGACCGCAGCGCGAAGATCACCACGGCGAGCACCAGCAGGGCCACGAACTTGACCCCCGCCGGGGCTCGGTGCACCACAGTCGTGCCCGGCTCGTACCACGCGTTCACGCCATCAGCCCCCGACGCCCGGCCGCAAACCCAGGCTCACGCGACCAGCTTCCGGTAGTGCTCGAGCGCCGGCTCCGGCTCGTCATCCGCCACGACCCGCCCGGCCTCCAGCACCACGACCCGGTCGAACCCGCTCAGCAGGTCCAGATCATGCGTCACCAGCACCACCTGCTGCGCGAGACCCTCCAGCGTCTCGGCGAAACGCCGCTTGTTGCGCAGGTCCAGCAGCGTCGTCGGCTCGTCGCAGACCAGGATGTCCGGCTCCAGCACCAGCATCGCGCACAGGGCCAGCAACTGTTTCTGCCCACCGGAGAGCTGGTGCGCCGGATGGTCGGCGTACCCGCCGAGTCCGTGCCGCTCCAGCACCTCCGCCGCCCGTCGCGAACGCTCGTCCTTGGACAGTCCACTTCGGCGCAACGAGAACGCGACATCCTCACCGGCGGTGGGCATCACGATCTGGCTGTCCGGATTGGTGAACAGGAACCCGACCCGCTTGCGCACGGCACGGCCCTCGCGCACCGGATCGAGGCCATCCACCACCACCCGACCCGCGGAAGGCGCCACCAGGCCGTTGATCATGCGCGCGAGAGTGGACTTACCGGACCCGTTGGCGCCCACGAACGCCACGCGCCGCTCCGGGATCCGGAGGTCCACATCGGACAACACGACCCGCTCGCCGTAGCGGTGCCCGACGCCCTCGAACTCGATCACCCGGTCTCCCACCTCGTCGCCACGCCCACGCCACCCCCGGCGGACAGCGCGGCCAGCCCGCACCCGCCCGCCCGCTGCCGCACCAGCGTGGCGAACAACCGCACCACCAGCACGGCACCGGAGGCGCCCCACGGGTGCCCGAGCGCGATCGCGCCGCCGTCCGGGCTCGCGATCCGCTCGTCGATCCCCACCGTGTCCAGGCACGCCAGCGCCTGACCGGCGAACGCCTCGGTGAACTCCACGACGTCCGGCGGGCGGTCCAGCACCCTCTTCATCGCAGGCACGGCACCGAGCCCGAGCCGGTTCGGGTCGACGGCCGACGTCGCGGACGCGACCAGCCGCAGCCCCGGCACCCCGAGCCGCCGCCGTACCTGTTCGCTCACGATCAGCACGGCCGCCGCGCCGTCGTTGATGCCGCACGAGTTGGCCGCGGTCGCGGTGCCGTCCGGGGTGAAGGCGGGCCGGAACCGGGCCAGCCGGGCCTCGGTGAACCCGTCGCGCGGACGCTCGTCCCGCACGACCCCGCGCACCGGCACGATTTCGGCGTCGAAACGCCCGGCCCGCTGCGCCTCGACCGCCCGCGCGTGGCTGCGTGCGGCGAAGGCGTCCTGCCGCTGCCGCGAAACGCCCGCCTCGGCGGCGACCAGATCGGCGGCCGGCCCCATGTCCGGGTCGCCGATCTCGGCGGGCGCGAACGGCGCCCGCGTGTAGGGCGAGCCCGGCTCGTCGCTCCCGTCCTCGCGCCACGCACGAAACGGGGCGGTGGAGGCGCTCTCCACCCCGCCCGCGAGGTAGACCTCGCCCTCCCCGGCGCGGATCATCGCCGCCGCCAGGGTGATCGCGGCCAGACCGCTGGCACATTGCCGGTCGATCGTCACCCCCGGCACGCCCTCGCCGAGACCGGCCCGCAGCGCGGCGACGCGAGCGGGATTGCCGCCGGGGCCGAACACATTGCCCAGCACCACGTCGTCGACGCCGTCCACGCCGACGTCGTCGAGAGCGGCGCGCAGCACGGGCGCGGCCAACTCGTCGACCGGGACGCCCCGCAGAGCACCGAAAGCGTTGCCGATGGCGGTCCGCCGCGCGGCGATCACGACCGGCGTGGTCATGTCAACGGCTCCGCGGGCAGCGTTCCGTCCGCGAGCTGCGCCGAGACCAGCGCGCGAGCGGGCTTGCCGGACGGTGTGCGCGGCAACTCCTGGACGACCAGCCAGCGACGGGGCCGGTTCCCTGGCGCGAGCCGGGCACGTGCGACCGCCCGCAGCTCACGCAACCGCGGCGCGCCCTCGACAACCGCGGTGACCAGCTCCCCCAGCCGCGGATGCGGGGTGCCGGTGACCAGGACGTCGGCGACGCCGGGCGCGGTCCGCAGCACGGCCTCGACCTCCTCGGCCGGTACGAGCCGCCCGCCGCTGGACACCACGGAACCGGCCCGGCCGCGCACCACCAGCGCTCCGGTGGCGGTCAACTCGACGAGATCGCCGACCGTGGACCAGTCCCCGCCGCCGGGGCGGAGCCGGCCGTCCAGCAACTGTCCACTGTAGACCAGCGGCGACCGCACCCACAGCACGCCGTCTCGCACGTCCAGTTCGACGCCGGGCACCGGACGCAGTCCGTCGTCGCCCCGGCGGATGGCGATCAGCGAGTGCTCGGCCGAGCCGTAGTACTCGATCAGCTCGGCGTCCGGCAGGACCCGCGCGAAGCGGGCGCGGACCTCGTCGCCGAGGTGCGCGCCGCCGCACACGACCGTCCGCAGCGCGCTGGGCTCGCCCCGCCGTTCCAACACCGACAGCAACGCGGACAACATCGCGGGCACCAGGTGCACCGTCGCCGCGCCGCTTCGGACCGCGGCTCCGGCGTCCCACCGCGACAGGGTCGACACGTCCTGCCCGCACCACAGACCGTGCAGCGCGCCGAACAAGAACAGCGACGAGCTCAGCGGCCCGGGGACCAGCACCGGCCCGGGCAGCGGGCCGAGCGCGGCGAAGCTGCGCCACCACGAGTCGCGGGTGCGCACGAGGACCTTCGGTCTGCCGCTGCTGCCCGAGGTCGTCGGCAGGTAGAAGAACGTCTCGCCGGTCCCGGCCGCGTCGACCGGTTCCCCCGGCGGCGCGGTCAAGCCGGTGACCACGAGGTCGGGACTCGCGTCGGCGAGCACCGCGGCCCGCTCGCGGGAGGTCCAGGACGGCTCGACCACCAGAGCCGCGGCGCCCAGCAGGTCCGCGCCGAGGAACCACGGGAGCGCGTCCGGCACGTCGAGCGCGACGCGGGAACCCTCGCCGATCCCGCGCCGGGCCAGCCACCGGGCGGCGCCGTACGCCCGGCCGTCCGGCAACACACCACCGGTGACCGGGGACATCATTCGCTCCGCGACGCCGACCCCACCAGCTTGCCGGGCAGGGCGCGATGCACGACGGCGCCGATCAGGGCGACCGCGACGACCTTGGCCGCGTCACCCGGCACGAACACCAGCGACTGCACCGCGGCGGTACCGAGGTTGCCGGTGTAGACGCCGAGGAAGGTGATGCCGAAGACGTAGTCGACGATCAGGCCGGCCGCGGCGGCGAGCAGCAGCACCGGGACGTTGGCCCGCTTCAGGCGCGCCACCACCAGGCCGACGACCAGGGCGGACGGGATCCAGCCGAGCAGGAACCCGCCGCTGGGGCCGACGAACGGAGCGATCCCCCCGCGCCCGCCGGAGAGCAGCGGCAGGCCGATCGCGGTCAGTGCCAGGAACAACACGACCGAGGCGGTGCCGCGGCGCGCGCCCAGCACGCAGCCGGCGAGCAGCGGCCCGGCGTTCTGCAGCACGATCGGCACGCCGGAGCCACCGACGTAGACGCCGGGGAACAGCCCGAGCACGGCGATGAAGGCCGCGAAGACCACCGTGCGGGCGAGGTCGCCGGCGGGGAGAGTGGCGCGTGGTGCTGACACGCGGGAACGGTAACCCGCGCCCCGCCGCGGCGAGAAAGACGCACGTCACATTCAGCTGTGATCCATTCTGTGGAAGACGATCTCCCGCACGAACAACAGCACGGCCGCGGCCACCGGGATCGCCACCAGCGCGCCGATAATGCCCAGCAGCACGCCGCCGAGCACCACCGCGACGACGGTGACCAGCGCGGGCACCTGGACGAACCGCCCGATGATCTTCGGCGTCAGGATGTAGTCCTCGGCGAACCGGTACGCGATGAAGAAGCCGACCGTGGCCAGGCACACCGGCCACGACACGCTCAGCGCGGCCAGGCTCACCACGACACCGGCGATGATCGAGCCGATCACCGGGATGAGGTCGAGTACCGCGAGCAACAGCGCCAGCAGCAGCGGGTAGGGCACCTCGAAGATCGTGAACCAGATGAACCCGAGTACCCCGGCGATGACCGAGATGACGACGTTGCCGAGCACGTACGAGCCGACCTTGGCGAAGATCTGGTCACCGATGAGGATCGCGCGGGGCCGCCGGGTGTGCGGCACGAACCGGTAGAGGGTGGCGCGCAGCCGCGGGAAGTCGGCCAGGAAGTAGATCGTCAGGACGAGCACGATCAGCGCGTCGGTCAGCGTGCCGAGCACCGCCCGGCCGCTGCCGAGCAGACCATTGATCAGGGCGGGATCCGGGTTGCTGAACGTGTCCTGGATCCGTTGCTGCAGGTGGAACCGCGCACTGACCTGGCCGAGCCACGAGCTGCGGTCGCCCAGCCGCGCCAGGTACTCCGGCGCCTGGTCGATGAACCGGACCGCCTGGTCGATCAGTGGCGGGATCAGCGCGGCGAAGAACCCGGCGGACAGGGCCAAGCCCCCGAGCACGATGACCGCGACGGCCAGCGGACGCGGCAGCCGGTGGCGGACGAGCCAGGACGCCACCGGTTCGAGTCCGATCGCGACGAACAGGGCGACACCGATCAGCACGAGCGTGCCGGCGGCGATGATCAGGAACCAGACCGCGCCGGCGGTGACGGCTGCCCCTGCCGCCGCGGCCATGCCGAGGAAGAACGGCGAGCGCGTGTTCAGCCGCTTGCCGTGCGGGCCGAGCGGGCGCTCCTGCGTGCTGAGGCGCTCGGCGACGGCTTCCGCGTCGGCGACCGGGCCGGCCAGGGCGTCACGAGGCTGGCCGACCCCTTCCTCCGGCCCGTCCCGCTCCGCTGGTGACGCCGCCACGCGGAGCGAGTAGCCCGTAGCCGGAACGACGAAACGTCGTGGCGCGAGTCCCACTCCCAGGCGCGAGTTCTGCATTCCCGGGGTTCCGGTGGCCTGCGACAGGGCGGCCGGACGCGCCGAGGGTGGGCCCTCCCATCGCGTCGCCGAACTGGCAGGATCGGGAGCCATGCGCATCCGCTTGGTTCTCGCGGGCTTCACGGCGGGCGCGCTGCTCGCTGCCTGCTTCGCCCCGGACGACGATCCCGTCGCCCCGCGCACTCCCACCGTGGTGGCACCGCCCGCGGACCCGGGGTTCACGATCGCGGCGACCGGGGATGTGCTGATCCACCCTGCGCTGACCGACCAGGCCGTTGCCGACGGCGGTGGGAGGCGCGACTACCGGCCCCTGCTGGCCGGGATCCGGCACGACATCAGCGCCGCGGACCTGGCGATCTGCCACCTGGAGACGCCGCTCGCGCCCGAGGAGGGCCCGTTCCGGGGCTATCCGGAGTTCAGCGCGCCGCCGGAGATCGCCGAAGCGCTGGCCGACACCGGTTACGACGACTGCTCGACCGCGTCGAACCACACGATCGACGAGGGCACCGACGGCGTGGACCGGACGCTGGATGACCTGGACAAGGCCGGGATCCGGCACACCGGATCGGCACGAACGCAGCAGGAGGCGCGGACCCCGCTGGTGATGGACGTGCACGGGGTGAAGGTCGGGCACGTGTCCTACACCTTCGGGTTCAACGGCAAGAAGCTGCCCAGCGGCGAGGAATGGGTGTCGAACACGCTCGACGCGGACGCGGTGCTGACCACCGCGCGGGCGGCCCGCGCGGCCGGGGCGCAGGTCGTGATCGCGAGCCTGCACTGGGGCACGGAGTACCAGCACGAGGTCACGGCTTCGCAGCGCCAGATCGCGCAGCGGCTGCTCGCCGACCCGGCAGTGGACCTCATCATCGGCCACCACGCGCACGTCGTGCAGCCGATCGAAAAGATCGACGGGAAGTGGGTCGCCTACGGCTTGGGCAACTCGATCGCCAAACACTCCGATCCCCGCGGGACCACCGAGGAAGGCCTGATCGGGCGGTTCCACTTCACCCGCTCGGACGGTCGGTGGATCGTCGACCGGGCGGAGTACGTGCCCACCGTGATCGACCTCGGGCCGCCGATCCGCTTGCGTACCGCCGACGATCCGACGCTGGCCCCGGCGCGCGCGGCGGAAGCGCTGGCGCGGACCGACGAGGTCGTCCTCAGCCGCGGCGCCGCCGCGCAAGGCCTGACCCGCGGGTAACCGCGAATGCAGAACTCGCGGCTGTGAGCAGTTGGACTCGCGCCCACAAGCGTGGGACTCGCGCCGTGGGGTCAGGCTGGTTCGGGGGCCGGGCGCGCGGTGCGGAATCGCTCACCCTCGTCACTGCGAACCGGCAGCACGGGGCCACCCGCGGCGAGATACGTGCCGAGGTTCGGGGCGTACCCGGCGATCATGGCGTGCCGCTCGACGGCGCTGGACGCCGCGAATTCGTGCCCGCCCGGCACGGATCCCAGCGGCCGCACATACGGCCGCATCAGCTTGTAGATGCCGGTGCGCGACTCGTGCGCCGGGCCCAGCGGATCCAGTTCCGCGCCGGCGAACGCACCCGGCTCGAACGCCAGTCCGCAGGCCTGCGCCCGCTCCACCATCCACAACAGACTGATGTCGGCCAGCTCGCGCTCGGGGTAACCGCCGCCGACATCGGAGTGCACCCCGGAGAACCACACCTGCTCGACACGTTGCCCGGCCGTCGCGTGCGGGTGCCACATCGTCGGCCGGAACGGCGGCCGCCGCTCGTCGATCGCGAGCGCCTGGTAGGCGGCGTCGACGCTCGAGCTCAGCTCCGTGTCGTGGAACTGCCAGCGCCGGTTCACGAGGTTGACCAGCCGCAACCCGGACAGCGGGATTCCCAGCGACCCGACGGTGTCCCACACCCCGAGGAAACGGATGCGCGTCTCGTGCGAGTACGAACGGCGGAACAGCTCCGCCGCGGCCGAGCGCGGATGGGTCTTCGACCCGCGGGCGCGATACAACGCATACGCGTCACCGATCCGGTCGTCGTGCTCGGGACGCAGGATTCCGCAGTTCCGCACCATCCCGGCGAGGCTGCGCACGGTGTACGCGCCGCGACTGAACCCGAGCAGGAACAGCTCATCGCCCGGTTCGAAGGTCCGCACCAGGAAGCGGTAGGCGTCGCACACGTTGCGGGACAGCCCGAAGCCGAATGCGCCGCCCCACAGCCGCTCGCCGGGACGCGTCCCGACGCCCGGGTGGTAGAACATGCGCTGCTCGCGCCCGGTGCCGTCGGCGGGAGCGACCGCCAGCGCGACCCGCGACACGTTCGTCGGCGCCGGCTGGTCCGGGGTGTTCCAGGTCCCGTCGCAGCAGATCACCAGGCGCTTGGTCATGTCCCGCTCCCCTCGACGCCAGGTCTGTCGTGGATCAGGTGCCGAGAGTTACCGGCGTGCGATTATGCCCCGCGAACGGAGTGCACGCTACCGCCCGTTGATCTGCTGCACGGCCCAGGTGTTGCCGTCGGGATCGGCGAAGAACACGAACCCGACGTTGTGCAGGTCGTCGCCGGCCTGTGCGGGCCGGAAGCCCTCCCGGCCCGCGACCTGCACCTCCGTGACGTCCACGCCCCGCGAGAGCAGCTCGGCGCGGGCCGCGCGGACGTCCGGGACGACGAGCTGCAGGCCCCTGAGCGAGCCCGGCGCCATCTCCGGCACCGCGCCGCGGCCGAAGACGATCGAACAGCCGGAGCCGCGCGGGGTCAGCTGGACGACGCGGTTGCCGCCACCGAAGTCGCTGTCGTGGTCCACGACGAAACCGGCCTGGTCCGTGTAGAAGGCCTTGGCCGCGTCCACGTCCGAGACCGGCACGACGACCACCTCGAGTGTCCAGCGCACCGGCCCACGATGCCACGCTCCGCCCGGGGTGTGAAGGGAGCGGTGATCGGGTACCTGGCGGGCGTGACACCGCGCAACGACGAGCCACTGGACCTGGGCGCGACGGAGCTGTCCGGCGCCGAGGAGGACCGCATCCGCGACGAGCACGACCTCGACCGGCCGCAGGTCTTCGACGAGCGCAACGCGGTGGCGGACCGCGCCGCGACGCGTTCGACGCTGCTTCCCGAGGAGGAGCACGCGGGCAGCGCCGATCCGGAGGCGCAGGCCCGCGAGGTGCTGCGGGACTCGGATGTGCGTACCGAGGTCCCGGAGTCGGCACCCGACACGATGATCGAGCGCCGGCGCCCGGAGGAAACCATCTGAACGCTCCCATCGCGGGATGGTTCAATGCCGGAATGGATCTTCGCCTGAGCGGGAAACGGGCCGTCGTCACCGGTGGCAGCCGCGGCATCGGGTTCGCGGTCGCGCGGGCGCTGACCGCCGAGGGCGTCGACGTCGCGATCGTCGCCCGCGATGCCGGGGCCCTCGATGACGCCCGCGTGCGGATCGGCGGGCGGACTCTGGCCGTGCCGGCGGACGCGACCGACGACGCGGCCGTGCGTGCCGCGGTGGCGCGGACCGTCGCGGAGTTCGGTGGGGTCGACATCCTCGTCAACGCCGCCGCACAGCCGGCCGACCCGGCGAAGCCGACCGCGCTGGCCGGTCTCGACGACGACGACCTGCGCACCGAGATCGAGACGAAGGTACTCGGCTACCTGCGCTTCGCCCGGGCCGTCGCGCCGCACATGATCGAGCGGGGCTGGGGCCGGATCGTCAACATCTCCGGCCTCAACGCACGCCGCACGGGCAGCCCGTTCGGCTCGATCCGCAACGTCGGGGTGGCCGCGCTGACCAAGAACCTCGCCGACGAACTGGGCCCGCACGGCATCAACGTCACGGTCGTGCACCCCGGGTTCACCGTCACCGAACGCACGCCCGCGATGATCGAGAGCCTCGCCCGGTCGCGCGGCGTCACGCCGGCCGAGGCGGAGGCGCTCCTGCGCGGCAGCACCTCGATCGGCCGGATGATCACCGCCGAGGAGGTCGCGGACGTGGTCACGTTCCTGGCCTCCCCGCGCAGCACGGCGGTGACCGGCGACGCGATCCCGGCCGGCGGCGGCACGCCGGGCCCGATCTTCTACTGACCCAGAACCGCCCACCCGTGCGGCGGCACGGTGGGCCATGGTGCCCTCCCGTCCGGCGAGGAGGAATCCAGTACCCGCAACCCATCGATATCCACCGGGAATCGGTACGGGTCGTCGCTGGTGTTGAGCAGCGTCAGGACCTGGTTCCCCTCATCGTCGCGGGAGCGGAACGCGACGGCGCGGCTCGTCAGGTGCTCGACCTCCGTCCGCGCCCGCACCAGCCACGCGTTCCGCCGCCGCAGGCCGATCAGCCTCTGGTGCAGCCGGTAGACCGGCCAGCCGTACGGCGCCAGCTGCGCCGCCTCGAGCGGGAACTCCGGCCGGATCTCGTCGTCTCCCCCGGCCCGCTGCTCCTTGACCCCGCGGAAGGCCTGCTCGTCGCCGTAGTACACACTCGGCACCCCGCCCACGGTGAACAGCACAGCGAGCGCGTGCGGCAGGTGCCGCTCGTCCGGCAACTGGCTCGCCAGCCGGGTCACATCGTGGTTGCCGGCGAAGGTCTGCGGAACGAACGAGCTCAGCAGCGCGTCGTGCCGCTGCAACGCCCAGGACAGCTCGAAGAAGTTCCCGTCGGCAAGCGAGCTCCAGATCGCTTTCCACAGCTCGTACTGGGTGACCGAATCCAGCCCGCTGCGCGCGACGTAGTCCGCGTAGTCGCCGTGCAGCACCTCGCCGGCGAACCACGCGTCCGGGAACCGCCGCCGCACCGCGGGCAGCACCCCCGCCCAGAACTCCGGCCGCACCGCATAGGCCGCGTCCAGCCGCCAGCCGGACACGCCTCGGCCGAGCCAGTGGCTCATCACCCGGCCCACGTAGTCCGCGACCGCCGGCTGCGAGTGGTCCAGCTCGACGAGATGCTGGTGGCCCTCGAACACCGCATAGTCCCCGCCCTCGCGCCGGAACCACTCGGGATGACGGAAGCCGCGGGCGACGTGGTTGAAGACACCGTCGAGCGCGACCCGCAGGCCACGGGCGTGCGCGGCGGCGATCAGCCGGTCGAAGTCGGCGTCGTCGCCCAGCCGCGGATCGATCCGGAAGTGGTCGGTCGTGTCGTAGCCGTGGGTCTCCGACGCGAAGACGGGTCCGAGCAGCAGACCGGAACACCCCAGCTCGACCGCGTAGTCGAGCCAGGCCGCCAGCCGTCCGAGCCGGTGCCCAGGTTCGCCGCCCGGTGGTGCCGCCTCCCGCGGCGCGCCGGTGAAGCCGAGCGGGTACACGTGCCACCAGATCGCGTGGTCGGCCCAGTGCGCCATGCGTTCTCCTCGTCTCGTCGTGTGGCGGCAGCCGCCGCGGACCGGGATCCTGAGCGGGTGGATGCCGACCTGACCGCCCTCGCGCACGCCTACGGAGTGGCCACCCGGTACGAAAACGCCGAGCAACGGGAGGTCGAGGTCGAGCCGGACGTCGTCGTCGCCGTCCTCGCCCAGTTCGATGTGGACGCGTCCGGGCCGGACGCGATCCGCCGCGAGCTGGCCCGGATCCGCGAGCGGCGGGCGGCCACTGTGCTGCCCCCCACCCTCGTGCTGCGAGAAGGTACCGAATACGACGCGGGCGCCCCCGCTGTCCTGCATTTGGAGGATGGCACCCGGCGGGAGGTCGGCCGGACGATTCCCGGCGATCTGCCGCTGGGCTGGCACCGGGTGACGACCGCCAACCAGGAGATCGTGCTCGCCGTCGTGCCGCACCGGCTGCCAGAGGTGCGGCCGGCATGGGGCTGGATGCTGCAGTTGTACTCGCTGCGCTCCGCGGAATCGTGGGGCGCCGGGGACTTCGCCGACCTCGCCGAGTTCGCCCGTCGCTCGGCCACGGAGCTGGGCACCGGCGTGCTGCTGGTCAACCCGGTGCAGGCGATCAGTCCGGTCCACCCCGTCGAGCGTTCCCCGTACTCGCCGTCCAGCCGCCGCTACGCCAACCCGCTCTACCTGCGCGTCACCGAAACCCCGGAGTTCGGGCGCGCCGCCGACGACCTCCGCGCGCGGGTGCTGGCACTGCGCCCGGACAACGGGGACCTGATCGACTACGACGCGATCTGGAGCGCCAAACTCGCCGCGCTGGAACTGTTGTGGCCGCTGCACGAGCCCGCGCCGCTGGACGAGGCCGTGCACGACTTCGCGACCTTCTGCGCGCTGGCCGAGCGGCACGGCGCGGACTGGCGCGAGTGGCCGGAGCCGCTGCGCGACCCGCAGAGCCCCGAGGTCGCGGCCGCCCGCGCCGAACTCGCCGGGCGGATCGCCTTCCACGGCTGGCTACAGGCGCTCTGCGCGGACCAGCTCGGCCGGGCGCGCGACGCCGCCCGCGCGATGTCGGTGGGGATCGTCCACGACCTGCCGGTGGGCGTGCATCCGGGCGGCGCGGACACCTGGGCGCTGGGCGGCGCCTTCGCGGCGAAGGTGACCGTGGGCGCCCCGCCGGACGCGTTCAGCCAGCAGGGCCAGGACTGGAGCCTGCCGCCGTTCCGGCCGGACCGGCTCGCCGAGCTCGGGTACGCGCCGTTTCGCGACGTGCTGCGTGGCGTGCTGCGGCACGCCGACGGCATCCGGATCGACCACGTCGCCGGGCTGTGGCGGCTGTGGTGGATCCCGCCCGGCGAACCGCCGTCCCGCGGCACATACGTGCACTACGACGCCGAGGCCATGCTGGGGATTCTCGCGCTGGAGGCGCACCGCGCCGGCGCGGTCGTGGTCGGCGAGGACCTCGGCACGGTCGAGGCGGCGGTGACCAAGACGCTGCACGAGCGCGGTGTGCTCAGCTCCGCGGTGCTGTGGTTCCAGCGGGACTACGACAGCCCCGGCCACCCGTTCGTGCCGCCGGCCGGGTGGGACCGGGACGCCATGGCGAGCATCACCACGCACGACCTGCCGACCGTCGCCGGCTGGCTCGCGGGTGAGCACGTGCGGGTGCGGGCCGAACTGGGGCTCCTCGACGGGCCGCCGGAGACCGAACAGGCCGCCGCCGCGGCCGAACGCGCGGATCTGCTCGCGTTCATGGCGGCGCAAGGCATCCCGGCCGACGACCCGGTGACCGCGTTGCATACTCTGCTCGCGTCCGCCGCGTCGCGGCTGCTGCTGACCGCACCGGCCGACGTCGTCGGCGAACGCCGGCAGCCCAACCTGCCGGGCACCACCGACCGGTACCCGAACTGGCGCATTCCCTTGCCCGTCACCGTGGACGAGTTCTTCGCCGCCCCCCGGCTGGGTACGGTCGTGCACGCCCTGCGTGCCGCACGTCCGTTACCGGGCAAGGCGCGTGAAGAACGCTAGATTGGGCACACGTGTCGAAGTCAGGCCTGACAACGCAAGAGGAGACCCTGTGCCGCCCTGGCCCGGAACGCCCTACCCTCTCGGCGCCACCTACGACGGTGTGGGCACCAACTTCGCCCTCTTCTCGGAGGTCGCGGAGTACGTCGAGCTGTGCCTGGTCGACGCGGACGGCACCGAGGCGCGGCACCGCCTGACCGAGGTCGACGGGTTCGTGCACCACGGGTACCTGCTCGGCGTCGGTCCCGGCCAGCGCTACGGCTTCCGCGTGCACGGTCCCTACGACCCGGCGCGCGGCTTGCGCGCTAACCCGAACAAGCTCTTGATCGACCCGTACGCCAAAGCGATCGCGGGTCACATCGACTGGGACGAGGCGCTGTTCGGCTACCGGTTCAGCTCGCCGGACGAGCGCAACGACGCCGACTCCGCGGGGCACGTACCGCACGCGGTGGTGGTGAACCCGTTCTTCGACTGGGGCGACGACCGGCCGCCGCGCACGCCCTACAACGAGACGGTGATCTACGAGGCGCACGTGCGCGGCCTCACGATGAACCACCCCGAGGTGCCGCCGCGGCTGCGCGGCACCTACGCCGGGCTGGCGCATCCGGCGGTCATCGACCACCTGACGAAGCTGGGCGTGACCGCGATCGAGCTGATGCCGGTGCACCAGTTCATCACCGATCACGGCCTGTCGGAGAAGGGCCTGCGCAACTACTGGGGATACAACACGGTCGGGTTCTTCGCACCACACGAGGGTTACGCGGCGTTGCCCGAACAGGCCGGCCAGGTGCAGGAGTTCAAGGGCACGGTCAAGGCTTTGCACGCGGCCGGTATCGAGGTCATCCTCGACGTGGTCTACAACCACACCGCCGAGGGCAATCACCTCGGCCCGACGCTGTCCATGCGCGGCATCGACAACCAGGCCTACTACCGGCTGGTCGAGGACGAGCCGCAGTACTACATGGACTACACCGGCACCGGAAACTCGCTGAACGTGCGCAACCCGCACACCCTGCAGCTCATCATGGACTCGCTGCGGTACTGGGTCACCGAGATGCACGTGGACGGGTTCCGCTTCGACCTCGCCGCCACCCTGGCCCGCGAGTTCTACGACGTCGACCGGCTGTCCACGTTCTTCGATCTGGTGCAGCAGGACCCGACCGTGAGCCGGGTCAAGCTGATCGCCGAACCGTGGGACGTCGGCCCCGGTGGCTACCAGGTCGGCAATTTTCCTCCACTGTGGACGGAATGGAACGGGAAGTTCCGCGACACCGTGCGGGACTTCTGGCGCGGTGAGCCGGCCACGCTCGGCGAGTTCGCCTCCCGGCTCACCGGCTCCTCCGACCTGTACCAGGACGACGGCCGCCGTCCGTACGCCTCGGTCAACTTCGTCACCGCGCACGACGGCTTCACGCTGGCCGACCTGGTGTCCTACAACGAAAAGCACAACGAGGCCAACGGCGAGGACGGCCGCGACGGGGCCGATGACAACCGGTCCTGGAACTGCGGCGTCGAGGGCCCGACCGAGGACGCGGAAGTGCTCGCGCTGCGCGCCAAGCAGCGCCGCAACATGCTCGCCACGCTGCTGTTGTCGCAGGGCGTGCCGATGCTGCTGCACGGCGACGAGATGGGCCGCACCCAGCAGGGCAACAACAACGTCTACTGCCAGGACAACGAGATCTCCTGGATGGACTGGTCGCACGCGTTGGCCAACAGCGACCAGGTCGCGTTCACCGGCGCGCTCGCCGCCTTCCGCAAGAAGCACCCGGTGTTCCGGCGCCGCCGCTTCTTCGCGGGCAAGCCCATCGGCAAGGGCGAGGAGCTGCGCGACATCGCCTGGTTCACGCCTTCGGGCGAGGAGATGAAGGAGCAGAACTGGGACGACGGCTTCGGCAAGGCCATCGTCGCGTTCCTCAACGGTGAGGGGATCAACGACCTCGACCCGCGAGGCATCAAGGTCGTCGACGACTCGTTCCTGATGGCGTTCAACGCGCACTACGAGGACATCGAGCTGACCCTGCCGAACGCCGACTACGGCGAGGGCTGGGCGGTCGTGGTGGACACCGAGGCCGGCACGGTCGCCGAGGATCCGGGCGAGCCGGTGCCCGCGGGCGGCACGCTGAACCTGCCCGCCCGCTCGCTCGTGGTGCTGCAGCGGGCGGGCACATGATTCCGTCCTCGACCTACCGGGTTCAGCTGCGCCCGGAGTTCGCCTTCGCCGACGCCGGCGCCCAGATCTCCTATCTGCGCGAACTCGGCGTCGGCGCGCTCTACGCCTCGCCGGTGCTGGACGCCACGCCCGGGTCGAGTCACGGCTACGACGTGGTCGACCCGACGCGGGCGAGGCCCGAACTGGGCGGCGAAGAGGCCCGGCGGGAGCTGGCCAAGCGGCTGCGCGAGGCCGGGCTCGGGTTCGTCGTGGACATCGTGCCCAACCACATGGCGGTCGAGGTGGCCGAGGCGAACCCGTGGTGGTGGGACGTGCTGCGGCACGGCCCCGGCTCGGCGCACGCCGACTACTTCGACATCGACTGGCGGCGCGGCAAGGTGCTGCTGCCGGTCCTCGGTGACGACGCCGACATCGCGAAGCTGCGGATCGAGGACACGCCGGACGGCGCCCAGCTGACCTACTACGAGCACCGGTTCCCGATCGCGCCCGGCACCGGCGAGGGCACCCCGCAGGAGGTGCACGCGCGGCAGCACTACGAACTGGCAGGCTGGCGCCGCGGCAACGCGGAACTCAACTACCGCCGCTTCTTCGACATCACCACGCTCGCCGCGGTCCGGGTCGAGCTGCCGGACGTCTTCCGCGCCACGCACGGCGAGGTGCTGCGCTGGGTCGCCGAAGGCGAGGTGACCGGCCTGCGCGTGGACCATCCGGACGGCCTGGCCGATCCCGGCGGTTACGCGCGGATGCTGCGCGAGAGCGCGCCGGAGGCGTGGCTCGTCGTGGAGAAGATCCTGCACCCGGGCGAGGACCTGCCACAGAGCTGGCCGGTCGACGGCACCACCGGTTACGACGCGCTGCGTGAGATCACCGGGCTGTTCGTCGACCCCGCGGGCGAGGCGCCGATCACGGACCTGGCGCGGCGGCTGGGCCAGCCGGTGGACTACCGCGAGCTGGAACAGCGCGCCCGCCGGGGTGTCACCGACCGGATCCTGGTCGCCGAGGTGCGCCGGATTGCCGCGCTGGTCCGGGGAATCGAGCCCGAGGCCGCGCAGGGCGCGGTGGCCGAGACGATGATCGCGTTTCCGGTGTACCGGTCCTACCTGCCCGAGGGCGAGGCGCACTGGGCCGCCGCGATCGCCGCCGCGCGCGCCGCGCGGCCGGACCTCGCCGAAGCAGTGGACGCGCTGGACTTCCAGGTGCGCGAGGACCCCCGCGGCGAGCTGGCCACCCGGATCCAGCAGACCTCCGGGATGGTGGTGGCCAAGGGCACCGAGGACACCACCTTCTACCGCTACACACGCTTCGCCGCGCTCAACGAGGTCGGTGGCTCGCCGAGTGATTTCGGCGCCGAGGTCGACGTCTTCCACGCGATGGCCGCCGCCCGCGAGGCCGGCCGGCCCGCCGCCATGACCACGCTCACCACCCACGACACCAAGCGGTCGGAGGACGTCCGGGCGCGCCTGGCCGTGCTGTCGGAGATACCCGGGGACTTCGCGGACGCGGTCGAGCGGTGGACCCGGCGGCGCGGCATCGACGAGCCGTCGCTGAACCTGCTGGCGTGGCAGACGCTCGTCGGCACCTGGCCGATCACGGCGGACCGGCTGCGCGCGTACCTGGACAAGGCGGCCAAGGAGAGCAAGCTCCGCACCACCTGGACCGACCACGACGAGGAGTTCGAACGGGCAGTCGGCGCGTGGCCGGACGAGGTGCTCGGTGACGCGGAACTGGCGGCGGAGGTGGCGGCGTTCGCCGGCCGGATCCGCGGCCCCGGATGGTCGAACTCGCTGGCGCAGAAGCTGATCCAGCTCACCGCGCCCGGCGTGCCCGACGTCTACCAGGGCACCGAACTGTGGGACTACTCGCTGGTCGACCCGGATAACCGGCGGCCGGTCGACTACGCGCGGCGCGCCGCCCTGCTCGACGAGATCGCCGGCGGATGGCTGCCGGAGATCGACGAATCCGGGGCGGCGAAGCTGCTCGTGGTGCACCGGACGCTGACGTTGCGCCGGGACCGGCCGGAGCTGTTCACCGGCTACCGCCGCCTGCGTGCCGAGGGCCCGGCCGCCGCGCACGCGATCGCGTTCGAACGCCGCGGGCTGATCACGATGGCCACCCGCCTGCCGGTGGGCCTGGCTGCCGGCGGCGGCTGGCGGGACACCGTGCTGCCGTTGCCCGAGGGCGAGTGGACCGACGTGATCACGGGCGCGGCGGCTACCGGAGAGCTGTCCGCGATGCTGGCGCGCTATCCGGTCGCGCTGCTCGTGCGGGGACGGTCATGACCTTCCGCGTCTGGGCCCCCGCGGCCGCCCGCGTCCGCGTGCGCACGCAAGGTGCCGATCACGAGATGACGGCGGGCGGTGGCGGCTGGTGGTTCTCCGACGTCCCGGCCCCGCCCGGCACCGACTACGCCTTCCTCCTCGGCGACGACGAGACAGCGCTTCCCGACCCTCGCTCGTCGTGGCAGCCGCGGGGCGTGCACGGCCCGTCCCGGATCTACGACCACACCGCGTTCGCCTGGACCGACCGGACCTGGACCGGGCGCGCGCTGCCCGGCGCGGTGCTCTACGAACTGCACATCGGCACGTTCACGCCCGAGGGCACCTTCGACGCGGCGATCGGGCGCCTGGACCACCTCGTGGACCTCGGTGTCACCTTCGTCGAGGTGCTGCCCGTCAACTCCTTCGACGGCACCGACGGCTGGGGCTACGACGGTGTCCTGTGGGGCGCGGCGCACGAGCCCTACGGCGGTCCGGACGGGTTCAAGCGGTTCGTCGACGCCTGCCACGCCCGCGGCCTGGCCGTGGTGCTCGACGTCGTCTACAACCACCTCGGGCCGTCCGGGGCCTATCTGGACCGGTTCGGGCCCTACTTCGCCGGGCGGAACGACTGGGGTCCCGGGCTCAACCTCGACGGCGCGGGCTCCGACGAAGTTCGCCGGTACGTGCTCGACAACGCGCTCGGCTGGCTGCGCGACTTCCACGTGGACGCGCTGCGGCTGGACGCGGTACACGCGCTGAACGACCGGCGCGCCACCCACCTGCTCGAGGACCTCGCGGTCGAGGTGGCGGCGCTGTCCGCGGCGGTGCGGCGGCCGCTGACACTGATCGCGGAGTCCGACCTCAACGACCCGAGGCTGGTGACCGCGCGGGAAGGCGGCGGATACGGCCTGCACGCCCAGTGGTGCGACGACCTGCACCACGCGCTGCACGTCACGCTGTCCGGCGAGACCAGTGGGTACTACGCCGACTTCGGCGCGCCCGGTGCGCTGGAGCGGACGCTTCGGCAGGCGTTCTTCCACGCCGGCACGTGGTCGTCGTTCCGCGAGCGCACCCACGGCCGCCCGGTTGACACGCGCACGGTCGCGGGCCACCGGTTCCTGATCTACCTGCAGAACCACGACCAGATCGGCAACCGCGCCACCGGCGACCGGCTCGCCGCGTCGGTCTCCCCCGGCCGGCTCGCCTGCGGGGCGGCCATCGTGTTCTGCTCGCCGTACACCCCGATGATCTTCATGGGTGAAGAATGGGCGGCCGGCACGCCGTGGCAGTTCTTCGCCTCGTTCCCGGACCCCGATCTGGCCGAGGCCGTGCGCACCGGCCGGCGGCGCGAGTTCGCCCGGCACGGCTGGGGCGAGGCGCAGGTGCCCGACCCGATGGACCCGGCGACCGTCGAGCGTTCCCGGCTGGACTGGTCGGAACCGGGCAAGGACGGGCACCGCGAGATGCTCGAGCTGTACCGGGCGCTGATCGCGCTGCGCCGGGAGCGGCCGGAGCTGTCGGATCCGTGGCTGGACTTCTTCGACGTGCGCACGGACGGTTCGCTCCTGGTGATCGACCGAGGCCCGCTCCGGCTGACGTGCAACTTCGGCCCCGACCCCGTTGACCTGGGCGAACCCGCCGGCGAGGTGCTGCTCTCCTGGGGCGCGGCCACGGCCCGCCACCTGCCGCCGGACAGCTTCGTCCTGATCGACACCGTTCGGCGGTGACGGAAGTGTCGGGGGCGCCTGGGAGAATCGGGGCATGGCCACCCGACCTGCCACCGACAGCCTTGTCCTCGCCGGCCGCCCGTTCCCGCTGGGCGCCCACCCCGAGGGCGGGGGTGTCCGCTTTGCCGTGACCTCGACCATCGCCGACGCGGTGGAGGTCTGCCTGATCAGCGAGGACGGCACCGAACGCCGCGTCGAGCTGACCGAGCGGACGTTCGGGGTGTGGCACGGCCTGGTGCCCGGCGTGACGTCCGGCCAGAAGTACGGCTACCGCGTGCACGGTCCCTACGACCCGTCGCGCGGCCTGCGCTGCAACCCGGACAAGATCCTCGTCGACCCCTACGCCACCCGGATCACCGGCGCGCTGACCGATCTGAACGCCGCGCTGGGCTACGCGGGCGACCCGATGCACAACCGGCGCTCCAAGATCGACTCACTGGGCAGCGTGCCGCTGTCGGCGGTCACCTCGCAGGGCGGTCCGGACACGGGCGCGAAGCCCGAGGTTCCATTCGAGGAGTCGGTCATCTACGAGATGCACGTCAAGGGGTTCACGCAGCGGAACCCGGAGATCCCGGCGAACCTGCGCGGCACCTACCTCGGGCTGGCCCATCCGGCGGCGATCGAGCACCTGGTGCGGCTCGGCGTCACCGCGGTCGAACTGCTGCCCGTGCACTGGTTCACCGAGGAGCCGTACCTGGTGCGCACCGGGCGGCGCAACTACTGGGGCTACTCGCCGCTGGGCTACTTCGCGCCGCACGCCGGTTATGCGAGCGAGCCGGGGCGCGAGGTGGCCGAGTTCCGCACCATGGTCGCCGCCCTGCACGCGGCCAACATCGAAGTCATCCTCGACGTGGTCTTCAACCACACCTGCGAAGGCGGCCTGGACGGGCCCACGCTGTCCTTCCGCGGGCTGGACGCGCCGGCCTACTACCTGCACGCCGGACGCGGCAACGTTATCGACCTGACGGGATGCGGCAACACCCTGGAGCCGCGGTCGCCGACGGTCATCCGGCTGGTCACCGACTCGCTGCGCTACTGGGCCACCGAAATGGGCGTCGACGGGTTCCGCTTCGACCTGGCCAGCACCCTGGGCCGGCCCGGCGGCGGCGCGTTCGACCGCGATTCAGCGTTGCAGACCGCGATCACCGCCGATCCCGTGCTGTCCGGCTGCAAACTGATCGCCGAGCCGTGGGACGTCACCGGCCACGGCTACCGGGTCGGCGACTTCGGCGCGCAGTGGGCCGAGTGGAACGGCCGCTACCGCGACACGGTCCGCGACTTCTGGCGCGGCGCGGCGGGTGTCGACGACCTGGCGTTCCGGCTGTCCGGCTCGTCCGACCTGTACGACCACAACCTGCGCCGCCCCTGGCAGTCGGTGAACCTGGTGACCGCACACGACGGCTTCACGCTGCGAGACCTGGTGTCCTACAACGAAAAGCACAACGACGCCAACGGCGAGGACAACCGCGACGGCACCAACGACAACCGCTCCTGGAACCACGGCGCCGAAGGCGAGACCGACGACCCCGAGATCCGGCGGCTGCGGGCCCGCCAGGCTCGCAACCTGCTCGCCACCCTGCTCCTGTCGACCGGCACCCCGATGCTCGTCGCCGGTGACGAGCTGTGGCGCACCCAGGGCGGCAACAACAACGCGTACTGCCTGGACGACGAGACGTCGTGGCTCGACTGGTCCGGCGACCCGGATTCGGTCGCCATGCTGGCCTTCACGCGCCGCCTCGTCCACCTGCGCGCCGCAAGCCCCGCCCTGCGGCAACCGGAGTTCTTCGAAGGCCGCACCACACCCACCGGACGCCCCGACCTGATCTGGTTCCGCCCCGACGGCGAGGAGATGACCGAAGAGGACTGGTTCGACGGCGGTCGCCGAACCCTCATGATGTGGATCGACGGCTCCAACAGCCAATCCCGCACCCGCGAGGGCGAACTGATCGCCGACCATTCCTGGCTGCTGATCCTCCACGCCGGCGACGAACCGGCGAAGGTGGTCCTCCCCGGGCCCGAATTCGGAGTGACCCTGAAGCCCACCCTGGACACCACGACCCCCGACGGCAGCCCCGCCACCCCCGGCGCCCTGACCGCGGGCAGCAAACTGACCATGCCCGCACGATCCCTGCTGCTACTCCGCGCGCCGCGCGACATCCCGAGCGTGTAGGGAAGGAGCGGAGGCGAGGGGGAGCCGCCAGGCGGAACGGCGGATCCGCCGCTCCGTAAGGAGGCAAGCGGAGCGGTCAACGGGCAGACGCCTCCGCACCGAGGCCGACCGCACGCCCCCAAAGCACTCCGGCTCCCCAGCACCCCACCACCGGAGCACCGGAGCACCGGAGCATCCGAGCGTCCCCGATCCCGGGCCGATCCACCACATCGCCCACGATCACCCTCCGCAACCTCCACCACCGCACCGCTCCCCCACGAAAAACCTCCCACCCGGCGCCCACCACCAACCCCCGCACCCGGCTCCCCGCAGCCGCCACGCCGGTTACCCACCAGTAGAGCCGGCCGCTCCCGATCCCAGGCGCAGCAAGCCCTTTCGGACTACCGCCCGTTTGAGTTACCCGACTTGCGTGAGCGCCACCGGAGGGTCGAAAGTTCGCTCGGAAGGCGCCGAAGCGAACCAGACCGTGACGCCTGGGTTACCAGTCGATGACCACACTGGACACACGTGGCCCGCCGACGGAGAGTGACACCCAACGCGGTAGTTTGCGCACGTTCGCAGCCGGGTAATTCCTTCCGAAGACCTGTCCGTCCCGCCGGGCGGCCAGGTGGGGCTGCACTTTCGACGACACGGGTGAGAGGGGCGCTGCCGATGACCGGCCGGCTCGGCATCGACGGGGTGACCCCAGCGGTGAGCTGTGGCCAGTATCCGGCGAAAGCCGTGGTGGGGGAACACATTCCGATCTCGGCGACGGTCTGGCGGGAGGGTCACGACGCGGTCGCCGCGACCGTCTCGTGGCGCGGGCCGAACGACCGGATCTCCCGCCGCACGCGGATGTCCGAGCAGGGCATTGGTCTGGACCGCTTCGGCGCGGTGATCGTGCCGGACGCGGAGGGCCTGTGGACCTACCGCGTCGACGCATGGAGCGACCCCTGGTCGACCTGGAAGCACGCGGTCAAGGTCAAGGTCGCCGCCGGCCAGGACGCCGGTGAACTCGCCAACGACCTGGAGACCGGCGCGCGCCTGCTGGAGCGGGTCTCCCGCCGTCCGGACCGCCGCCGCGAGCGCGCCCTGCTCGCCAGCGCCGCGCACGGGCTGCGGGACACCGACCGCTACCTGGCCGAGCGCGTCGGGCCCGCGCTGTCGGTCGACGTCGACCGGATCATGCACGAGTACCCGGTGCGCGAACTGGTCACCAAGGGCAAGCCGATGCGCATCTGGGTCGACCGGGAGCGCGCCGCGTTCGGGTCCTGGTACGAGTTCTTCCCCCGCTCCACCGGCGGGGTCGACGAGCAGGGCCGCCCGGTGCACGGCACTTTCGCCACGTCGGCGCAAGCTCTCGACCGGATCGCGCGCATGGGTTTCGACGTCGTCTACCTCCCCCCGATCCACCCGATCGGCCGCGTGAACCGCAAGGGACGCAACAACACCCTGACGCCGGACGAGACCGACGTCGGCTCGCCGTGGGCCATCGGCTCGGACGAGGGCGGCCACGACGCGGTCCACCCGCAGCTGGGGACGATCGACGACTTCGACGAGTTCGTGGCCCGCGCCGGCGAGCTCGGCCTCGAGGTCGCCCTCGACCTGGCGCTGCAGGCGGCACCCGACCACCCGTGGGTGCTGAAGAGCCCCGAGTTCTTCACCACCCGCCCGGACGGCACGATCGCCTACGCGGAGAACCCGCCCAAGAAGTACCAGGACATCTACCCGATCAACTTCGACAACGACCCCGAGGCCATCTACGCCGAGGTCCTGCGCGTGGTGCTGCACTGGGTCTCGCACGGGGTGCGGATCTTCCGGGTCGACAACCCGCACACCAAGCCGCCGGACTTCTGGGCCTGGCTGATCAAGACCGTGAAGGACGCGCACCCCGACGTGCTGTTCCTGTCCGAGGCGTTCACGCGCCCGGCACGCCTATGGGGCCTGGCCAAGCTCGGCTTCACCCAGTCCTACACCTACTTCACCTGGCGCACCACGAAGGAGGAGCTGACCGACTTCGCCGTCGACCTGGTCGAGCGCTGGGACGTGGGCCGCCCGAACCTGTTCGTCAACACGCCGGACATCCTCCACGAGTCGCTGCAGAAAGGCGGCCCGGGCATGTTCGCCCTGCGCGCCGCGCTGGCCGCGACGCTGTCGCCGACCTGGGGCGTCTACTCCGGCTACGAGCTGTACGAGGACCAGCCGGCGCGCGCGGGCAGCGAGGAGTACCTCCACTCCGAGAAGTACGAGCTGCGCCCGCGCGACTTCGACAAGGCGATCGCCGAGGGCCGCTCGCTCGAGCCGTGGCTGACGAGGCTCAACGCGATACGCCGCGCACACCCGGCCCTGCAGCAGATGCGCACCCTGAGGTTCCACCACGTGGACAACCCCGCGCTGCTGGCCTATTCCAAGCAGGATCCGGCGACGGGTGACACCGTCGTCGTGGTCGTGACCCTGGACCCCCACAACGCCCAGGACGGGACCGTCTGGCTCGACCTGCCCGCGCTCGGTCTCGACTGGCACGAGCGGCTGATCGCGCACGACGAGGTCACCGGCGAGACCTGGGACTGGGGCCAGGCCAACTACGTGCGCCTCGAACCGTGGCGCGCGGTGGCGCACGTCGTCGGCGTGCAACGGCGCCTGGCCGGCCGGGACTGAGACGGGCCGGGACAACAGAGTTTTCCCGCAATCCCCGCGACCGTCCGGCGCCGGGGTAATCGAACGCACCCGGATGAGGTGGGAAGAGGTGGAGTTCATGGACGAAGACGCCCGGCCCGACGCGGCGCTCGGTCTCGAGGGCATCCCGCACACCGGTGAGGCGATGACCCCGGACGGGATGCTCGTCGAGCCGCAGGCCGACGATTTCAAGTCCGCCAAGCAGGCTCCGGAGAACCCGCACTGGTACAAGTCGGCGGTCTTCTACGAGGTGCTGGTGCGCGCCTTCACCGACTCCAACGGCGACGGCACGGGCGATCTGCGCGGCCTGGCGAACCGGCTGGACTACGTCGAATGGCTCGGCGTCGACTGCCTCTGGCTGCCGCCCTTCTACGCCTCACCCCTGCGCGACGGCGGCTACGACATCAGCGACTTCCGCGCGGTGCTGCCGGAGTTCGGCACCGTGGAGGACTTCGTCTACCTCCTCGACGAGGCCCACAAGCGCGGCATCCGGGTGATCACCGACCTCGTGCTCAACCACACCTCGGACGTGCATCCGTGGTTCCAGCAGTCCCGGTCCGACCCGGACGGGCCCTACGGCGACTACTACGTGTGGAGCGACGACGACTCGCGCTACGCCGACGCGCGCATCATCTTCGTCGACACCGAGACCTCGAACTGGACCTACGACCCCGTGCGCGGCCAGTTCTACTGGCACCGCTTCTTCTCCCACCAGCCCGACCTCAACTACGAGAACCCGGACGTCGCCGAGGCGATGCTCGACGTCCTGCGGTTCTGGCTGGACCTGGGCATCGACGGGTTCCGCCTGGACGCGGTCCCCTACCTGTTCGAGCAGGAGGGCACCAACTGCGAGAACCTGCCGCGCACGCACGAGTTCCTCAAGCGCTGCCGCAAGGTCGTCGACGACGAGTACCCGGGCCGGGTCCTGCTGGCCGAGGCGAACCAGTGGCCCTCCGACGTGGTGGAGTACTTCGGCGACCCGGCCACCGGCGGCGACGAGTGCCACATGGCGTTCCACTTCCCGCTGATGCCGCGCATCTTCATGGCCGTGCGCCGCGAGTCCCGCTTCCCGATCTCGGAGATCCTGGCACAGACGCCGAAGATCCCCGAGGGCGCCCAGTGGGGCATCTTCCTGCGGAACCACGACGAGCTGACCCTGGAGATGGTCAGCGACGAAGAGCGCGACTACATGTACGCGGAGTACGCCAAGGACCCGCGGATGAAGGCCAACATCGGCATCCGCCGCCGCCTGGCGCCACTGCTGGAGAACGACCGCAACCAGCTCGAGTTGTTCACCGCTTTGCTGCTTTCCCTGCCCGGGTCACCCGTTCTGTACTACGGTGACGAGATCGGAATGGGCGACAACATCTGGCTGGGTGACCGGGACGCGGTGCGTACACCCATGCAGTGGACGCCCGATCGCAACGCGGGTTTCTCCGGTTGCGACCCGGGCCGGATCTACCTGCCCGTCATCATGGATCCGGTCTACGGGTATCAGGCGATCAACGTCGAGGCGCAGCGGGACAGTGGGTCGTCACTGCTCAACTGGACCCGGCGGATGATCGAGGTCCGCAAGCAGCACCACGCGTTCGCCGAGGGCGACTTCGTCGAACTCGGCGGGTCCAACCCCAGCGTGCTGGCGTACAAGCGCACCTGGATCCGGCCCGACGGGCAGCTCGACATCGTTCTGTGTGTGAACAATCTGTCGCGATTCCCGCAACCGGTCGAGCTGGACCTGTCGGAGCATCACGGCTACACGCCCTTGGAGCTCACCGGCGGCGTTCAGTTCCCCGATATCGGGGAACTGCCTTACCTGCTGACGTTGCCCGGGCACGGCTTCTACTGGTTCCAGCTGCTGGACGCGGACGCGAAGGCGAGGCGAGGTGAGTGATTTGACCGATCCGCGTGACCTGGTCGGCGCGCTGGTGACCGAACTCCCGGACTGGCTGCCCACGCAGCGGTGGTTCGCCGGGAAGGACCGCGCGATCACCGCGGTCCGCCCGCTGAGCACGACGGTCCTGATGGAGGGCGACCCGCTCCTGATCCACCTGGTCGTCGAAGTGGTGCAGGACGACCGGCGCGAGCCCTACCAGCTGCTCATCGGCAGCCAGGCGCACCTGCCGGAGTACCTCGGGTCGAGCTGGATCGGCACCGAGAAGGGCCTGCCCTGCTACGAGGCCACCGGCGACGCCGATCTCACCAGCCGGCTGCTCGACCTCTTCGTCGAGGACGCGCGGATCGGCTCGCTGCGGTTCGAGCACGAGCCGGGCGCGGAACTGCGTGGCGGGCTGCGGGCGCGGCCGGTGGGCGCGGAACAGAGCAACACCTCGCTGGTGTTCGGTCACCACTACATCCTCAAGCTGTTCCGCAAGCTCACCCCGGGCGAGAACCCGGACCTGCGCCTGCACCGTGCGCTGCACGAGGTCGGGTGCAAGCACATCGCCGAACTGCTCGGCTCCATCACCGGGGAGCTGGCCGGCGACCCGGTCACCATCGGCATGCTGCAGAAGTTCGTGCCCGACGCGGTGGACGGCTGGGCCATGGCCACCACCAGCGTCCGTGACCTGATGGCCGATCCCGAGCTGCCGCCCGACGAGGTCGGCGGCGATTTCGCCGGGGAGGCGCAGCGGCTCGGCCAGGCTGTCGCCTCCGTGCACAGTGATCTGCGGCGAGCCCTCGGCGACGAGATCGCCGACGAGGGCGAGTTCGACCGCACGATCAAGGCGATGCGGGATCGTCTGGACACCGTCACCCGCGCGGTGCCCCAGCTGGCCGAGCACACCACCGCCCTGCGCGCCGCGTTCGACAAGCTGCGCGAGGCCCACGGGCCGGTGTCCATGCAGTACATCCACGGCGATCTGCATCTCGGGCAGGTGCTGCGCACGGTCACCGGCTGGTTGCTGATCGACTTCGAGGGCGAGCCGGCCGCGCCGGCCGCCGACCGGGTGGCGCTGCGCTCGCCCCTGCGCGACGTCGCCGGGATGCTGCGCTCGTTCGACTACGCGGCCCACCAGATGCTGATCGGTCAGGACGAGGACGACCCGAAACTCACCGAGCGGGCACTGGAGTGGGCGCGGCGTAACCGTTCCGCGTTCTGCGACGGCTACGCCAAAGCGGCGCCGGAGACGATCGGCGATCCGCGCGAGCACGCCGCCCTGCTGCGCGCCTTCGAGCTCGACAAGGCCGTCTACGAGGTGGCCTACGAACACGCCAACCGGCCGGAATGGCTGACCGTGCCGCTGGCGTCCATCGCCCGGATCTCCGCAGGAGGCGAATAACCCGTGAACGCGGTCCCAGCCGAACTGCCCGACGCGGCCCCGCCGCCCGGCGACATCGACCGGCTGCTGGCCGGCTCGCACCACGACCCGCATTCGGTGCTCGGCGTGCACACCGTGGGCGGCGCGGTGGTGGTGCGGGCGCTGCGGCCCGGCGCGCACCGGGTGAGCGTCGTCGCCGCCGACCACAAGTTCGACCTCGAACGCGTCGTGGACGGACTGTGGGCCGGATCGGTCCCCGAGCACCCGGGCGACTACCGGCTGGAGGTCGATTACGACGGTCACGTGTGCACGCTCGACGACCCCTACCGATGGCTGCCCACGGTCGGTCAGCTGGACCAGCACCTGATCGGCGAGGGCAGGCACGAGCGGCTGTGGGACGTGCTCGGCGCGCATCCGCGTTCGTACGAAACGCCGAACGGGGTCGTGACCGGCACGTCGTTCGCCGTGTGGGCGCCGACCGCGCGGGGCGTGCGGGTGATCGGCGACTTCAACGGGTGGGACGGCCGGTCGCACCCGATGCGGTCGCTCGGCGGGTCCGGGGTGTGGGAGCTCTACATCCCGGGTGTGGAGATCGGGACGCACTACAAGTTCCGCGTCCTCGGCGCCGACGGGCAGTGGCACGAGAAGGCCGATCCACTGGCGTTCGCCACGGAGAAGCCGCCCGCGACGGCGTCGGTGGTCACCGCGTCGGCCTACGAGTGGTCCGACGACGAGTGGCTGGCCCGGCGCGACGCGACGAACTGGGCGAACGCGCCGATGAGCGTGTACGAGGTGCACCTCGGGTCGTGGCGGCCGGGGCTCGGCTACCGCGAGCTCGCCGACGAACTGGCCGACTACGTCACCGGCATGGGGTTCACGCACGTGGAGCTGCTGCCGATCGCCGAGCATCCGTTCGGCGGGTCGTGGGGCTACCAGGTCACGTCGTACTACGCGCCGACCGCGCGGTTCGGCAGCCCGGACGACTTCCGGTACTTCGTGGACCGCCTGCACCAGCGCGGGATCGGCGTGATCGTGGACTGGGTGCCCGCGCACTTCCCGAAGGACAACTGGGCGCTGGCGCGGTTCGACGGCACTCCGCTGTACGAGCACGCCGACCCGCGGCGCGGTGAACAGCTGGACTGGGGCACCTACGTGTTCGACTTCGGCCGCAACGAGGTGCGCAACTTCCTGGTCGCCAACGCGCTGTTCTGGCTGGAGGAGTACCACCTGGACGGGCTGCGGGTGGACGCCGTCGCGTCGATGCTGTACCTGGACTACTCGCGTCCCGAGGGCCAGTGGGTGCCCAACCAGTACGGCGGCCGCGAGAACCTCGACGCCGTGCGGTTCCTGCAGGAACTGAACGCGACCGTCTACAAGCGACACCCGGGCGCGATGGTGATCGCCGAGGAGTCGACGGCGTGGCCGGGCGTGACGCGACCGACGCATCTGGGCGGGCTCGGATTCGGGTTCAAGTGGAACATGGGCTGGATGCACGACACGCTGCACTACCTGGCCCACGATCCGGTGTACCGGTCCTACCACCACAACGAGATGACGTTCTCGCTCGTGTACGCGTGGAGCGAGAACTTCGTGCTGCCGCTGTCGCACGACGAGGTGGTGCACGGCAAGGGTTCGCTGTGGGGCCGGATGCCCGGGGACGACTGGAACAAGGCGGCCGGGGTGCGGTCGCTGCTCGCGTTCATGTGGGCGCACCCGGGCAAGCAGCTGCTGTTCATGGGCGGGGAGTTCGGCCAGGAGCGGGAGTGGTCGGAGGAGCGGTCGCTGGACTGGCAACTGCTGAAGCAGCCGTTGCACGGCGGGATCCAGAACCTGCTCCGGGACCTGAACGCGGTGTACCGGTCCACGCCGGCGTTGTTCACCGCCGACACCACCCCGGAGGGCTTCGCCTGGATCGACGCGAACGACTCGGGTGGCAACGTGGTGAGCTTCCTGCGGATCGGTGAGGACGGTTCGCGGCTGGCGTGCGTGGCGAACTTCGCCGGGATGCCGCACCACGACTACCGCGTGGGGCTGCCGGCGGGCGGGCGGTGGCGCGAAGTCGTCAACACCGACGCCGAGATCTACGGCGGGTCCGGAGTGGGCAACTACGGCGCGGTCGAGGCCGAACTGGAGACCTGGCACGGCCAGCCGGCGTCCGCCGTGCTGCAGCTCCCGCCGAACGGAGTGCTCTGGCTCGCGCCCGAGAACTGACCCCTCGGCCGCGCGAGTTCTGCGCTCCGGCGCGTGCGTGGGTCTGATGTGCGGTAATGGCACCGCGTGCCACTCGCCGGAGTGGCACGCCGTGCCATTCCGCGCGGTCAGTCCGCCGAGCGCAGCGCCTGGCTGATCTGGCGGACCACTTCGGACAGCGGCGCGGAGGTCCTGAGCACCGCGACCACGGAGTCGTCGTCGGACTCCGCTCGGGGCGCGCCGGTATCCGGGGCGTCGCTGAAGGCATCGACGACGAGCGCGAAGGCCTCCTTCGCGTGCGCGTGCGCGTCCTCTTCCCCGCCGCTGCGGAGCCACCGCCGCAACACGTGGTTGTGCGCCGCCGCCACGGCGGCCGCGGCCACCGAACCGCGCAGGTCCCACAGCGGGTCGCCGGCGGTCCGGAACCGGGCGCGCAGGAAGGTCGCGAGCACGCGCTGGTAGCGGTCGACGCTCGCAACCTCCTTGTCGCGCAAGGATGACACGGTGCGGGTGAGCGCGTACCGCTTCACCGAGACGTCCGGGTCGGCGAGGTAGGAATCCAGCACCAGCCCGACCCCGGCGCAGGCCACTTCAAGGGGGTTCTGCCGCTCGTCCGCGGCCGCGAAGAGCTGCTCGATCCGGACGAGGACCTCCTCGTGGGCCGGGAAGATCGCGTCCTCCTTCGACCGGAAATACCGGAAGAAGGTGCGCCGCCCGACCCCGGCGGCCGAGGCGATCTCGTCGACCGTCGTGGCGTCGTACCCCTGCTCGGAGAACTTCTCGATCGCCGCCACGGTCAGGGCGTGGCGCAGCCGTCTGCGTCCCGCCGTGGTCCTGCCCACGCGCGGTCGCGGAGTGGGCCGGGTCTCGTCGGACATGACGCTGAACCTAACATTCCGGTCTTGCTAAGGGCACGCAGTGCCATTAAGCTCACAGACATCCGCCGACGACTCGGGCACTGCCGCTCCGGTGCCCCGCCTCACCCGGGAAGGGGTCCTGTCATGAGTGTCGATACCGACCTGGGCACCGCACGTCCGAGCAGCACGCCCCTGGACTACCGCCGCACGTTCGGCTGGCCGGTCCAGTGGCAGAACGGCACGCTCAACTTCGTGATCGGGGCCGGCATCGGGGCGGTCGCCATCCCGCGCTCCCGGGCCGAGCAGGTACTGGAGCACCTGACGCGCCAGGGCTGCCGCGGCCCCGCCCTGAACGTGCCCACCAAGCACGGTTCGGTGGTCGTCTTCCTGGTCGAGGCCGACATCCTGGGCAGCGACGCCGGGTTTCTGCCGGCCGACGTCCAGGTGCTCACGGCGGGCACCGCCATCCCGATGCCCGGCACCCACGGCCCGGCGGACCTGGCGCGCTGGATCGTGCCGCCGGACCCGCAGCAGCGGTGGCTGCCGAGCCTGACGGCGGTTCTCGCCGCGATCCGGACCGCCGGCCGCTACCGCTGATCCCGTAGCGACGCCGCGGCGGACCAGCAGCGGCGTCGCCCTGTCGGCCAGGTGTCGGGCACCGGCTCAGCTGCGCTGTACAGCGCCGGCACGGCAGGCCGCGACGCCGCGGCGAAACAGCAGCGGCCGTCGCCCTGCCGGCCAGGTGGCAAGAACCCGCTGAGCTTTACAGCGCCGGCACGGTGGGCCGCGACGCCGCCCGCTGGTCGCGCGTCCCCCGCAGCAGGCCGCGGTGCGCCAGCTCCGGCAGCACCCCTTCGGCGAACCAGTACGCCTCTTCGAGATGCGGGTACCCGGACAGCACGAACTCCTCGATGCCGAGCGCGTGGTACTCCTCGATCAGGTCCGCGACCTCGGTGTGGCTGCCCACCAGCGCCGTCCCGGCACCACCGCGGACCAGGCCGATGCCGGCCCACAGGTTGGGGTGGATCTCCAGCCCGCGCACGCCACGGTCCAGCCCGCCGCCGTGCAGGGCGACCATCCGGCGCTGCCCTTCCGACTCGCTCGCGGCGAGCTGCGCCTGCGCCTTGGCGACCTGCTCCGGGCTCAGGGCGTCGAGCAGTTTGGCCGCCTCCGCCCACGCCTCGGCCGAGCTGTCCCGGGAGATCGTGTGCAACCGGATGCCGAACCGCACCGTGCGCCCCTGGGCCTCGGCCAGTTCCCGCACCCGGCCGATCTTGTCCGCGACCTGAGCGGGCGGCTCACCCCAGGTCAGGTACACGTCCGCGTGCTTCGCCGCGACCGGCAGCGCGGCCGGGGACGAGCCGCCGAAGTACAGCGGCGGCACCGGATCGGGCGGGGCGAGCACGGTCGCGCCCTCGACCGACAGGTGCTCCCCGGCGAAGTCGAACGGCGTGCCGCTCCACACACCCCGGGCGATGGTGAGGAACTCGTCGGTGCGGGCGTAGCGCTGGTCGTGGTCGTGCCAGTCGCCGAACCGCTTCTGCTCGATCGAGTCGCCGCCGGTGACGATGTTGAGCAGCAGCCGCCCGCCGGAGATCCGCTGGTAGGTGGCGGCCATCTGGGCGGCCAGGGTCGGCGAGATGACCCCGGGGCGGAACGCGACCAGGTACTTCAGGCGCTTGGTCTCGCGAATGAGCGCCGCGGTGGTGAGCCAGGCGTCCTCGCACCAGGTACCGGTCGGCGTCAGCACGCCCTCGAAGCCGAGTTGCTCGGCGGCGCGGGCGATCTGCGCCAGGTAGTCGATGGTGGCCTCCCGCTGGGCGACCGGCCCGAGGGACCGGTTGGCGTGGAACCGTTCCACGACCGTGCGGCCGTCGCCGCTGGTGGGCAGGAACCAGTGCGGTGTGATGGTCATCGTCATCCCCTCGCTGCGGCCAGGTCACCGGTGTACCGGTTGTCGACGAACTGGGCGAACTCGACCTTGCCCGGCAGCACCTTGTCGTCGGTGAACGCGTCGGACAGCTCCTGTTCGGACGCGATCACCGTGTTGTCCAGCGGCACCGGCAGGTCCGGGCCGTTGCGCACGGCGGCCAGCGTCACCTCCGGCTTCAGCCCGGTCTCACCCGACCACGCCTGTGCCCACTGCTCGCGGTGGGTGTCCGACCACCGCTCCGCCTTGGCGATGCGCACCACGTAGTCGCGGATCGCCGCGTTCTTGCCGGCGTCGGCCAGCGCGTTCTGCCCGGCCACCTGGAAGGCGTAGCCGTTCGCGGTGCCGGTGCCGTCCGCCAGCACGCGGGCGCCGGCCTCGAGCTTGGCCTGCGCAGTGTAGGGGTCCCAGACCGCCCACGCGTCGATCTGGTGCTGGGTGAACGCGCCGAAGGCGTCGGCGGGCTGCAGGAACGACACCTTGACGTCCTTCGTGGACAGTCCGGCCTTGCGCAGCGTCAGCAGGATCTGCCCGTGGGCGGAACTGCCTTTGGCAACGCCGATGGTCTTGCCCTTGAGGTCCGCCACCGACCGCAGTGGTGAGTCGGCCGGCACCAGCAGGGCGTCCCCGCTGACGTCGCCCTGGGCGGCACTGACGATCGAGATCTTCGCCTTCGCGGCGGCCGCGAAGATCGGCGGCGTGTTGCCGACCGCACCGATGTCGATCGCACCGGCCGAGGCGGCCTCCAGCAGCGGCGGACCGGACGTGAAGGTCGACCACTCGATCTTGTACGGCAGGTCGTTCAGCAGGCCCGCGGCCTTGAGCAGCGCCTGCGAACCGCCCTTCTGGTCGCCCACCTTGAGCGTCACCTTCGCGAGATCGGCCGCGCTCACCGGCGGCGGAACGGACGGGCTCGACGACGACTCGCCGGCACCGCCGCACGCAGTCAGGCTCACCGCCAGCGCCATGACGCCGATGGCGGCGAAGACCCTAGGCAATCGCATGGTCGGTCACTCCCAGATCGGCCAGCACCCTGGCACGAATGTCGATGTGGTCGGACAGGGCGCGCGGCCGCGGGTGGTCCAGGACGTGCTCGGCGATGATCCGCCCCTCCCCCAGCACCAGAACGCGGTCGGCGAGCAGCAGCGCCTCGTCCACGTCGTGGGTCACCAGCAGGACACCCGGCCGGTGCTCGGTCCACAGATCCTCGACGAGGCGGTGCATCGCCAGCCGCGTCAGGGCGTCCAGCGCGCCGAACGGCTCGTCGAGCAGCAACAGGTCGGGCTCCCGGACCAGGGCGCGCGCCAGCGACACCCGCTGCGCCTCACCGCCGGACAGGGTGCGCGGCCAGGCGTCGGCGTGATCGGCGAGTCGCACCTCGGCCAGCGCTCGTTCCGCCAGGGTCCGGTCGCGGCCGCGGTCCCGCAGTCCGAGCACGACGTTGCGCCAAACCCGCCGCCACGGCAGCAGCCGCGGCTGCTGGAACGCCACCGACACCGCGCCGTCCACCCGGGCCTCGCCCTCGATGGCGGAGTCCAGTCCGGCGAGGATCCGCAGCAGCGTCGACTTGCCCGAACCACTGCGGCCGAGCAGGGCGACGAACTCGCCGCGCCCGATCTCGGTGTCCACATCGGACAGGACGGCCCGATCGCCGAAGCGTTTGGTCAGGCCGTGCACCCGGGCGATCAGTTCCCGCGCCATCGCAGCGCCCTCCGTTCGATCAGGCGGACCACCGCGTCGGTGAGCAGGCCGAGCGCGGCGTAGACGATCAGGCCGACGACGATGACGTCCGTGCGCAGGAACTCGCGCGCGTTGTTGATGAGGTATCCCAGGCCCGCGTCGGCGTTCACGGTCTCGCCGACGATCAGCGCCAGCCACGCGACGCCCAGCGACTGCCGCAGCCCCACCAGGGTCTGCGGCACCGCGGACGGCAGGACGACGTGGATCAGCCGTTCCCAGCGCGTGTAGCCGAGTGCCGTGGTGGCCTCGACGAGGTGGTCGTCGACGTTGCGGATCCCGGAGTGGATGTTGAGGTACAACGGGAACGTCACACCGAGCGCGACCAGGACGATCTTCGGTTCCTCGCCGATGCCGAACCACAGGATGAACAGCGGGATCAGGCCCAGGAACGGCAGGGTGCGCAGCATCTGCACGGGCGGGTCGATGAGGAACCCGCCCCAGCGCGACAGCCCGGCGATCACGCCGAGCACCAGCGCGACGCCCGCGCCGAAGGCGAAGCCCAGACCCACCCGCGCGATCGAGACGGCGAACGCCTCACCCAGTTCGCCCGAGCGCGCGGTGTCGACGCCGGCCTGCAGCACCGTCCACGGCGAACTGAGCTGGTCCGGTGAGAGCACACCGGTCGAGCTGGCCAGCTGCCACAGGACGAGCAACGCGATCGGGCTGATCCAGCGGCGCAGGTCCGGCAGGCGACGTCTCCGGGCCGGACGCGCCGGCGCCCCGGATCCCTCCTCCGGGCGCGCAAGAACGTCCGTTGCGGAAAGCGACACGGATTTTCTCCCAAGCTGTTTTTTTTCGGAAGTTTCAAGCCGAAATGCTTCCTGCCACGATCGGGTGGGTCAATGTCGTCCCGGATCGCGGACACGGAACTGTTGAACAGGCGGGAGTTTTTTTCAGCGCTTGCGAAAACGGTGCCAGAGCGCGGGACCGGACACGCTCAGACGATGTCGGCGCCGCCATCGAAGCGGTAGCCGACACCGCGCACCGTGGTGATCAGCGAACGGTCGACCTTGCTGCGCAGTTTGCGGATGTGCACGTCGATCGTGCGGCCGCGGCTGGGCCCGGGCAGCCGCCACACGTGCTCGGTGAGCGCCTCGCGGTCGAACACGCGCCCAGCGTGGCTTGCCAGGAACAGCAGCAGGTCGTACTCGAGGCGTGTCAGTTCGACCTCCGCGCCGTGCGAGAGGACCCGGCGCGACGTGGTGTGGATGCGCAGCGCCGGCGCGGGTTCCAGGGTGTCCAGCGCTTCGCCGATGAGCGCGCCGATGCGGTCCGGGTCTCCGCGCACGACGATGTGCAGCTCGACCGCGCCGTCCGGTCTGTCGACCCGGGTGAGGGACTGCGTCATGAATTCAGAGAGCCATGGCGTGCACGGCAGGTCAATCGCATCCCGGTGGATGGGCGCGCGTTGCGGGCGCGGCCACCCGTCAGATCACCAGCAGCGTCTTTCCGGTCGCGGCACGCGACTCCAGCGCCCGGTGCGCGTCCGCGGCCCGGGACAGTGGGAAAGTCTGGCCGATCAGCGTGCGCACCGTGCCGCGGGCGGCCAGCTCCAGCATGCGTTCGGCGCGCGCGCGGCGTTGCGGGGCGTAGTCGTGCAACTGATCCAGCCCGTACGCGGTGACCCCGCGCCGCGCAACCTCGGCCGCCGGCACCGGCGCACCCCCGGCGAACCCGTAGTTCGAGTACCGCCCACCCGCCACCACCAGCTCCGCGGCCGCCCGGCCCAGCTCGCCGCCGACGCCGTCGAACGCCACGTCCACCGGCCCGGCCTCGGACATCCAGCCGGGCTCGCTGTAGTCGACCACGACCTCCGCACCCAGCGCCCGCACCGTTTCCAGTTTCGCCGCCCCCCGGGCCGCACCGATCACGCGTGCCCCGGCGTGGTGCGCGAGCTGCACCAGCAGGCTGCCCAGGCCACCCCCGGCGGGCTGCACCAGCACCGTCTCTCCAGGGTGGACATCAACCCGTTCGAACACCGCCAGCGCCGTGGCACCGTCGTGCAGCAGGGCCATCGCCTCACGGAGCCCCACCCCGGCCGGGATGCGGATCAGCTGATCGGGAGTCGCCAGCACCTTCTCCGCGTAACCACCGCCGTCGACGTCGGCCAGCACCCACGCGCCACACCACTCGGAGTCGACCCCGGCGCCGATCTCGGCGACCTGACCCGCCGCCCCCGCGCCGGGCACGTAGGGCGGCGACACCGGGAACAGCTGTCCGGCCTCCCCACGGCGGATCACCGCGTCGATCGACAGCACACCCGTCACCTTCGCCTCGACCACGAGCTGGCCCGGCCCCGGGCGCGGGTCGGGCACCCGCTTCACCCGCAGCACCTCGGGCCCGCCGAACCGCTCAGCCTCGATCACCAGCATGAATTCAGGCTGCAACCTCCACCGCAATGGAGGTCAAGCGTGAGCCCGACGCGGCACATTTTCGACAATGTGCGACCGGCAGGCCGGTGCCGCTAGCGTGGAGATGTGGCGGACGAGATCGTGGTCGGCGTGGACGGCTCACCGGCGGCGCTGGACGCCGTGCGCTGGGCGGCGGCGGAGGCGGTGCCGCGGAAGCTGCTGCTGCGCCTGGTGCACGCGGCCGACGTCGTCGCAGGCCGGTTCGACGGCAGCCTGCCCCCGCCGCAGAGCTTCTTCGACGAGCTGCAGCGCGCCGGGCAGGAGCTGCTCGCCGAGGCGGCGGACGTGGCAGGCGAGGCGGGTGCGCGGACGGTGTCCACCGAGATGCCCTTCGAACCGGCGGCGCCACTGCTGCTGGAGCTGTCGCGCGACGCTCGGATGATCGTCCTCGGCTCGTCCGGACGGGGCGGCTTCACCGGCATGCTCGCCGGATCCACCGCCGTGGCCGTGAGCGCGCACGCGTCCTGCCCGGTCGCGGTGGTCCGCGGGCGCGCGGAGCCCGGCGGACCGGTGGTCGCCGGGGTCGACGGCAGCCCGACGAGCGAGCGGGCGCTGGCGGTCGCGTTCGACGAGGCCGCGTGGCGCGAGGTGCCGCTGGTCGCGGTGCACGCCTGGAGCGACGCCGGTTTCGGCGTCCCGCTGCCCACCCCGGACTTCGACTGGGCCGAGGTGGAGCGGGAACAGCGGCTGATGCTGTCCGAGAGGCTCGCCGGGTGGTGCGAGCGTTACCCGGAGGTGCGGGTCGAGCGGGTCGTGGTGCGGGACCGGCCCCGGGACGAGTTGCTGGCGCGCAGCCGGGCGGCGCAGCTGGTCGTGGTCGGCAGCCGCGGGCGGGGCGGGTTCCGCGGGCTCGTCCTGGGGTCGACCAGCCAGGCGCTGATCCACCACGCGGACTGCCCGGTGCTCGTGGTCCGGCCCGGCTGAAGAGTCGGTCGTCCGCTCACTCCGGGATCTCCTCGTCATGACCGCCCAAGCACCAAGAGGCTCCGGCTGTAGATGGATTACTTGAGGCGGCGGGTGGTGGAGGTAGAAGTCGACGATGACGCCGTTGCGGTCGGTGCGGCGTCGGAGTTTGCCGTAGTTGTTCATCCACGAGTTCGTCCGCTCTACCACCCACCGCTTCCCGACCTGAATACGGCTGGGAACGCCTTTCTTGGCGATCTTCGTAGGCGGCCGGCGCGAGATGGGCCGACCAGGACGACAACCCTGTGGCCGGGGCGGTGTCGGCGAGCGTCCATGACTCGCCGGCGGTCTGGACCTGGAGCACGCGGGCGTAGGCTCTCAGGGATGCGGATCGGCGAGCTGTCCACGCGCACGGGCGTGAGTCCGCGCTCACTGCGGTACTACGAAGAGCAGGGCCTGCTGACCAGCTCACGCTCCGACGCGGGGCAGCGTCACTATTCCGACGCCGCGGTCCAGCGCGTGTCGCTCATCCGGCAGCTGTTCGACGCGGGTATGTCCAGCCGGGTGATCGCGACTGTGCTGCCGTGTGTGGACGTCCCGGGTGACCTGGGCGTCGCCGAGGAGACGTTCACGGCGATGATGCGCGAGCGCGACCGGATCGACGCCGACATCGCGCACCTGATCGAGACCCGGGATGCACTCGACGTGCTGATCAAGGTCAACAGCCGGCACCGGGCGGAGCTGTCCAGGACCCCGGAACCGGTGACACAGTCGGCCTGATGCTGTGACCTGCACCTCAGCCGGTTGCCCCGCACATCGATGTCAGCGGTGAGGATGGCGACAGCGCCCGGAATCGCCGGGTCGGTCACACGAGGGGCGGCAGAGAATGGGACAAGCGTGGGGTTTCGGCAAGCATGGCGGGCCCGAGGTGCAGGAGTTCTTCGATCGTCCCGATCCCGCCCCCGGTCGCGGCGAGGTGCTCATCCGGGTCACCGTGGCCGGCGTGAACCCCCTCGACCACGTCCTGCGCACAGGTCTGGTCCCCGGGCTCGACGGCGGGCGCCCGTTTCCCCGCGTGCTGGGCATGGAGGCAGCGGGAACCGTTCTCGCCCGAGGCGAGGACGTCGACGGGCTCGAGGTGGGTGACGAGGTCTTCGGCTTCGCGCTCACCGGTGGCGGCACGTACGCCGAGACGACGGTGCTGTCCGCGCCGAACACCGCGCGTATCCCGGCGGGTCTGTCCGCGACCGTGGCGGCAACGCTGCCAGTGGCCGGGACGACCGCGGTGGACGTGCTCGACCAACTCGGCCTCCCAGCCGGTGCCACGGTCCTGGTCAACGGGATCGGAGGTGGTGTCGGCCTCGCCGTCGCCCGGCTGGCCATCGGGCGCGAGCTGCGGGTGATCGGCACCGGGAGTACGGCCAAGCGCGAGCACGCCGAATCCATCGGGGTGCGGTTCATCGACTACACCGCCGAGGACGTCGTCGCCGCGGCACGCGAGCTGGTTCCGGACGGCTTCGACGGAATCGTCGACCTGGTCGGAGGCACCTCGCTGCGGACGGTCGCTCCACTGGCCCGGGACCCCCGCAACGTCATCGCCGTGGGTGATATGTCCGTGACCGATGTCGGTGGGCGTTTCGTCGAGCGCCGCCTCGACCGGGAGAACCTGGAGCGGGCCGCCCGGCTGGCCCTCGACGGAGTCCTCGCACCCGTGATCACCGCGATCCACCCGCTCTCCGACGCCCCGGCCGCCCTCGCCACCGTCGAGAACGGTCACACCTCGGGCAAGGTTGTCATCAAGGTGGCATGAGACGTGCCCGGCCGCCCGACGCCGTCAACCGTCCATAACAGACGGAAGAGAGCCCGTGTTCAGCGGATCACCGACTGAGCACGTTCACGTGATCAGCTCAACGGGAAGCCCGCTGCCAGCAGGGAAATCCGGTCTCGGACGGCGCGGCCGGCGAGTTCGGGTCACCATCGGTGATGAGGTATCCGCCCTCGCCGGAGTACAGCAGATCCCCCACCGGTCGTGGCGACGCAGGTCCAACACGGTCTCGTCGGTGTGGATGCTGCCCGTGTCCGCCCACGGCTGCGCCAGCAGTTCGACCAGGCGCGTCACGTCCTCATCGATGGTGACGTTGATCTGTCAGTCGTCCCGCTCGAACTCCGCCCGCACGCCCAGCAAGCGGACCGGCCGTGTCCATTCGAAACGGTCCAGAAGGGACAGTGCGGCGCGTTCGATGTCCACCCGGTCGCTCGTCGGGGCGGGCAGAGTCAGGCTGCGGGTGAACGTCAGGAAGGGCTTGAAGCGCACCTTGACCCCGATCCGCAGCGCCGGGCGGCTCTCGGCGAGGACGTCCTCGGCCACCCGCGCGGCCAGCACGGCGACCTGGGCGTCGACCTCGGCGCGGTCGGTCAGGTCGGTCTGGAACGTGGTCTCCCGGCTCCGCGAGCGCGCCACGTACGGCGTCGCGGTGACCTCGGTGTCGCCGGCGCCCTGGGCGAGCAGGCGGTACCACGGGCCCATCGTCGGCCCGAACCGCGCGGCCAGCTCGTCCGGATCGGCCAGACCCAGCCGCCGCACGGTGGTCAGCCCGGCGGCTTCGAGCTTCTTCGCCGTCTTGCGCCCGATTCCCCACAGCGCGTCGGTGGGCCGCTCGGCCATCACCTCGACCCAGTTGGCGCGGGTCAGCCGGTAGACCCCGGCCGGTTTGGCGAACCCGGTGGCGATCTTCGCGCGCACCTTGTTGTCGCCGATCCCGACCGAGCAGGACATCCCGGTCGTCTCGGCCACACGCTTCCGCACGTCCGCGGCGAGCGCCTCCGGATCGTCGGTGCGGGCGCCGAGGAACGCCTCGTCCCATCCGATCACCTCGACGACGACCGGGAACGACCGCAGCGTGGCCATCACCCGCTCGGAGACCTCCTCGTAGGCCTCCTTGTCGACGGGCAGGAACACCGCGTCCGGGCACCGCTTCGCCGCGGTCCGCAGCGGCATGCCGGACTGGATCCCGAATTCGCGGGCTTCGTAGGAGGCGGTGGCCACCACCGCCCGCTCGGAGGGGTTCCCGGACCCGCCGACCACCACCGGCTTCCCGCGCAGCTCGGGGTGCCGGGCGACCTCGACCGCCGCGATGAACTGGTCCAGGTCCACGTGCAGGACCCAGTTGTCCGGGCACACGCGGTTCAGGCTATCCGGATCTCCCCGCCGTGGCCTGCGAAAAGGCGCCATGTCGAAAACGCGCGGACGGCTCCGTCCCACTCCTGAATGCGCCAGGATGGGCGCGACGGAGGGAGACGACGGACATGAAGCGCGAAGACGTTGCCGAGGTGCTGGCCAAGCCGATCTCGCGGGAGCTGCTGGGGTCCTCGATCCCCGCGCGGCTGGCCTACGACGGTCTGGACGGCGAGCCCCGGGTGATCCCGATCGGGTTCTGGCGGGACGGCGACAACCTGGTCATGGCGACCGTGCCGAATTCGGCGAAGGTGCCGGCCCTGCGACGCAACCCGCGGGTCGCGATCACCATCGACACCCAGGACCGGTGGCCGCCCCGGGTCCTGCTGATCCGCGGCACAGCGCGCCTCGAGCAGGTCGACGGCGTGCCGGAGGCCTACGTCGAGGCGTCCCGGAAGGTGACCCCGCCCGAGCACTTCGCGTCCTGGGAGCAGGGCGTGCGGGCCCTGTACGAGCAGATGGTGGTCATCACCGTGGAGCCGGACTGGGCGAAGCTGCTGGACTTCGAGACCACGATCCCGAAGGCGGTCGAGGACCTGATCCTGGCGCGCCAGGGCGGGGCGGCCGGGTCCTAGGCTCGACTGCGTGCGGATCGTGTCGTTGCTGCCCGCGGCCACGGACATCGTGGCCGAGTTGGGCCTTGCCGGTCACCTGGTCGGGCGGACACACGAGTGCGACTGGCCGCCCGGCATCGAGACCGTGCCCGTGGTGACCGGCAGCGGCATCGGCGCGGAGATGACCAGCCGGGAGATCTCCGACGCCGTCGGCGGTGCGCACTCCGGGTCCGCGCTCTACGCCCTCGACTCGGCGAAGCTCGCCGCGCTGAAGCCGGACGTCATCCTCACCCAGGATCTCTGCGAGGTCTGCGCGGTCTCCTACCGCCGGGTTTCGGACGCCGTCCGCCTCCTCGACGCCGGGCCGCGGGTGCTCAGCCTGGAACCGCGCGCGCTGCCGGAGGTCCTCGACTGTCTGAATCAGGTCGGCGAAGTCCTCGGCGTGCCGGACACCGCCCGCGCCCGGCACCGGGAACTGCGTGCCCGCCTCCGGGCCGTGCGTGAGCGGACCCGGCACCTGCCCCGGCCTCGCGTCGCCGCGATCGAGTGGCTCGATCCGGTCTGGCCGGCCGGGCACTGGGTGCCCGAGCAGATCGCCGCCGCCGGCGGAGAGCCCCTGCTCGCCGCGCCCGGGGAGCACACCACCGCGATCGACTGGGCGGAGGTCGTCGCGGCCGGGCCGGACGTCCTCCTGCTGCTCCCGTGCGGCCTGCCACCCGGCCGGACCGAAGCGGAAGTCGGCGTGCTCACCGGCCGCCCTGGCTGGGCGGACCTCCCGGCGGTGCGCAGCGGGCAGGTGTGGATCCTCGACGGCCCGGCGTACTTCAATCGCCCGGGCCCGCGCGTCGTGCGCGGCGCCGAGATCCTCGCGCACGTCCTGCACGGGCTCGGCGAGGTGACCCCCACCGAGGCCCGTCAGCTGAGCCGCACCTCGATCTCGGGTGGCGTCCGCAAGGTCTGATACACCACGCAGTACCGCTCGGTCAGTTTGCGCAGCGTCGCCAGCTGGTCGGCGTCCGCATCGGTGTCCAGGTCGAACCGCAGCCGGATCGCGCGGAACCCGACCGGGGCCGTCTTGTCCACGCCGAGCGTGCCGCGGAAGTCGAGGTCGCCCTCGGCCCGGACCGTCCCGCCGCGGATCTCCAGCCCGAGCGACGTCGCGACGGCCCGCAGCGTCACCCCGGCACAGGCCACCAGCGCCTCCAGCAGCATGTCGCCGGAACAGGCGAGGGTTCCGTCGCCGCCGGTCGCGGGGTGCAGGCCCGCCTCGACGATCGCCCGGCCGGTCTCCACCTTGCACGCGATGCCCAGGCCGTCCAGTTCGGCGTTGGCCCGCAAGGTGATCAGCGCCTGACCTGGGTCTTCGCGGTAGCGCTCCTTGAGCGGCGTCTGCAGTTCCTTGAGTTCGGTGGCGTCCATGCCGCCAGTATGACCGCGTGCGCCGGTCAGCGGCGCCCGGCGACCCGCCCGGTGGGTGTCTTGGACGACAGCGGGTCACAGGGTGTCTACTCGACGCGTGTTCACCACCCGTCCCACCCTGCAGGGCACCCACGGCATGGTGTCGTCGACCCACTGGCTCGCCTCCGCGACCGCGATGGCGGTGCTGGAGGACGACGGCAACGCGTTCGACGCGGCCGTGGCCGCCGGATTCGTGCTGCACGTCGTCGAACCGCACCTCAACGGCCCCGGCGGCGAGGTGCCGATCATCCTCGCGCCCGCCGGGCAGGCGCCCCGGGTGCTGTGCGGCCAGGGCCCGGCACCGGCCGGGGCGACCGTCGCGCACTACACCTCGCTCGGCCTGGACCTGGTGCCCGGCACCGGCCCGCTGGCCGCCGCGGTGCCCGGCGCGTTCGACGCCTGGATGCTGCTGCTGCGCGACCACGGCACGAAGACCGTCGCCGAGGTTCTGAAGTACGCCATCGGCTATGCCGAGAACGGGCACCCGGCGGTCGAGCGGATCGGCTCGACCGTCGCGAGCGTGCGGGAGTTGTTCGAGCAGGAGTGGGTCACCTCCGCGGAGGTCTACCTGCGCGACGGCCGCGCACCCAAGCCGGGTGAGATGCTGCGCAACCCGGCGCTGGCCGCGACCTGGCGCCGCGTCATCGCCGAGGCCGAAGCCGCCGGCGCGGGCCGGGAGACGCAGATCGATGCCGCCCGCCGGATCTGGCGCGAGGGCTTCATCGCCGAGGCGATCGCCCGTGCTGCGGCCCGCCCGGCGATGGACACCTCCGGCGACCGGCACGCGGGCACGCTGACCGCTGATGACCTCGCCGGGTTCGAGGCCGGTTACGAGGACCCGGTCACCTACGACTGGCAGGGCTGGACCGTCGCCAAATGCGGCCTGTGGAGCCAGGGTCCGGCGTTCCTGCAGCAGCTCGCCCTGCTGCCGGCCGATCTCGAGTACGGCGCGCCGGACTACCTGCACACCCTGATCGAGGGCACGAAGCTCGCGATGGCCGACCGCGAAGCGTGGTACGGCGACAGCGCCGACATCTCGCCGGACACCCTGCTGTCGCCGGAGTACAACGACGCCCGCCGCGCCCTGATCGGCGAACGGGCCGCCACCGAACTTTGCCCCGGCCGGCCGGACGGGCGGCAGCCCCGGCTGAGCAAGCAGGCCGAACTGTCCGTCAGCGGTGCCGTGCCGCCGCCTCCGGCCGCCGGAGCCGGGGAGCCGACCGTCGCCAAGGACGGCGCCACCCGCGGCGACACCTGCCACGTCGACGTCGCCGACCGCTGGGGCAACCTGATCGCCGCGACCCCGAGTGGCGGCTGGCTGCAGTCCAACCCGGTCATCCCCGAGCTGGGTTTCCCGCTGGGCACCCGGCTGCAGATGGCGTGGCTCGACGAGGGCCTGCCCAACTCGCTGGTGCCCGGCCGCCGCCCGCGCACCACGTTGTCACCATCGATGGCGCTGCGCGACGGCGTGCCGGTGCTCGCGTTCGGCACACCGGGCGGCGACCAGCAGGACCAGTGGAGCACGCACTTCTTCCTCGCCGTCGCGTTGCGCGAGAAGGTGCGCGGGGGCCTCGACCTCCAGGGCGCGATCGACGCCCCGAACTGGCACACCGACAGCTTCCCGAGTTCGTTCTACCCGCGGACGATGAACCCGGGCAGTGTCACGATCGAATCGCGCGTCGGCGAGGCCGCCGTCGCCGAACTGCGGCGCCGGGGACACGACGTCACCGTGGCGGGCCCGTGGTCGGAGGGACGGCTCTGCGCGGTCGCCCGCGACCCGGAAACCGGTGTCCTCTCGGCGGGTTCGAACCCGCGCGGGATGCAGGGCTACGCCGCCGGACGCTGAGGCCGCACATTTTCGACAATGTGCCACCCCCGGCCCGGTCGGCGGGCGGCACTTTCTCGACAATGTGCCGCGGCGTCACCAGTCGGCGAGCACGGTTTCGAAGGCCAGCTCCGCCGCGCCGAGCAGCTTCGCGTCGGAGCCGAGCGCCGAGGTCGCCACCCGGGTCCCGGCCAGGGCCCGGCTCACCAGGCTGCGCTCGCGCACCGACCGCTCCACCCGCTCGACCAGCGCCGGGGGCAGTGCGGTGAACAGGTCGCCCAGCACGACCAGCTGTGGACACAGCAGGTTGACCACGTTGCCGAGCCCGAGTACCAGCCAGTCGGTGAAGTCGGCGAGCTTGTCCAGCGCCTCGCCGTTCGTGCCGAGCAGGCGCAGCTCGTGCACGATCGCGCCGACCGGGCTGTCCTCGTCGAGCCCCAGCGCGCCGGACAGCGCCCGCTCCCCCACCTCGGTCTCCCAGCAGCCGTGCGAACCGCAGTAGCACTCCCGCCCCTGCGGCCGCACGACCATGTGCCCGACCTCGCCGACGTGGTGCCCCCCGGCGCCGCGCATCGACACGCCGTTGGAGATCACGCCGCCGCCGACGCCGACGTCCGCGCTGATGTAGACGATGTCGTCGAAGCCGCGCGCCACGCCGCGCAGGTGCTCGGCGAGCGCGCCCAGCTCGGCGTCGTTGCCCATGTGCACCGGCAGCCGCAGCGCGTGCGACAGCCAGGCACCCAGCGGGATGTCCGTCCAGTGCAGGTTCGGCGCCTCGTGCACGAACCCGTCGGTGTGCCGCACCACGCCGGGCACCGACACCCCGGCCGCCACGGGCTGGACACCCAGCTCGTCGATCAGCGGGCCCGCCGTGTCGACGATCTTGGTGAACACCTCGCGCGGGTCGTTGGTGGTGGAGCGGATGTTCCAGCCGCCCCGCGCGAGGATCTCGCCGCCGATGCCGACCAGTGCCATGCCCGCCCGCTCGACCCGGATGTCGATCGCCAGCACCACCGCGGCCTGCGGCTGCGGCAACACCAGCAAGGACGGCCGCCCCGCGCCGCTGCGCTGGGCCGGCACCCGTTCCTCGACGAGCCCGTCCTCGGCCAGGCCGTCCACCAGCGCTTTGATCGTGCTGCGGTTCAGCCCGAGGTCGGTCGCCAGACTCGCCCGGGTGGAGGGACCATGGACGTGCAGCCGACGCAACAGGGCAGCCCTGTTGTGCCGGCGCACGTCATCCGGGCGTGTGCCCGCGGGTGTGGTGGTCACCTGCGTTTCCCTGCTGGTCGGCGGTCCTCACCCGCGCCTCAGCGCGCCACCGCGGCGCGCTTGCGGGACAACGCGTCGACGGCCGCCGCGACCAGGAGGACCAGGCAGGTGATGATGTTTACTGTAGCCGCCTGGAATCCGAGCAGGCCGAGGCCGTTCTGGACGGTCGCCAGCACCAGGCCACCGATCACCGCGTCGCGCAGCCGCCCACGGCCACCGAACAGTGACGTGCCACCGATCACCGCCGCACCGACGGCGAACAGCAGCGTGTTGCCGCCACCGGAGTTGCCGTCCACGGCGCCGACCTTGGAGCTGTAGACGATCGCACCGATCGCGGCCACCGACGAGCAGATCACGAACACGCTCATCCGGATCTTGTCGACCTTGACACCGGCGCGGCGCGCGGCCTCGCGGTTACCGCCGACCGCGTAGACGTGCCGGCCGTACCGGGTCCGGTCCAGCACGAACGTGCCGGCCACCAGCAGCACCAGCACGATCGGCACGACGTACGGGACACCGGTGATCGTGGTCAGATCCGGGTTGGGCGAGCGGTTGATGTTGAGCAGGTAGGTCGCGACCGCGCCGAGCACGAGCACCGCGCCGGCCTTGAACAGCACCAGAGTGGTCGGCTGGGCGACCAGGCCGCGCCGCAACCGTCCGAAGTGGCGGGTCAGCACCACGGCCGCGTACCCGCCCGCCGCGACGACGAACAGGATCCAGCCGGCGAGGATGGACAGGTTGCCGTTCGCGACCTGGTACAGCACATTGCTCTGCCGCACCGAGATCGTGCCGCCCTCGCCGACCAGTTGCAGCAGCAGCCCGTACCAGCCGATGAACAGGGCCAGCGTCACCACGAACGAAGGGATTCCGACCTTGGCCACGATCGTGCCGGTGAGCGAACCGATCACGGTGCCGACGCAGATCGCCAGCACGATCTCGACCCACGGGTTCGCCTGGAACCCGGCCAGCATCAAGATCGGCACGACGAGCGAGAGCGCGGCGCCGATCCAGACCCGCATCCACACGCACAGTCCCGCGGCCACGATCGCCCCGACGATGAACCCGTAGAACACGGTGGTGCCGAAGGTGCCGAGCAGGTTGCCGTTCTGCGTGAAGTGCAGGGCCATCACCGCGGCCGCGACACCGGAGGCGGTGCCCGCGGACAGGTCGATCTCACCGAGCAGCAGCACGGGAACGATGCCCATCGCGATGATCGTCTGCCCCGCGCCCTGCGAGAACAGGTTGGCGATGTTGTTGAGGGTGAAGAAGCTTTCGGACAGCCCGGTGAACACCAGGACCAGCACCAGGAGGCCGAGCAGGGCGGGCAGCGCCCCGAGCTCACCGCCGCGCAGGCGTCCGAAGTAGTCGCCGATCGCCTCCCGGGTGGACCGGGAGGTGGTGTCGATGCCGAAGTCGGAGATCGCGGCCGGGGGCCGGCCCGAGTCCTGCTTCGTGGGAGTTTCAGTCATGGTCATGTCCTCGCTCACACTGCCGCGGTCTCGGGCCGGGCCAGGCCGAGGTCGCCGGAGCGGCCCGCGGTGATCAGTTCGACGACCTGGCTGTTGGTGACGTCCTTGGTGGCGACGTCGGCGGCCAGGCGGCCGAGGTAGAGGGTGGCGATCCGGTCGGCCACCTCGAACACGTCGTTCATGTTGTGGCTGATCAGCACGACACCCAGGCCCTGCTCGGCCAGACGCCGCACCAGGTCGAGGACCTGGCGGGTCTGGGCGACGCCGAGAGCGGCGGTCGGCTCGTCGAGCAGGACCACCTTGCTGTTCCACAGCACGGCCTTGGCGATGGCGACGGTCTGCCGCTGGCCACCGGACAGGGCGGACACCAGCGTGCGGACCGACTTGACGGTGCGTACCGAAAGCGACGACAGCGTCTTGCGCGCGGCCATCTCCATCGACGCCTCGTCGAGGAGACCCGTCTTGCTGCGCTCGCGGCCGAGGAACATGTTCTGGACGATGTCGAGGTTGTCGCACAGCGCGAGGTCCTGGTAGACGACCTCGACGCCGAGGGCGGCGGCGTCGCGCGGGTTGTGGATGTGGACCGGCTGACCCTCGAACAGGATCTCGCCGCTGTCGAACGGGTAGATGCCGGCGATGCACTTGACCAGCGTCGACTTCCCGGCACCGTTGTCACCGACGAGGGCGGTCACCTCCCCCGCGCGCACCTCGAAGTCCACGTCGTGCAGGACGTGCACCGGCCCGAAGCTCTTGTTGACACCTCGCAGCGCGAGGACGGGCTCGTTCATGGCAGAACCTCCGCTATCAATGGGAAGACGCACGGCCGGGGACGTGCGGACCGGGATCGCCGGGCCGCACGTCCCCAGATCGATGCGCGTGGTCAGGAGATACCCAACTGCTGGCAGGCCGCGGCGGTGTCGCCGCCGCAGATCTCACTGGCCTTGACGTAGCCCTGGTCGACCACGATCTTGACGTTGTCGCGCGTGATCGACTGCGGCGTCAGCAGCACCGACTTGACCGTCCGGTTGCCGGTCGGGTCGTTGGAGGACTGCTTCGCGATCGAGTCGGCCGTGGCGGTGTCGCCCTTGACCAGCGCGGCGGCCAACTGCGCGGTGGCGTCGGCCTCCTGCTGGATCGGCTTGAACACGGTCGAGTACTGGGAGCCCTCGAGGATGGACTTCAGGCCCGCGGCGCTGGCGTCCTGCCCGGTGACGGGGACCTTGCCCGCGAGACCGTTCTTCTGCAGCACGGTGATCACCGCGCCGGCCATGCCGTCGTTGGCGGCGAGCACACCGTCGACCCGGCCGCCGTTGGCGGAGAGGAACTGCTCGAAGGTCGCGCCGCCCTTGGCGTTGTCCCAGCCGTCGATCCGCTGGCTGGCGACCTTGTGCAGCGCGCCGGAGTTGTACAGCGGACCGACGATCTCCTGCTGGCCCTGGTAGAACAGGGTCGCGTTGTTGTCCGTGGGCGAACCCTCGATCTCGATGACCTGCGCGCCCTGCTTGTTCGCCAGGGAGTCCTTCAGTGCCTGGCCCTGCAGGCGGCCGACCTGGACGTTGTCGAAGCTGACGTAGTAGTCGGCGCTGCCGCCGAGGTTGAGGCGGTCGTAGTCGATGACCGGCACGCCCTGCTGCCTGGCCTTCTGCTCCACGGTGGCGCCCGCGTCCCCGCTCGGCGCGGCAATGATCAGGACCTTCACGCCCTGGCTGAGCATGCTGTCGGCGGCCTGCGAGAACCGCTGGTTGTCGCCCTGGGCGTCTCGATGATCGGGTTGAGGCCGGCCTTGGTGAGGGCCGACTGGAGCATCGGCTGGTCGAATCCGGCCCACCGGGCCGAGGTCGCGGTCTCGGGCAGGATCACGCCGACCTTCGGGCCGCTGTTGTTCGACCCGCCGCTTCCACTGCTCGTGTTGTTGGCACTGTTCGATCCGCACGCGGTCAGCGCCAGGACGAATCCGGCGCCCGCAGCGGCCAGCGCGAGGGTCTTTCTCCGCTTCATTGCGTCCCCTTGGCAGGAATGTTGTGGCTCACAACATTTGAATGTTGTGGGCGACAACATACGACGTAACCCGGCTGCGAGGGAAGCCCACCTCGACACGTTCCGGTAACAACTGGGCGCCGATCCTCAACGCCCGCACCGACTGGCGGGCCTTCCGGCCCTACCGAGTAAAAGCGGGTCCGCGCACGCTGAACGACGGGAGTCCACGGGCACCTCCACAGGGGACGCGAGGAGGTCTTGATGTCCGATATGCGCAAACTGAGCCTGGACGAGCCGGAGGAGGTCCGGCCGTTCGAGGAGGACTCGGGTCGGCTGGAGCTGGTGAACGTCGCGGGCGGTCCGATCGGGCGGGCGACGTTCGAGCCCGGATGGCAGTGGTCCAAGCACGTGAAGCCCATCGCCGGCACCGACAGCTGCCAGGCCTCCCACCTGGGGTACGTCCTGGCCGGCCGGATGGGGGTCCGGATGGACGACGGCGACCAGACCGAATTCGGTCCGGGTGACGTCATGTTCATCCCGCCCGGGCACGACGGCTGGGTCGTCGGCGACGAACCGTGCGTCGTGATCGACTGGTCCGGCTACGCCGACTACGCCAAGCGCTGAGCCGGACTATCGCAACCAGGCGGCGAAGTCCTCGCACAGGGGGAAGCCGGCGGCGCGCTCCGCGTGCGCGACGAAGTCCCCGGTCGTGACCGTGCCGTGCGCGTGCTCCTGCGCCCAGGACCGCAGCAGGCCGAAGAACACCGCATCGCCCACGCGGCCGCGCAGCGCGTGCAGCGTCAGCGCCCCGCGCTTGTAGACCTGTTCGTCGAACAGGCGCGTCACTCCCGGATCACCGATCGGGAGGTCGGTGGCCACCCGGGACCGCCAGTCGCGCGCGTGCTCCTCGGCCGGGGCGCCGCCGGAAGCCTCCGACCACAGCCACTCGGCGTAGGTCGCGAAACCCTCGTTGAGCCAGATGTGCTGCCAGCCGGCGACGGTGAGGCTGTTGCCGAACCACTGGTGCGCCAGCTCGTGCACCACCAGCCGCTCGAAGGTGCGGCGGCCGTCGACGTGGTTCGCGCCGAAGATCGCCATGCCCTGCGCCTCGATCGGGTCGTCCAGGTCGTCGCCGGTGACCACCACGACGTACTCGCCGAAGGGGTAGGGACCGAACCACTCCGCCAGCCTGGTCATCATCTCCGGCTGGCGGCCGAAGTCGTACTCCGCCGCGTTCCTCAGCCGTCGTGGCACCGCGATCCGTTGTCCCGCAGCGAGTTCCACCTCGTCGTACCGTCCGATCTGGACGCTCATCAGGTACGGCGCGGTCGGCTCGCGCCGTTCGAAGACCCACGTCGTCGCGCTGCCGCCGGTGTGGCGGGCGACCAGATCGCCGGTCACCAGGACGGTGTAGGCCGACGCCGTGGTCAGTGACACGTGGTAGGTCGCCTTGTCCCCGGGCCGGTCGTTGCACGGGAACCAGGACGGCGCGCCGGTCGGCTGGCTCGCCACGAGCGCGCCGTCGGTCAGCTCGTCCCACCCGATCTCGCCCCAGCGGCTCGCCACCGGGCGCGGGTTGCCGGAATACCGCACCTCGACGGTGAACGCGCCGCGCACCGGGCCGGCCGGCCGGACGACCAACCGGCCGCCGCGGTGGGTGAACTTCGCGGTCCGTCCGTCGACGCGCACCCCCTTGACCACGAACCCCGCCAGGTCGAGCGGGATCCGCTCCAGCTCGCCCTCGGCCACGGCGGTCAGCCGCGCCCGCGCGCTGAGCCGGTTCGGCCCGATCTTGTAGTCGAGCTCCAGGTCGTAGTGCTCGACCCGGTAGGACGTGCTGCCGTGCCCCAGCGTGTAGTCGCCGCGGTTCACGCCCGCCACGCCGCGATCGGGTTACCGAGCCAGCGGCTGTCGGCCGGGACGGCGTCGCCGCGGGTCACCAGCGAGCCGGGGCCCACGGTCGTTCGGGCACCGACGCTCGCGCCGGGCAGGACGATGCCCTGCGGGCCGACGGTCGCGCCTTCGGCCACGGTCACCTCACTCATACGCATGATCCGATCATGGAACAGGTGAGTTTGCACCACACAGCCGCGGTTCACGGTCGCGCCGTCGCCCAGCCGCACGAGGTCGGTCTCCGGCAGCCAGTAGCTCTCGAGCCACACGCCGCGGCCGATCTTCGCGCCCATCGTGCGCAGCCAGCACGGCAACAGCGGTGTGCCGGCGCTCCAGCCGACCAGCCACGGCACGGCCAGCGTCTCGACGAACATGTCGGCCAGCTCGGTGCGCCACACGAACGAACTCCACAGCGGCTGGTCCACCGCGCGGAACCGGCCGGTCAGCAGCCACTTCACGGACGTGGTCAGCGCGCCGGCCGCGAGCCCGGCGACCACCAGCACCGCGGGCGCGGCGATCGCAGCCACGACCGGACCCGCCGCGGCCCACACCGCCGCCAGCGCGGCCAGCACCAGCACCGCGAGCGCCGCCGCGCACATCACCGGCACGATCCGGCAGAGCTCGATCGCGGCGCGGGCGGCCTTGAGGCGCGACGGCGGCGCGAACGTGCGGCTCGCATCCGCGGTCTCCACCGCACGACGCAGCGGCATCGGCGGCATGCCCAGGTAGGACGAGCCCTTCTTGGCCTTGCGTGGCGCCGAGGACAGCACACCGACCAGCCCGCGCTTCGGCACCGCGCGCCCGGCCACGGCCATGCCGGAGTTGCCCAGGAACGCCTGCTTGCCGATGCGGCTCGGCGCGACGTGCAGCCAGCCGTGCCCGAGCTCGTAGGTGGCGACCATCGTGTCGTCGGCCAGGAACGCGCCGTCGTCCACCTGCGTCATCCGCGGGATCGCCAGCACCGTGGAGATCTCCGCACCCCGGCCGACGCGCGCGCCGAGCAGGCGCAGCCACACCGGCGTGAACAGGCTGGCGTAGAGCGGGAACAGCACCTGCCGGGCGAGGTCCATCAGCCGCTCGGTCGCCCACACCTGCCAGGCGATCCGGCCGTGCACCGGGTGGTAACCCTCGTGCAGGCCCAGCCCGAGCAGCCGCACGGACACCAGCACGAGCAGCGCGTACGTGCCGAACGCGGCCAGCGTCGCCACCGGCACGGCGAGCAGCGCCCGCCCGAGGGCGCCGCCGATCGTCGGCGTGCCCGCGACCGCCGAACCCAGAACCAGCAGACCGGGCACGGCGGCGAGCACCGGGAACAACCCCAGCACGAACGACGCGCTGCCGTAGACGAAGGCCCAGAACCGCGAGCGCGGCGGGCGGCTGGACGGCCAGCGCAACGCGCCCCCGCCGTCGCGCCGCGCGGGCGAACCGGCCCAGCGCTGCCCGGCCGGCACAGCGCCGAGCACGGTCGAGCCGGCCGCGATTTCCGCACCCTTGCCGATCCGCGCACCCGGCAGCAGCACACTGCGCGCACCCACCCGGGCGCCGGCGCCGACGCGGATCTTGCCGACGTGCACGACGTCGCCGTCGACCCAGTGCCCGGAAAGATCGACCTCCGGCTCGATCGCCGCCGCGCGGCCCAGCTTGAGCAGGCCGGTGACCGGCGGCGCGGTGTGCAGGTCGACGTTCTTGCCGACCTTCGCGCCCAGCGCGCGGGCGTACAGCGTCATCCAGCTCGCACCCGAGATCCCCGCGGCGCCGGCAACCTCGGCGAGGCGTTCGGCCGTCCACAGTCGCAAGTGGACCCGCCCGCCCCGGGCATAGGCACCGGGGCGCACGCCGCGCAGCAGGAGCCGGGCACCGCCGGCCGCGATCGCGATGCGTCCCGGCGGGCTGAACAGCACCAGCCACGCCACCGCGAGGGACCACCACGGCGTGGCCGGAGCCCACACCGCGCCGGCCGCGGAAAGCACAGTGGACAGTGCGGCCAGCGCGGTCAGCCAGCGCAGACCCGTCAGGCCCAGTACCGGCACGAGCAGCGCGCCCTGGACGGCACCGGTCCGGCGCCGCACCGGCCGGACGTCCCGCCGCCGCGTGGTTTCCCCATCCAGACCGTCCAGCAGCACCGCGAGCTGACCCAGCTTCGGGTGCCGGTAGAGGTCGGCGACCGAGACCTGCGGGTGACGGGTGCGGATGCGCGCGACCAGCTGCGCGGCGGTGAGGCTGCCGCCGCCATGGGTGAAGAAGTCGGCATCCGGGTCACTCACCGGCACCCCGAGGATTTCCGCCCAGCCCTCGGCGAGCCACGACTCGGTCGGCGTCATCGGCGCCGCACTGTCCACAGTGGTCAGTGGCCAGGGGAGGGCGGCGCGGTCGACCTTGCCGGAGGTGCGGGTGGGCAGGTCGTCGACGACCGCGAGCAGCGGAACCAGGGCGGCGGGCAGCCTGTCCCGCAGCAGCGCCGAGCTCGCGTCGGTATCCAGGTCGCCGTGCGGCACGACATACCCGACGAGGATCTGGTTGCCGGCCTTGGTGGTGCGGATCGCCGCGGCGGCGCCGGCGACACCGGGCAGGGCCTGCAGGGCGGCGTCCACCTCGCCCAGCTCGATGCGGCGGCCACCGAGCTTGATCTGCTCGTCCGCGCGGCCCAGGAACACCAGCCCGTCGGCCTCGGCGCGTACCAGGTCACCGCTCGAGTAGGCGCGGTCCCATCCCAGCGCGGGCAGCGGCGCGAACTTCTCGGCGTCCTTGACCGGATCGAGGTAGCGGGCCAGGCCCACGCCGCCGATCACCAGTTCGCCGGAAGCGCCCATCTCGACCGGCTCGCCCAGCTCGTCGACGACGGCGAGGTCCCAGCCGGAAAGGGGCAGCCCGATGCGCACCGGGCCCTCCCCGGTCAGCGGCGCGGCACAGGCGACGACCGTGGCCTCGGTGGGGCCGTAGGTGTTCCACACCTCGCGGCCCTCGACCGCGACCCGTTCGGCCAGCTCCGGCGGGCACGCCTCGCCGCCGAAGATGAGCAGCCGCACGTCCTCCAGCGCCTCGGCCGGCCACAGCGCGGCCAGCGTGGGCACGGTGGACACGATCGTGACGCGCTGCGCGACCAGCCACGGCCCCAGGTCGACACCTGTGCGCACGAGCGCGCGCGGGGCCGGCACCAGGCACGCGCCGTGCCGCCACGCCAGCCACATCTCCTCGCACGAGGCGTCGAACGCGACGGACAGCCCCGCCAGTACCCGGTCACCGGTGCCGATCGGCTCTTCGGTGAGGAACAGGCGGGCCTCGGCGTCCACAAAGGCCGCCGCGGAACCGTGTGTGACCGCGACGCCCTTGGGTTTGCCGGTGGAGCCGGAGGTGAAAATGATCCACGCATCGTCGTGCGGACCGGGAATTCCCGTGCGGCGGCGTGGTTCGGCAAGCATCGTAAGCCCGTCGTCCA